>Ga0207701_10007938_pt1 | contig 10502 bp, 8 predicted proteins | sample KBSSwiSSwithPhiX_FD_184294 | JGI IMG/M metagenome (GOLD analysis project Ga0207701, IMG submission 184294) | Switchgrass rhizosphere bulk soil microbial communities from Kellogg Biological Station, Michigan, USA, with PhiX - S5 (SPAdes) (version 2) | ecosystem: Environmental > Terrestrial > Soil...
CGACCGGCGAGGAGATCTACTACAACACCAAGATTCCGACGGGGCAGGGCAGCTGGGCGAGCGAAGCCGAAGCCCTGAAGGCGATCGGCACCAACATCGCGAACGAATTCTCACGCGACTTTTTCCTGTCGCACGTCACCGTGTCGGGCCGGCGCGTCACGTTGCGCATCGACGGGCTGCCGCCCTCGGTGACCGATGAAGCGCTCCGCCGCGAGCTGATCGCGATGCCGTCGGTGCTGAATGTGACAGGCGGTGACCAGCGCCGCTTCGAGCTCCAGCTCGCGGGTAACGGCCCCGCAGGCGACATCGTGATGGCCGGCATCCTCGGGCCGCTCAACGCGAAACTCGGGCAATCCTGCTTCGCGGTCGGCGCCGTCAACGGCGACGACGTATCGACGACGTTCGACGCGAAGTGCAACGACGCGTCTACCCTTGCGAGGCTGGAGACGAATCCGCCGGCCGCGCTTTACAACGCTCCCGCGCAACGCCAGCGAGCGATCGTCAAGAATCCCGACACCCTGAAGAAACTCCTGATATGACACGGTCCACATTCGCAATTGCATTCCTGCTGGTGGCGACGGCGGCCGGCGCCCAGAGCAGGGTCGGCGCGACGCTCGCTCCTTCGGCAGGCAACAACGTCGCCGGCACGGTCGTGTTCGTGCAGGAAGGCCGCAAGGTCTTCGTGGTTGCGGAGCTCACCGGATTGAAGCCCGGGCCGCACGGCTTCCATGTGCACGAGAAGGGCGATTGCAGCGCGCCTGACTTCTCGAGCGCCGGCGGCCACTTCAATCCCAGCAGCCAGCCGCACGGCGATCCGACGGCAGGCGCGCATCACGTGGGCGACATGCCGGTGCTCGTAGCCGACGCGTCCGGCAAGGCGACGGCGCGTGCGGAGCTGCGCTCGATGACCATCGGCGGCGACGGTGCGAGCGACATCGTCGGCAAGTCGGTGGTGGTGCACGCCGATCCCGACGACTTCCGGACCCAGCCCGCGGGCAACTCCGGCGCACGCGTCGCGTGCGGCGTCATCAAGTAAGCCCCCGAAGCGAGCTACACTCGCCTCCCAAGGGACGGACCCTTTTGAGGGTTGCGCGTCACTTGGAGGGGTCCGTCCCGCTAGCGAAGAACTTCTGCAGCGTGGCGTGAGGCGCGGCGTCGGCCAGCGCCTCGAACGTGCCGCGCTCCGCGATCTCGGTTGCCGCACGCAGGAAGCCGCCCCACGCGGCACGCGCAAGCGCACCGCCCACCGAAACGCGCCGCACGCCGAGCGCTTCGAGATCGGCGACCGAGAGCCCTATCGGCGCACTGACCAGCACGTTCACGGGCTTGGGCGCGACGGCGTCCACGACCGCTGCGATCTGCTCGCGCTTGCGCAGCCCCGGGGCGTAGAGGCAATCGGCGCCTGCGTCAGCATACGCACGAAGGCGGCGGATGATGTCGTCGAGATCGGGACGGCCGACGAGGAAGCCTTCCGCCCTCCCGACCAGCATGACGTCGGCGTCGAGCGCCGCACGCGCGGCGCGGATGCGCGCCACTGCGTGATCGTGATCGTACAAAGGTGCGTCCGGGTTGCCGGTCGAGTCCTCGATCGACAAGCCGGCAACGCCGGTTTGCGCGCACAGCCGCACGCTTTCCGCGACGCCGGCCGGGTCGTGCGCGAAGCCGTTCTCGAAATCCGCGTTGATCGGCAGGTCGGTGGCGTCGACGAGCTCTGCCAGATGCGCGAGGACGGCGTCGCGCCCGATGCCGTTGTCGGGAAGGCCGCGCGTGAACGCGAATCCCGCCGAGGTGGAAGCGAGCGCCTTGAAGCCCAGGTGCTGCAGGTAGAGCGCGCTGCCGATGTCCCACGGATTGGGAATCACGAAGCAGCCCGACGCGTGAAGCCCGCGGAATGTCGCACGCCTGTCGGCGATGGTCGTCACGTCTTCACTCCTTCGAAGGCGCGGCGCAGCGCGCCGGTGGCCTGCGTCATGGCGCGCCTGCCGGCGTCGATGGCGCCTCCCATCGAGAAGAAAGGATGCACCATGCCCGCGTAGTCCGCGAGCTCGACCACGCAGCCCGCCGAGCGCAAGCGACTCGCGTAGGCGATGCCGTCGTCCCGCAGCGGATCGTACTCGCCGACGATGATCAGCGCGGGCGGGAGCCGCGAGAGGTCCTTCGCGATCAGGGGCGCGTAGCGAAAATCGTCGCGATCGGCATCGTTCGCGCGATAGTGATCGTGAAACCAAAGGATCACCTTGCGCGTAAGCATGTAGCCTTCCGCGAGCGCGTGATGCGACGCCGAGTCTTCGTCGGGCGCGGTGCGCGGGTAAACGAGGAGCTGGAACGCGAGGTCGGGCTCGCCCGCATCGCGCGCGAGGATCGCGCACACCGCCGCCAGGTTGCCGCCCGCGCTGTCGCCTCCGATTGCGATGCGAGACGGATCGCCGCCGATCTCGCGCGCGTGACCGGCTGCCCATTTGAGGGCCGCGAAGCTGTCGACGACTCCGGCGGGAAACCTGTGCTCCGGTGCGAGCCGGTAGTCGACCGACACGACGATGCAATCCGCCGACAGCGAGAGCTTGCGGCACAGCGCATCGTAGCTTTGCAAGCTTCCCACCACGTGCCCGCCGCCGTGCAGCCAAACGAGGATGGGCAGCGGCGACGGCGACGCGCGCGGCGTGTAGATGCGCACTGGCACGTCGGCTTCGATCGCGCGCACGACGCGATCCTCGACCGCGTGCACGGCCTCGGGTGCGATGTCGAGAATGCCTGCTTTGCGGTTGTGCCACTCGCGCGCCTGCGCTGGCGTCATCTGCCAGTACTCGGGCTTGCCGGCGAGGCGGATCTTCTCGAGGACCGCGGCGACCTGGGGATCAACCGGTCCCCTCCTTGGACTATCCTGCATGACGTGTTACCTCGCGTCGGGTCCCGGCGCCGATTCGCGTTCGCTCGCCGCCCTTCTGGCCTCGCCGCTCACGTTGCCGCATCTCCATCCTTGCCCACGAACTTGTGCGCTTCGTCCGCGGTCTCGAAGATGTGCGGTGCGACCCGCCTGCGCGACAACGCTTCGCCGAGCTTGAGCCGCAGGAACGCACTTGTCGTATAGCGCGATGCCGTCGTGTAGTAGTGCGTTTCCATGTAGCGGATCATCGCAGCGTACGTGTCGGACACTGCGGGATCGATCTCGAAATTGTCGTAGTTCACGACCAGCGCGACCTTCCTGCCGACCTGCTGGCAAAGGTCCTCGACCACGCGCCGCACGCGGTCGACGTCGTCGCGCGTGCGAACGTGCATGCCTTCGAGGTTGAGGAACACCGTGTTGCGCGACGGGTCGTAGCTGATGCGCGCAGCAAGGCTCAATCCGAGCAAGGTGTCCTCGAGCTGCATCGGCTCGTCCCGGAAGATGCGCAGGTCCATCGCGCGCGTAGTGTCGACGATCGGCCGGAAATCCATGTGCGCGAGGATGTCGCGCTCGATGTCGATGCCGGGCGCCACTTCCTCGAGCACCATGCCCTGCGGCGTGCGCCGGAACACGCAGCGCTCAGTAACGTACAACACCGGCTGCCCTGTCTCGGCGGCGTACGCGCCATTGAACGTGATCTGCTCGACGGCGCCCACGAACTTGCGCGCCTTGCCTTCGCGCACGATCCAGAGCCTCCCTTCGCGCACCGCGACCTCGAGCCCGCCGGTGGTGAAGGTGCCCGCGAAGAGCACGCGGCGCGCACTCTGGCTGATGTTGATGAAGCCGCCCGCACCGGCGAGCCGCGGCCCGAAGCGGCTCACGTTGACGTTGCCGTCGGCGTCGACCTGCGCCATGCCGAGGCACGCCATGTCGAGGCCGCCGCCGTCGTAGAAGTCGAACTGCTGGTTCTGGTGGATCACGGCGTCGGTGTTGATCGCCGCACCGAAGTCGAGGCCGCCCTGCGGAATGCCGCCGATCACGCCCGGTTCCGCCGTCAGCGTGACGTAGCGCAGGACCTTCTCCTCCGCGGCCACGGCGGCCACGCCCTCGGGCATGCCGATGCCGAGGTTCACGACGCCTCCCATCGGAAGCTCGTAGGCGCAGCGCCGGGCGATCACCTTGCGCTCGTCGAGCGGAATCGGCGCAAGGGTGTCGAGCGCCGCCTTGATCTCGCCCGAGTACGCGGGACTGTATGCGGTCGCGTAAGTCTGGTGATGATGCTCGGGTTTGGCGACCACCACGCAGTCCACGAGGATCCCGGGGACCTCGACTTCGCGCGGATTGAGCGTGCCCTGCGCGCATACGCGCTCGACTTGCGCGATCACGAAGCCGTTGGAGTTCTTCGCGGCCATGGCCAGCGCGAGATTGTCGAGCGTGAGCGCCTCGCGCTCCATCGTGATGTTGCCCGAAACGTCGGCGGTCGTGCCGCGGATGAACGCGACCGAGATGGGAAACGCCTTGTAGAAGAGCCACTCGTCCCCGTCGATCTCCATCACGCGCACGAGGTCGTCGCGCGTGCGATCGTTGATGCGACCGCCTTGGAGGCGGGGGTCGACGAACGTGCGCAGGCCCACCTTGGTGAACGTTCCCGCGCGGTGGCCGGCGATGTCGCGGAAAAGTTGCGTGAGGGTGCCGAGCGGCAGGTTGTACGCCTCGATTTTGCCGGAGACCGCGAGCGCGGACAGCTTGGGCACGAGGCTCCAGTGCCCGCCGACCGCGCGCTTCACGAGGCCTTCGTGCGCAAGGCGGTTGAGCCCGCGCTCCTTGCCGTCGCCGGGCGCCGCGGCGAACACGAGCGTGAGATCGCGGGGCGACCCGGTCTCGGTAAAGCGGTCCGCGAGGCCCGCGATGAGCTCCTCGGGCGTCCCGCTGCCCACGAAGCCTGAGAACGCGACGGTGTCGCCGTCGCGAATGATGGCGACCGCTTCCGCCGTGCTCACGATCTTGTTTTTCACGCGCTGGCCTTTGCTCGGGCCTGCCGCTTGGCCTGCGCGTCGTCGGCAAAGAGGAAGTCGATCACGATCTTGGCCTGGTCGTCGGACATGAGCGCAGGCGCGTGACCACAGCCCGGAATCTCGACGAACTCGACGAGTCCTGCGCGCGCGGCAACGCCGCGCCGCGTCATCTCCGCCGCGGTCGGCGCGAGCAGCAGGTCGGATTGCGCGCCGCGAATGATGAGCGTGGGGCAGGCCACGTGGTCCCACACGCGCCAGAGCGCGACGTCGAGCAACAGGGGGCGCGAGAACTGCTCGACGATCGCGGGATCGTAGTGCAGGGCGAAGCCGTCCTTGTCCTGCACCACGCCGTTGACGGCGAGGTGGCGCCACTGGGCGTCGGTAAGCTTGCCGAACGGCGCATACACTTCGCGAAGATATGCCTCGACCTCGTCGAGCGTCGCGAATACGTGGGCACGGCGCAGGTACGCCCCGATGCGCTGGAGCGCAGCGACGGGAATGCGCGCACCGAAATCGTTGAGGACGAGCCGCCGGATCGGGGCGTTCTCGCGTGCCGCGATCTCCATGCCGATGTGGCCGCCGAGTGACGTGCCGATCCAGTCGACCTGGGCGACGGCGACGCGCGCGATCAGCGCGGCCATCGCCGCCATGTAAAGCGGCGTGCCGTAGTCTTCCGCGTGCGGGACGAAGTCGCTGCGCCCGCGGCCCGGGAGATCGGGCGCGATCACGCGCGCGCCGCGCTCGACGAGCCGCTGCGCGAGGAAGTCGAAGTCGCGGCTGTTGCGCGTGAGGCCGTGCACGCACACGACCGTGCGGCGCGCATTGCGCTCGCCCCACTCGGTGTAGCCGATGCGCGTGAACCCGTGGGGGCCGAGGACGGGCAGGTCGTCGAAGCGCGGCGCGATCTTCGGCATTCGACGGGCGCTAAGCGCTACGAGCGCTCGCGCAGCCAGTCCGTGATGCCCTTGCCTACCACGCCTTGCGACTTGCCGCTCACGAAAACGCCCACGTGCCCGCCGGGCAGGCCGATCTCGGTGTAATCGTCGGTGCCGACGTGGTCCCCCAGCGCGCGCGAGGTTTGCGGCGGGATGATGTGGTCGTTCTCCGCGTAGATGTTGAGCACGGGCATCGTGATGTTCGGGAGCTCCACCTTGCGGCCCGACAGCACGAACTGGTTCTTGACGAGCTTGTTGTCCTGGTACAGATCGCCGAGCCACTGCTTGGCCGCTTCGCCGGGATGGTGCGGACGGTCCTGCAGCCATTTTTCCATGCGCAGGAAATTCATGAGCTTCTTCTCGTCGTCCATCACGTCGAGCATGCCGAGGTTGTACTTGGTGAGCGTCGCGAGCGGCGTCATGGACGAGAACACGAAGCTCATGAGCTCGCCCGGCAGATTGCCGTTCGCCTCGATCAGGCGGTCGACGTCTTCCTTGTCGAGGCTGCGCGTCCAAAGGTTGATGAATCCGTGGTCGGCGCGGCCGTCCGCCTGGTCGGCGTGGAAGTCGATCGGCGTGATCGTGACGATCAGGTTGCGAACGCGGTCGGGGTGCAACGCTGCGTAGCACGTCGTGAACACGCCTCCTTCGCAGATCCCGAGCAGCGTGACCTGGTCGATGCCGTGCGCCTCGCATATGTGCTCGACGCACGACGCGAGATAGTCGTCGACGTAGTCGTCGATCGTGAGCCAGCGATCCGCGCGCGTCGGGTTGCCCCAGTCGACCGCGTATAGGTCGATGCCTTGCGCGAGGAGGTTGCGCACGAGGGAGCGGTCCTCCTGCAGGTCCGCCATCGTGTAACGCCCGACGAGCCCGTACACCACGAGCACCGGCGTGTTGATTGTCGGCGCCGCGACCGCGTCGTAGCGATACAGAACCGTCTTGTCGATGCGGAACACTTCCTTCTTGGGCGTGGTGCCGATCTCGACCTCCTGGTCCTTCACGGAGCGCAGGAGCTCGCTGCCGCGCACGAGCCGTCCCGAAATCTCGGCGAATTCCTTGACGGTGCCCGCGGGGTCGAGCTGGAGTCGTAATGGCATGGTCAACCCTTTCGCTTGCGCGGCGCGCGTTTGGCCGCAGCAGGCGCCTCGCGCGACTCGCGCTTCAACGCACGCAGCTCGCGGCGCAGCTCGTACACGCTGCGCGCGAGCTCGTCCACCTCGGTGCGCGTCGGGATGTGATGCATCTCGCAATACGATTCCATGATCTCGCGTTCCGCAAGGCGGCACTCGGTCGAGGAGCGCGTGAGGCGGCGCTGCGCCTCGAGGAACTCCGGCGTGCGATGCGTCTCCGTGAGCGTGTCGTTGGCGATGCCGATCCAGACGTCCGCAAGCTCGCGCCATGTGCGGATGGGTTCGCCTTCGGTAGCGTGGACGGCGGCAATGAAGCGCTGCAGAGCCTGGCTCCATGCGCCCTGCATGATGAGCTGCCATGCCGCGAGATCGCGCGCCCAGTCGGCACGAAGCTTCTGCGCGCGCAGGAGCTTGCGGTCGAGCGTCCACAAGGTCGCGTAGCTCGGCCCGTCGACGAGATGCTCGATCGCGCGGTCGAGCGGGCCCAGCCCCGCTTGCGACCACTGTGCCGGATCGAAGAGCGCCTTGAGAACGTCGTCGACGTTGCCGGTCGTGGCCAAGCCTTGCGGCGCCAGCGACATCCACTTGTCGATGGCGCCGCGCCACAGGTCCTGCACTTGCGCGAGCCCGGATTCGAGCGACGGAAGCGAGGCGGCCGGCATGGCGCCGATGCCGGGAATCGTTCCCGCCATGGCCTTCAAGATGTTCTGCTGCTGCTCCGACCAGGCCTGCCAGAGCTTGCCCGACTGCTCGAGGAAGTTGAACGGGGTCGCCACGCTCAGTTCCGGGGTCGTTTCATCAGTCGAACACGATCACTTGCCGCACGGCCTTGCCTTCGTGCAACAGGTCGAAGCCTTCGTTGATGTCGTCGAGCTTCAGCGTGCCCGTCATGAGGCGCTTCACGGGCAGCCTGTCCTGCCGGTAGAGGTCGACGTAGCGCGGAATGTCGCGTGTCGGCACGCAAGTGCCGATATAGCTCCCCTTGACGGTGCGCTCCTCGGCGACCAGGTTGAGCGGCGACAACGGCATGGTGGCGGTCGGCGGCGGAAGGCCCGCCGTGACGGTTGTTCCACCACGGCGGGTGACCTTGTACGCGGTCTCGAATGCACGCACGGAGCCTGCGAGCTCGAACGCGTATTCGACGCCGCCCTTGGTCGCTTCGCGAACGCGCTCGACGGTATCAGGGGCGGTGGCGTTGAAGGTGTGCGTTGCGCCCAGCGATTTCGCGAGCTCGAGCTTGGCATCCGACAAGTCGATCGCGACGATGGTGCGCGCTCCCGCAGCACGCGCGCCAAGCACCGACGCGAGCCCGACGCCGCCGAGGCCGATGACGGCCGTCGTGGCGCCTGCACGGACTTGCGCCGTATTCACGACTGCGCCCACGCCCGTGAGGATCGCGCATCCGAACAGCGCGGCTTCCGCGAGCGGCAGCTCGGGATCGACCTTCACGAGCGACCTGCGCGAGACGGTCGCATACTCCGCGAACGACGAGCATCCGAGAAGGTGATTGATCGGCGTACCGTCGCGCGACAGCCGTCGCGCGCCGCTCAGGAGCGTACCTGAGCCGTTCGCCGCGGCGCCCGGCTCGCACAGGGCCGGACGTCCTTCGGCGCAGGGCGGGCAATGACCGCAGCTCGGCACGAACACGAGCACGACGTGATCGCCACGCTGGAGGTCGGTGACGCCGTCGCCCAATTCCTCGACGATGCCGGCGGCCTCGTGTCCGAGCACCATCGGCATCGGTCGCGGGCGATCGCCGTTGATCACCGAGAGATCGGAGTGACACAGGCCGGCGGCCGCGATCTTCACGAGCACTTCGCCGTAGCCCGGAGGCGCGAGGTCGATCTCCTGGATCGAGAGCGGGCGCGACTTCGCATACGGCGGCGGCGCTCCCATCTGCGACAGGACGGCGGCGCGAATCTTCATTGCGGTAATTTCCTTAATCCAGTGGCGACTTCAATTCCTTGAGCCGCTGCGTGAGCTTCATGTTTTCGGAATAGTCGACGGGGCAGTCGACGATGACGACCGTGTCGTCGGCGAACGCCTTCTTGAGCGTCGGCACCAGGTCCTTTGCGCTCTCGACGCGATACCCCTTCGCGCCGAAGCTCTCCGCGTACTTCACGAAGTCGGGATTCTTGAACGAAATATGGCTCGGCCGCCCGAAGTGGCGAAGCTGGTGCCACGTGATGAGGCCGTATTCCGAGTCGTTCCAGATCAGGATCACGAACGGAGTCTTCATGCGCAAGCCCGTTTCGATCTCCTGCGAGTTCATCATGAATCCCGCATCGCCCGTGACCGCGATCACCTTGCGGTCGGGATAGGCGAGCTTGGCAGCGATCGCGCCAGGCACCGCGATCCCCATCGCCGCGAATCCGTTGCTGATGATGCACGTGTTGGGGCGCTCGGCGCGGTACATGCGCGACATCCACATCTTGTGCGCGCCGACGTCGGAGATCGCGATGTCGTCGGGGCCGAGCACTTCGCGGACGTCGTGCACGATCTTCTGCGGCTTGACCGGGAATCCCGAGTCGTTCGCAAATTCGGCGCGATCTTCCACGAGCGCCTTGCGCACCGCCTGGAAAGGAACCGCACGCTGCGGCTTCGCCTTCACCGCGATGCCGCGCAGCGTGGAGCCGATCTCGCCCAGGGCACCGACGGCAACGCGGTAGTGCGCGTCGACCTCGGCGGGCAGGGCGTCGATGTGGACAATCTGCTTGTCCTTGTTGGGGTTCCACATGTCGGGGTGGTACTCGACCATGTCGTACCCCACGCAGATCACGACGTCCGCCTTCTCGAACGCGAACCACGGCAGGTCGCGCGCCTTGAGCCCGATGGTCCCGAGCGACAGCGGATTGGAGAAGGGCACGACACCCTTGGCCATGAACGTGTTGGCCACGGGAATGCGCAACATCTCCGCGAAGCTCACGAGCGAGTCGGCGGCACCCTGCCGGATCACGCCGTTGCCGGCGAGGATGATCGGATTCCTGGCGTTGGCGATGATCTGCGCCGCCTGATCGATCTTGAAGTCGGGTGTCGCAGAAGTGTAGGCAGTCTGCACCTCGATGGGGTCGCCCTCGACCTTCATCTCGGCGATGTTCTCGGGAAAGTCGATGAAGGTTGCGCCGGGTTTTTCGGTCTGCGCGACCTTGAATGCCTTGCGCACGATCTCGGGCACGATCTGCGGCTCGCGGATCTGCGTCGAGTACTTGGTGATCGGCTGGAACAGCTGCACGAGGTCGAGGATCTGGTGGCTCTCCTTGTGCAGGCGCGTCGTCGCGCCCTGGCCCGCGATCGAAACGACCGGTGCGCGGTCCATGTTCGCGTCGGCCACGCCGGTGATGAGGTTGGTGGCACCCGGACCGAGCGTGGACATGCAGACGCCCGCACGGCCCGTCAAGCGGCCGTAGACGTCGGCCATGAACGCGGCGCCCTGCTCGTGGTGCGTGGTCACGAACTTGATCGGGCTCTCGAGCAGCGCGTCCATGACGTCGATGTTCTCTTCTCCGGGAACCCCGAAGATGTACTCCACGCTTTC
>Ga0207701_10007939_pt1 | contig 10501 bp, 9 predicted proteins | sample KBSSwiSSwithPhiX_FD_184294 | JGI IMG/M metagenome (GOLD analysis project Ga0207701, IMG submission 184294) | Switchgrass rhizosphere bulk soil microbial communities from Kellogg Biological Station, Michigan, USA, with PhiX - S5 (SPAdes) (version 2) | ecosystem: Environmental > Terrestrial > Soil...
GCCGCCGGTCAACCAGCCGCTCGGCGACGAGCTGATCTACTCGCTCTCCGATCGGGAGGGCGCGGTGCGCCTGGCCGCGGCGAAAGCGTTGGGCCGGCTGCGCGTCACCTGGGCCGGCGATCCACTCATCGGCCGCATCGTCGATCCGGAGTTGTCCGTTCGGCTGGCCTCGATGCGGGCACTCGGCGAGCTTCGCGAGGCGCGCGCGCTCGCGGCGCTGCGCGAGCAGATGGACTTCTATGGGCGCGGGTCTGCGGGACGCGCCGCACTGGAAGCGCTGGCGCACATCGCGCACCCGTCGAGCGCCAGCCTCTTTGCGCAGGAGCGGGTCTCGAACGAGGACGCGAATCGGCGCTACGGCTACGAAGGACTCGCCAGGATTGGCGGCGTCCCTGAAGGCGACGCGATGTCGGTCGAGAAGTTGCTGACAGAGGAGCGGAACGCCGAGGTAAATGGTGCCATGACGTTCGCGCTGGCGTCCGGCGGCCGACCGTACCTTGACCGCATCGTGCAGGCGCTGGCCAACGACGATACGGCCGATCAGGCGCTCGATTACCTGGTGGAACTGGGACGCGAACAGCCCGACGTGCTCCTGCCGCATCTCCAGGACCCGATTCCGGCGGTGCGCGAGCGGGTGGCGATGGTGGTCGGGTTCGTAGGTGGCCCGAGTGCCGAGCCGGCGCTCACGACCCTGACGCGCGACGGAGATCCGTCGGTTCGCAGGGCGGCGGAGGTGGCACTCATGCGGATCCGCGTTCTCGGTTCGCGCGCGGCACGTCCTTGATCGGCGGAGCCCGAATCCGAGCCGCCTGATACTAAACGTGCAGGCGCGTTTGTAGAGAGGCGATCGTCAGATCACACCGGTGAATCGCAGATTCTTCCGGACGAAGTTGTCCAGCATCGCCTCGAGCGGCTCGCCTGTCTCCGTGTCGACGTATCGCTCGTGGCGGATGCCGGGGTCGAGGTGCCGGATCTCATCGGGGTTGCCCCTCATCACGATCGACCAGCCGAGCGACTGCAGGTACGCGCCGATCAGCCGCTCCATCACCTGCTTGCTGCCCGCGCTCGGACCCGGACCGCCCACATCTTCGGCGGCAAACGCGAGCAGTGGCATGTACTCGAACTCGAATGCGTTCAATTCCTCGTCGTCTGGCAAATCGAGGTACGTCAGACCGGCGTTGATGAAAAAGCGGGGATACTTGAGCTTGAGTCGACACGCAGCAGCGTGCCGCTGGCCGCGATACGTCGCTGACGACAACTGCGCGCTCCGTTGGAGAAGTGCACTCGGCGCCGGCCATCCGAGACGCGCGGCACAGCGGTCCTCATAATCGAGTGGATTCCATTCACGCGTGCGATCGAAGGGACCGAGATCCTTCAGCGCCACCACCAGCTTGATGAAGCGGTAGCCAGGGTGAACATCGGACCAGGTGTCCGAGCGGCGCAGCGGAGCGTGGACGCCCAACGGCGGCGACAACGCGAGATCCGCGAATGCATAGAACGTGTCGGTGATCGCCCGGTAGTCCTTGATGCCGAGTGCCAGGCATTGATCCGCGAGTCGGGAGACGGGGGCAAAGTACTCGTGGTGTCCGCGGCGCACGAGGTCGCGGAGAATATCCGGCACATCGGCCGAGGAGCGTTCGAGAAAATAGGCGCGTGACTCGAGGAGTGCCGTTGCTCCAAGGAGCGGGCGGTCGCCGTTCTCGAACTTCAATCGCGGCACCGCATCATCAGGACCGCTCCACTGACCACTGCCGACCGGCAGCTTCTGAACCTCGAACACGTCGGCCGGCAATGCGGTTCCACCACTGGCCGTCAGGCCTTCGATCGTTCGTATTCCGCCGATCAGGTGTTCCACGTCGTACTCGATCTCTCCGGGCAGCGGCAGTCCTTCCATCGAGCGCTCCATGGCGACGATGTTCATCCACGCGACGGCGAAGACGATGAGGAAGTCGGCGCATGGCTCGACGTCGAAGCCTGGGCCGGCGGTGCGGCGGACGAAGCTGTCGAGCCGATCGTCGTTTGTGAGAAACCGGGCCAATGGCAGCGGAAGGGGCGGCGAGGCGACATTGTTGAAGTGCCCCAGCAGGGCGCGGTACGACCCGTTCTGAATGTCGGAGATCGTGTCGAGAAAGTACCCGTACGGTGTCGCGATGTGATCGTGAAAATGCACGAACTCATGCAGTAGCGAGTGCGATGTGCGCGCGGACAGGTGAAGGACGTCAGTCTTGTAGTTGTAGGACTCGAGCGATTGCGCGTGAAATCTCGGATTCAGATCCCACGTCAGCCAGGGCTCGGCGATCGCTGCCACGTTCGGTCACTTGCAGCCGCACACGACGTTGAGCGATTTCTTGACGAGCAGAGCCGAGAGCATGAAAGGCGGGACGCCGCCGGCGATACTCGCGATGACGTCTGCAATCGTCGTCACCAGGGTCACCGTGTCCTGCAGGTCCGGATCATGGCGACGTTCGCAATAGCGCCACCGGATGCAGACATGCTCGTGCAGAGCCGGCAAGTGCGCCTCGAAGAACGAGCGGCCGGCGGCGACCTGGCCGTCCGGACTGAACCGCGTCTCGCTATATTCGGGCAGATGCTGCGGGATCAGACTGAAGAGATCATCCTCGGTCATCGCCAGGTAGCGCTCGGCCAGTGATCGCGACCCAATCGTGTTCGACATGGAGATCCCTTAGCCGCGGATTCTACTCGCTTCCCGGGAGGTGACGTCAATCGGCCTCTGAATCATCACAGCCGTGCCAGGCTGAAGGCCAAGGCCTGAAGCCCAGAGCCTGCAGCAACTGTGTGTGTGGAAGTGGAGCGGGCTGCCTCCAGGAGTATAGTGGCGCGCAGACGCGCAGCTACGCGTCAGGCAGGAGCATCATGCGGCACACACCTTTTGCGTTGGCGTCGTCGTCGATTGTATGCCTGGCGCTTCTTTGCACGGTGGCCTATGCCCAGGGCGTCGGCGGACCGGGCCAGCCCTGGCGCGGCGCCGGGACCCAGCCATGTTTCGGCGCCATAGACAGCAGTGCGAACAAGTGTCCCGCCCCGGCTGAAACGATCGCGATCCGCGCCGGCCACCTGTTCGACAGCACCACGGGCCAGTTGCGCGCCAACCAGATCATCGTGCTGAACGGCGAGCGTATCGTGGACGTCGGGCCGTCCGCACAAGTGAAGATTCCCGCCGGTGCCGCGGTCATCGACCTGTCGCAGCAGACCGTGCTTCCGGGACTGATTGACGCGCACACGCATATGTTCAACACGCCGAAACCCGGCATGTCGCGCGAAATGTCCACGCTGATCGCGATACAGAATACGCAGGCTGATTTACGCGCCGGTTTTACCGCTGTGCGCGATATGAGCACGCACGGCAACGGCTACGCCGATGTCGACATTCGCAACGCCATTGACAAAGGGCTGATCGACGGCCCGCGTGCCCAGGTCTCAACGCGCGGCATCGTGTGGGGTGGTGCGGCGAGTTCGGAAGGGAACAATCCACTGGTGAGCGCCGTGGTGCACAACGTGGAGGAAGCGCGCGCGGCGGTGCGCGACCAAATCGAGCACGGCGCCGACTGGATCAAACTCTACCCGGCAGGCGCCTATTCGTTCGCGCCCGACGGCAAGCCGCAGGTCGTACTCACCTATCCCATGCCCGTGCTGCAGGCTCTCATCGATGAGACGCACAGACTGGGACATAAAACGGCGTGCCACGTCTACGGCGGCGAGGGACAGAAGAACGCGATTCTCGCCGGCTGCGATTCCATCGAACATGCCTGGATGCTGGACGAGGAGCAGGCGAAGATGATGGTGGCCAAGGGCTTGACCTACGACCCCACGCTGCAGCGATATACCGAACCCTACATGAACGACGCTGACGACAAGGCGACGGGCGGCAAATACCGAATCACGCCGACCATCAACAACGCGGTGATTACCGCGTCGAAAGTGCCGGGTCTGAAGATCACGGTCGGCAGCGGCGTCGACGGCTCCACGTTTCCCCACGGTACGCAGGCGCTCGAGTTCGTGGCGCTGGTCAAGCAGGCGCATCTGTCGCCGGCGCGTGCGCTCCAGGCGGGCACCCTGACGAATGCGGAGGTTCTTGGCTGGCAGGATCGCATCGGTTCCATCGATAAAGGCAAGTATGCCGACATCATCGCGGTATCAGGCGATCCCCTGGCCGATATCACCGAATTGGAGCGCGTGAAATTCGTGATGAAGGGCGGAAAAATCATCCGCAACGATCTGTTGCCGACATCCAGATGAGCGCGGCTCCTGCCGGGTTCTGAGGGGAGCCCTTACACGGATGGGAGCTTCGTCTCGAGCAGGACGAGATAGTGTCCTTCCATCGAGTGATCCTCGATCTTCTCGATGCCGCCTCTCAGGATCGCCGCTGCTGCATCGCGGAAGGCCTTCTCGTGCTCCTCTGTGAAATCGCCCGTGATGACGGTCTTGAGGGCGTTCGTCACGAGGCCGGCCATCTGTCCAACGGCGTTGAGGTTGAACGCGCCCCTGGCAAACGCGAGCGCGCCGTTCAACGTCTCCACGGCAGACTCCGCAGTGCTGGCCTGGCCGGCGTGATCGAAGGATCGCAGACCGCCGTAATGACAGAAGCCCATCGTAAACAACGGCACCCTTGGCACGATGTCGCGGTCGTTGACGAAACGGAAGATGCCGGATCCGAGCTCCGCATTGAGCGCATCGGCAAAGTCCTTATTCCCGACGCGCGGCTGCCCGAACGTATACACGCCCTGCACGGGGATCTTGCTCACGAACATCGCCTGCGCCGCGCAGAGCTCGGCGAGCGCGCCGCCGAGGCTGTGCCCGGTGATCCAAATCGTCTTGTCGGCCCGATTGAGCAGACGCCGCGGCAGGATTTCTCCACTGGCGAGCGTGACACCCCATACGTTGCGCAGGGCGCTGTAGAACCCGTCGTGGACGTGACCCACGTTGTGGGCCCAGGGGCCGGAAGTGGCGCGGAAGTCGACAAACCAGTCCATCGGACGATTCGGCTGCGTGCCGCGAAAGGCGACGACGATGGCGTCGGGACTCTCGGCGACGAACCCCTGCGTGTCGGCGTTGTCAAAGAAGTCGAACGGCCCAGTGAACCCGCTGATGGCCGCCCACTTCGAGGCCTCTGCCGGTTGATGGTAGGCGATGGCCGACGCCTGGGCCAGGATCTGAGCATTGATCCTGGAGAACGACGTGGCCCGTGGTTCGAATGCCATGAGTAGTCCTACTTAGGCGTGATCTTCGTGATCTTGTTGCCCTGGAGCCCGAGGCCGGCCATGAGGCCCCCCTGGCTGAAGATGAACGCGTAAATGTCCTTGTCGATCGTGGTCGTGGTCGTCGACTTGCCCTTGCCTTCATCGATCAGCACATAGCTCGGCCCCACGCCAATTTCGAACCCCTTCGCCGCGTCGAGCTGCGCGACCGCGCCCTGGTTCATCAGGAACAGCGCGTAGCCGTACTGCTGTGCGCCGGCCTGAAGGCCCATCGACGCGCCGGTGGTCTTGTAGAACGCGGCGGCGTTGCCGCCTTTGAGGAGTGTCCCTTCACCGTACTGTCCGCCGATCCCAAGACCCGCCTTCTTCACGCTGGGGAACACCAGAATCGCGGTGGCCTTCGGCTGCAGTGCCTTGGCCAACGGGACTTTGGCGACCAGGGCGGCCAGGGCTTTCTGCGAGTCCGCGGTCAGCTCAGCGGCAGCCGTCTTGCCTTTTTCCTGCGCGACAGCCGGCACGTTGACGAACAGGACTACGGCGGCGAGAAGCGCGGCGAAGGTGGAAAAAAACTTCATGGGAATCTCCGGAATGCTGACGCCTTCGAGCTGACTTCACCGATGCTGGTGATACCACGCAGCCGGATCCCCGGCAAGTTGTTTCCCCGATCCGGTGTTCTGATTCCATGGCTCCCCGGCGTCCACGAAATGAGTGCCGTCGCCGAGGCCGGACACGAATGCGCCACCCGGATACCGCTGGCGCACCGCCGAGTGGCTGAACCACGAAGGCGCCAGGCGCTCCGCCCGTCCATCCATCTCGTACACCACGTCGAGCGGTACGTCACGATTCGGCGCGTACGCGAGCACGGTCCGGCATTCGCGCGCCCCAGTCCGTACAGCATGCAGCGCTGCGTGCCGCGCCGCGTAGGCCCCGGCGCGATCGATGTGGCTCAAGTCCTTGCCTGATAGCGCACCACCGCCGATCGGCACGCGCGGCCCGTAGTAGTCCATCACGAGCTTCCGCCCGGTCTGGCCATTGTCGCCGTCGCTTCCGCCATTGAGGAGAGGCCCGTTCGGGTTGATGAGCAGTTCGATGTCCTCGAACCGAGCGGTCCATCGCCGATCCTTCGTGCGGACGCCGGTGTAGGCATCGCGCAGGTCGTCGACGATGCGCGCGGTCAGGTCCAGCAGGGAAATGGTTGGCAATTGCTGGAGCGTGACGAGCACCTGCTCGACCTGCCAGTCGTCCGTGCCTTCGCGCAGGCGAACGAGGAGTTTGCCGTCGGGACCCTGCCCCGCGAGTCGACCGCTGTGGCAACTCCGCGCCAGCGCCCGGCCGAGGCTGTGGGCCAGGTAGTGCTCGGGTGGCAGCCACGCCACCTTCTCGTCGTAGCCCGCCCAGCCGATGGCGATGCATTGATCGTTCACGCGGTCTGTCCAGGTCCGCGGGTCTTCGCGGCGCTGGCAGACCGTGTCGCGGACCTCGTATCGGTCGGCGTCGATCGCGTTGGGCGCGACGTAGCCGATGCGACGCGCCGTCACGCGCACGATATCGTCCAGCGCGCGCGTGAGCGGCTTCCGAGTGACGATGCCGCCGGTCAGGAAGACCTGGTCGCACCAGACGCTCATCTCCACCTGGCAGTAGGCGCGCGGGTCCGCCAGGTAGCATTCAGCCACGATCGCGTCTGCGACCTGGTCGCAGAACTTGTCCGGGTGTCCCGGCAACACGACTTCGCTCATCCGAATCATGATGGCAACCTCGAAAGTTGGGTGTAGGGCAGACCGGTGCCCTGCAGGAGCGCAGGGTTGCCGTCGCGCGTGACGATCACGTGGAGGCGCGTGCCGGCGGTGGCGGCGACCTGCGCCTGGCTGATGGCCTCGATATAGCCGTCGGTGACGACGACGGCCGCGCGCGGCCGCGTCTTCGCGACGTGCTCGAGCACGCAGGCCATGCTGGTGCCGCCGGTGGTGTTGGCCACGAGCCGTCCCTGTTCGATGCGCGCGGGTGCGACGATGTTGCTGAACGCCCAGAACGGACGGCGGATGTACGGCGCCAGGCGCCCGAGCAGGGCGACGATGAGCGGCATCTCCGCATTCATGGATCCGCTGACGTCGAGGTACACGTGGGCCGAGCCTGCGCGAGCGGTGTGTTCGGTCTGCCAGCGCGCGTCCGGGAGAAACGGACTCCAGAGCGACCGCAGCACCGCGCGGCGGTCGCCAGGGGAGAGCACCGGCAGCGTGAAGCTGAGGGGTGAGGGCTCTCGCGCAACGGACTGGGGGTCCGGCAGGAGGTGACGGCGGAGCACGGCGTAGGTTTCGCGGCGCCATCGGCTTACCGCAGCGTCGGCCCCTCGTACCTCGTTGCGATAGGCGTCGGCGCCCACACCTCGACCCGCCGGGCTGCGGAACACGCCCGATCCGTTCATGGCTTTGAGTGCCGCGTCGAGGGCGTCCGTCAGGACGACCGATGCGTTGGGGTCTGGCCAACGGCCACCGCCCAGCGCGTCGTGGTTGCCAATCAACACCACCGTGGGGACGGTCTTCCGAGTGAGGTACTCGCGGGCGAGGTCGCGGATGTCATCCGCTACCAGGTTGCCCGAGTAAAGGCCGCACCAGGCCGCCTCCACTTGCCGCACTCGCGCCCGGCCCGGGCCAAGTTGGGCATTCCAGGCATGCCGATTGGGCTCCTGTTCCTCTACGGTTGGCGGGCGCAACAACCTGGCGATCCCACGTGCCTCGGCGTAGTAGCGGCTCATCATCCCGCTGTAGTCCGGCCCGAGGGTGCGGTGGATGATCGCGTTGATGACCGCGTCGAGCGCGAGGTGCTCGGCCGGTGTCAGTGTGGTGAAGCGCTCGGTGTGGCGCAGCAGGACGTGCAGGAATTCGTGACAGATGACCGCCTTGACGTGCGCCTCCGTGCGGCAGTGTTCGCGGACGAATCCCAGGTTGACGAGCAGCCGCGGCCGGTCCTCGCATGTCACAGCGAGTGTGGGGACTTCGTCGGTGAACTCGACGTGGAGCACCTTCAACACGGCGCGAATGGCGAGCGGGTTCTCCTCGATGAGCTCCTGATAGATGCTGTGGAAGTCTCTCGCGTTCATGCGTAGAACCCCCCTCCGTCGAAGAGTTCGAGTTGGCGTGTGAGGCTGGCCCGCGTCCAGAGCACCGGCCGATCCGGGTCGTAGCGCCACGGCGTGCAGAGTCCCAGCACCAACGCGTGATAGAGAGCGTCATCCGGGTTCAACGTGTCGATCGATGCAGGCCGCGCCGCAGGGTCAGTGCGGCAGAGGCACGGCTCGAGCGGCAGGGTGATGGCGGCGCGCGCTTCGCGCTCGTCGGCAAACCCACAGGTCTTGAGCAGCCCTCGCACCCAGGTCAGCGGGTTCCGCCGCCCGAAGTCGAGACCGACCCGCAGCACGCGCGGGCACCGGATGGCGCCGTCGTCGCGCCCGAGCACCGTGGCTGAAAGGCGCTCGGTCCGCCGACGGCTCATAGGGCCACCGGAATTGGCCAGACGCTCGTAGAAGTCTTCATCCCAGGCGACCGGCAAATACCCTGGCGCCTGGGAGGAGGCGATTGACGTCATGCCGTCCTCCCATCGCCGAATACCTGTACGCAGCGGTGGAACTCCTGTTCGAACTCGCGCGGGTCGGCCACGGTGAGGTTGTTTGCGATGCAGAAGTAGAAGAGTTGCTGCGCACGTTCGCGGCGCGCAGCGCCAAGCCGGGAGAGCACGGGCGCATAGGTGGCCAGTTCCGGGTGTGTCGAGTTCGAGGTGGACAGACGCTCATGCCAGCTGATCTCGGCGTTCACCGTGAGCAGGGGTTGCGCGAATCGCCCGAGGTCGTTCACACCCTCAGCGCCGATTGGCAAGCGTCCGGCCACCGAAGCCGGATACGCGGCAAGCGCAAACGCGGCCGCACGTGGCTTCGGTTCGTTTGCCAGCAACTGCTCTACGACGAGCGTGCCGGTGTCGCGATCCGGGCACTCCTGGAGCAGCAGGCGCGCCTTGCGGTCGAGCGCCCGCTCCAAATGAAAGCGGTGCACCCAGCGGCCCACGCCCGTGGTCATCGTTGCGTCCCACGCGAGGCGGTGCGCGGCGGCGACCTTGTCGGCGTCGGGCGTGGCGCCCCAGGCGCGTTGCGGAAGGCTCGCTTCGAGCACTGTCCTGAAGAGGGCGTCACCGGCGCGGCTACCCAGCGCATCTGGTGAAAGGCTCTGGACGATCGTGCTCGCGAGAAGTGTGCGCGTGAGCAGGCGTGCGCGTCGTGGCGAGAGACGGATGTCGCCATCCCGAAGCGCGGTCGTGACTGCGCAGACGTACTCGACGATGACCGCAGGGCACTGGTCGAGTTGCTCGACAAACACGGCCTGCCACCGCGCGACCTCGGCCTTCAGCCGTCCGCCATCGTTGGCGGTGACCCCCTCTCCGGCCGGATTGGCCACCCGCCGGCGATCGGCGTCGCTCAGCGCGTCCCAGTCGCCCACATCGAGGATCACCGCGAAGCGGTCGGCCAGCGCCGCATCGAGCGGTTCAGCGCCGAGATACTCTTCGCCGGAGGACTGATCCGTCGTGCACGGGTTCATCGCCGCCCAGCGGTACCGCAGTTTGGTGAGCGCGAGGCCCTGGATCTTCCGCTCGTGCACGAGCGAGAACAGGCGGTTCTGGTGCTCGGGCTTGCAGCGGCTGATCTCGTCGATCAACACGGACTCCGCGCCCCAGACCGTGGCCGGCGTCTCGAGGAACCGGACCGAGGACTTTGCTTCGTCCGGGTAGGGGAAGCCCACAAGGTCGTCGAACGAGATCAAGCTGGCGTTGTAGTGGCGATGCTCGAGGCCGAGCGCCTCGCTGATCGAATTGAGCAGGAAGGTCTTGCCCGTTCCACTCCGGCCGATGAGCAGAATCGGGTCGCCGCTCGCGAGCGCGGCGAGAATGACAGGCTCTTGCGCCTCGAAGCCGTAGGCGCCGAGCGCGGCCAGGCGGCCGCCTGGCTGTGGGGAACGATCGGACATGCTGCACCTCATCGTTCGTGGCAGGACCACCGACTCTCGGCCGGTTGGTGATCGTCATCGGGCCACGCCCCTCGGATCGTCTGGATGAGCGGGCGCACGAGCGCCCATTGGACGCATCACGGCTGCACGGACGTGCCTGGCGTGACGCGGACTTCGCGTAAGGGAAGCTAGGCGGAACTGGAAGGGGTCATCGGTGTCCTCGTATCTCTCCCAGTTCTCACTGGGCGGGAATTAGCACCACGGCTCTTGCAGCCAGGTTGTTGTGGCGTCGTCGGG
>Ga0207701_10007940_pt1 | contig 10501 bp, 8 predicted proteins | sample KBSSwiSSwithPhiX_FD_184294 | JGI IMG/M metagenome (GOLD analysis project Ga0207701, IMG submission 184294) | Switchgrass rhizosphere bulk soil microbial communities from Kellogg Biological Station, Michigan, USA, with PhiX - S5 (SPAdes) (version 2) | ecosystem: Environmental > Terrestrial > Soil...
CACGCTAATCTGGTGGTGACCTGAGACAATATCTGCTTTTCAATCACGCGATACTTCCAGGCGGGAATTCCGCTTCGCGCCACCGGCGGTCGTTCCATGACCGATGATGGTTGACAGCCGTCGTCGCCAGAGGTCGTGATCCGGATGGAATGCACGGCTTGCGCGCTGCGTTTCCGGATGGACGCGCCGCCCGGCCCCGCGGCAGCTTAATCGACGCCCGTCCTCAAGATCGTATGCGCCGCAGACCCGCAAAATTGACGGCTAACCATTCCTTTTGTCTATGATTGTGGCCGAACAAGTTGTTTGTAAGCATGGCAGGAACGTGATCCCTTAAGGAAGCAAAAGAGACCTGCAAACAGCAGGTCCGTTCAGGGGAGGAAGAATGCGCGGATCATTCTCGAAGCATGGCCTGACACGTCGGGATGCGCTGGTGGGTATCGGTGCGCTCACCGCTGGCCTGTCGGTCAGGTCGTATCCTGCAGCGGCGGCGAGTGCGGCGCCGATCACCGTCGTGATCAACCAATCGCCCTGGTTCGACAGTTTTCGCAAGACGGTCGAACTCTACGAAAAGGAAACCGGCAACAAGGTCGAGCTCGACGTCAACCCGTTCGCCGGATCGCTGGAAAAGCAACGCAACTCGGTCCGCGCCGGCAAGGGGCAGTACGATCTCCTGATCATGAACAGCGGCTGGTTCGCCGAGATGTATTTTGGCGGATTCATCGAGCCGATCAACGATATCGATCCCTCGTTCAGGCTCGACCCGGATGTCTACACGCTCGGCGACACCGTATACTTCGACGCCGCAAAGAAGGTCATGGCGCCCACCGGCAAATTGATGTCGGTGCCGATCTCGCCGCTGATCCCGCTGGTCTATTATCGCGGCGATCTCTACGAGGAGGCCGGCCTCAAGGCGCCCGAGACCTTTGAAGACCTGGAAGCCAACGCAAGGAAATTCCACAAGCCGCCCGGCCGCTACGGCATCGTGCAGCGCGGCGCGCGCGGGCCGGCGACAGTATCCTACGATTTCTATCCTTACCTCTATGGCTTCGGCGGCAGCATCTACAAGGACCAGGCTGCCGGCGACTATTCGGTGACGCTCAACAACGAGGCGGGTCTCACGGCACTGCAGTACTACTTGCGCCTGGCCAGGGAAGCCGGCCATCCGCAGACGGCTTCCCTCGACCAGGCCGAGGTGATCCAGAACATGACGACCGGCAAGGCCGCGCACATCATGGCCGTGGTCTCGGCATGGTCGCAGATGGACGATCCCGACAAGTCGGCCGTCGTCGACAAGGTGGAGTTCGCGCCGACCCCGCACGCGCCGGGATTCTCCACCGCCTCCGGCCTCGGCCACTGGCTCGGCGGCATTGCCAAAAACGTCCCCGATGATCGCAAGCGCGGCGCCTTCGAATTCCTGAAATGGTTCCAGACCAGGGATGCGCAGATCGCCAATGCCAAATTCGGCGGCATACCGATCAACGCGGCAAGCTATCGCGATCCGATCTCGCAGGAGCGCAAATTCCGCTGGATGAAGCCGCTGGCGGATTCCTTGCAGCACGCCGTCAGCGTCTATCAATTCCCGGAATCGAGCGAGGTGATCGCCATTCTCGAGCTCGGCCTCAACCAGGCGGTGGCGCGCAACGTCGAGGCGGCGCCGGCGCTCAACGACATGGCCGACAAGATCCACGGCGTGATGAGCAAATACGGCTACCAGACCGGCAAGCTGCCACCGCTGCGTTGAGGACGGGGATGGAAGGTTCGGTCAGCGCTTCCGGACAAATCGCCGCGTCCTCCGCGACCGGGCGCGAGTCGTACGGCGCGCCGGACGATCCGCTGTGGCGATGGGTTACGCTTTCGCCGGCACTGCTCATGATGTTGCTGCTGAGCGTGCTGCCGCTCGCCAATCTGTTCCTGACCAGTTTTTACAGCGTGAGCTGGTCCGGCGGACGCGCGGTCTGGGCGCCCGCCGGGCTTGTCAATTACGCGGCGTTGGCGCGCGACGATCTGCTGCGGGCCGGCGTTGTCAACACCCTGATCTTTGCCGTCTTTGCCGTCGGCGGCCAGATGCTGCTCGGCTTCATCCTCGCGTTGCTCTGTGTCCGCGTCACCAGCGGCCGGGTGCTGTACCGGACCATCTTCATCCTGCCGATCCTGATTCCCGGGATCGTCGTCGGCGCGATGTGGAAGCTGCTGCTCAATTTCGACTTCGGCCTCGCCAACCAGATCATCGGCCTTGCCGGTTTCGACCCCGTCAACTGGCTCGGCGCCAAGGAGACGGCGCTGGCGTCCGTCATCCTGGTCGACATCTGGCACTGGACGCCGTTCTGCTTCCTGCTGTTCCTCGCCGGCCTCGAGTCGCTGCCGCGGGACATCTACGAGGCCACCAGGATCGACGGCGCCACGATCTGGCAGGAACTCGTCTACGTCACGCTGCCGATGATGCTGCCGACCATCGTGGTGACGTTTGCCTTCCGCCTGATCCTTGCCTTCAAGGTGTTCGACGAGGTCTATCTGTTGACCGGCGGCGGGCCGGGCACGGCAACCGAGGTGCTGAGCTTCACGCTCTATCAGCGCTTCTTCCGCGAAGACAAAACCGGCTACGGCGCCGCGATGTCGATGTCGATCATCTTCCTGGTCTGCATTCTGCTGATTTTTGCGCTGTCGGCGCGAAGGCGGGCGGGGACGGCGCCATGAAAGGGCTCGCCAACATCCGGCTGCCGAACCTGGCGCTGCACGCGGCATTGATCCTGGCCGCCATCGTCGTCGTCGTACCGGTGGTCTGGGTCGTGACCGCGAGCTTCCGCACCCCGATATCGCTGCTCACCGGCGCGTTCTGGTTCTCGCCGGTGCTGAAGAACTTTTCCGACGTGCTGTTCTCCAAAACCTCGGATTTCCTCGTCAACTATCGCAACTCGCTGGTGGTAGGTGTCGCCTCTACCTTGCTCTGCCTGGTCACCGCGACGCTGGCCGCCTGGTCGCTGCATCGGATGCGCTGGCCGAAATGGGTGGTGCACACCTTCCTCGGCTGGGCGCTCGTCTTCCACATGTTCCCGCCGCTGGCGCTGGCCGGTGCCTGGTTCACCATGATGCGCACGGTCGGGCTCGACAATTCGCTTGCAGGGGTCGTGCTGGCCCATGCCGTGCTCAACCTGCCGATGGCGGTGTGGCTGATGGGTGTCTTCGTCAGCGATGTCCCGATCGAACTGGAGGAGGCTGCGCGGATCGACGGCGCATCGACGCCGACGGTGCTGTGGCTGGTGGTGGTCCCGATCATCACGCCCGGCCTTGCCGCCACCGGCATCCTGACTTTCGTCTTCAGCTGGAACGAATTCGCCGTCGCCCTGACCTTGACCATGAAGCAGACCGCGACCGTGCCGGTCGCGATCGCCAAATTCGCCCAGGAATACGAGATTCTCTACACGCAGATGGCGGCGGCGGCCGCGCTGTCGATCTTGCCCGCGCTGGTGCTGTTGATCATCGGCCAGCGCTACATTGTTGCCGGCCTCACCCAGGGTGCCGTGAAATGACCCGCGCCGTTCTGTTTGCCTGGAGGTTGTGCCATGAAAACCGTCTTCGTCCTGTTCGACTCCCTCAACCGTCATCTGCTCGGCGCCTATGGCGGGAAACGCATCCCGACGCCGAATTTCGACCGGCTCGCCGCACGCAGCCTGACGTTCGATCGCCACTATGTCGGCAGCCTGCCCTGCATGCCGGCGCGCCGCGACATGCTGACCGGGCGCTTGACGTTCCTGCATCGCAGCTGGGGCCCGCTGGAGCCGTTCGACAACGCCATGCCGGAGCTGCTCAACGCGGCCGGCGTCTACAGCCATCTGATCACCGACCATGCGCATTATTGGGAGGATGGCGGCGCCACCTATCACAACCGCTACAACACCTTTGAATTCGTCCGCGGCCAGGAGGGCGATCCCTGGAAGGCGATGGTTCAGCCGCCCTGGGAGCGGCTGCGCGAAAAGTATCACCCGAGGCAGTTCTCCACCGAGCGGCGCAAATACCACGCGCAGAACGTCATCAACCGCGAATTCATCAACGAGGAAAAAGACTTTCCGTCGGTGCAGTGTTTTGCCCACGGCCTTGAATTCCTCGACCGCAACCGCGAGGCGGACAACTGGCTGCTCCAGATCGAGACCTTCGATCCGCACGAGCCGTTCCACGCGCCCGCCCGTTTCAAGGAACCGTTCGATACCGGCTGGAACGGACCGATCCGCGACTGGCCGCGTTACGGCCGCGTCGATGAACTGCCGGCCGAGTGCGATGAGTTGCGCGCCAATTATTACGCCGTGGTCTCGCTGTGCGATTTTCTGCTCGGCCAATTGCTCGACTATTTCGACCGCCATGATCTGTGGAAGGACACCGCGCTCGTGGTGACGACCGACCACGGCTTCCTGCTCGGCGAGCATGATTTCTGGGCCAAGAACCGCATGAATCTCTATGAAGAGATCGTGCATATTCCACTGTTCGCCCACGATCCCAGGAATCCGCGGCCCGGTGCGCGATCCGCCGCGCTCACCCAATCGATCGACGTGGCACCGACCTTCCTCGATTTGTTCGGCGTGCCGGCGCCGCAGGAAATGGAGGGTCATTCCGTGCTCGCGGCGGCCCGCTCCGCCGCTGCGTTGCGCGAAGCCGCGCTGTTTGGCTACTTCGGCGGCGCCGTCAACGTCACCGACGGTCTCTATACCTATCACCGCTTCCCGGCCGACCTGAAGGGCCAGGACATCTTTCAGTACACGGTGATGCCGACACACATTTTCAGCCCGTTCACCCCGGAGGAATTGTCGCGCGCCAGCCTCAGCGACGGTTTTCCGTTCACCAAGGGCGCAAAACTCCTGAAGATTCCGGTGACGGAGCGCTCGCCGATGTACAACAACTATGGCCCCGGCGCGCTGCTCGAGAACGACACGAGGCTTTACGATTTGCGCGCCGATCCCGGCCAGGCAAAACCGCTGCGAAATTCCGAACACGAACTGCGTTTGCAAGCCGTGATGGCCCGGTTGATGCAGGCCAACGAAGCGCCGCCGGAGGCGTTTCAACGGCTCGGCCTTTCGCCGCCGGCCAGTTGAACAGGGGCATTTTCCGATGACAGGCAGGGAACTCCGAACCAAAGTCGGCGACCTCAGACAGTTCGCCAGCGTCCGTCGCATCACGCTCGACGACGGCGTCGAGCGCGGCGTGCGGGCGCTCGCCTTTTCGAGCGGCGGCGGTCTCGATTTCTGGGCGCTGTCGGATCGCTCGCTGGACATCGGGCCGTTGTGGTGGAAGGGCATGCCTGTGGCGTGGCAGAGCATGGCCGGCTTTCGCAGCCCGGCGCTGCACGACGCGGAAGGAGACGGCGGCCGCGGCTATAGCCGCACGAATTCCGGATTCCTCGTCACCTGCGGGCTCGATCACATCCGCCAGCCGCTCGATTCGCATCCCATGCACGGGCGGCTTCCATTCACGCCGGCGCGCGTCACCGCCTATGGCGAGGACTGGGATCGCGACGAGCCGGTGTTGTTCTGCGAAGGCGAGGCGATGCAGTTCAGGTTCGGCGACGAGGCGCTGCGCCTCCGTCGCCGGATCGAAGTACCGATCGGTGGCGGCGAACTCAGGATCAGGGACACCGTGGAAAATCTCGCGGCGGAGGAGTCGCCGCAGGCAAGCCTGTATCATTTCAACCTTGGTTATCCCGCCGTCGCAGCGGGCTCGGCGGTTGGGTTCGGCTCGAGGGAATTGTTGAAAGTGAAGGAACTGCCGGACGCGTCCGATCGCCCATACTCGCGAAGTTACCCCGCGGGTTCCGAAGACCTCGCGATCTGCAACGTTTCGACGCCCGTTCCGAACGGGCCGGACTTGAGGATATCGTTCGCATTCCGGACCGACACGTTGCCGCATCTTCAGATCTGGCACGATCTCCGTCCCAATGCCTGTGTACTCTCCATCGAGCCCTGTACCAGCGCGCGCCTTGATACGCCGGGTCCCGAAGCGGTTCTTGAGCCAGGCGGCGCCCGCCGATACGAACTTCGCGTTTCGTTTCTTTGAATCGGGAATGGCCCTCCTGATGGACAAGGCTGTTGGGGATGAAGTCGGCGCATCCGGCCAAAATCTTGAGATCATTTCGAATCTCGAAGCACGTCCGCAAGCGGATGGGCGCGCGCGCTGCGTTTCCGGGTGGACGCACCGACCGCCCCGCGGCAGCTCAATCCACGCCTGTCCGCAGGATCGCGAGCGCGAGCGTCTGGGCGCGCGGGACGATGCTGTCGAGTTCGAGATATTCCTGCGCGGTATGGGCATTGCCGCCGACCGGGCCGACGCCGCAAATCGTCGGCGTGCCGACGCTCGCGGTGAAGCCGGAGTCGGCGCAGCCGCCGGCAAATTCGCCCTCGACGTTGGGCAGGCCGGCATCCCTGGCCGCCGCGCGATAGGCGTCGAACATGTTTTTTGACGCCGCGTTCTGCACCACGGGGAGGAATTCGCCGTTGACATGCAGCTTTGCCACAGTCCCCGGCACCGATGATGTCGCGATGATGGCCTCGATCGCCGCCAGCGTTTTGGCGCGGTCGGCGGGTTCGATGTAGCGCATGTCGATCTGGCCCTCGGCATGCGGCGCTGTCGTGTTGACCGACTGGCCGCCGGAGACCAGCCCGACATTGAGGGTGATGCCCTTGGCAAGATCGGTCAACGCATGGATCTGCACGATCTTGTGCGCGAGTTCGCCGATCGCGCTGATGCCTTGCGCAAAATTGCCGCCGGAATGCGCCGCCTTGCCGGCAATTTCGAAGCGCATGAACACGCCGCCTTTGCGGCTGGTGACGACGTTGCCCGTCGGCCGCCCGGGTTCGGAATTGTACACCGCACGCGCCGTGCGGGCTTCGCGTTCGATCACCGGGCGCGACGATGGCGACGCGATCTCCTCGTCGGCGGTGATCAAGAGCTTGATCGGGCAAGGCGCGCTGCCGAACTTCTGGAAGGCCGCGGCGACAAAGGCGTTGATGACGAGACCCGCCTTCATGTCGGCCACCCCCGGCCCATAGGCACGACTGCCCTCGATCGCGAACGGCCGCCGCGCCACCTCGCCTTTGGGAAATACCGTGTCGCGATGCCCCATCAACAGGACAGGCTTTTCGTTGCTGCCGGGCTTCGCCACCAGCGCGTGGAGCGCATCGCCGAACACATCGTGCGGCTCGCGCCACGCCTCGATGCCGTGCGCGGCAAAATGCTGCTCGAACCGCGCGCCCACCGCATCGACGCCCGGCTTGTCGTAGGAACCGGAATCGATATTCACGGCGTCGCGCAGCAGGTCGATCATCGCTTGCTGTTGCGACGCGAGCCATTCGGTGATCTGCGCTTCGTGACTTGCGGGCATGGTATTTCCTTCATGGCGGTAGGGCACGCTCTTGCAACATTATCTGCCAAAAGCGGCATTCCCAAGAGAGAGTGTGCGACGTCGCCAATGTTCGTGGTACTACCCAAGCTCAAAGGTGGTGACGCCGAATACCCGCTCCAGCCGCAACGGCGGGATCGCGCCGGTATACATACGCGCAGTCTCGAACGCCGGCTCGAGCCCCAGGTCTTGCGCCAACGCGACCGCGTCGCGATTGATGCTGGGAACGTCAAGAAAGATCTCCCCGCCGCCGACGCTGGCCAGCAAAGCCGACAGGATCACCTCGGCGGCGACGCGGTCGTCGGCCACCAGCGGGCCGATCTTGCAGCCCTTGCGGCATGGACGGATCACGCCCCAGCCGACAAGCCCGCCATCGCGTATAAAGGCGCAACCGACATGCCCGGGCGAGCCGATCCAGGCACGCAGGAACGCCGGGCGCGGAGCCGGAAATACCGTCGCGTCGTACGCCTCTACAGCCGCCAGTGGGACTTCGGCCAACGCCATGATCCCAGCCTCCGGTGCATCCGGGGCCGCAACGATGCCGCCGTAGCGGACGTTGGCATACGCGAGCTCGAACCCGGACTTTCTGTAGTTCTGCTGCTGCGCCACCACGCCATCGAGCCCGATCACGCGTGGCCCGGCGTGTGCAATGGCCGCATCCCATATTCGCAGTCCATAGCCGCGCCCGCGCAAGTCTCCTCGCACGATGTAGAAGCCGAGGAAGGCGAAGCTTGCGCTGTAGTTGACGCAGGAGACGGTCGCGGCCGGTGCGCCGTTGAGCTCGCCGATCAAGAAGCCTTCCGGATCGACCGAGGCGAAGCAGGCATCGTCGGCGAGGCCGGGGTTCCAGCCTTCGACTGCCGCCCAGTTCACCGCTATCGAGATTTCGTCCGGCCGCATCGTCCGAATGGTTAGATCGTTCATGGCGGTCGATCGTACAAATGGACTCATGAAACCATGATTACCGCCATAGAGCCGTTGCCGGCAACAATAGAACGCTCTGGCGCGGCGATGTCGTTCAGAATATTTTCTACATTCCAGGAAACGCTCGCAACCAAACACAAGGGAACGCTGATGACTGGAGCAAGGCTAAAACATTACGGCTGGGGGCGCGAAGGCGAAGGTATGAGCGCGGAGGAGCGAAAGTTTGTGCTCGGCCGCTACCGGGCGAAGTTTGCAACTGACGATTTCGACACGATCGCTGTTCCGGGCCTTGACGATCTCTCCTTGCGGGAACCGCGCGTTGCACCGCCGGCCTCACTTGCCCCCTTTTGCACGACCGACCGCTACGATCGCGCCGCGCACACCTACGGCAAGTCCTATCCGGATTACGTCAGGGCAATGCTTGGTGATTACGATTGCGCGCCCGACGTTGTGGCTTATCCGCGCAACGAGGCGGAGATTTCGGCGGTGATGGATTGGACCAGCGCCATCAGCGCTTCGCTGACGCCTTTTGGCGGCGGCTCGAGCGTCTGCGGCGGCGTCGAGCCGCGCGTCGACGGCATCAAACACAAGGCAGCCGTCACTCTTGATCTGCGCAATCTATCCAAAGTCGTCGAAGTGGACCCCGTATCACGCGCTGCGTCGATCGAAGCCGGAACCTACGGTCCGTCCCTGGAAAACCAGCTCAAGCCGCATGGCTTGACGTTGCGGCACTTCCCGCAGAGTTTTGAATTTTCGACGCTTGGCGGCTGGATTGCGACGCGATCGGGCGGTCATTTTGCGAGTCTTCATACTCATATCGACGATTTCGTCGAAAGCCTGCGCGTCGTGACGCCGGTCGGAGTGCTGGAGACGCGCCGACTTCCCGGATCGGGCGCTGGGCCCAGTCCCGACCGCATGTTCATCGGCTCGGAGGGAACCCTGGGCGTAATTTCGCGAGCCTGGATGCGATTGCAGCCACGGCCAATCTTCCGCGCCGGCGCATCGGTGCGCTTCCCCTCTTTCTTCGATGCCGCGCGAGCCGTACGTGCCGTCGCGCAAGCTGGCCTCTATCCGTCAAATTGTCGCATCCTCGACCCGCAGGAGGCCTTCAACACCGGCGCGGCGGACGGCAGTGCTGCCATCTTGGTGCTCGCGTTCGAGTCGGGCGATCATCCGCTGGACGCCTGGATGGCGCGCGCACTCGAGTGCTGCGCCGACCATCGCGGAACGCCGGAGCCGGCGAAGGCCAGCGACGCGCATCTGCAAGGCGCGGCGGGCATCTGGCGCAACGCGTTCATTCGCATGCCCTATGCGCGCGAATTTCTGACGCCCGCGGGCCTCATCAACGATACGTTTGAGACTGCGATCACCTGGGATCGGTTCGAAAGCCTGCACGACAAAGTCAAGGCCGCGACCGAGCGCGCCATTCTGGAAGCGACAGGCGTGAAGGGCGAAGTCACCTGCCGTTTCACCCACGTCTACCCGGACGGACCTGCACCCTATTTTTCTTTCCACGCACTTGGTCGACACGGCGCGCTTCTCGAACAGTGGCAGGCCATCAAGAATGCGGCGAGCGACGCGCTGATCGCAGCAGGCGGCACCATCACTCATCATCATGCCGTCGGTCGCGATCACAGACCCTGGTACGACCGACAGCGGCCGGAGCTTTTCGCCGCCGCGCTAAGGGCAGCCAAGCGCGAATTGGATCCCCAAAGCATGCTCAATCCGGGCGTCCTCATTGATCCGTAGCGCATCCGGCCAAAAAGCTCTTCCGGCTCGACGCGCTCCGTATCGTCGTGGCCTCAAGGCCGCTTTGCGCCAGAGGCGGTCGTTCCATTGACCGACCTTGTGATCGTTGATAGCCGCCGTCGCCAGAGGTCGTGGTCCGGATGGCGCCCACGGCTCGCGCGCAGCGCTTCCAGCAACTCGCGCGCACCGACGAATTTCCTGAACGGGTACAACGTCTTTTGTCCGTCGGGCAAATCGTTTCCGCTTTTCAGAAATCGTGTCAAGCGAAAAATTCACGCGAATCGAAAATATTTCTGTTTTCCAGAACCAAAATCGCGGCTACATCTTAACCCATCCCGTCCCGGCAAGAGGGGCGTATCATGGTCGCCACGATCGTGGGGCGGGTCGCGGTGGACGCTGGCAGTGCCGATAGCGAACGGCATGAGAGCGTACGGTGAAGTCGTGTGG
>Ga0207701_10007943_pt1 | contig 10499 bp, 13 predicted proteins | sample KBSSwiSSwithPhiX_FD_184294 | JGI IMG/M metagenome (GOLD analysis project Ga0207701, IMG submission 184294) | Switchgrass rhizosphere bulk soil microbial communities from Kellogg Biological Station, Michigan, USA, with PhiX - S5 (SPAdes) (version 2) | ecosystem: Environmental > Terrestrial >...
CGACTTAAAGCCGCCATAATTAAATTCGTACAAAGTATTTATATCTGAGTTGTAGAGCAGCACATGGCCTTCGCTGAATAAGATATAGAGGCCGCCGGGTGTAGAGTTTTCCTGAAACTCTTTTTCCAGGTCAGCGGACTTTTTCTGCTCATAATCGCATGGCACCGCGCCCGCGGCGTCAGACAGCTGTTTTCCATATCCCGGCGGGGGAAGATATCGGATCGAAAACAATGCCATCGGAAAACTTGTGCAGTCGAAACCGCGCATGGCATTATCGGTTTCATAGCTGCTTCCGTATTTGAAATAGTAACGTTCGTTTATCGGCGGCGAGAGCACCCTTCCATAACCATTGCCGGGATATGTCATTGCCGGGTCATCCTTTGAAATATCGGTGATCGTTAATTTTCCGTAATAAGGCTTTACGTGCGTTTTGTACGTGATCGGATTCGTCCTGCCGACGGTTTCGCCGTCTTTTTTGGCGACCATCCATAGCTGAATATTTTCGCCCCATTTACCATACGTATCGATCGCGTCTAAAACGGCCGCCTCGCGCGTGGCGGGCGTCGTTCCCGTGATCAAAACGCGATTATCTTCGTCGCCTACACATAACTGCGCGTTCAGCGAAGCGTCAGTCAGCCCATACGTAAGATCGAATCCCCTGCCAATTCCGAGTGACCGCATCGCGGTAAATCTAAGACCAGTCCCCAATGCCTTGCTAAATGCAGTTGCCATGTTTGCCTCCCTTGATGATTTTTGCGCGGATTATATTTCCATTCCTTGAGAAACACAATAGATTTATTTTCTGATCGCAACCGCGATCAGCAGTTTGCGAACTTTTCGTCATTGCGTGCGATAATTTCCTCTTTATGCGAGACAAGCTTCTGGAACTGGAAAAACAGGCACGCGAATTGGAACCGTCCGAACGCTTACGCGCCGACGTACGTGAAAGCGTCATCAATTATTCCGAAACCTTCCTAAACAACATCGAATCGATCCCGACGTACGTTACCTCCGAAACGCGCGGAGCGGGAATTTTTGATTCGCCGATCTCGGAAACCGGCATTGGAATCGACCAAGCCATCGATCTTATCCGCGAAAATGTCGACACGCCCGGATTAAATCCGGCGTCGGGTGGACATCTTGCGTACATTCCCGGGGGCGGCATTTATTATTCGGCGCTTGGCGATTATTTAGCCGATGTCTTTAACCGATATGCCGGCGTTTTCTACGCTTCGCCGGGAGCCGTTCGGATGGAGAACATGCTGATTCGATGGATGTGCGACCTCGTTGGCTATCCGCCGGAATCCCACGGAAACCTTACGACCAGCGGCAGTCTTGCGAATATGATCGCGATGGTCGTCGCGCGCGATGGCAAGAACATCAAGTCGGCAGATATTCCTGGATCGGTAATTTATCTTTCAAAACAAACTCATCATTCGATCGACAAAGGCATTCGCGTCGCGGGTCTGGGTGAGTGCGTACTTCGCTTTATCGCGCTCGACGACGTGTTTCGCATCGACACAGCGGCTCTCGAGCAGCAGATCGAAGAGGACAAACTCGCGGGCCTGAATCCATTCCTCGTCGTTGCCTCCGCAGGTACGACAGATGTTGGAGCGATCGATCCGCTTCCGGAGATCGGCGCGATCGCGAAACGTCACGGCCTTTGGTACCACATCGACGCGGCATACGGCGGTTTTTTCATTTTGACGGAAGAAGGGAAGTCGAAGTTCCGAGGGCTCGAGTTGGCAGACTCGATCATTATCGATCCACACAAAGGTCTCTTTCTGCCGTACGGCCTCGGCGTCGTGCTGGTCAAAAATGTTGAGGATCTTAAACGGTCATTTCGGTTTGACGCGCATTATATGCAGGACGCGTTTGCCGGGCCTGACGAAATCTCTCCCGCGGAAATATCCCCGGAGTTGACGAAGCATTTCCGCGGCCTGCGTCTTTGGCTTCCGTTGAAGCTGCACGGCCTGGCGCCGTTTCGTGCTTGTTTGGAAGAAAAACTTCTGCTGGCCAAATATTTTCACGCCGAGGTCCAAAAACTCGGTTTCGAATGCCGACTTGAACCGGAACTCTCGGTCGTCGTATATCGCTATGTGCCGAAATCCGGTGATGCAAACGCCTTCAACAAGCGCCTACTCGAATCGGTTGTCGCCGACGGCCGCGTCTTCATCTCATCGACAGTTCTGGAGGGGAATTACACTCTTCGGTTTGCGTGCCTCGCGTTTCGGACACACTTAAAGATCGTCGATACTCTGCTCGCTGTATTAAAGGAAAATGTTGCTCGCTTGGAGCAGGAAGGTTAACGGATCAGTGGCCAAGTTTCGCGTTCAACTCGGCGGCTTTTAGTTCGGCATCTGCCTGCGTGAGGTTCTTCATATCCGCGCTTTGCATGAACGTGACAGTCGCGGATTCGTCGTCCGGCACCATCACGATGCACCAATGACGATCGTTGGGCTCATCGGCCTCCCCCAGGTACGGCGGCATTTTGCGAAAGGTATAATTCACAGCGTAGCGGAATAGTACGGCGAAACGGCCGGCGCGTCAACTGTTAATTTTCCCACGGCCTTTCACTCGAACTTTTCGTCTTTTCTCGCGGGCCTCTTCGGCCTCTTCTTCAGCCTCCTCCTCCTCTTGCCGTTCCTCGACGAACCAACTCGCAACAAATCCGGTGAACGTGCCGACCAATCCAACGCCGGCGGTCATCAACAGTGCCGCAATAATTCTCCCTTCGAACGTAACTGGATATTTATCGCCGTAACCGACCGTTGTGATCGTCACATACGACCACCAAAGCGCGTCGCCGGCGGTCTTGATGTTGCTGTCCGGAGCATCCTCAACCTGCAGTATCGCGATCGACGAAAAGATGACCAGCAGCACTGCGATGATCGATACCGAAGTAAACGCCCCCTGAACACGATTTAAGAAGAGATGGCGTGCGAGATGCCGCATCGATCGAAACGCGCGAAGCAGTCGGAAAAGACGAAACAAACGAAGAGCGCGTCCCGGCCTGAAGTATTCAAGCGTCGGGATGCTCGCGATCAGGTCGATCCAGCCCCATTTCATGAACTGCCATTTGTTTTCGGCACGATAAAAACGGACGCAAAATTCAAACAGGAAGAAGACGCAGATGCCGTCGTCGATCAGGGTCAGAAGCTTGTGAATTTCCGGGCTCGGACGTTCAAACGTATCGATCAGCAAAGCTCCGAGCACATAGATCGACAACGCGAGGACCATCAGGTTTAAAAACCCAAGGCCACCTTCTTTAGTTTCTGGATCTGGTTCCTGCTCTTCCATGTGGGAGTTAGATTATGGCGCAGAAACGCGGCAACCGTAACTGTCAGAATTTACAGTTGATATAGAGATCACGTATTCCGGTTAGTCGGACCCGGAAATATCTGGCAATGTAAAACCGTTAGCAGACAACGACTTAGGCAAGGCGGTAATCTTCCTTTTTTTGGATGAGAGCGAAGGAAAAGTTTGACACGCTGACCCACGAGGTCGAAGGCAAGATAGTATCGCGGCTCGTTAGCTACAATTCAAACGAGATTTCGATCGATTTCGTCGACGGTACCGCTCTTTATATCGATAGCGACCACGACGAGCTCGAGGTAGTTCTTACCGAAACAGAGTACGAATAGGTGATAAGTGATCATCACTTATCACCTGCGACCCAACTCTCAGCAAGCCTTTAGGAGTAGAAACACGACAATAAACATCAGCGCACCGCCGCCCAATAGCCAGGTAATGGCACCCGCGCCAACCAATCTTCCTCCGAGTCCCATATTGGTTTTCTCCTTGGTTTAGCTCGATTTCTTTCGCCCCGAACCGCCGGGATTCTTGCCGCCGCCGTCTTGTTTGTTCACCGTGGCCCAGGCTCGGCTCTCGGCCTCCTTTTTCGAGACGCCCTTTTTCTCGTAGCCCTTTTCTATATGGTCTGCTTTGCGCTCCTGTTTCGATGTATATTTGCTCGTTCCGCTTTTTGATCTTGGCATAATTCATGTCCCCCTTAATCTTTTGCGAATGTTTTCGCCAGATCTTATTACGACTCTACGTGGAAGAAAAAAATGTCCACCCGAATACTGAAAATGTATAACAGTTTGCAGACAGGCATTTCACCTGCGTCGTAATCTGACACTGCATCCCTTGATTAAGCAAAGTGACAAACGACGCGGCTGCCAATCCATTATCCGGCAGCCGCTTTATTTCCAGCTCCAAATGCAAAAGGCTGACCGCTTATCGCGCGACAGCCTTTTGTCCTTTGAACGAATATTATTTAATTCGCTACTCGTTGCTCTCCAAATTTTTCTGACCTCGCCATCCACTGTTCATAAATTATTACCGGCGACATTATCAAAAGCGTTATCGGTAAAAGCCATGTATTAGAAAGTCTTTGCAACATCGGTGACATCATATAAAAGTTCCTCCCTTGTTCTTGTTGTGCCGATCCGCATTTGACCGGACCTGGGGAGCACCGCCGGATATGTACAACACAACCTGCGTGCCACGCATCCTAAATTTCAGCCGATTTCGGCTTGTAGCTACCGTATTTACAGTATGGAAATGTCTAAACCGGACCGAATTCCAGTCAAATTCCGCAAAAATGCAGGTACTCATATGCGGTACGAATCGCTTGCAAGGTATGTACTAAACGCATACGAGCTTAAAAAAGCTCCCCTCCTTAAGAACCGGGGTCCCCGCCGGAGCATCTCCTAGCGGGGCGGACGTCGGAGGGGTGGCATCCGCATCGGATGACGGGATGGTTCTCTATCTTAAGATTTTAAGTAAGCGAGCTTTTCCCTCAGTCGTGAGAGAATCAAGGCATGCAAACTCACAGAAACTACCACCTGCGCATCGAACCGCAGTTGACGTTGGACGATATCAGGACCGCCGTGGAAGCGCTTGATGACGGGACCTATTTTCTGCGGATCGATACCGAGACGGCCGACGGCCCTTTTGCCGAGCTTCACGGCGACCCAAAAAACTCCGAAAAGATCGCGCAAAAGCTCGCTCAGCTTGCCCATTCCAAAGCCGCGCACTAAGTGAAGAGAAAGGTGAATGTAAACAAATTTACAGACAGCACTTTTCTTCCGCAATATTCTTTTTGTTTGAACGTCTATTAAGTGTCGGTTATTAAAAAACGAAAAGGCGCTGACGGAAGGTTTCACGAAGGAAACTTACACCAACGCCCTTACGTCGGCGGAGTCCCATCGCACCGACATAACGATATTTAATTTTCAACGACTATGGATCGACTGTTTTAGAGCGGGAAACGTTTCACGTGCTGGTGGTGCAGCGTCGGCTGTCCGACCCGTTTCCGCGTTTGTGTTTCTATTATAACAAGAATTCGAATCCCAGCCAATTTCCGAATTACGCTTCGCAGTTCCAGATCTTACGATCGCAAACTTTAATATTGTCTACGCGGCGTGGCGAGCCATCCGGGAATTGTTTTCAAAGTCCGCGAGGTCTTTTCGTACAAGAAGCAAAAAGTTTTCTGTCAGTTCGATAGCGTGGTCGTTGTCGAAAGATCTTTCAAGTGTGAGCAAATGCGCTCGCAGCGCTTCGAGGGCTTCAACGTACGACCGGGCCAGATCCGCGTACGCGGCATCAAGGCCGTTCGGCGACCTGGCAGCGATCGTCTGGTGATAATAATACTGGTCACCAAGCGAATGAGCCGCCGATTTCAGGGTTTGTGTGAGAACAGACTTCGGCAATTAACCAGAGTCTAAAAAAGCATTTTCCTACCGTCTGCAAACTGCGATACACAGTAAAATAATTTTCGTTGTCTTCTTCCGTACATTCTTGCAAATTCCGTTTCGTGTTCACTCGTGTAGTTTCGTGGTTCCAGTTTGCCTATCCACGAAATCACACCAAGAACGCTTACGTTCGATCGGCTGCCACGTAGCCGGGCCCTCCTCCTGCCAGAGGCGCTATGGCACTCGCTTCGAATGATTAAAGACACAAATCTATACTACATATGGATTCCGGCTTCCCGGAGTATCTTTCCAAAGCGAGGATCCTGCCTAAGGCCATCGTAAGCGGGGTCGTGAAACATGGAGGGGATCCATAGTTCCTGGAAACGGACAGATCTCTTAAGGTAGTCAAAGGCTGCGTCGTAGTCGCCGACGAGGGCGGTGAGTTGGATTACAGGTCTTGCAAAAGGATCGAACTGGCCCTCGCGTCTCCGTGCCTCCAGATTCTTGGCATTCAACTTTAGTACAGACGCCCAGCCTGACATAGCATATGCTTGCCGATAAGCGTCGATCTCAGCTGGAGCTGTCCGAATGTCCTCATGAAATTTTAGAAACCACGTGTAGGCCCGTTCATAGTCGCCTTTCATATGGTAATTGACCCACATTCGGTTAGAGACCCACGTTGCTGGCCCGTCCATTTCCAGTACTCGCTGAAGCTGTGCGATCGCCTCATCGTATCGGCGGGCCTGATACAGGATGTCGGCGTAGTCGAATTGATTAAACACGCTGCTCGGACTTATGTCGATCGCGGTTTTGATCTCGGCAAGACCTTCGTCCGTTCGGCCGATTAAAGTCACTCGTCTTGCGTACGCTCGTCTCGCCCATTCATGGTTGGGATCGAGTTCGCGCGCCCTGCGGAGATGCTCGAGTCCCTCCTCAAACTTCCAGTCGTAATCGAATGTGATGATCCCGCGCACCGCGTGGGCCTCCGCCGAATTTGGGTCGAGTTCAAATGCCCGTTTAAGCGCTGGCTTGGCCGATGCGAAAGCAACCTTTGGTTCTATGCCGCCTACATGAGCAGAAGTACAATGAGCATTAGCTTTACCGGCCCATGCATTTGCGTAATTCGGATCGATCTCGAGCGCCTGGTCAAATAATTCGATCGCTCTTATGGCGTCGGGACCTTTCTTTTTTTCGACAAGGTATTGCCCCTGCAGATACAGTCGGTATGCCGCCTCGTTTTCCGTTCCGCGTTTTGCAGTAAAAGACTCTCCAGTTTGTCCAAACTGCTTGAAAAGTGCATTGCCTATCTCGTTTGCAACTGCATCTTGCAGTTCGAACTTATTCTCGGCTCCGCTTTCGGATTTGAATGTCGCCTCCGTTTTCCGGGTCGCAGTGTTGAAAAGCTGCGACGTGACACGTATTTTACCGTCGATGACCTGATAGTTCGATGAGAGTACGTAATCGGTATTTAACTCTTTCCCGGCCTCGATCGGGTCTCGATCGAGCTCGACATATTTGCGCACGTCGCTCAGCGGCCTGACAGACAAATTCGGCGACATACTTAATTTGATGATCAGAGATTCGGCAACGGCAAATTCGATGATCGCATCGCGATTCTCAGCCGCTACGGGCTTTAGCGGCAGAACGGCGATCCTCGCGGGGCCGATTGTAGCAATCGGCGAAGGTCGATTTAATAAATAATATCCTCCAGCTACGCCCATAACTAGGAATACCAGAATTGCGACGGCGTAATATTTCGACGATCGGCGAAGCGGGTTGGAAGCGGGGACAATATGTAGGGCTTCGTGCGGATCGCTGACCGGATATGACACAAACCTTTCGGTTGCTGCGATCGTTTCGGAAGCCAGGTTTAAATGTCCCGCATTCGATCTGCTATGGATCGGCAGCACATTCGAACCCGCGACAAATTTCGGATGTTCGTGATCAAAAGCGCCAGCGGAAGCCTCGATCGCGTGATCGCCATTCTTCGATTGGCTAATAGCTACCTCGGAGACGAATCGATAGCCGCGTTTTGGTACCGTCTGAATGAATTTCTGGTCCTTTGAACCGTCGCCCAACGCGGCTCGGATGGACCAAACACATTTCGAAACCGCACTTTCCTCGACAAAGGAATCGCCCCAGATGCGGTTCATAAGTTCCGATTTTTCAACCAGATTCCCGTGATTCTCGACCAATAGGACCAGCGCGGAAAAGGCTTTCGGCTTCATCGATATCGCCTCGCCATTGCGCAAAAGAAGATTTTCCGCTGGATCGAGGCGAAAATCTGCGAATTCGTAGATCTTTCCGTTATTCGTGAGGGCCATATTCACGCGTTTGAAGAAAAGATGAAGAAAAAGAGAAGTTTTGTCAAGGATTTGGTCCTAGATAAGACGTTAACATTCGCCTGTTCTGAATCAGCCTGATGCATTCGAGGATCGGATTCTCTAACACCAAATATCTGCGTCGAAAGGAACAGGAGAAATATGAAAAAAATACTTGAGCTCATCATCGTCGGAACGATTGGAACAGCTCTGTGCACGACTGCCGCTGCGCAGTTCAACATCAACATTCCCAAGATCCCAAAGATCAAGAAAGAAAAGCCGCCAGAGGATCCCAAAGCCAATAACGAACAACTGAATAAAGATGCAAAAACGACAGGGGGCAGCGGGACACAAGATTTGGACAACGGGCCGTGGGACGACATTCCAAACCCTGCTTATCTCTCAGAACGAGACACGGTAAAGAATGTTCTTAAACAGGTTCAATCGTACACACCCGGAAGCGGCAAACGTATCGTGACGGGATCCGGCTATGAATATGACTGGTTCAACGCATCGATCTCGCCGAAGTTGCGTGCGGAGAAGATGAAAACGTGGACCAATCTTCAGCCGAAGTATCGTCGGTGGTTTGATTCGAAACTTGACGAGATAGGGAAGATCGCCTCCGAAAAGCTGTCGTCCTATTTGCCCAGTCCGAATAGTTATCCCGTACGTAGCCCGGCCGAAGAGCGGTTAATGAAGGCGACTTTGTCTGATATGCCGGGGATCGCCATTCATAAGATCGGTCTTCAAAGCGCGGCTTGGATAATTGAAAAGGATGCATTTGGAATTCCTAAAAACCGGTTCAAATATGGTGCGGTCTACGGCAAGAATCCGAGCGCCGACGATCCCTTTTGCGAAGTCTGGTACGTCAATATCATTCAGGACTATGCCGGCGGCGGAACCTACGGCTCAAGCTACGCCAGATGGGTCAGCTCTGAAACCTTCGGGTGTCCGCAGGCGCCGAAATGACGGCTGCGTTCCGGATCAGGCTCCAACCAAACTATTAGGGGAATTTTGTTGTCCCAAGCCTATCCCCGAGATTGAACATCTTCGGGTGGAAATCGAGCCCTTCAGGTGAGGGTCAAAACAGACGAGCATTTCGGTCGTCTGGTTTTTGGAGTAAACGATAATGCCGATAATCGAGCGGATGAATCTTAGATACCCGGGCAAGGGGAAGCCATGGATCGCGAGCATAAGGTGCTTGAATCTTTCGCGGCCGGTCGGACCTGGTCAGGTGAATGATTTTGGTGATGTGCTTCTAGTACAGGCATTTTTCGACTGGATTCTTCGAGAGGACGGGCCTTTTGCGAATGGTGCGATACATAGCGGTATCAAGCCCGCGAAAGTGACCGGCTTCTTTGATGAAGACACGCACAAGATGATCATTCATTACCAAAAGGGCGGTGACTACGGAATCGATGTGACGGTCGCAGCTGACGGCGTTGTCCATCCCGCCTCGTTGTCAGGCCGCGCTATGAGGTTTGATCAGAAACAGATGACCGTTGTCCGATTAAACCAGGATGCAAGATGGGGATCAGATAAATACGGTCACGACCACGTCGCAGCGATCTTGAACCGTTGTCGACTGCTCAACGCACTTGTTCAGGACACCACCCTTGGGCAGCAAAGCATAATTCGGCTGCCTTCAACATAAATTCACGGAATAGGAGTTAGAAATATGAGTGAACGGCCAACCGAGAGTGCAAAGGGATGGTATTTGCAAGCAAGGGACCTGTTCAATACGGTTTGGGCAATGAAAGGACGCAACGAGATCGATGTCATGAGTTTTCTCGCCGGCCTCGCACGCGGACTTAGGGCTTCCACCCTGGGCAACATCGAAATGGCAACCGCTTTGAGAGCCACTTATACGAAGCTTGAAGAGATCGATAAAAAACTCGCCCGGATCGAGGCGCGGCAAGGGTCGATAAGACCCTGACCCGTTCATGATGAAGTTGAAAATTCGTTCTAGCTTAAAACATTTGTTTATAAGGGCCGTTCGTAAATGGGAGTTTATTGAAGCATGAGCATTGCAAAAAAGACCAGGATCTATTCGTCGATTATCGCGATCATATGCGTGATAGGAAGTATTTATATTGTAAAGACGTCCCGCGGGATCGCTACAGATACATGGGCTTACCTTCTGCTGGCAGCTTTAATATTTGCCGTTGTCAGTATCATCGCCCGATTCATTGAATGGCAACGAGCGTAACATTACTATTTCGACGCGGGTAACGCAAAAAGGCCTCGCGGCTTGCCGCCACGATGAGCGCAAGGGCTTGCCGGAAAGCCATAGGCTTTCCGCTCATCATGGCGGCAAGCCGCTCAATCCGGCTCTCCTCCTTACGAAGGAGGAGTACGGCTTCCAGCCGGGAGGTGGTTCTCTAGCTTAATGTCTGAACCGAGAGAACCACCCCGTCATTCGAAGCGAATGCCACCCCTCCTTCGTAAGGAGGGGAGCTTTTAGACCCAAACGCCCGCG
>Ga0207701_10007947_pt1 | contig 10497 bp, 7 predicted proteins | sample KBSSwiSSwithPhiX_FD_184294 | JGI IMG/M metagenome (GOLD analysis project Ga0207701, IMG submission 184294) | Switchgrass rhizosphere bulk soil microbial communities from Kellogg Biological Station, Michigan, USA, with PhiX - S5 (SPAdes) (version 2) | ecosystem: Environmental > Terrestrial > Soil...
CGTCCGGCGCGGTCGAAGCGATCTCGTCACGGATATGGTCGAGCGGCAGGTCTTCTGCGCGTTTGAAGCGGAGGCAGCTCTTGCCCATGTTGAGCTTTTTGCCCGCCGCGGCCGCGGCCGCGTTCAGGTGTTCGGTTCGCTCTTTCGAAGCGTAGACGCAGGTCAAATAGAGCGAATTGTAATTCTTCTGCGCGGCGAGGCCCGCGTAAATGAGCGGCTGGTTGTTGTAGGTGTCGGGATGCACCTCAAGCGGAACGACCCAGCCGATCACGCCCCATGCCATGCCCTCGCGGTAGCCGTCGGGCATTACGGAATTGACGAGGTTCCGGACCTTTTCGATTTCGGCGCGGCGGTCGTCGGGCAGTTCAGCGAGATAATCGGCGACGGTGGCGGCTTTGCTGCTCACCACCGGCCGGGCTCACTTTTTGGGCTTGGCGGTTGGGTCGGTGCCGGTCAGCTTGGGCGCGCCTTCGCCGCCGACATTCTTCTGGCCTCCCTTGGCTGCCTGCTGCTCGTTGAGGACCGGCTCATTCTCGGCCTTCTGAGCGCCGGCGCCCGCTGCTTCCGCGGCTGCCTTGTCGCCAGCCGCCGGTGCGGCCTCGGCCGGAGCCGCCGGTAGCGGCTTCGGTGCATCGCTGTGCGCGTTCAGGAAGGCGATGACATTGGCGCGGTCTTCCGGCTTGGAAAGGCCGGCGAAGGTCATCTTGGTGCCCGGTGCGAATTTCTTCGGGCTGTGCAACCACTGGCCAAGCGAATCCCAATCCCAATTGCCACCCTTGCCCGACAGAGCGTCGGAGAAGGCGAAGCCACTGGCACCTTTGCCGATCGGCTCGCCGAGCACGCCCCAAAGGTTCGGGCCAAGTGCATTGGCGCCGCCCTTGTCGGCATTGTGGCAGGCGGCGCACTTCTTGAAGACCTGCTCGCCCTTCACCGCATCGGCGGATGCGAGGTAGAATTCGATCGGCTTTTCGGCCTCGGCCGCGCCAGCGCCTTCCTCGACCACGCCTTCGATCGGATAGCCCATATGTTCGGGGCGCTCCGGATGGAACACTTCGCCGAAGACGATCGTGCCGCCGAGAGCGACGATACCGGCGAACAGCACCCAGCCGTTAATGGTGTTCTGGCGATCTTGCATGAAGGTCTTTTCCGACGATTGGAGCGTAGAATTGGCGCATCCTTTAAGGCGCGCCAATCAGTTCATCAAGCGGCCAGCCAATGCTCGAGCAACGTGCGGGCGATGGCATGGCGCGGCGGCGGCAGGAATGGCGGATTTTCGACACGGGCAAGCGCTGCGGCAACCTCTTCGCGTGTGAACCAACGTGCGTCTTCGAGCTCGGTGAAGTCGATGGTCAGTTCGTCGCTGAGCGCGCGAGCGTGACATCCGATCATCAGCGTCGACGGGAAGGGCCAGGGCTGGCTGGCGATATAGCGGACGTCGGTAACGGCGATCCCCGCTTCCTCCGAGATCTCGCGGGCGACGGCGGCCTCGATGGTTTCCCCCGGTTCGACGAACCCGGCAAGGGCCGAATAGCGGTCCGGGGGATAGTGCGGCTGGCGGCCCAGCAGCAGGCGCCCATCATGCTCGGCGAGCATGATGACCACCGGGTCGGAGCGCGGGAAGTGCTCGGCCCCGCAATCGGGGCAGCGCCGCGACCAGCCGCCGCGGACGATCTCGCTGGCATGGCCGCAGACGGAGCAATGGGGGTGCCGCGAGTGCCAATTGGCGAGGCTTAGGGCGCAGGCAAAGAGCGGCGCGTCCTTGTCGTCGAGATCGGCGAGCAGCCCGAAGGCCAGGCGGCCGGCATCGACCGCCGGTAGCGAGGAAAATCGCGGCGAATCCCCATCGAGTCCAAGAAACAGCAGTGGACTCCGAAGTTGTCCCCAACTGAGCCGGCCGTCCGAATCCAACAGGGGAAGGCCCTCGGCCCATTGCAGCTCTCGGGCATCAGGCCGGGCGGCGAGCTCGGCGATCTTCTCGGGCTGGGCGCGGAGGACGTCGGCGCGGTCGAGGCCGGGGCCGCCGAAGAAAACGTCAGGCGGCAATGGCGGTCATCCGGGCAAGCGCGGCCTCGGCAGCGCGGCGATAGAGCGTTGGGAGGCCGGCTTCGGAGAGACGGTCGATGGGCTGCCACCAGCCTTCGCCCTGCGGCTCGGCTACGGGGGCAATGGCCAGTTCGAGGGCGAAATGGGTGAAGACATGAGTGACCCGGGCGATGGCATTTGCTGTGACGGGCTCGTCCTGCCAGTCCGGACCGGGGAGTGCCGCCATTCCGCCAAGCATGCCCCTGGCGGGACGACGAACCAGCCAGACATGGCCGTCGCGTTCGATCCACCATGCCGTGCCGTATCGTTTGGGACGGACTTTCTTGGGCTTTGGCGCCGGGAAGGCTTCGGGTGTTCCCAGCGCGAAAGCTTCGCAATCCATTGCCAGCGGGCACTGGTTGCACAAAGGCGCTTTGGGCCGGCAGATGCTGGCGCCCAGGTCCATCATCGCCTGCGCGAAATCGCCGGATCGCCCTTCGGGCAACATGGCTTGGGCGAACGTTGGAATTGCGGATTTATCGGTCAGAGCGTGCAAGCGGGCGACGACGCGCTCGACATTGGTATCGACGGGAACCACCGCCTCGCCGAAGGCAATCGCCGCGACTGCCGCGGCCGTATAGGTGCCGACGCCGGGGAGGTCGCGGAGGCCAGCCTCATCCCTCGGAAAGCCTCCCAATACGGCGACCGTGCGCGCGCACGCGGTGAGGTTGCGAGCACGGGCATAGTAGCCGAGGCCTGCCCATTCCTGCATGACATCGGCCCCGGGCGCGGCGGCAAGCGCCTCGATGGTCGGCCAGCGCTCAAGGAAGCGCTCGAAGCGCGGCGTCACGGCGGCGACCGTCGTCTGCTGCAGCATCACCTCGCTCAGCCAGACACGATAGGGCTCGGGCGGCGGCGAGCCGGGCGGCGAGCGCCACGGCAAGCGCCTGAAGTTATCCACATAATGTTGCAAAAGCCGGCTTGCGGCATTGGCGCTCATGAAAGTGCTATGGCATGACCAAGGCCAATGTCGAAGAAAAAGCCCACCAATGACGATTCTCCGCGGCGCGGCCATGCCCGGTCGTGCGGTGATCTGGTGGGCGACATCGGCGGCACCACGCTGAAGCGCTTCGGGTTCGTCCAGGCGAGCATCGTCAGCCGTTGGAAGGAAATCGTCGGCGACCGCTACGGCCAGGTCTCGGTACCCGAATCGATCCGTTTCCCAACCGGCAAGAAGTCGGGCGGCACGCTTACGCTGCTGGTAGAAGGCGCCCACGCGCCGCTGATCCAGCATCTGGGACCGATGATCATCGAAAGGGTCAATCGCTTCTTCGGCTACGAGGCGATCAACAAGGTCGCGTTCCGCCAGGGCAAGGTGATGAATTCAACGCCGAAGCGGCTGCGGCGGGAACCATCAAACGTTCCGGCGGAGCTTGGCGAGGGCCTGCGTGCTATCGCCGACCCGGAACTTCTTGCTTGCCTCACCTCGCTTGCCGGGCATATCGCCGCCACGACCGGGCCACCGGTTGTCACTCCTGTGGACGAGAAACCCATTCCCATCATTCGGAGCCTGCCAAAGTGAAAACCCGCACCCTTTTCCTGGCGCTTGCCGCCGCCAGCTTCGCGACCGCCGCCTGCAATGCCGAAAAGGCCGGCAACAAGAGCAGCGCGGCCGCGTCCGGACCGGTGAAACCCGTCGCGCCGCCGAAGAATGGCGACTGGACGACGGTCGTCAGCCAGACGCCCGAGGGCGGATTCCTGATGGGCGATCCCAATGCCAAGGTGAAGGTCGTCGAGTTCGGCTCGCTCACCTGCCCGCACTGCGCCGAGTTCGACGAGACCGGCGCCAAGCCGCTCATCGAGAATTATGTGAAGGCCGGCAAGGTCAGCTACGAATTCCGCAACTTCGTTCGCGATCCCTATGACGTTGCCGCCTCGCTGGTTGCACGCTGCGGCGGTCCCGCCAGCTTCTTCGGCTTGATGCGCGGCTTCTACAGCGACCAGCGTGAGTGGGTCGCCAAGATCCAGGCCGCCGACCAGAATGCGCTGCAGCAGATCCAGAACCTGCCGCCGAACCAGCAGTTCGTCGAAATTGCGAAAATTGCGGGTTTCCAGGATTGGGCTGCGCTGCGCGGCCTGCCGGCGGAGAAGACCAACGCATGTCTTGCCAATCAGGCCGAGGTCGACCGGTTGGTGCAGATGCAAAATGACGCGGTGTCGGCTTACGACATTCCGGGCACGCCGGGCTTCGTGCTCAACGGCGAACTGGTGAAAATGGACAATAGCTCGACCGTCTGGAACCAGCTGGAAGGCAAGATCAAGGCGGCGCTCGGCGGGTAATGACCGGGCGCGCTAGGGGAGGGGCGCGTTGAGAATTCGCAGGCTCAAGCTCGGTGGGTTCAAGAGCTTCGTCGAGCCGGCTGAACTGAGGATCGAGCCAGGACTGACCGGCGTGGTCGGCCCCAACGGCTGCGGCAAATCAAACCTCCTCGAAGCCATTCGCTGGGTGATGGGAGAAGGCAGCCCCAAGTCGCTGCGCGGCGGCGGCATGGAGGATGTGATTTTCGCCGGAACGGCGACGCGCCCGCCGCGCGATTTCGCCGAAGTCTCCTTGCTGATCGAAAGGCAGTCCGGCGACGGCGGCGACGAGGAAGCCGACGGCGAGAGCGAGGTCACGCGGCGCATCGAACGCGGGGCCGGCTCTGCCTACCGGATCGATGGCCGCGACGTACGCCAGAAGGACGTCGCCTTGTTGTTCGCCGATGCGGCGACGGGCGCTCATTCACCGGCGCTGGTTAGCCAGGGACGGATTGGCGCAGTCATCGCCGCCAAGCCGGTCGAGCGGCGGCAGATGCTGGAAGAAGCGGCCGGCATTTCCGGCCTGCACGCCCGGCGCAAGGACGCCGAGCAGAAGCTCAGGGCGACCGAGACCAACCTCACCCGCCTCAATGAATTGCTAGGCGACCAGGAGGCGCGGGCATCGGCATTAAAGCGGCAGGCGCGGGCGGCAGAGCGCTACCGTTTATTGTCCGAGAAGATCCGCGCCGCCGAAGCGCGCCTGCTCTACGCGCGGTGGCGCGAAGCCGACCGCGCGGCCAAGGCGGCGTCCGAAGAGGCGCGCCGCGCCGCGGCCGCGGTGGCGGCACTGCAGCAGGGCATGCAGGACGCGCAGCTGGCGCAGGAGCAAGCTGCTTCCGAGCTTTCGGCCCGACGTTCGGCACTGGCCGATGCCCGGGACCGTGGGCGGACGCTGGCGCATGAATTGGCGACTGCTCGGGCGCGGCGAGACACGGTTGTGCGCAGGTTGGCCGAGCTCGACCGGCTACAGGATGCCTTGCAGGTCGAGACGGCGCGCGAGGAGGCCCTTCGCGAGGATGCCGCCAAGGCCATAGCGGCGCTGGAGACGGAGCGCGGGCAGATCGAGGCCCGGCTGGCCGACGGCGAAGCGCAGGCTGGACGGATTGCGACGGATTTGACTGCTGCCGAGACCGCGTCGCGGCAGGCGGAGGCGGACCTTGCTGCCTTGCTCGCTCGCGAAGCGGCAATGCGCGCCGAGCGACGGGTTGCCGAGGCGGCGTTGGAATCGGCGAGGACTCAGGCCGAGCGGACCGAGGCGGAAGCGGCCAAGCTGGCGCGACAGATTGAGGAATTGGGTGACGGCGCCGAGCACGTCGACGCCAAGGCCGGTGCCGAAAGAACGGCTGGCGAAGCGGCGAAGGCGCTGACAACGGCCGAAGCGGCTTTGGGGGAGGCGGAGCATGGCCGGACCGAGGCCGCTGAGACCCGCGACCGGCACGAGAGCGAGCTGGCCGCCGCGCGCGCCGCTCTGGCCGCGGCGACGTCGGAACGCGATGCCTTGACCAAGGCGGTGTCGCAGGGCGGGGGCGCGGCGCTGGCCGAAGTCCGCGCCGAGCCGGGTTACGAACGCGCCCTGGCGGCGGCGCTCGGCGATGACCTTGAAGCGGCAATTGGCGGGGACGGCCCGCGCCGCTGGGTTGGAAGCGACGCCCAAACAGGTGATCCTTGCTTGGCCAATGGCCTGCAACCGCTGGCGTCGCATGCGACGACGCCGAAGGAGTTGGCCCGGCGCCTCGCCCAGGTTGGCGTCGCCGATGAAGACAATGGTCAGCCTTTGGCGATCGGCCAGCGGCTGGTAACCCGCGACGGGCGCATGCGGCGTTGGGACGGCTTTGTCGCCGAGGCGGGTGGCGCGGCGGCGGCCGAGCGGCTGATTCGCGTCAACCGCCTGGCTGATATCGAGCGGTCCTTGCCGGCCCTGCAGTCGGCCGTCGAGGAGGCGGCCATGGGGCGCGACCGTGCCACCGAAGCGGTCGAGCAGCACCGCCGCGATGCGGAAGCAGCCCGTGCGGCCGCGACGGCGGCGGAACGGCTGGGACGAGATGCCGCTCGAGCTGCCGACGCCGCCGCGGGTGCGCTGGAGCGTCTGGAAGCGCAGCGCACGGCATTGGCAGAGCGACGCGCCGACCTTGAGCCGCTGCTAGCCTTGTCGCGGGAGTCTGTGACGGCCGCACAGGGGACGCTAGACGCGCTTGCGGACCCGGCCCAGCTGGCTGGAGAAATAGATGCGGCCCGCGATGCCGCGAGTGCCGCCGGCCAGGCCGTTGCCGAAATCCGCGCCGCTGCCGCCACCCGCGCCCGCGAAATGGCGTCCGGCCGGGAACGCGATGCCGCCGCACAGCGCGAACAAGGCGAATGGCGGACGCGCGCCAAGGATGCCGACGCCCGCCTGCTGGAAACAGCCAGCCGCGCCGAGGAATTGGCCGGCGAACGCCAGGAATTGTCCGGCGAGCCGGACCGCCTGGCCGGCGAAATTGCCCGGATCGAGAAGGACAATCAGGCGAGCGAAGCCTGGACAGCCCAGGCTGCCTCCGCCGAGGCGCAGGCCGAAGCCAGCGGTGTTGCCGCTGCGCGCACGCTGGCCGAAGCCGGCGAGGCCTTTGCCGGCGCGCGCGAAATGCGTGCCGGAGCCGTCGCCCGCGCCGAGGGCCAGGAAGCGCGGCGTGCGGAGCTTGCGCGCGAATGCGGCGAGCAGTTCGAATGCCCGCCGCCCCTGCTGCCGGAACGCCTCGGCTTTGATTCCGAAGCGCTGGATGATGCCGACACGGAGAAATCGAACTTCGACCGGATGACCGCCGAACGTGAACGTTTGGGACCGGTCAACCTCGTCGCCGAGCAGGAATTGGCCGAGCTGGAGGAAAGCCGGCTTGCCGGGGCCGCCGAATGCGACGAATTGCAGGAGGCGATCAACCGCCTGCGCGGATCGATTGGCAGCCTCAACCGCGAGGGACGGGTCCGCTTGCTCGACGCCTATGAAAAAGTCGACGCCCATTTCCGCAGCTTGTTCACGACCCTGTTCGATGGCGGCCAGGCGCATCTCGAGTTGGTTGAAAGCGACGATCCGCTGGAGGCGGGGCTGGAAATCATGGCCCAGCCCCCGGGCAAGCGCCTCAGCGCGCTGACTTTGCTGTCGGGCGGTGAGCAGGCGCTGACGGCGGTTGCGCTGATCTTCGCTTTGTTCCTGACCAACCCGGCGCCGATCTGCGTGCTCGACGAGGTCGACGCGCCGCTCGACGACGCCAATGTCGAGCGCTTCTGCGACCTTCTGATGCGGATGACGCAGGAAACCGACACGCGCTACCTGATCGTCACCCACAATGCGGTGACGATGAGCCGGATGCACCGACTCTATGGCGTGACCATGGTGGAAAAGGGCGTCAGCCGCCTCGTCTCTGTCGATCTCGGCGGGGCGGAAACGCTATTGGCCGCCGAATGAGTGCGTGATCGAAACAATTTCCGTCATCGCTATTGCGAATGATTATCAGTAACGCTAACCGGACCCCAACGAAGACAAAGGGTCAAAGGGAATGCGTTCGGTTTCGGTTCGATTGTCCGCGGGGTCGCTGCTTGCGTTGGCTACGCCGGCATTTGCCATGGCGGAGGGCGAGACGTCGGTCACAGCTGCCGCGGCGGCTGTCGCTGCCGATGCCGGCGGGCGCCCGGAATCGATCACCGTCACGGGCCAGCGCGGCGAATATGGCGCGAAAAGCACGACCGCTGCGACGAAGACGAACACGGATATTCGCAACGTCCCGCAAGCCATGACCGTCATCTCCGAACGGCAGATCGAGGATCAGGCAATTCGGTCGGTCGGCGACCTGCTAACTTTCGTGCCCGGAGCGAGCCCGGCCACCGGCGAAGGCAATCGGGACACCTTCACTCTGCGCGGCAACAGCTCGACAGCGGATTTCTTCGCCGATGGCCTCCGCGACGACGTTCAGTATTTCCGCGATTTCTACAACGTCGACCGAGTGGAGGTGCTCAAGGGCCCCAATGCCATGATTTTCGGCCGTGGCGGCGGCGGCGGGATCGTGAACCGCGTCATCAAGCGGCCGACCTTCCGTTCGCAACGCGAAGCACTGGTTTCGACCGATAATTACGGCAGCATTCGCCTGTCGGGCGATGCCGACCAATTGCTTGGCAACAATATCGCCGTCCGCCTCAACGGGCTGTACGAAGACGGGGACAGCTTCCGCCGCCATGTCGACCTGGAGCGTTACGGCATCAACCCGACCCTCGCCATCCAGGCTGGCGAGGATACGCGCCTCGACTTCGGCTACGAATATTTCCACGACCGCAGGACCGCCGACCGCGGCGTGCCGTCCAAGGCCGGTGAGCCGCTAGAAGGCTTCGACCGGACCTTTTTCGGCGACCCGGATCAGAGCTACGCAAGGGTCAACGCCAACATCGGCCGGTTCGGCGCCGAGCACGAGATCGCACCGGGCCTGACGATCAAGAACCACACGATCTTCGGCGACTTCAACAAATTCTATCAGAACATCTTCCCGAACGGTGCCATCCTTGCGGCAACGTCAACGCTGCCGGAGCGAGTCAAGCTCGGCGCCTATAACAATCGCAACGACCGTCGAAACCTGTTGAGCCAGACCGACCTGATCTGGGAGAGCCGGCTGGGCGGGATCGACCAGACGCTGCTGTTCGGCTTCGAGGTCGGCCGCCAGAAGACCCGCAACCATCGCCTGACCGGCACCGTATCCGGCGTCGGAGTCCTGCCCGATGGCTCCGTGCCGCTGAGCGATCCGACCGTCGACACGATCACGGTCTTCGCACCGCTCGCGACCGATGCGAACAACCGAACGGAGGCAAGCATTGGTGCGGTTTATGTTCAGGACCAGATCCGGCCGACGGAATGGCTGGAGATCGTCGCCGGGCTTCGCTTCGACAGCTTCAAGTTGGAAGTCGACGATCTGAGGCCGGCCGTGGATCGCAGTTTCAGCCGGCGGGATGAGCTGTGGTCGCCTCGTTTCGGCCTTGTCCTCAAGCCGCGCGACAATCTGTCCGTCTATGCAAGCTACAGCCGTTCGTACCTTCCGCAGTCGGGTGACCAGTTCAGCGGCCTCGACATCAACACGTCTTCGCTGAATCCGGAGCGCTTCGACAATTACGAGCTCGGCGCGAAGTGGGAGCCGATCAGCGGGCTGCTTGCGACCGCGGCAATCTACCGGCTCGACCGTACGAACACGCGCTTGGCGAATCCGGACGGCAGCGGTACATTCCTCCTCTCGGGCGAGCAACGCAGTCGCGGCATCGAACTAGGGCTGGAGCGCAGTCTCAGCACGCGATGGCAGGTTTCCGCGGGATATGCGTGGCAAAAGGCCGAGGTCACACAGGCAACTGCCGCATGCCTGAGCGGCGATTGCAGCGTCCCCAACGTTCCCAGGCACAGTTTCTCGCTCTGGAACCGCTATGACCTTTCGAAGTCGCTTGGCCTGGGGCTCGGCGTGATCGCCCGGTCGAAATCCTACGCGTCCATAGGCAATACCGTGACGCTTCCCGGCTACACCCGCGTTGACGCGGCCGCCTATTATAAGTTGCTCAAGGGTGTGGAAGCGCAGGTCAACGTCGAGAACATCTTCAACGTCGACTATTTCCCAATGACCAACGGCGACAACAATATCGCGCCGGGCGCGCCTCGATCCGTTAGGGCTCAGCTAAGGTTCGGATTTTAGCCGGTCGGTTTCGTCACGCGCTTGCCTTCGCTTGGTGGCGTCAGGCCGTCGCCGGTACCGTTCTGTGGTGCATCCGTTTGGACATGGTTGCTTTGAAGATGATGAAGCAGACCAGGCCGAAGGCCGCGCTGGCCACGTGGAGCAGCCAGAAGGTCGTCGTCGGCAGCGACGAATAAAGGCCGCCGACATAGCCGACGATCGCATTGGCCGCGAAGAACGCCAGGTAATAAAGCCCGACAATGGTGGCCGTGACCTGCCGCGGGGCAACCTTGGTGAACAGGGCCAGGCTGACGGGCAGGATGTTCGAAAAGCCGATGCTGTTCATCAGGTGGAACATGACCGGCCAGAACAGGCCGATCTTGCCGCCTGCCGGCTGGGTCAGCGCCGCCATGAACAGGCAAAGGCCACCGGCGACCGTGAAGAACGAGCC
>Ga0207701_10007951_pt1 | contig 10493 bp, 7 predicted proteins | sample KBSSwiSSwithPhiX_FD_184294 | JGI IMG/M metagenome (GOLD analysis project Ga0207701, IMG submission 184294) | Switchgrass rhizosphere bulk soil microbial communities from Kellogg Biological Station, Michigan, USA, with PhiX - S5 (SPAdes) (version 2) | ecosystem: Environmental > Terrestrial > Soil...
CTGAAAGAAAATAAAAAAACACTTCCTTACGGATTGTATGTGGTGAATGCAGTTCAGGAAGAAATAGGTCTGCGCGGAGCCGAGATGATCGCAAGAAGAATAAAACCCAATGTGGCGATCATTACCGATGTTACTCACGACACGCACACTCCGTTTGTCAATAAAATTATCGAGGGTGACGTACTTTGCGGTAAAGGTCCGAGCCTTGCATATGGACCAGCAGTACACAACAAACTCCTTGAACTGGTGATAAATGTAGCTGACCGTAAAAAAATTCCGGTACAGATGCGGACGGTATCGAGAAGCACGGGAACCGATACGGATTCTTTTGCATATGCGAATGATGGTTGCCCATCAGTACTTATTTCCATCCCGCTGCGTTATATGCATACCACTGTTGAAATGTTGCACAGGGATGATATCAATCAGACCATTCAACTGATGTATGAAACGCTGCTGTCAATAACGCCTAAAATAAATCTCAGCTATCTGTGACCATCAACTCAATATTACTGTATGTAGATCCGGGTAGTGGCAGCTACCTGGTACAGGTGATCATTGCCGCTGTTCTTGGAGCCCTGTTCTATTTCAAGGCAGCATGGTGGAAAATAAAGTCGTTCTTTACAAGAAAGAAAAAGGACACACATCCAAAGAATGACAATCTAAATGCCTGATCCAATTATTCACCCGGCTTCATTCAGGGATCCATCAGGATTCGTATTTCATTGGAATGACAATTATTACAGGCAGGTCAACAAAATCTACGCGGGAACTTATGACCTGCTGATGAATTCAGGATTATATGATCATCTAGTGCAATCTGGTTTTTTACTGCCTCATTCGGAAACAGAGGAAATCATCGCAGAAAGTGAAAATTGGTACAAAACACTCAGGCCCCGGCAAATTTCTTTTATTACGTATCCGTATGAATGGTGTTTCTTACAACTGAAAGACGCGGCGCTCCTCACAATCAAAATACTTAAGTCATCGATCGATCATGGCATGATCATCAAGGATGCTACTCCCTATAATATACAGTTCATTGACAGTCATCCCGTATTCATAGATACGCTCTCTTTTGAAAAATATGATGCCACTAAAGCATGGGTGGCATACAGGCAGTTCTGCAATATGTTCCTGTTCCCTCTATATCTTGAACACTATTTAAAAACAGATATACAAAAAACGCTGGTTGTTTATCCTGATGGCATACCGGTTGACATTACTTCGAAATTGCTTCCCTTAAAAAGCAGGACCAGTGTTGGAGTATGGCTACATGTATATCTGCAGAATACTATTACCCGCAATGCAGCGTCAAAAAAAGAGGAAGAAAAATTTAATAAAAGGAGATTGCTGAATCTTGTCAATCATCTCGAAGACACTATCCTTAACCTGAAGAACCGCAATGCAGGATCGGGCTGGAAAAATTATTATAGTGAAACTATTAACGGCAACAACTATCTGAACGAAAAAGAAAAAATAATCAGACGTCTCATAAATAATATTGATGCAGGCTCTGTGCTTGATCTCGGTGCGAACGATGGATACTTTTCAAAAATATTTGCAGAAAAAGGAATGCAGGTGATTGCAGTTGACAGCGACAGCAGAAGCATCTGCAGCTTATATGAATCAGAAACGGAAAATATATTACCCTTAATAATGGATGTTGCCAATCCAACGCCAGCAACAGGATTCAATAATGCAGAACGCCCGGAATTTCATAAAAGAATTAAAACGGATATTGTTCTTGCATTAGCACTTATTCATCACCTTGTTATCGGCAGAAACGTTTCTCTTTATTTGCTCGCTTCCTGGTTCAGCAGTACCTCTGAACAATTGATGATCGAATTTGTGCCAAGGGAAGATGAAAAAGTACAACAGATGCTGGCCAGCAGGAAAGATGTTTTCGGTGACTACACTGCAACAAATTTTGAACAAATTTTCGGTCATTATTTCATTATTAAGCAGAAGGAGATGGTACCCGGGAGCAAGCGGACCATATACCTCATGGAAAAGAGGTAATATTTAATACTTTTGCGGCTAAACTATCAGAGTATGACTGAAGGCTTAAGGTACGACTGGACGATTGAAGAGATCAACGAAATATACAATCAACCCCTGCTTGAGCTTGTGCACCGGGCTGCCACCGTTCACAGGCAGTACAATGATACCGGCGAAGTGCAGGTTTGCACATTGCTTTCTATAAAAACCGGAGGCTGCTCTGAAGATTGCGCTTATTGTCCCCAGGCCGCACGATATAATACCGGCGTGACCGTACAGGCGCTGATGAAGAAAGATGAAGTGCTGGAATATGCCCGCAAGGCGAAAGATGCCGGATCAACCCGTTTCTGTATGGGCGCCGCATGGCGTGAAGTACGCGATAACCGCGACTTCGACCGGGTGCTGGAAATGGTTAAAGGTGTTAATGAAATGGGAATGGAAGTGTGCTGTACGCTGGGTATGCTCACCAAATACCAGGCAGAACGTTTGGCAGAAGCAGGTTTATATGCTTACAATCATAACCTCGACACTTCTTCAGAATACTATAACGAGATCATTACCACGAGAACTTATGACGACAGACTTAAAACACTTGACAATGTACGCAAGGCAGGGGTTACCGTTTGTTGTGGCGGAATAATTGGATTAGGCGAGAAACATGACGACAGGATCAGGATGCTCCATACCCTTTCGACACTGCCTGAACATCCGGAAAGCGTTCCCATCAACGCATTAGTACCTATCCAGGGCACACCACTCGCCGATCAGCCCAGGGTTGATATTTGGGACATGGTGCGCATGATCGCTACGGCACGTATCCTGATGCCTGCAACGATGGTAAGACTAAGTGCGGGACGCGCCCAGATGAGTGTTGCAGAACAGGCTTTTTGCTTTATGGCCGGCGCCAATTCAATTTTTGCCGGTGAAAAATTGCTTACCACCCCTAACCCGACATTCGATGAAGACATGCAGATGTTTGATCTGCTAGGACTAACCACCAGGAAGGCATTCAAGGAAGAAGAAGAATTGCGTACAGTATAAAATTGGTCATCTGCCGACTGCCGTTTGCCGTTCACGAACAAGAATATAAATAACCTAACCTCCCCCAATGTTTCCTTCCATAAAACCAAATCAAACTCAAGCGTGGAAAAACCTTCAATCGCATTACAATGAAGCGAAGGCATGGCATTTAAAGGATCTCTTTAAAAACGATCCGTCGCGATTCGAAAAATATTCCATAAGGCAGGGAGACATTCTTGTTGACTTCTCAAAAAATATTATCAATGACAATACGCTTGATCTGTTGATAAGCCTCGCTAATGAATGCAAATTAAAAGAAGCTACAGAAGCGATGTTCAATGGTGAAAATATAAACCGCTCCGAAAACAGGCCGGTACTTCACACAGCTCTCAGAAATTTTTCCGGCAAACCCGTTATTGTCGATGACAGGGATGTGATGGAAGACGTTCACGCAGTACAAAAACAGATGAAAGATTTCTGCGACCGGGTACATTCCGGTGAGCATAAAGGCTACACAGGAAAAAAAATAAAATACATCGTGAACATCGGTATAGGTGGAAGTGATCTTGGTCCTTACATGGTAACCGAAGCGTTGACACCTTACTGGGTTGAAGATATCAATCCTTATTTCGTTTCAAATGTTGATGCCACGCACATCGCTGAAACATTGAAACGCGTTACTCCTGAAGAAACAATATTTCTTATTGCTTCAAAAACATTCACAACCCAGGAAACAATGACTAACGCCCGTACCGCACGTGAATGGTTCCTGAAATATGCAAAGGAAGAAGATATTGCAAAACATTTTGTGGCGCTTTCCACAAATGAAAAAGATGTAGTGAAATTTGGAATTGCGAAAGAGAATATGTTTGTTTTCTGGGATTGGGTAGGTGGCAGATATTCACTCTGGAGTGCGATCGGACTGTCGATCGCGCTATCAATCGGTTATGATAATTTCGAGCAGTTGCTGCGCGGCGCTTATGAAACCGACACTCATTTCCGCAATACCGAATTCAATAAAAATATTCCTGTATTGCTGGCGGTAATTGGGTTATGGTATACCGACTTTTTCGGTACACAAACAGAAGCCATCCTTCCTTATGATCAATACATGCACCGCTTTCCTGCTTATTTCCAGCAGGGTAATATGGAAAGCAATGGAAAATCTATCGACAGGAATGGAGAAAAAGTTACCTATTCTACCGGCCCTGTAATCTGGGGCGAACCTGGCACAAATGGCCAGCATGCTTTTTACCAGCTGATTCACCAGGGCACCGAAATAGTTCCCTGCGATTTTATAGCCCCGGCATTATCTCATAATAAAATCGGGGACCACCATCAGAAGCTGCTTTCAAACTTTTTTGCCCAAACCGAAGCACTGATGAACGGCAAAACCCTGGAAGAAGTGAACAAAGAAACCGGAGGCGATCCGAATGTAATGACCTTCAGGCAATTCAGCGGAAACAGGCCTACTAATTCGATATTGCTGAAACAGGTAACTCCATATACACTTGGCAGGTTAATTGCCTTATACGAACATAAAATTTTTGTACAGGGTGTGATCTGGAACATATTTAGCTTTGACCAATGGGGGGTGGAACTTGGTAAGCAGCTGGCTAATAAAATTCTGCCGGAACTTACGGACAATAAATACATTTCGGGACATGACAGCTCAACCACCGGGCTAATAAATACGTATAAGATTATGATTGCGAACAATTAAACTGGGTTGTAATCGTTAAATTCTTAGTTTCAAACTAAATTTCAACTTCAGGACCTATGAGAAGTTTTACCGGCCTCGCTGGGCTTATTTTTGGTTGTTTGATTCTTTGCTTTTCGAACGCACACACCCAGGGCTTATACCCCATTTCAACTGAACAGAAGATCATTCATTCAACACTGATCATTGAGGGTAAAGTGATCAGTAAAAAATCTGATTGGAATAACACTCACACAATGATCTTCACTACCAGCCAGGTAGATGTTTATAAAGTTTTTAAAGGCATCCTGCAGAAAAATACAATTCAGATCATCACTATTGGTGGCGCAGTGGATGGACATATGATACAGGCAAGCCATCTCCTTGAATTGAATAAAAATGACGTAGGCGTTTTCTTCTGTCGTCCCAACACGGTTAAAAGCGCACCGGTTGATAATAATTCTGTATTTGAAGTTTACAGCAGCTCACAGGGATTTTACAAATATGATCTCAAATCAAAATCTGCCAGCGCACCTTTTGTTGAATATTCTGATATTGAAAAATTGCTTTATAGGGATCTCAGGAATAAAACTGGAAGAAGCCCTGAAATAAAAAATTCAACCTTCAGTTTAGAAAAACCTACATCAAAATTTCAATCGGATAATTCAATACTTACTCCTGCTATTTCTTCTTTTTTGCCCACAACTGTTTCAGCAGGAACATTGCTCGACCCAACAAACAATGTTTTAACGATCAACGGTTCAGGGTTTGGTCCCAGATCTGGTGATGCCGCAGTGCTTTTTGCAAATGCTGATGCAGGTGTAGGTTCATTTACCACTGTTGAACATTTCAGTCCGCTGATAATTTCATGGACCACTACTCAGATCAAAGTAAGAGTGCCTACCCAGGCAGGAACCGGACCGATAAGAGTGGTCGACAACAACGGTGCTTTTATAACTACTTCCTCAAGTCTTAATGTATTATATAGCGTACTCACAGCTGATTTCGGCGACCCATATGGTATAAAACAATTTACGCTTGGTAATATGAATAGTAGTGGCGGATATTCTATCAAATACAGTACATCAAGTGCAAACAGCGGTGTGAATATCAATACAAGTCCCGCTAAAACTACATTTCAGCGTGCGTTGAATACCTGGAAAGAAACTGTTGGCGTGAATTTCGTTGAAGCAGGAACCACCACTCTCCAGACTGTTAATCCCGATGACGGAGAAAATATTGTTGAGTACGACAATGGCGGAACGGGTATCGGACCTTTGGCAGATGGAGTACTCGCGACCTGTTTTTCAGGAATAACCATCTGTACTAACGATCCGGTGAATAACCAGGCACGTAAAACCGGTTTCGACATTGTTTTGAGGAACACCGGGTTCTCAAATGGTACTGTTCCCTTTACTCTCGGACCTTGTCCTCCACTTTCAGAATTTTCTAATATAGTGGATCTTGAGACTGTACTGCTGCATGAATTGGGTCATGGATTAAACCTTGGTCATATCATAGATGCATTGCAGGGTTCAGGAGCAGGTACTGCATCACCGGCAAAAGTGATGCACTTTTCTATTGCCTATAACCAGAGAAGGATAAGTCTTGATTATGCGGCAAAAACAGGCGGTTTGTACCTTGTGACCCCGCATGGATTCGATTTTGGAAACTGTGTTGTGGGTGATCCCGAGATGAGCCCCGTTCAAACAGTTGTGGAAGCAAAAGACGACTGCCCTTCAACATTCCCGGTAAGTACGATGCCGATTTTCACGAAAATTAATTTTGACCTGGCACATGCTACAAGCAACAAGCTTGTGGACCCTGCATTCAACCAGTGGAAAAAAGATGGAACAGGCGCAAATGTTACCAATAATGCTTTTTATGCTTTCAAAACAAATGAAACCGGTGGAACACTGGTGATGGAAATATTGGATTATGCCACCCTTCCGACCGCAGTTGCTGCATGTGATGTTGGTGCAACTGGAGTTCAGGCAACAGGTGTGAAAATTTCTCTGTATAAAGTTCCTTCATGTCCTGCCGGAGGTTCCTTCCCCGTTCCGATAGAATACCAGACTTTTAAAGATAATGGCACTCTCCCGGTTGTTTCTGGCTTAAGCGCAAACAGCACTTACCTTGTTGCTGTTGACGGGATACAAAATACCAAAGCTATTTTCAATATAGAATTTTCAGGATCATCCCTTCCTGTTCAATCTACAGAATTGAATGGTGAAATTGTAGGTGACCATAATGAATTAATGTGGACTTCCGATACTTCAGTAGATATTTCTACAATGGTGCTTGAAAGAAGTGAAGATGGAGTAACCTATCAGGAGATCCACCAGGTTAACGACGCTGAGCAGCAGCAATCCGGGCAATATTCAGATATAGATCCATTACCAGGAGCCAATTACTACAGGATGAGAGTGCAGAGCCCTTCTGGTACAATTCAATATTCAGATATTGTAACGCTAAATCGTTCAGATAACGGTGGATTCACCGTTAATCTTTCTACCAATGCTTCATTCAGCCAGCTAATAATAGAAATAATCAACAACAATGATCAATTTGGAACATATGGAGCCGCTATTGTTAACTCCCTAGGTCAACAGGTACATTCAGAGAAATTTAATGTTAACACCCGCAAGCACGAGGAAAAAATCGAGATAGCCAGGTTGGCTAAAGGAATTTATTACGTTAAAGTATTCGGGAAGAACGGCGAAAAGATTTCTGCCGCGGCATTCATGAAAATGTAACTCCACCCGCCAGATAGCGGATGGAGAAATAATTTACCATTTATCTACCTCTTCACTTGCAGAAGGGCCTTGAGTAGGAACGGGCACCACAGGTACTGTTCCAACAGGAGTTGCAATAGCAACATCAGGAACTGAATTTTCTTCATGTTCCGTTTCTTGCTCTGGAACCTGATCGTGGTTGTAAGCATCAAAATCAAAATCAGGCATCAGGTCAGTCTTAACATAATCAACGGCTTCTGTCAATGCCTTCAAAAATTTGTTGAAGTCTTCTTTGTACAGGAAAATTTTGTGCCTGTCGTAGCCGTCTTCATTAAATTTTTTACGTGATTCAGTAATAGTGATGTAATAGTCATTACCGCGGGTTGCTCTTACATCAAAGAAGTATGTTCTTCTTTTTCCAGCTCTAATGCGTTTGCTATAAACGCTTTCCATCCGCTTTTCGTTGTTGTCGTACGCCACAATCGTTTGTTTTACAGTTTAAGTTTTGGTTTGGGGTAAGTTGTACAAATATAATATTGTTTTACTATTGGCAAAATTATTCGGTCTCTTCTTCAGTTTGCTGGTGTTCATACAGGTAAGTATAATATCCGTTCATTGCCAGAAGTTCTTCATGGGTGCCCTCCTCAATAATTTTACCCTCTTCGAGCACCACGATCCTGTCGAACCTGAAAAAAGGGAGGATGCGATGAGTGATCACTATAGATGTACGGTCGTTCAGGAAAGTTGAAAGATTGGTAAGGATCTCTTTCTCTGTTCTTGCGTCTACCGCACTCAGGCAGTCGTCGAAAACTATAACCCTTGGATCCTTGATCAGCCCTCTGGCAATGGATATACGTTGTTTCTGACCACCGCTCAATGTTACACCACGCTCTCCCACCATGGTTTCAAACTTGTCGTGGAAGTTGAGAATTTCCTTTTCAATGCTCGCATATTGCGCGGCCTGGTGAACAAGTTCCCGTGAAACATCCTTTACCCCGAACATAATATTATTGGCTATCGTATCGCTGAAAAGGAACACATCCTGCGGAACATAACTGATCTCTTTGCGCAGGTGTTCAAGATCAATGTTCTTAACATCAATCCGATCGATCTGTATTTTGCCTTTATCGCTGTCGTATAAACGAAGCATTAGCTGAGCTATAGTAGTTTTCCCACTACCGGTATGACCAAGTATCGCCACTTTCTGGCCTTTTTTTATTTCGAGACAAAAATCTTTTAAAGCATGAATGCCGGTATTGGGATAGGTAAAGTCAACATGATCGAATACAATATGTCCCTCTATAGGTTTCTTAATTGCTTTTGGTGAATTGATGATGTCCGGTTTGGTATCGAGGAACTCGTTTACCCTTTTCTGTGATGCCGCCGCCCGCTGGATCATACTGGCCGTCCATCCGATAGCGCTTACCGGGAAAGTGAGCATGTTTATATACATCACGAATTCGGTAATAGTACCTACTGTCATGTCATGCGATCCGTATATCGCATAAATGCCTCCGATCAGGATCGTCAGCAATGTGCTTAACCCGATCAGCAGGCCCATTGATGGAAAGTATATGGCTTCAAGCTTTGACAGGCCAATCGCATTTTTCTTATACAATTCCGAATTCTGGTCGAAGAATCCAAGCATTGCCTTTTCCTGGGCAAATGATTTTATTACCCTAATGCCGGAATATGATTCCTGTGCATTTGTGGTAAGCGCTGCAAGCAATGATTGAATGTGTTCACTTTTTTTATGGATCACCGTGTTCACCAGGTAAATGGTCAGTGCAAGTACCGGCAGTGGCGAAAGTACATACAGCGTAAGTTCCCAGTCTTTACGGAACATGTAAAATAAACAGAATGAAATCCTGAATAGCAGGTTCACCAGGTACATTACTGCCGGACCTGTATACATCCGCACCCTGCTGACATCTTCCGAAATGCGGCTCATCAGGTCGCCCGTACTGTGTGTCTTGTAAAAATTTATGTCGAGCTTGAGGTAATGGCTGAATACTTCGTTTTTCTGGTCGAATTCGATGTGCCGGCTCATGACGATGATAGTCTGGCGCATCAGGAACATGAAGAATCCTGACAACAGGGCAAACACGAGTATTGCGATGCTGAATGTGGTGACTTTTTCTGTAAACGATAGCTCATAAAGATTCATTTGATTGATGAATACATTTACGAGAGGGTCGTATGGAACGATTCGCGCTTTTACCGGTTCACCGAGCTGGTTTTGAAGCATGTCGAATATAAAGCCGGTGATCTGCGGAGCGAGTATCGCGAAGTAATTCGAGAGAATTATAAAGAAAATCCCGAAAAAAAATCTGAAACGGTGTTTCCAGAAGTATTTATTAAGGGAACGAAGGTGTTTCATTGTGTCAAAGATACGTCACTACTCGCTACTCACTTCTCACGCATTCTTCAACTTCTCAATATCAAATTTCTTCATCTTCATAAACGCGTTCATCACCCGTCCTGATTTTTCAGGATCCTTCAGCAGCTTTGGAAGTATAGTTGGCACCACCTGCCAGGAAAGCCCGAATTTATCTTTCAGCCATCCGCATGGTCCTTCTTCTCCTCCGGCAGTCAGTTTCTCCCAGTAAAAATCTATTTCTTCCTGGGTATCACATGGAATTGTAAATGAAACAGCTTCGGTAAATTTAAATTGCGGTCCCCCGTTCAATCCAATGAATGGCTGTCCATTCAGATTGAAATCAACAGTCATCACTGTACCTTCCTTCTGGCCATGAATTTCATATCCTTCTTTACCGTACCTGCTTGTACCATTGATCTTCGAATCCTTAAATATTGAAACATAAAATTTCGCTGCATCCTCAGCCTCCTTATCAAACCAAAGGCAGGGTGTGATCACGTGCTTTTCCATATTATTCTTTTTAATCGTTCCTAATTGTTCTCCGCATACTTTTTAAAATTGTCGAGTATACCCTGCCAGCCACCGCGCTGCATTTCTACCGGGTTGGTACTTTCTGCTTCGAAAGTTTCTACAACTTTAGTTTCATTTCCTTTTCCGG
>Ga0207701_10007956_pt1 | contig 10490 bp, 10 predicted proteins | sample KBSSwiSSwithPhiX_FD_184294 | JGI IMG/M metagenome (GOLD analysis project Ga0207701, IMG submission 184294) | Switchgrass rhizosphere bulk soil microbial communities from Kellogg Biological Station, Michigan, USA, with PhiX - S5 (SPAdes) (version 2) | ecosystem: Environmental > Terrestrial >...
TACCGCGGCGGTGCGTTCTCCCGATGCGTACGGAGCGTCCAGGCGTTTAGCGATGATTCCGTCAAGATCACGGCCCGTTTTTCGAAACCAACCGCTCGCAACGCGATAATCAGTCGTAGCAGGGGAAAGTCGTACGTTCTTTGCTGATCGGAAGTTCGAACGCGCGAATTTTTCCAGAAGCCGCCTTCGGTCGCGCAGATTCAAATCCAAATATGATCCGCTGTCCTCGGCCAGCAGATCGAACGCGATATAAACTGCTGGATGAGCTGCAGCCAGTTTCTGAACCCGACTCGCGGCAGGATGCAGACGCAATTGCAATTCATCGAACGCAAGTGCATCGCCAATCGGAATCACCAATTCGCCGTCGAGAACAAACTGTTTGTGTCGCAGCTTCGCCACATTGGCAGCGACATCTGGAAAATAGCGCGCCAGGGGCTGGCCGTTCTTTGATTGCAAAAAAATCTTGTCACCATCGCGAAACGCGAGACAGCGAAATCCGTCCCATTTCGGCTCATATTGCCATTCATCACCGGTGGGAATTTCTTCGACCGAGCGTGCTTCCATCGGTGGTATGGATGGTTTGAGTAACATGTTAAACTAAGTTTCGCGGCGCGGGCATTGTTGGACGCATCGTAGCTAGTCGGCTTGTCGCATCCACGGACCAAAGGCTTAACAGAATTTCTACGCAACGGCCAAACACACGGCTATGAGCGATCTGTTTTGGGACGCGTCGTCATGCAACAATCAAAATCATCCGGCTCCAACTCATCGTTTTTCGCCAACGCTTTTGGTCTGCTCAAGCAAACAGGAAAGGAATTTCTGGAGGATAAGGGGCCGCAGTTAGGCGCGGCGCTCGCGTACTACACAGTTTTTTCACTCGCGCCTTTGATTCTCGTCATACTCGCGGTCGTCGGGATCATTTTCCGGAATGATCCAGCGGGAGCCTGGGAGAAGATCACGCAGCAGATGAGTTATTTTCTCGACTCCAGCGCTGTGCACGTCGTGCAAAACATCGCGCAACAGGCATCGCAGCCTGGTAAAAGCACCATCGCCACGATTATGGGTGTTGCCCTCGCGCTTTTCGGCGCAAGCGGCGTGTTCGGTCAACTGCAGGATGCTTTGAACACAATTTGGGATGTAAAAGCAAAACCCAGTCGCGGTATTTGGGGATTTCTGCGGACCCGATTCCTTTCGTTTGCGATGGTAGGTGGCATTTGCTTTCTGTTACTCGTCTCACTGACGCTGGAAAGCCTGCTCAAAGCATTCAGCCACTACGTGCAATCTGTATTACCCGGCGGTCTCATCGTCGCCATGAGTGTTTATGTCGTATTCGATTTTGCGGTCATTGTTCTGCTCTTCGCGATGATATTTAAGTTTTTGCCTGACGCCGAGATTCAGTGGCGAGACGTTTGGATTGGCGGGATCATTACCGCCCTTCTTTTCGGCATCGGCAAATGGCTACTCGGTTTGTATCTGGGCAGCGGCGCTGCCGGGTCAGCATATGGACCAGCGAGTTCTCTAATCACATTGTTACTCTGGATCTATTACTCGTCGCAGATTCTGTTATTCGGCGCTGAGTTTACCCAAGTCTATGCGGCTCGAGCGGGACGCGAAGTCAAACCGGATGAATACGCGGTGCGCGTTGAAACAACAGAAGTGGAAAAACATTAAAGCACGGTCGCGTGTATCAATCGGGTGAAGAGTGTCGTGCTGTTGCATCCGAATCAAGCGCGGCGCTCGATTACAGCAGCAACAACGGCGGGACGCGCTTCGGTTATCGAGAAAAGCTCGTTCGCGGAAGTATTTACCCGCCGCGTAATAGAAAGAGAAAAATAAATGAAAAGAACATTAATTAGTATGGCTCTCGCGATTGCGGCTCCGTTCGCTTGGGCGCAGGTCTCACAGACAACTACCACAACGACCACCACCGAAGGCAGCGGGACGATCACCGAGTACACGCCAGGAAGCGCAATTGTGCTCAAGGAAACCAGCGGACCCCGCACATACCATTTTGGTAAGACTGTCACTTACGTGACGCGAAGCGGTAAGGTGCTCGATGAAGATGTCGTAAAGACGAGAGTAAAAGTCGGCGCTCCGGTCCGAGTTCACTACGTCGGCACAGGCGACAACGTGATGGTTGATCGAGTGATTCTCGACGAAGATTAAGAGCTAAAAGCAGATCTACCAGCGCGCCTTTCCTGTTCGCTAATGGCGAATAGGGAGGCGCGTTGCGCGTACACCTATGACGGCCAGACCATTTCAGAAGAGGCTAGCTGAAGATGATCACCACGTCCAAAGTGCCTCGCTGCGACGAACATATTTCAAAAGGAATAGCCATGGGCACCATTCTAGTAATCATACTAATCCTGCTGCTAATCGGCGCTTTGCCGGCCTGGCCGTATAGCTCAGGCTGGGGCTACTGGCCGAGCGGCGGACTCGGCTTGATTGTTTTGATTATAATAATTCTCGCCTTAACGGGACGCCTGTAAACGGTGGCGCGTTCGGCTGACCCGCTGCAGCAATTCGCCAAAGCGTCGGCTTTAGAGACCTCGTCTGCCTCTGAGCAGGTTTATGATGAGGACAACAACGGCAATCACGAGCAGAAGATGAATTAGACTGCCGCCGACGTGGCCGATAAAGCCAAGAAGCCAGAGAACGATGAGGATAACTATTATGGTCCAGAGCATGGATATGTCTTTCCGTTAAGTTTGTTTAAGCGCCGTATTTGGACAGAGTCTCGTGAAGCAATCAAGCAAAAAGTTAACGACGGTGACAAATCCTGAAGCAAATCGGCACGCTTAGGTTCTTTCGGACGAAACAACTTCTCTGACGGTTTTGACCTGCTCCTTAATTTCGCTGACCTGCGGATGCACGTCGGTAATGAGCTCGTGCTCGGCTCGGGAAAGCTTTTCAATGCGGGCTGTCATTTCATGCAGTTCTTCCAATGTCGAATTCTGACGAGATGAGATTCGGTGCATCCACCAAAAACATACGATCCAGCACAGCGTTCCGATGCAGCCGAGCACAAACCCCATTGTTTCCAAGTTTTGCATATTAAATTTCGTAGCTAGTTGTGCAGCTGTTTTGAGGCTTACGAATTGGGAACACCAACGCCGTCCTTAGCCATCTCTTGGAATATTATGAGCAGGAATGTTCCCGATTTTCGAGTTTTCGCCGCGAGTGTCTAAAGTGGTTCGAGGACGCTGCGAGCAACGGATGTAACATTGTTTTTCGCATTCATTCCTTCCGAACGCGACAAAACCAAAGCTCGCGTCCGATTCGAATATCCACCGATGGATCTCAATTATTCGAACCAGCATCCGGGGGAAAAAGGTAGAATGCGAATTGCGCAAGTTGCGCCGCTCATCGAAAGCGTGCCTCCAAAACACTATGGAGGAACGGAACGCATCGTCTCGTACCTTACTGAGGAATTGGTTCGCGCTGGACACCATGTAACTCTCTTTGCCAGTGGTGACTCGGTTACGAGCGCGGAGCTGGTGCCAGTATGCCGGCGCTCATTCAGGCAAAACAAGCGTGCTACCGATTATTTGTCGCGCGAAGTCCTCCTCATGGATCACGTAATGCAGCGCGCCGGTGAATTCGATGTGATTCATTTTCATACGGGTTGTTTGCATTATCTCATCTCGCGTCACTTGACGGTGCCCCACGTGACGACGTTGCATGGCCGGCTGGATACCACCGAGTTGCTTCACCTATATGAGCGGTTTCGAGACATGCCAATGATCTCGATCTCAAATTCTCAGCGCACGCCCTGGCCCTGCGCAAATTGGCAGGCGACGATTTATCATGGATTACCGAAGGATTTATTTCGGTTACATTCGGAACCCGGTAACTATCTGGCATTTCTGGGACGCGTCTCACCAGAAAAACGGGTAGATCGCGCAATCGAGATTGCCAAGCGAGCGGGAATGCCGCTCAAGATCGCGGCGAAAGTCGATCCCGCTGACAGACGCTATTTCAAGCGCGAGATCGAACCGCTGCTGAACGATCCGCATATAGAATGGGTCGGAGAAATCAGCGATAAGGACAAAGACGAATTTCTGGGGAACGCCTACGCATTACTATTTCCCATTGATTGGCCCGAGCCGTTCGGACTGGTGATGATTGAATCGATGGCATGCGGTACACCCGTCATTGCTTATGAGTGCGGCTCCGTTCCTGAGGTGATGGAAGATGGCGTAACGGGTTTCATCGTACGAGATTTGGATGATGCGGTAAAAGGGGTTAACCGGATTCGCGAGCTTAGTCGATTGCGTTGCAGGGAAGTGTTTGAGAGACGTTTCGCGGCGGACCGAATGGCAAGCGACTACGTTGACGTTTACAAGCGGCTGGTTGGCAACAATGTCGAGAGAACTCAACCTGACCTGGCAACACCGCAGCCGGCGCTCGTAAATGCCTAAACGACGGGCTCAGCAATGAGCGTCGCGGTATCACGGAAAAATGCCGATCTCCACGGCAGCGCGCCAGACAAACACGAGATCGCTCTGCTTTTGATCGACGTGATCAACGACTTTGATTTTCCAGGCGCCGATCAACTACTGAGGTACGCGCGTCCAATGGCGAGAAATCTTCTGCGCTTGAAGCGACGCGCTTACAAAGCAGGTGTCCCGGTAATTTATGTGAATGATAATTTCGGCCGATGGAAGTCTGACTTTCGACGAACTCTTGAGCATTGTGAACGATATGGCCGCGGGCCGGATGTGGTGGAGTTACTCCGACCAGAGGAGAACGACTACTTTGTGCTCAAACCCAAGCATTCCGCCTTCTTTTCCAGCGCCCTCGACACTCTGCTCCGCTATTTGCAGACTCAAACCTTGATTGTCACTGGGATCGCTGGGAACTTTTGCGTTCTTTTCACCGCAAACGACGCCTACATGCGCGATTTTAATTTGTTTGTGCCCTCCGATTGCACGGTCTCTAACACAAAGAGGGAGAATGATTCAGCGCTTCGGCTGATGAAGAAATTCCTGAAAGCTGATACGCGGCAGGGTTCTCGCATAACATTGCGTCGTCCGGCGCGCCGCGATTCGAAGCGTCGTTAGAAGCGCAAGCGGCAAATCTTAGCCGCTAGCCAATTGACACCGCTGGCGACGATGTCACTCGCGGCTTTAGGTGCAGCCACGCAAGAGAAAGATTAGCAGCAAAATTGGAATTGGAATGCCTAGGAGCCACAACAAGATGTAACCAGTTGCACCTGCTTGCTGAATTATGGTATTAAGCTTCATAACGTTTTCTTTCCAGTAAATCGGATTGGGAGGTCTTTTGCGTGTTTCCTCCGAACAATGCTTAACTCGTTGCCCAAGAGCTACGACGTGCGACCGCTGTTCACAACACGTGGAGATGTCACCATGTTACCCGGAGATAAACGGAATAAGGCCTCCTAGGACAAAACCATCTTAACTGGTAAGCATTCGCCTGACAATCGACGGTGTTATTTACTCGCTAGTATTAGGGGTTCTCTCAATTCCATAAATTTTAAGGCAAAGACGCGCACTTCGATATTTTGCCACGTTTCCTTTCTGTAGCCGGTGCAAGCGTACCGCGCGTACAAATAACTTCGAACGAAACCAAAACAGAAAGGAAAAAGGGAATATGAATTTGGAGACACTAAAAGAACTTTACGTGCAAGAACTCCGCGACCTGTATAATGCCGAGAACCAACTAATCAAAGCATTACCGAAGATGGCCAAAGGGGCTTCATCAGACGAATTGAAGGAAGCTTTCGAAAAGCATCTCGAACAGACAAGGGGTCACGTGCAGAGGCTCGAGCAAGTCTTTCAGGAACTTGGCGAGAAGGCAAAAGGCAAGACGTGTCAGGCCATGAAAGGCTTGATTGAAGAGGGATCGGAGGTCCTTGAGGCAGATGGCGAGGATTCCGTGCTCGACGCCGCGATCATTGTGGCAGCGCAGAAGGTGGAGCACTACGAAATCGCCAGCTATGGCAGTGTGCGCACTTTTGCGCAACTGCTAGGACAGGACAAATCCGCTGACCTTCTCCAACAAACTCTGGATGAGGAATCTGAGGCAAACGAACTGCTGAACAAGCTGGCCGAAGACATCGTCAACCCCGAAGCTCACATGGAGCCGGAAATGGTGTCGTCTTCTTCCCGATAGCCAGCCCCAGGTTTCGCGCCCACTGATTGGGATGCATTGCTTGCAGTTCGGCGGAGCGACGCCGTGCGCGAGCAATGCATCTCTGCGGTGCAGAGGACTGCCCATCCTGCCGCAGTTTTTTAGCCTGGTGATTGAGCGTGTCTAAAAAGGCTACTGCTCGGCGCGCTCGTGAGGCTCTTTGTCAAAAATCGCGCATAAGCCGTCACGATAAAAGCGAAGGCGAAACCCATTGTCCTCCGCAAATCGCGCGACCTTTGGTGCGCGGTGATCTCCGTCCGGCCACACACGGCTGAGTTCCTCTTCATAAACAGCGCAGTGATTTGCCGTCTTAAGCTCGCGCTTAATCTGTCGTACCAGTTTTCGCATCTCCCACCTCCACAAACAGCTTCACAATCACTTATGATTCCGAAAAGTGGTGGGGAACTGGTTGTATGTACGAACTGTACGGCCGGATGTCGAGGTCCACCGCGGCGCGACATTTCTAACGATACGGCGGAGAACTGCCGGCTGTGTACGTCCATCGCGGATCTGTAATCTGGTCTGCTTGCGCACAGCACGCTGACGCGAGGATTTGCCTGACGGACGCGCAGCTGGGTGGCTCGCATCGTTTTTATTTTCGGTGAATCGAAAAACGGAAATCACAGTTTCGCACGCAGAAAAGATTCTTTACCCCGGGGGAAAGTTCACCAAATCCGGTGTGGTCGACTATTACCGGCGCGTCGCTCCTTATCTCTTGCCGCACTTTCGTAATCGGCCGGTGACGCTAAGACGGTACCCCGACGGTGTTTTTGGCGAAGCATTTTATGAAAAGGATGCGCCGGGTTTTACTCCTGACTGGGTGAAGACATTTGCGGTACCGCGTCATGAAGGAGGCCCTGATATCAATTACATTCTCATCAACGACCGCCGCACGTTGATTTGGGCGGCGAGCATCGCCGCACTGGAGTTGCATCCATTTCTGCATCGTGTGCCGCACATCGAGCGGCCCACGCATATCGTATTCGATCTCGATCCCGGCGAGAACGCAAACGTTCTGAGTTGCGCGGAGGTATCATTCCTTCTGCGCGATGTGCTGACGAGATTACGGCTGAAATGTTTCGCGAAGGTGTCTGGATCAAAAGGCATTCAAGTTTACGTGCCGCTGAACACCGCTGTTACATACGACCAGACACAGGCTTTCGCGCGCGCTACGGCCGAATTGCTGGAGAAAAACCATCCCGACAAAATTGTCGCGGACATGGCGAAGAATCTGCGAGTCGGCAAAGTGTTCATTGACTGGAGCCAGAATGCCGATTTCAAAACGACTGTAGGTGTTTACTCGCTGCGCGCGAAACGCGCGCGGCCATATGTATCAATGCCTGTTCACTGGAAGGAGTTAACAAAGGCACTGAAAAAATCCGATGCCGCGCTTCTCGATTTCGAGTCGGAGAAAGCACTGCAGCGGCTGAAACGGGTGGGGGATCTTTTTGCGCCTCTCAGAAAACTGAAACAGAAGTTACCGAAAGAGTTTGCATCCGCATCACGGTCAAAGCCCGACCACATTCCCAAGTCATTGTCCGATTACAACGCAAAGCGTCATTTCGCCCTAACGACTGAACCGGCACCGCAGAGTCCCAGGCGGAGTGCGCAGGGAAGCCGCCGTCGTTTCGTAGTCCAGAAGCACGCGGCAAGTCACCTGCATTACGATTTTCGCCTGGAGATGCATGATGTCCTCAAATCATGGGCTGTGCCAAAAGGTGTGCCGCTGAAAGCAGATGAAACGCACTCCGCGTTCGAAACTGAAGATCATCCTGTCGACTATTTGAAGTTCGAAGGCGTGATTCCGCGCGGCGAATACGGGGCGGGCACAGTCATGGTGTGGGACATCGGCACGTACGAAGTGATTGAAGGCAACTACTGGAAAGGAGGGCTTTCTGTTTTCTTGAGCGGTAAGAAATTGAAAGGCGAATGGACGCTGCAGCGAACAGGAAACGACAGCGGCAAAACCAAATGGATTTTGCGGAAAACGGAGGAGGACGCGAAGACAATTCCGGCAAAGCGGAAAGATCTCTCCGCCTTGAGTGGCCGGACCATGGAACAAATCGCCGATACAAACGACCAGGGTGTCTCCGTTCGCTCTCAGGCGGCTGAAAGAGATCGCTTCGAACTAAAACCTGCCAAACAAAGTTCCCCGCCTGCGCCTAGCTTCGTTAGGCCGATGAAAGCGACAGCGGTGACCGAATTGCCAAACGGCGACGAATGGATTTACGAAGTGAAATGGGACGGTTACCGCGCGCTTGGATTGAAGCACGGTGGGAACGCGCAGTTGCTATCACTCAAAGATAAAGACCTCACGAGCGATTTTCCGGCTGTCGCCGACGCAGTTCGTTCCATCGGCGCCGTTACCGCGACAATCGACGGCGAAATTGTTGCCGTGGATTCAAAAGGTTGTCCGTCATTCCAGGCGCTACAGAACAGAGCATCGCTCGGGAACGACTGGCAGGTTGTCTATTACGCTTTCGATTTATTGAATCTCGAAGGAGAAGACTGGACCAAAAAGCCGTTGCACGAACGAAAGGAAAAATTGCGCGAGATCCTCGAAGATTCCGACGTGCGCTACAACGCCAATCTTTCCGGCTCGCCTGAGGCAATTCTTCGAACAATCGAATCGGCCCGACTCGAGGGTATTATCGCAAAAAAGCGGGATTCGTTGTATCGCGCCGGCACGCGTGTGACCACGTGGCTGAAGTTCAAAATTAACAAAGGCCAGGAGTTCGTAATCGGCGGCTACAAACCCGACGCGAAAAGCTTCCAATCGATTCTTGTCGGATACTACGAAGCGAAAAGACTACTGTTCGCCGGCAAGGTGCGGCAAGGGTTCAATTCGTATGTCCGCGCGAAACTTCTCGAAGCAATGCGACCATGCCTAACGAGTAAATGCCCATTTGCCAATCTGCCTGCCAGCCGCACCAGCCATTTCGGCGAAGGCATCACCACCGAAGAAATGAAAGAGCTGTGTTGGCTTAAACCAAAGCTGGTGGCGCAAATCAGTTTTACTGAGTGGACGAATTACGGCCTTCTTCGTCACGCGACTTTCGAAGGGCTGCGCGACGACAAAGAACCGCGTAGCGTCCTTCGTGAAGTAGCCGCGGGATAAGCTAGGCGACTGACTGGTCAAGAACCGTTTGCAGCTCTTGGAAGTTAATCGGTTTGACCAGGTGGAAATCGAATCCGGCTTCCTTAGAACGTTGCACGTCCTGCTCGGTGCCGAAGCCCGTGAGCGCAATTGTCTTGATGCCTCCGCTCGCTCGCGCTTGCGCGGCAACCTCGTAACCACTTCCATCGGGCAAGCCGATGTCACACAACACCGCGTCGATGTTGTTCGAGGCCATGATAGCCATTGCGCCTTCCACATTATCTGCAGTTACAACATTGTGGCCAAAATGGATAAGTAGCCGCGACATTGTGCGCCGGGTGTCCTTATGATCTTCGACGAGCAGTATACGCAGCGGTTTCGATGTCTTGCCGCCGGCGCGATGGTTCAGGCCGTTCGCTTCGCCTCCCTCCGGCACAGTGTCCAGAGTGATCTTGAACGTCGCACCGAAACTTCGACCACGGCTCTCCGCTTCAATTCTCCCATGGTGTAGATCGATGAGACGTTTAGAAATCGCGAGTCCGAGACCGAGACCGCCAAACTGCCGGGTCACAGAAGGATCAGCCTGTTCGAATGGCTGAAACAACGAAGCCAACCGCTGTGGCTCAATTCCAATCCCCGTGTCTTCAATTTCGAAATGAAAGCGTCCATCTTTGTCGTCAAACGTGCGGAGCGTGATCTGCCCGCTTTGCGGCGTGAATTTCACTGCGTTGTTGATCAGGTTCCAAAACACCTGCTGAAGCCGGATACAATCAGCCAGGATGTGATATCGTTTCGCCTTAAGCCCGGTTGAGATCTTCAATTGCTTCGCCTCGATCGCCGATTCGGCCATCTCGAGCGCGTTTTCGATAATTTTGTGCGCGTCGCAATCTTCCAGTTCGAGATGAAGTTTGCCGCTGGCAATGCGGGTGAGATCGAGCAGGTCGTCAATCAATCGGGCCTGCAGTTGCACGTTGCGTTTTATGATCTCAATATCTTCCGCGAACTCTTCCGGAAGTTTGTCCCTATTATCTTGAAGGTATGTCGCTGCTGCCAACGCCGGGGTCAGCGGCGTGCGCAGTTCATGGCTGAGCGCTGCCAGGAAATCGTCTTTCGCCTTGTTGGCTTTTTGCGCTGCAATTTTTTCCGCTTCAAACTCACGGCTCCGTACTTGATCGGTGATGTCCCGCGTGACTTTGGAGAAACCACGAATTTCCCCGCTTTCATCACGGAGGGCGGTAAT
>Ga0207701_10007958_pt1 | contig 10489 bp, 5 predicted proteins | sample KBSSwiSSwithPhiX_FD_184294 | JGI IMG/M metagenome (GOLD analysis project Ga0207701, IMG submission 184294) | Switchgrass rhizosphere bulk soil microbial communities from Kellogg Biological Station, Michigan, USA, with PhiX - S5 (SPAdes) (version 2) | ecosystem: Environmental > Terrestrial > Soil...
TGTTTGATTCAATTGTTCCCATGTATATCCTCCATCCTTTGTCACATGTATATTTCCATCATCGGTTCCGACATAGATCAAACCGAATCTTGTTGGTGATTCAGAAATAGTAGTTAATGTGCCATAAGGAACATCTCCTTCTTTTTTCCCATTGGTTAGATCCGGTGTCATTGTAATCATCGTATCACCTTTATTCATGCTGCGATGAAAATGATTGCTGCCGAAATAAACTATATCAGGATTATGACTGCTTAATAATATTGGAGATTGCCAGTTAAAACGATAGGGGAATTCACCTAATTCATGTCTCGGCGTGATCCTGCGGTTGTTATCTCTTGTTATCCTGTTTGTTCTTTGATAAGCTCCAAATTGTGAGCCATAATAAAATGTAGCATTATCCCTGGTATCTATTTGTACCTGCATTCCATCCCCTCCGCCAACATTTACTTCACTACCACCAGCTGTTTGTCCAAGACCGCCTCCAAATTGATTTCTGTTCGACTGTGATGGGACGTACCAAACACCATTATCCTGCAAGCCGCCATACACATTATATGGCCTTGCATTGTCTGTAGTGATGTTATAAAATTGTCCAACCGCAGGTGTGTTTGCTTTGAACCAAACCTCACCATCATCATAAGTTATGTTTACGCCACCATCGTTGCCATTGATAAGATGAGAATCTTTTTTTGGATTGACCCACAGCGCATGATGATCTGAATGCACATTATTTTTATCGATGCTCTTCCATGTTTTTCCTCCGTCAATTGACTCCATTGGATTTAATCCAAGTATGTAGACTTTGTTTTCGTTATAAGGAGATACATAAATTTTGGCAAAATAATAGCCATAGCTAAAAAACATTCCTATTTCTTTCTCGTTTATTTTTTTCCAGTTTTGCCCTCCATCATCACTACGATAAATTTCACAGCCAATAGGATTTGATTCAAACCCGGTGCTCACATTTAAATAATCATAAAGTACCGTAGGTTTATATTTATCATTTGCTACCCCTTCTTTCAGCATTGCAGAATTATACTTTGGAGGCATCCTGTTCCTTATTAGAAAAGTATCAAGCTTTTTACTATTCAATTGTGCAAACTGTTCTTTTGTCAAATTCTTAAAATCGTCAATACGAAAAGTTGTGCTGTCTCTCTTTGTTGTATCAGGTTTGTTATTCTGGTTATCAAGAACAGCATAAACTATTTGTGGATTTTTTGGATAAACGCAAAGGCCGATCCTTCCTAATTTATCGCCGGCAGGAAAACCAGAACCTGCACCACTGATTAATTTCCATGTATCACCCGCGTCAGTACTTTTATAAATGCCGCTTGTTTTTCCGGCTTCTTCAAAATTCCAAGCACTTCTTGTTTTATACCAGGTAGCAGCATAAAGCTCATTTGGGTTTTGGGGATTAATATCCATTTCAACAGCCCCGGTGTTATCATCTACATATAAAGTTTGCTTCCATGTTTTACCGCCATCGGTTGTTTTGTAAACACCTCTTTCTTTATTCGGAGAATATAAATGTCCAAGCACAGCTACCCAGGCAGTATTATTATCTGTCGGGTGTAATTGAATTTTCCCAATGTGTTGTGAATCGGGCAAACCAAGGTATTCCCATGATTTACCGCCATCGTTGCTTTTATAAACACCAATACCTGCATAGGATGAACGGCTGCTATTTACTTCGCCTGTGGCGATCCAGATCGTTTTTGTTTTCCAGTTAACTGCGATATCGCCGATCGTAAGTATATCTTCAGAATCAAAAATTGATTTGAAAGAAAGACCATTATTTTTTGTGTACCACAAACCACCGGATGCGTATGCAACATAAAACTCAGTAGGATCATCAGGGTTTGCTTCTATATCGTCAACTCTTCCGCTCATTGATACGGGCCCAATATTTCGGAAACTTATATCATTTACTACTGATCTTTTTTCCAGCTCTTTTCGCTGTTGTATCGCCTTCATTCTCTCTTCTGCAGAGGTTGGAGCGATTTGTGCTATTGTAATGATGTGAAAATTTGCTAACAGGCTAATGAAAAGCAGTGATTTAGCATAACGCCCAATGTGCTTAAATTTTAACACGTATAACATAAAACCAGTCATTTTTCGTTATTAATTTTGGTAATGAAATGCTCCATTTAAGGATTTTCCAAACTTACTAAACAATGCGTTATATCCTATTTATTATTCTCTTGATTTCTATCAACGGTTTTTCGCAGTGCAAAACTTTTATGATCGGCGTAAAAGGCGATACGTTGAATTGTGTAGATATGAAAGGAATGAAACAGGGCCGTTGGGTAAATGAATTGCCGCCTCTTCGTGGTGAGAAGGGTTATGAAGAGCAAGGCGTTTATATCAATGATAAAAAAGAAGGGCAGTGGCAGCAGTTTACATTGGATGGGGATCTGCTTGCAATAGAAAATTATCGTTGGGGAAATAAAAATGGACGGTCCATGTATTATAATCCATTCGGTCAGCCATTGCGTGAAGAAAGCTGGAAGGCAGTGAATCCTGACAATCCTTATGACACTGTTGATATATATGGTCTGAATGATCCAACCAAAGTTGTTAGAAGAGATGTTATAAAATTGACTGGACATACTCTTCGTCATGGTACCTGGAAATTTTTTGATCCTGATTTTGGCACTGTTGTTAAAACAGAGCAATATAGACTTGACAAATTAATTGTTGAAGGTGCGGTCGAAGATGAATTAGCTCCCATTGATATAAGCACAGGTTCAACTACAAAAGCAAAAACAGATACTACTGGTAAAAAAACATCTGCAAAACCACAAGCAGTCCTTGATTACGAAAAAAAGAATGCCGGTAAAAAGAAAGTGAAGACGAGGGATGGGCAGACAGGATATTAAAAACAATAATGTAAAAGTTTTCCGATTATCAAGAATTAATCTATAAAAATTCCACTTATTGGGTATTGACTTTCGGTTGATGATGACCGTACCTTCAAGAAAATCATTAACCATGTAACCAAAATTAACTTTTGCAGTATTATCATCGCTGATGCTGCTTGCCTGTCAAAAAACAGATACGGCAAAATCTCTAAATACTTTGTCAATTAGAACGACTGATGCCCTACTTAATACTGCTCGAAATTTCTTTAACAATGAAATTGCAACAACACAATCTGCATTGACATCTCCCAATAAGGAAACGTTTAGTCGGCATCAGGTAAATAAAACACCTCTTTGGGAAAAAGCCTACATCACATGCGACAAAATAAAAGGTGATGTAGTTATTGTGCCATTACAATATGAAAAGCCACTGCAATTTAAAACCAATTTTGGCAATGGAAGTACACTATCCATAGCGAATCAAAGTGAACTTTGGATATATAAAGATGTTCTTGGAAAGTATAAGGCTTATGTGAGGATTACTTTACCTGATAAAACATATCAGAATGGCACTTCAAAATCTTTTGCCGGATATGTATTAGAAGAAGATTGGACAGGCAATAGCGTTGCTACATATTTATATAAAAACGGCAAAGTGTCCTTGCTTAAAAAAAATCCTTTACCCCTAAATACCAATAACACACGTATTCGGGAAGGTCAAATATGTTATGTTGTAGATTGGTATGAGTGTGATTATATTGAAAATGGAATAGGATATAATTGTCAATATTTGTACTCTGATTATATATCATGCGTTAATGACGAAGATGATGAGGGCGGAGGTGGCGGTGGAGGTGGCGGTGGAAGTCAAGGTGAAAATCAATGCGCCATATTATGTGGCAATGATTTCAATGCTTTAGTAAATAATACAATAATAGATTCGGAAACAATCGATACCCATGTTAGTGACATAGATGGTCTGACAAAGAATAAAAACCCTGAATGGAGAATTCTTAAAAATTTAACCTGGGCTCTTTTTTCTCATGAGATCGGAACAATAGAACATGTTACTTCTCCAGAAGATAGATGGGAATGGAGGACTTTAGCTCACCATAGTATAACTTTTGCGGGGGCGGTATATGGAGGCTCTGTTTCATTTTCTCAAGGCGTCGGCACACCTTCATTTACACCTGGAACTTCAAATGTTTTATATGCTGGTATGTCTGTAAGTTATACAGTTACTTATGCTCCGCTTTGTAATTGTCCGGGAGTAAACGTAATTTTATCTCCAACTACAATTCCTTATACCTCTAATGCGATTTGGAATGCCAACCCATTTTAAGGGATGTTAATAAAAAAACCTATAGTCACTATTATAGCTCAGGGAGCAGCTTTAATAGTGGCTATAATCATTTTTAGTAGCTGTGGAAGTATTCGTAAGTATAATGGATTAAAAAGAATTAACCTGATTGTTAATTACCCCATTGTTATTATGAATGATGGAGTAAATGATGCAGTAAATTTTTTTAATCTGAAAGACACTGTATGGATATTTTATTATGATAGTAAAGTTTTATATCGTTTATCGGAGACAAGAAATCTGGAAACTGATAAAAAAATATTAGGTACTGAAACATGGTTTATCTATCGTGAAAAAGCGAAACATGGATTTCTATTCAATTCAATAAGCGACAGTAGCAGGGGTTTGAAGTTGCTTGTTGATTCTTTTTTAAATAACAGAGCCTATGCAAGTGCAAATTTTAATATTCCGTCAGATAGCTTATTTGCAAAAGATCAGAATAAGGAGGAAAAGTTTGTTGAAAAATATCATATTAAGGTGCATACTGATAATTACCCTGACTCAATTTATTATTATTTTACAAATGAACTTAAAAATATTGATTATTCCTTTTCCCAAAAATTGGACACTTTAAAAAATATGAAATTATACAAGGTTCGACTATTATACAATGAAACCTTTTCCCTTTCATACCAAGCTATAATCCCCAAGCGAGAGTTTCTTTTTGAAATTCGCGAGGAAGCAATTGCTGATTCAAAAGAAATAATTAATTTTTTTGAAAGGATTAAAGGCCAAATCATAGAATGATTCTTAAAATGCTTTCTTCTTCTCTTCAGCTTTCTGCATCGGGTTATTTGGCTGTGGTTGGTTGCGACCACCTTGCTGTGCAGCTTTAAACACCTGGAATTTTGTTTGTACTATTTCCTTTGGCCATGTGTTGTTACTTTCATCTATGTCCGCAGTTTCTCTCATTGGGTCAAGTTTCACTTCAGCAACTTCTTTATCTTTTACAAAAACTTTTGTCACTGCTTTTTCATTCTTACGCCATACCTGTGCAGGAATTTTTTCATATTCTTTTGTTCCGTCTTTAAATGTCCATTCAAGAATGATCGGCATTACTAAACCACCTTTGTTGGCAAAACTAATTTCATAAAAATTTTTACCTGAAATTTTTGTTTTTGTTTCTTCATCCATAGGTGGCGTGCCAGTCTTTGTTTCAAGACCATAAGAAGTGGTATCATATTTTTCTATACCTCTTGAGTATCTCCAGTAAAAATCACGCAGTGAAGTATCAACATCTGTCTGAAAAGATATATTTTGATCTTCTCGGTTTCTCACTTTTGAAATATCGTCAAACCTTGGCGTTCTTGGTTGGTCAAGCTTCCTGTATATAACAGTATCTTTTTGATTTCCGCCCTGTACAAACTCAGGTTTAAAGTATTTTACTGAATCAATTGAAATATCGGTAGCATCAGTACCATAAAACCATCCTCGCCAAAACCAATCAAGATCTTCGCCACTTGCATCTTCCATGCTGCGGAAAAAATCTGCAGGTGTGGGATGTTTAAATGCCCAGCGTCTTGCATATTCTTTAAAAGCGTAGTCAAACAACTCACGGCCCATAACTGTTTCTCTTAGTACATGAAGTGCCGTTGCAGTTTTGATATATTGATTTTCAAAAAAGCCATTAATGTTTTCAGAGTTTGTCATAATAGGTTCAAGCTGATCTTTTGGCAACTTCATATAATCAGCCGTGATATATGCTTTACCCCATGCAGGGTATTTATTATCCCAAAGCTCTTCGGCTACAGTTTGTACAAAAGTGTTCAGGCCCTCATCAAGCCATGTCCATTGACGTTCGTCGCTATTAATGATCATCGGGAAAAAATTATGGCCAACTTCATGAATCGTAACTGTTATACAATTATTCTTGGCACCTTCCGTGTATGTTCCATCCGGTTGTGCACGACCGGGGTTAAAACAGATCATCGGGTATTCCATTCCGTTGGCAGCTTCTACGCCCTGTGCTACCGGGTAAGGATAAGGGATAGAAAATTTAGAATAAGTTTTTATTGCATGTGCTACAGCTTTTGTCGAATAACGACGATAAATAGGATAAGCTTCTTTTCCATAATAACTCATGCACATTACTCTTCTGCCTTCAATTGTTATTGGCATTGCATCCCAAACAAATTTTGGACTGCTGCCCCATGCGAAATCTCTAACATTGTCAGCTTTAAAAATATAGGTCTTCTTTTTATCAGTATTATTTTTTTCACCAGCCTTTGCTTCAGCAAGAGTTACTATCTCCGAAACTTCTTTGCCAGTCTGTGCTTTTTGCCAACGGGCCAATTGTGAAGGAGATAAAACCTGTGCATAGTTTTGACATTCACCTGTAGCACCAACCACATGATCTGCAGGCACTGTCATTTGTACTTTAAAATTTCCAAATGTCAAAGCAAATTCTCCACGGCCAGTGAACTGGTGATTTTGCCAACCCTGGAAATCACTATATACACAAAGACGAGGATACCATTGCGTCATTGTAAAAATATAATTGCCATTATCAGGAAAATATTCATAACCACCGCGGCCGCCTTGCACCATACGATCTGATATATGATAGTTCCAGTCAATCTTCATAGTAATTTTTTGACCCGGCTTTAATGGAGTTGCAAGATCAACTCTCATCATTGTTTTATTGATAAGATATTTTATTGGTGCACCGGCTGCATCTGTGAGTTTTACAATGTTTACTCCAAAATCATTTGGCTTTGTTGATTCGATCATTCCTTCAGCATTGTCGGAACTAATTTTATTCGACATACTACTTGCTTCGGGGTAGCCTGCATTATTTTTTGAACTATGTTCATTTTCGTCTAACTGAAACCATAAATAAGGAAGCACATTGGGAGAGTTATTATAATAAGTAATTGTTTCACTTCCGCTAAGCATTAATTTTTTTTCATCAAGCTCACACTTAATATCATAATCACAGCGCTGCTGCCAGTACTTTGGTCCCGGCGCACCACTCGCCGTTCTGTATTCATTACCTGTCGGTAAAATGTTTCCCAATTGTTCAAATTTATTTCCATGATTGGAAGCCGCATTGTTTTTTGTATCCTGGGCAGAAAGAAAGTTGATAGCAATTAGCTGCAAGCAACAAGCAAAGAGAAATTTTTTCATGTGATTTATTTTGGAGAGAATAAATGTAGCGAATAAGCAGACACCAGTTTTTGCCGTTAATAAAAAAAATCGTCCCGAAAACTGTCGGGACGATTTTTTTTAGTTCGCTAAGCCCTTTAGGGGGTTTGGGGGTTTCTTTAGAAAGCTTTTTTCTTCTCAGCCGAATTTTGCATTGGGTTTTTTGTACCTGCTGGTGCAAATTGATTACCCTGTTGCTTGAATACAGTGAATTTTGAAGGCTCAGTTATATTGTTTGGCCATTTGTTATTTGACTCGTCAATATCTGCTGTCTCTCTCATCGGATCAAGCTTTATGCCTGTTACTTGTTTATCTTTTATAAACACTTTGGTCAATCCTTTCTCATTCTTTCTCCAGACCTGTGCAGGTATTTTTTCAACTTCTTTTGTTCCGTCAGCATAGGTCCATTCTATAATGATCGGCATGATAAGACCGCCCTTGTTCGAGAACTTCAACTCATAAAAATGTTTGTTCTGCAATTTTTCTTTTGTTGCATCATCAATAGGAGGGTTGCCAGTTGTGCCGTTGATACTATAGCTGGCAGAATCATAAGGCTCCATTCCCCTTGCATATTTCCAATAAAAATCACGAAGTGATGTATCGGCATCAGTTTGGAAAGTAATGTTCTTATCTTCTTTGTTGCGGATCTTTGAAACATCTTCAAATGCATTTACCAAAGGCTTTTGAACTTTTCTTGATAATACAGTATCCTTAACCGGTGTTGATGCAAAATCAGGTTTGAAATATTTTACTGTATCCAAAGAAATATCACAAGCATCAGTGCCATAGAACCAGCCTCTCCAGAACCAATCAAGATCCTCACCGCTTGCATCTTCCATTGTACGGAAAAGATCAGCAGGTTCAGGATGTTTGAATGCCCAGCGTCTTGCATATTCCTTAAATGCGTAATCGAAAAGTTCACGACCCATAATCGTTTCACGAAGAATATTCATACCTGTTGCAGGTTTTGAATAAGCATTCGGACCAAAACCAATAATGTTTTCAGAATTACTCATGATCGGCTCTAACTGATCTTTTGGCAACTTCATATAATCAGTGATCGTATAGGCAGGTCCGCGGTTAACAGGAAATTTATTATCCCATAACTCTTCAGTCAGGTATTCACAAAATGTGTTTAATCCTTCATCCATCCAGCTCCATTGACGTTCATCACTGTTAATGATCATTGGGAAAAAGTTATGACCTACTTCATGAATTACAACACCCAGCATACCATTCTTTGTTCCTTCGCTGTAAGTGCCGTCTTTTTCAGTACGACCAAAATTGAAACAGATCATTGGGTATTCCATACCATTACTTGCTTCTACACTTTGTGCAACAGGGTAGGGGTAAGGGATCGTGAATTTGGAATAGGTTTTAATTGTATGTGCAACAGCTTTTGTTGAAAACTTACGATACAGACCATAAGCTTCTTTACCATAATAACTCATCGCCATTACTTTCTTTCCTTCAACATAAGCAGGCATTGCATCCCAAACAAATTTTGGACTGCTGCCCCATGCAAAGTCACGAACATTATCTGCTTTAAATATCCATGTCTTCTTTTTATCAGTGTTATCTTTTTCACTTGCTTTTGCTTCATCAAGGGTAACCACTTCTATCACATCTTTTGCTGTTTGTGCTTTTTGCCAGCGAGCCATTTGTGCAGGTGATAAAACCTGAGCATAATTCTGACATTCGCCAGTTGCACCAATAACATGGTCAGCAGGCACTGTCATTTGTACCTTAAAGTTTCCAAATGTCAAAGCAAATTCTCCACGACCTGTGAACTGGTGATTTTGCCAACCCTGGAAATCACTGTACACGCAAAGACGCGGATACCATTGTGTCATTGTAAAAAGATAGTTGCCATCTTCAGGGAAATATTCATAACCACCTCGGCCGCCTTGTTTCTGGCGATCAGAAATATTGTAGTTCCAATCAATAGTAAAAACAAATTTTTGTCCGGGCTTCAATACAGCAGGTAACTCAACTCTCATCATTGTTTTGTTCACTGTATATTTCAGCGCCTTGCCTGTAGCATCAACCATTCTTGTGATCTTATCACCGAAATCATTTGGAGTAGATGCACTGATGGCCCTTTCAAGGTTTGCAGAACTAGCTCTCCCGGGCAAAGTACTTGCATCCTGGTAGTTCGCATTGTTTGATGAGCTGTGCTGGTTCTCATCCATCTGCAGCCACAGGTATGTAAGCTCATTGGGAGAATTGTTGTAGTAGGTAATAACCTCGCTACCTGTAAGCTTCAACTTTTTTTCATCCAGCTCGCATTTAATATCATAGTCGCAACGCTGCTGCCAGTATTTTGGACCAGGCGCACCGCTGGCTGTACGATATTCATTTGGCGTTGGCAATATTGTGCCCAACTGCTCAAACTTATTCCCGTGATTACTATTGGGATTGTTTTGTGTGTTTTGTGCAATAAGAAAACTGCAGGCTATTAACTGCAGGCTGCACACGATCAGAAATTTTTTCATGTGATGTTTTTTGTTTTTTATGTTACAGAGTTTAGTATCCCGATAACTATAGGGACTATTTAGCTTTTGTTGCGTTGCACTCTTGTACGTCCGGTAATCCTATTCAACTTTTATCCACCCCCCTCTTGATTTTTTCTTTTGTTTGAACCTCCGGCCCCCGCCAGCGGGGGATAAGAACCAGTCCATTTATTGGAGTGGTATGACTCCGAACTAAGAACTAACGACTATTGACTGTTTACTCACCATTCACCACGGAATCCTCTCCAGGGCCATCTTCAATGCCAACCCAAAAATTCCGGCGGACGCAAATATCACCCAATCCCTTCTATTTACTTTAAACAATGCTACAAGAATTGTTGAAAATAAAAGGATGCTCAGCACAACAGCAATTTGCCCAACTTCTAACCCAATATTAAATCCAAACAAACCCCAGCCGATCGATTGATCTGAAGCAAGCATAAAGCGAATGCTGTTTGCAAAACCCATTCCGTGTACCAATCCAAAGAACAAAGCCAGGAAATAATTTATACGAACTGACTTTGGGGTAAAACTTTTTTGGAAGAGGTTGATAATGGCTGTAAAAACAATGGTGCAGGGAATTAAAAATTCTACCCACTTTGCTGAGAACC
>Ga0207701_10007959_pt1 | contig 10487 bp, 5 predicted proteins | sample KBSSwiSSwithPhiX_FD_184294 | JGI IMG/M metagenome (GOLD analysis project Ga0207701, IMG submission 184294) | Switchgrass rhizosphere bulk soil microbial communities from Kellogg Biological Station, Michigan, USA, with PhiX - S5 (SPAdes) (version 2) | ecosystem: Environmental > Terrestrial > Soil...
AACCTTCCATGCGAAAGCCACTACTCCTGACGTTCATGCTCGTTGCCGGAGTCGCGCTGTTCGAGCGCGACGCACGGGTCTCGACCGGCCTGCAGGCGCAGGCCGGCGCCAACGTCGTTGTCAACCCGAACACCTTCCAGGACCTGCGGTGGCGTTCGGTCGGGCCGCACCGAGGCGGGCGTTCGACCGCGGCGGCCGGCGTGCGCACGCAGCCGAATGTCTTCTACATGGGCGCGACCGGCGGCGGCGTGTGGAAGACCGAGAACTACGGCATCACCTGGGTCCCGATCACCGACGGGCAGATAGCCACCGGATCGATTGGTGCCATCGACGTCTCCGACTCCAATCCGGATGTCGTCTATGTCGGGACCGGCAGCGAGGCGATCCGGTCCAACGTGATCCTCGGGCGCGGCGTCTACAAGTCGACCGACGCGGGGAAGACCTGGCAGTCCGCCGGGCTGCGCGAGGTGGGCCAGATCGGGCAGTTGAAGATTCACCCGAAGAACCCGGACATCGCCTACGTCGCGGCGCTCGGCAACCCGTTCGCGTGGGGACCGGAGCGCGGCGTCTACCGCACGAAGGACGGCGGCAAGTCGTGGCAGAAGGTGCTTTTCGTCAACGAGCAGACCGGCGTGGTGTCGGTGGCGATCAACTGGTCGAACCCGAACGAGATCTACGCCGGCGCGTGGAGGGCGCAGCGCAGGCCCTGGACGATCATCAGCGGCGGTCCGGCGGCGGAAGGCGGCGTCTACAAGTCGACCGACGGCGGCGAGAAGTGGACGCGCACGAGCAGCGGGTTTCCGGATGATCTGGTCGGCAAGGTGTGGGTTGACGTCGCGCAGTCGAACCCGAAGGTCGTCTACGCGCAGGTCGAGGCGGTCGGCAACAAGGGCGGGCTCTATCGCTCCGCCGACGCCGGCGCGACCTGGACCAACGTCAACAGCAGCCCGTCGATCCGCGCGCGCCCGTTCTACTTCAACAAGGTGTACGTCAACCCGAAGGACGAGAACGAGGTCTACGTCACCGAGTTGAGCTTCCATCGCTCGACCGACGGCGGACGGACGTTCACGACCGTGCCGACGCCGCACGGCGACGACCACGTGATGTGGATCAACCCGGACAACCCGAAGATCTTCATCGAGACCAACGACGGCGGCGCAAACATCACGCAGGACAACGGCAAGAGCTGGTCGACGCAGATGAACCAGCCGACCGCCGAGTTCTACATGGTGGACACCGACGAACAGTTCCCGTATCGCATCTACGGGCCGCAGCAGGACAACAGCACCGTCTACGTCGCCAACGTGCCGCCGCACTCGTGGCCGTCGGATCAGCCGACGCAGACGTGGTTCCAGGCGTCGGGCTGCGAGAGCGGCCAGATCCGGCCGCGGCCCGACGGCAAGATCATCTACGGCGACTGCAAGGGCGAGTTCGGACGCTACAACGTCGACACCGGGCAGGAGCAGCACTACTGGATCTATCCGCAGCAGCGCTACGGCAAGAACCCGAAGGACATGCGCTACCGCTTCGTCCGGCAGGCGCCGATCGAGGTCGACGCGCGCAACCCGTCGATCGTTTATCACGGCTCACAGTACGTGCACAAAACGATCGACGGCGGCATGCACTGGACGCGGTTCAGTCCCGACGTCACGGCAAACACGCCCGAAGGACATGTGATCTCGGGCGAGCCGATCACCCGCGACATGACCGGCGAAGAGGTCTACGCGGCGCTCTACTCGATGCGCTCGTCGCGTCTCGAGCCTGGCGTGTTCTGGACCGGATCGAACGACGGCCCGGTCTGGATGACGCGCGACGGCGGCAAAACCTGGAAGAACGTGACGCCGTCGATGCTGCCGCCCGGCGGCCGCGTCCACACGATCGAAGACTCGCCGCATCGCCGTGGCTCGGCGTACGTCTCGGTCTACCGGATGTACTTGAACGACTTCAAGCCGTACCTCTACATGACCAACGACTACGGCGCGCACTGGACCCTTTTGACCGACGGCACCAACGGCATCCCCGCCGACCAGCCGATGCACGTCGTGCGCGAGGATCCGCAGCAGGAAGGGCTGCTCTACGCCGGTACGCTCGAGGGCGCGTACGTGTCGTTCGATCAGGGCAAGCATTGGCAGTCGCTACAGCAGAACCTGCCGGCGACGCCGGTCACTGATTTCAAAGTCCACCAGGACGATCTCGTCGCATCCACAATGGGGCGGTCGTTCTGGATCATGGACAACGTCGCGCCGCTGCGCCAGATCGCGGCGAGCATCACGCGCCCGGCGCGTTCGCGGACGACGGACAACCCGAACGGGCAGGGAGGGCAGGCTTCCGTAGGGCGGCCCTTTAGGGCCGCCTCAGCCGCCCCGAACGACGTCGCCCTTGCGTCCCAGGATACGCAGAGCTATTCCGGCCTCGAACAGCGCGCCAGGCGCGCGACCGCGCCAGCGCCGGTCAAGCCAACGATCAAACCGTTCGATCGATCGAACGTGTTCCTGTTCACGCCGTCGGCAACCTACCGCACGCGCTACGTCGCCGCGCCGGCGCGTCCTGACGGCCCCGAGTACCCACCGGTCGGCGCGCGGATCGACTACTACCTTGCCAGCCCCTCGGGCGAGGTCACGCTCGACATCCTCGACGCCACCGGTACGGTCGTCCGCAGCTTCTCGAGCAATGCACCCGCAAGCGGCGGGAGCGGCCGCGGCCGCCGCGGCGGCGGGCTGGCGTCGACGCTGCCGATCAAGACCGGCATGAACCGCTTCGTCTGGGACCTGCGCTATTCCGGCGAGCCGCCGAGCCCGGGCGGGATGGCGGGCGGCGGTTCCGGCGGCGGCCCGCTGGTCGCGCCGGGGACGTATCGCGCGCGCCTCACCGCGGGCGGCGTGACGAAGACGGAAAGCTTCACCGTGAAGATCGATCCGCGCGTCGCGAAGGACGGCGTCACCGTCGCCGACCTGGTCGAACAGGCGAAGTTCTCGCTGCAGGTGCGCGACGCGCTCGCCGAGGCGCGGCGGCTGTCGCAGCGCGTCGGCCAGGCAATCGAGGCGAAGCGCGGCGACCAGGCGAAGCTGCAGAGCCTGCGGGAGCGATTCGTCACCAAGAGCGGCCCGTACGAAGACCAGATGTTCATCGATCAGCTGGCGAACGTCAGCCGCGAGATCTCGCAGGCCGACCAGAAAATCGGCGCGAGCGCCTACGAGCGCTTCAACGATCTGATGAAAGAGTGGGCGCCGCTAAAAGCCGAAGCCGAGGCGGCGCTGCGCTGAGCGAGGTCAGGAGTCGCGGCCGGGGTTTACAGGAGGTCAGGAGAATAGGAGAGCAGGAGGATTCTTTCTCTTACCGTCTAGTCAAGCTTCCGCGGCTTTTCGCTGCGTCCTTGGAACGGTTTTTTCAGTGAACGAGAAAATACTCCTGATCTCCTGCCCTCCTGCCCTCCTGTCCAAATTCCCCGACGCCGCGAAGAGATCTCTTTTCTGATCTCGCTCAGACGGCTTCGAGCGGTCCCGGCTCCGATCCGTGCAGCACTCCGCACGCGCGATAGACGTCGCAGCTGCTCAGCGCAACCACGCGCCGCGTGGCGCCGGCAAAGACCCGCATCAGCTCGCGCGCCTGCGAGCCGGAGCTGAGGATCAAATCGACGACCACATCCGGCGCCGCGGCGCGGAGCGCCGAAGCATGCTCGCCCAGCCGGTTGCGATCGCCGGCGATCGCGTGCGGCAACTCCCGGGTGCCGCGATGAAAGACGACGACGTCGTGCCCCCGCCGCTCGAGCGCACGGACGACGTGCGGGCCGATGAAGCCGCTGCCGCCGATGAGCAGGATGCGCACCTGAAAATGGTATCGCGACACCGCCGCATGAGCACGATGCACGCTGCACGCTGCACGCAGCACGCAGCACGCTGCACGAACGTCCCGTCCTCTTGCACCTCGTCGTTTTAGACGCCTGCACGCTGCACGGCTCGCGAGCGCGCCTGCCCTTGACGCGCGATGTACTCCGAAGCAATATATCGCTATGCAACATGTCAAGTCGCGGATGCTCGATCGCGAGCTGAAGAAAGGCAGCGCCGAGCTGCTGATCCTCTCGCTGGTCGAGGATCAGCCGCGCCACGGCTACGACCTCAGCAAGCTGATCGAGGCGCGCTCGGGCGGCGTGCTGACCTTCCGCGTCGCCTCGTTGTATCCGCTCCTCTACCGGCTCGAGAAGCGCGGCTGGATCCAGGGACGCTGGATCGAGAAGGCCGGCCAGCGGCGGCGGCGCTACTATCGCCTGACGCCGTCCGGCGCGCGCGTGCTGGCCTCGCAGCGCAGCACGTGGCGCGAGTTCGCCGAGGCGATCAGCCGCATCGCGGGAGTCGAACATGCGTGAGTGGCCGCGCCATCTCAACCAGGAGATGCGGCAGCACCTCGACGACGAGTATGCGGCGCTGCGCGCGGGCGGCGCCACCGATGCGGAAGCGATGCGCGCACTGGCGGGCGACCTCGACGAGGTCGGCGCGCCGTCGCCGGTCGCCGACGTCGCCGGCGACGTGCGCTACGCGTTGCGCTCGCTGCGCACGCATCCCGGCTTCACCGCCGTCGTCCTGGCGACGCTGGCGCTCGGCATCGGCGCCAACGCCGCGATCTTCTCGGTCGTCAACGCCGTGCTGCTGCGACCGCTGCCCTACGAGGGCGCCGATCGAATCGCGGTCATCTGGGGCGATCTGCATCGTCCCGGCGTCAACCGGATCCCGGCGTCGGCCGGCGAGTACGCCGACTACCGCGACCGCAGCCACGCCTTCGAGCACATCGCCGCCTACGACACCGCCGGCTTCAACCTCACCGGGGCCGGTGAGCCCGAGGAGCTCGACGGCGCTGTCGTCACCGCCAGCCTCTTTCCGCTGTTCGGCGCGACGCCCGAAGTTGGTCGTGCCTTTACGGCGGCGGAGGAGCAAGCCGGACGGAACGACGTTGCGCTCTTGAGCCACAGCTTGTGGACGCGCCGCTTCAATGCCAGCCGAAACGTCATCGGCCAGGTCGTCGCGATCGACGGCCGGCCGACCGAGATTGTCGGCGTCATGCCGGCGAGCTTCGAATTTCCAGATCCCGCGGTGGATATCTGGAAGCCGCTGCTGCTCGACGCCGAGGCGCTGAGCAGCGACAACCGCGGCTCGCACGGCTACACCGCGCTCGCGCGGATGCGGCCCGGCGTCACGCTCGTGCAGGCGCAGGCCGATCTGGCCGGTGTGACCGCGACGTTCAAGACCGAGTACCCGGGCAACTACCGGACCGGGTTCACCGCGACGCTGCGGTCGCTGCAGGAGGAAATCGTCGGCGATACCGCACGGCCGCTCTTCATCCTGCTCGGCGCGGTCGGCCTCGTGCTGCTCATCGCCTGCGCGAATGTCTCCAACCTGCTCCTGGCGCGCGCCGCCTCGCGGCGCAAGGAGATCGCGCTTCGCACGGCGCTCGGCGCCAGTCGCGGCCGGCTGGTGCGGCAGCTGATGACCGAGAGCGGGTTGATTGCGCTGGCCGGCGGCGTCCTCGGTCTCGTGGTGGCGTCGTGGAGCATGGATCTGCTGATCGGCCTCGCGCCGGACACGATCCCACGGCTGCGCGAGGTCACCCTCGATCGACGCGTTGTCGGCTTCACAGCGCTCGTCTCGGTCGCCACCGGCGCGCTCTTCGGGATCGTGCCCGCGCTGCGTGCGTCCGGGGCGGCGCTCAACGAGGTGCTGAAGGACGGCGGCCGCAGCGGCGAGAGCGCGATGCACGGGCGCGCCGGCCGGCTGCTCGTCGTCTCGGAGGTGGCGCTGTCGCTCGTGCTGCTCATCGGCGCCGGCCTGCTGGTGCACAGCTTCGCGCGCGTGCAGAATGTCGAACCGGGCTTCGACGCCCGCGGCATGCTGACGCTGCGGCTGGCGCTGCCCGAGTCGCGCTACACCACCTTCGAGCAGGGCGATCGCTTTTTCGACGCGCTCTTCGCGGCGCAGCGCGCACGCCCGGGCGTCGAGGCGGTGGCAGCGGCCAACGCGCTGCCGTTCAGCGGCGTCGGCGGCAGCCGCACGTTTCACATCGAGGGACGCGAGCCGAAGCGGCCAGAAGATCAGCCGGAGGAGCAGCTGCGGATCGTGACCGACGGCTACTTCCAGACCATGCGCATCCCGGTCGTCAAGGGACGTGAATTCACCGATCGCGATCGGCTGAGCGCGCCGCGCGTCGCTGTCGTCAACGAGGCACTGGCGCGCAAGCACTGGCCAGGCGAGACCGCTGTCGGCCGCCGTATCGCGTTCAGCCGCGACGAGCCGCACTGGTACGAGATCGTCGGCGTCGTCGCAAACATCAAGCACCGTGGGCTGGACGCGGCGGATCGGCCCGAGCTCTACGTTCCGTACCGGCAGCCGCTGTTCTCGAACTGGACGGTGAGGCCGATGCAGCTCGTCGTGCGGACGGCCGGCGATCCATTGATCGCCGCGTCCACCGTGCGCCAGGACGTCGTGCGCATCGATGCCGAGCAGCCGATCTCCGACGTCCGCACGATGGACGATCGCATCGGCCGGTCGCTTGCCGCACGGCGGTTCAACATGGTCCTGCTGGCGGTGTTCGCGTCGCTGGCGTTGACGCTGGCCGGCATCGGGATTTACGGAATCGTCGCGTACGCCGTGACCGAGCGGACGCACGAGATCGGCGTCAGGCTGGCGCTCGGCGCCCAGCGGCGCGACGTGATGGCGATGATCGTCGCGCAGGGGATGGCGATGGCCGCCGCCGGCGCCGCAGTTGGCGTCGTCTCGGCGCTGCTGCTGACGCGGGTGATGACGAGCCTGCTGTTCGGCGTCAGCGCCGCCGACCCGGTCACGTTCGCCGCCATCCCGCTGCTGCTCGCAGCGGTCGCGTTCGTCGCCTGTTACGCGCCCGCGCGCCGTGCCACCCGAGTCGATCCGCTCGTGGCGCTTCGGACGGAGTGATCGCTTCCAGGCGCCTGTCGAACCGCGGAGAACGCAGAGACCGCAGAGCTTTGTCTTTCGTGTTTTTGAAAAGAAGACTCTGCGATCTCCGCGATCTCTGCGGTTCAGCAGGCGTCCGAAGAGATTGTCTACGTCAGCGCCAGCCACGCCGCCGCCGACGCGGCTTTCTCGTCCGCCCGCCACGGGCCGCCGAGCGCCTTGCCGAAGCCGGAAACGACGCTTCGAATCTCTTCATCGCCTCGCTTCAGGCCTGCGGCAGCCTTGACGGCCAGGTGCTTGTCGACGATGACCTCGCAACTGATGCCGTGCGCCTGGAGCGCCGATTCGAGCACCGAGCGGAACAGCTTTCCTTCGCTGGCGTGCGCGCGGATGTGCGGGTTGCCGACCGTTGCCGGATCGATCACGCTGCCGACGACGAGGCCGGCGCCGCGGCAAGTGAACCCGTCGAAGCGCGCGTCCTTCAAGAGCGCGGCGATCGAGTCCCTGGCGCAGCGCTCGACGATCTCGACGCGCTTCGCAACCTGACGCTCGTCTTCCTCGAGCCTGGAGAAGCCGTGATGGTAGGGCTGGCGGGTCTCGATCACGCCGGGGTCGCTCAGCTCGACGACCTCGCGTGCGATTGCGCCGGGCGCCGACGCCGGGCCGCGCAGCGCCACGGCAATCGCGAACCCGGATTTGACGCGGAACCCGAGCGCGATCGTCTTCATTTCATCAGCTCGTTCACCTCGTCGAACGGCATCGCGTGCCTGGTGAACGCCGCGTAGGTGCCGCGCGTCTTCAACTCACGTGCGACGTCGCGGATGAGCGCCAGCGTCGCGCGCATCGGCCCCGATCCGACGCTGACTCTGGCGACGCCGAGCGCTTCGAGCTCGGCAATCGGCGGCGTCCCCGCGACCGCGAGGATGTTCACCGGCCCGCCGATGCCGCTGACCAGCGCGCCGATGGTGTCGCGATCGCGCACACCCGGTACGAAGACGCAATCGGCGCCGGCGGCAAGGTACGTCTTGCCGCGCTCGATCGCGACGCCGAGCCGCGCCTCCGCCGCGCCAAGCTCGCGGAGGAACACGTCGGTGCGGGCGTTGATGACGACGCGGACGCCGGCCTTGGTCGTGGCCTTGATGATCGTCTTGATCTTGTCCACTTGCAGCGCGAGCGGCTCGAGATCGCTGGCGCCCGGCACGTAGTCCTCGAGATTGATGCCGACCGCGCCGGCCGCGACGACTCGCAGCACGATCTCGGCGACCGCGTCGGGCGTGGCCGCGTAGGCGTGCTCGATGTCGGCCGTGACGGGAACCTTCACCGCGCGGACGATCCGCGACACCGCCTCGATCATCTCGCGCGACGGAACGATGCCGCCGTCGGGATAACCCAGCGCAGCGGCAACCCCGGCGCTCGTGGTCGCGACGGCGGGGAAGCCTTCGGCCTCGAACAGCCGGGCGCTGGCGGCGTCCCAGGCGTTTGGCAGGACCAGAATCGGCGGCCCGTGGTGGAGCGCGCGGAGCCGTTCGGCGGGATCCGGCATGCGGCCAGTATAGAGCACAAAAAATGAACGTTTTGCGGCGATCCTTCGTCCTGTAGACCGTGCTCGAAAATCTCTCCTCCGACGTCCGCTTTGCGCTCCGCTGGCTGCGCCGCAGCCCGGCGTTCACGCTGGTCGCGATTGCCTCGCTGGCGATCGGCATCGGGTTCAACACCGCGCTCTTCACCCTGGTCGACGCGATGCTGTTCCGCCCGCTGCCGGTCGAACGTCCCGACCGCCTGGTCGACGTCTTCACGAGCGGCGGCGACGCCGATCGCTACGCCACCAGTTCCTATCCCGACTTCCTCGACCACAAGGCGCAGAACGAGGTCTTCACCGACATGCTGGGCTACAGCCCGGCGTTCGGTGCGATGAAGCTCGGCGATCGCTCGCGGCTCGCGATGGGTGAGATTGTCACCGGCAACTACTTCCAGCTGCTCGGCGTCACGCCGGTCGTCGGCCGCGCGCTCCTGCCCGAGGACGATCGCGCCGGCGCGCCGCGCGTGGTCGTGATCTCGTACCGGCTCTGGACGCGCGAATTTGCCGCCAGCCCGTCGGCCATCGGCCAGGCGATCCGCATCCACAACCAGCCGTACACGATCGTTGGCGTGGCGCCGGCGACCTTCACCGGCATGGTGCCGCTGCTCGCACCGGAAGTGTGGACCGCGATGGCCTACGTCGACGAGCTGGAGCCCGGCGGCATCATCAGCACCGTCCCGTCGCCAACCGGCAACACGCGGCTCGAGCGGCGCGGCACGCGCTGGATGTTCGTCAAGGGACGGCTGAAGCCGGGCGCAACCTACGATGCCGCCGCCGCGAACCTGACGCTCATCGGCAAGCGGCTGCAGACGACCTACGAGGCGACCAACAAGCGCTTCGACGTCAGCACCGTGCCGACCAAAGACGTGCACATCCATCCGACGGCGGATCGCATGCTCCGCCCGATCGGCCTCGGCCTGATGTTCGTCGTCGGGCTCGTGCTGGTGATTGCGTGCGCCAACGTCGCCAGCATGCTGCTCGCGCGCGCGTCCGGCCGTCAGAAAGAGATCGGCATCCGCCTCGCCATCGGCGCCAGCCGCGGACGGCTGATTCAGCAGCTGCTCGCCGAGAGCGTGGTGATGTCGGCGCTCGGCGCCGCCGCGGGCGTTGCGCTCGCCTGGGCGATGACCCGGATCGCCACCTCGATCAGCCTGCCGATTCCGATTCCGCTTTCCTTCGCGCTCAGGATCGACGGGCGCGTGCTGCTCTTCACCGCCGTCGTCACGATGATCGCCGCGCTCGTCGCCGGCCTGGCGCCGGCGCTCAAGGCGACGCGGCCGAATCTGGTGAACGAGCTGAAGAACGAGGTGTCGGCGACGCACGCCGCCGGCCGCCGCTGGACGATGCGCGACGGGCTGGTGGTGACGCAGATGGCGGTGACGATGGTGCTGCTCGTGTCCGCCGGGCTGCTCACCCGCAGCCTGATCGCGGCGCAGCGCGTCGACATCGGCTTCCGCACCGGCGGGCTCGCCATCCTCTCGACCGAGATGAGCATGCTCAGCTACGACGACGGCCGGGCGAAGGAATTTTACGAGCGCGCGCTCGAGCGGGTGCGCGCGCTGCCCGGCGTCGCGACGGTGTCGCTCGCCGAGCGCCTGCCGTTCTCGATCAACTACAACCGCAACCTGATTTTCCTGCCCGATCGGCATGGGCCGGATGACAAGGGCCTCGTGATCGACGTCGCGCGCGTCGCGCCCGAGTACTTCGCCACGCTGGGCGTCCCGATCGTGCAGGGGCGCAACTTCGCGCCGACCGACACGCCGTCCTCGCCCGGCGTCGCCATCATCAACGAGGCGATGGCGCGCAAGTACTGGCCGAATCAGAATCCGATCGGCAAGCGCCTCCGCGTCACGACTTACGACGGCCGCGAGATCGAGGTAGTGGGGGTGTCGGCCGATTACAAGGTCAGCACCGTTGGCGAGACGTCGACCCCGTACGTGCACTACGCGGTTGCGCAGCGCCCGTCGAGCGGCGAGACGATCGTCGCCCGG
>Ga0207701_10007961_pt1 | contig 10487 bp, 5 predicted proteins | sample KBSSwiSSwithPhiX_FD_184294 | JGI IMG/M metagenome (GOLD analysis project Ga0207701, IMG submission 184294) | Switchgrass rhizosphere bulk soil microbial communities from Kellogg Biological Station, Michigan, USA, with PhiX - S5 (SPAdes) (version 2) | ecosystem: Environmental > Terrestrial > Soil...
CCACCTTGTAAACGTTGCGTCGCTTCAGCTCGGAAAAGAAATTGCGATTGGCCATTCGATTATTTGTTAGGTCCGATTTGCTCCGGGCCTGTGAGAAGCCTTTGAAAATCCGGGTGGTCCCGAATCGGATCCCAAACCGGGTCAATCTTTAGGCGGGCAATGGAGATGCCGGACGGAATCGAGAGCAAGTGCCGAAGCCTGTTCGTTGCGTCCTGAGGTGCTCCTGCCCAAGCCTCGATTTCGGCTAATCCAAGCTGCCCCGTAGCACCGATGATCGCGTCCATTTCAATCGTTAATGAGTTCGCTGCCTCTCGCGAAAGGCGAAGAGCATCGGCTTTTCGATCAAGTGCAAGATAAACCCACGCCAATTGCACGCGGCCAACCAAATCATCCGGCCGTTCGCTCGATCCTTTTTCAAGCAGAACACGAGCTTCTTCCGCTTCGGCTTTGGCGGCCTGTCCCGTGAGCACCTGAATAGCCACACGCGCGGACAGCCGGCGGGAATGAGGGGCGGATTTGAGTTCGGGAGCTGTGTCCCAAACCGCAAGCGCCTCGGCAAATTGCCGTTCGATCACATGCAGATAGACCGGAAAACCACCGGTTACTGTATTAATATTTGCCCCAACTGCCGACGGTGCACCGCTAACGCCGATCGCCGGGAACACGCGCTCGCGAGCTGCATCAAGAGCCTGTCGGGCTCCTTCGATGTCACCACGTCCGTTCAAACGGACAATTACTTGAGCGTTAATGGCGACGAAATTATTAGGGTTAATGGCCAAAGCTCGCGAAGCATAACGCTCCGCCTCGTTCCACTCTCGCAGCGACGCAAAGCTGAGCGCGATGTTCGCTGGAATTTGTTCGTCACGTGGATCGAGCTCCTGCGCCAGCTTCGCTTCACTAAGAAATTGGTCCCATTTGCCCTGTCTGCGAAGTATCCAGGCGCGATATTGCCGCGCCTTCGCGTTATTTGGTTGCAGATCGAGAGTGTGCTGGAGTTCAACCAGCGCGGCGTCGTACTGCCGGTGGCCCCAGTAATGAAAGATGGCCAGGCTCACATGCGCTTCAGGCGAATTCGGAGCGAGCTCCAAGGCGCGGTCAACCAGCGACTTTACTTCCGTCAGCTGTGCCGGTGTCCTTCGGCTCACAAACCAGTGACTGGATAACGAACAGTAGGCGAGCGCGGCGTAAGCCTGAGCAAATTTCGGATCGCGGGCGAGCGCCTGACGATAAAATCCTTCGGCCCGCGCGTAGGTTTCGGCGACCGGCACCGATTCGGCTGCGCGTAATTGATATTCACCTTGCAGGAAAAGGTCGTAGGCTTGTGGATCCTGAGTCGGAACGGAGGCGAGCGCGTGCGATTCGCTCGGAGAAAGTTTCGCCTGCAGAGTGTCGGCGATTTCCTGCGCCACTTCGCTCTCCACGGCGAAAACATCTTTGAAATCGCGATCGTAAGTCTTCGCCCACAGGTGGGAATCGGTCCGAGCGTCAATCAGCTGCACGTTGACGCGCACTTTATCGCCCGATTTCTGAACGGCCCCCTCGAGCAAGGTTGCGACACCAAGTTCGTTGGCGACCGTTTTCAGATTGTCGGGTTTGCTTTGGTACTTGGCGGTTGAGGTGCGCGAAATGACCTTCAAGTCACGTACCGTGGCCAACTTCGTCAGAATTTCGTCCTGAATGCCTTCAGCAAAATAAGCGTTCGCCTTTTCTTCGCTCAGATTCTCGAAGGGCAGCAGCGCAATGCTCTTTTCCGGCCCAGCGATGGTGGCTGAGGTTTTCCGAGGCCGATATCGATCGTAAAGGAGAAGCGCAATCACCAACGCAAAAACGCCGATAATAACGAAATCGATCTTCCGACCGGTGCGCCGCGTGATCGATTCATGTGTCGCGACCTCGTCCGTTCGCTTGATTCCTTCTGGCGTCAGCTCGAACGCCCAGGCGAGGACGAGCGCGATGGGAAACCCAGCAGCAATCAGTGCAACAAACACCTTCATCACCCATCCAGGCGCCTCGAAGGTGGGAAACAAGATCGAAGCCGCCTGGATGAGCAGCCAGGCGATCACCGCATAAGCGATCGCCACCTTGTAAACGTTGCGCCGCTTCAGCTCAGCGAAGAAACTTCCGAGGGCCATGGCGAACTACTTACTAAGGCCGATATGCTCAGGGCCGGAGAGCAGCTGCTGGAAGTCTGGATGGTCGCGGATCGGATCCCACACGGGGTCGATTTTCAGACGTGCGATGGAAACGGTTTCGCCCGCGGGAATGGTAAGTAGCCGGCGGAGAATTGCGATCGCGTCGGATCCCCCTCCGGTGCGAGCTTCGACTTCGGCAAGGCCGGCCAGATTGGAATTACCAAGAAGCGCATCTCTCTCCGGCGGGAGTAAGTCCACAGCCTGCCGCGCGAGTTTGAGAGCGTCGGCGTCACGTTTGAGTGCGACATAGACCCAGATCAATTCTCTCATTGAAACGCGCTCGTTCGGCCGCTCGCGTAATCTTTCCTCGAGGAGTTGTCTCGCTTTTTCTGCGTCGGCTTGTGCGCCGGTGAAATCGCCGGCCAGAGCGCGGATGGTAGCTTTCGCGGAGAGCCGTCTGCGTTGATCCGCGGCGGTATCGGCACTGGTCTCCCAAATTTTCAGGGCTGCTTCGAAATCGCGCGCGAAAACAAAGGTATACGCGCGATCACCAGTCACACTCGCAACGATACCGGAAGCGGACGACGAGATAAGATCGTTCGCGGACGGAAAGGTCGCCAGTACGCCTTGCGCTCTTTTGATGTCGCCGCTCCCGTTCAGAATCGCCAGCAGCAGCGCGCGCATACCGATCACATCGGCCGGATCGATGTTCAGTGCATATTTGCCGCCGCGCTCGGCGTCTTGCCACATGCGCAAGATACAATAAGTCTGAGCAAGGTTTCCGGCTACATCGGCATTGCGCGGGTCCTGCTCGAGAGACTTCTTGAGCGTATCCAAACAGCGTAGCCATTGCCCCTGCCGGCGATAAACATACCCAGAATATTCGAGCGCCTGCGCGTTGTTAGGCTGTAACTGGAGCGCACGCCCAAACTCGGCCAATGCCTGTTCGTACTGCCGATAGCCGTAGTAATAAAAAAGGCCGTGCGCGACGTGCGCTTGCGCCAGGTCTGGCGCCAAAGCTAGCGCATGCTCTACCGTTTGTTTAACTTCCGCGAGCTCCGGTTCAGTGAACGTTTCCACGAACCAGTGTTGACTCAAACGAGACTCGGCCAGGCGAGCCATGGCGAGCGCAAAATTTGGATCATGCCCAATGGCTTGCTGATACCACGCGATAGCCTGGTCGAATGACTCCGGCCTCAAGGAAGCATTCGCCGCACGGAGCTGGGACTCGCCTTTCAGAAAGAGATCATACGCTGCGGTGTCCTTGGTTGGCGCGGTGGCAAGTGTGTTAGCCTCGGCCGGAGAAAGTTTCGCCTGAAGGGAATCGGCGATTTCCTGTGCCACTTCGCTTTCCACGGCAAACACATCCTTGATGTCGCGATCGTAGGTTTTGGCCCAGAGATGCGAGTCGGCGCGGGCATCGATGAGCTGAACATTGACGCGCACTTTGTCCGCGGCCTTCTGCACACTGCCTTCCAGAACGGTCGCAACTCCGAGCTGTTGCGAGACTGTTCTTAGATCTTCCGGCTTGCTCTTGTACTTCGCGGTCGAAGTGCGCGAGATCACTTTGAGATCGGCGATGCTGGCGAGCTTGGTTAGGATTTCGTCCTGAATGCCGTCGGCGAAATAAGCGGCGTTTTTGTCGTCGCTCAGGTTTTCGAACGGCAACACCGCAATTGATTTTTGCGGAATCGACGAGCCTGTAGCCGCCTCGGTGCGAGCCGCACTAGTGGTACTCCGGACCATATACCGACCGATAAAAAACAAGCCGATCGAAAACGCCGCGCCCAGGATCACAATGTAAATCCACGCGTGGGACTTCCGGTGTCCTTGCAGCGTAAGATCGACATCTTCCGTTCGTTTCAGGCCTTCCGGTGTCAGTTCGAACGCCCAGGCTATGACGAGCGCAATCGGAAATCCGATCACGATCATCAACACGATCAATCGCACCGCCCAATTTGGAATCTCGAAGAAAGGAAAAACCTGTGTCGCGACTTGAACCAGCAACCAACCGACCACCGCATACGCAACCGCCACCTTGTAAACATTCCGCCGCTTCAGCTCGGCGAAGAAATTTTCGATCTTCATTTCGAAGACGCACGGAATTGACTCGCTGGAACAATCTTCTCGGCGAGCGCTTCGAAACGCGGATCGCCGCGAAGTGGGTCGAGCAGTGGGTCAACTCTGATATATCCTATGTCAGAACCGGCGCGATCCTGATAACTTTGTTCAAGCCAGTGCAGCGCCTCCTCTTTGTCGCCCAGTCCGAGATAAACGAGGGCAAAGCTGTAGGCTGAGACATATCGCTCCTGGGATAACTTCTTCAGTTGATCCAGGATTTTTTCGGCCTCCATCTTATCAGCCGAGAGACCATGAGCGCGGGCGAGCACTCCGAGCACCGCAGGATCGTCGTTCAATGCTCGCGCCTTTTGGCATTCCACAATCGCTGCGTCGCGAGAGCCTTTGGCGTCCAGCGCCTGAGCAAGAGCGAGATGCGCGATGTAAAAGCCAGGATCCATTTCCAGCGTTTTGCGCAGCTGCGCGATAGCTTCATCGTAACGGCGTGCATAATAGTAATTGGCGCCCGCATCCGTGTTGATGACGAGCGAGAGAGGATCCAGCTCGACGGCTCGCTTTCCCTCGACGATCGCATCATCGAACCGGCCCAATGCGGACAAAGTGTTATTGGCGTATTGCTGGTGCGCGATCGCGTAATTTGGGTTCAGCTCAATCGCCCGTTGAAATTCCCTGATCGCTTGAGAGGAATCGAAATCGTAAAGCCAAATCGCGAGCGCCAACGAGGTACGCGCTTCAGCGAGAGTGCCGTCCAGCTCAAGGGCTTTCTTTGCCGCCGCCGCCGCTTTCGGGTAACAATCTCGCGGAGTGCCTACCGTATAGCCTGGTAGCCATACGTAACCATCGGCGACTCCGGCGTAGGCGAGTGCGTAGTTCGGGTCTGCCGCGATGGCTTGCTGAAAGTAATCGATCGATTTCTTCAGGTCGTTACCGGTGCGCTTGTTCCAAAAGAATCGGCCCTTTAAATAAAGCTGGTGCGCTTCCGTATTCTCGGTCGGTCGCGCGGCAATGACGTGCTGTTCGGAGCCGGTTAATTTTGCCTGTAATACATCGGCAACCGCTTTCGCGATCTCAGTCTCGACTGCAAAAATGTCGGTCAGTTTGCGATCAAAGGTTTCGGCCCAAAGATGGGAATCATTGGCTGCTTTGATGAGCTGCACATTTACGCGGACCCGATCATTCGCTTTCTGCACGCTTCCTTCGAGGATGTTGGCGACGCCGAGCTGTTGCGCGATCTGCCGCAGGTCGTTAGGCGTGCTCTTGAATCGCTGCGTCGATGTGCGCGAAATCACTTTTAATTCGGCGATCTTCGCCAGTCGGGTCAAAATCTCGTCCTGAACGCCTTCGCTGAAATACGCGTTCTCCGGATCGCCGCTTAAGTTATCGAAGGGCAAAACCGCGATCGATTTGTTCGAAACCGTCACCGCAGACGAAGGTGTCGATCTTGCGCGAATAAATTGAAAGATCAGTAAACCGGTGGCGATCACGGCCAGCACAATTGTTAGGGCGATGATCTTGCGGCCGGTATGATGGGTGATCGATGCGTTAGGATTAACTTCCGACTCGCGCACAATTCCTTTGGGCGTAATCTCGAACGCCCAGGAAAACGCCAGCGAAATTGGGAACCCAACAACAAGAATGAGGATGATAATTTGCATCGCCCATTGCGGCGCATTGAACGCGGGAAGAAAAATCGATGCCGCCTGAATGACGAGCCACGCGACCACGGCATAAGCGACAGCGACCTTATAAACATTGCGCCGCTTCAGCTCGGCAAGGAAGGTACCGAAATTCATTTTTGAGTTACGGCTTTTCCAAATTCCCGGGCGGGAGCAATTTTCTCCGCCAGCGCTTCGAATCGTGGATCGCCGTGCAGCGGAGCAAGTAGCGGATCGATGCGGATAGGTCCGATATTAAAGCCGTCGTGCTCCCGATAACCTTGTTCGAGCCAGTTGAGCGCCTCATTGCGATCACCCAGGCCCACATAAATGAGGGCCAGACTGTAAGCTGCCGTGTAACGTTGCTCTCGATTTTGGCGCAATCGTTGAAGGATTTTTAGCGCTTCATCTTTTTGACCATGCGAAGCGTAAAGACGGCCCAGCATTCCTAATGGAACCGGATCCTCGGTCATGCTCATTGTTTTCTGATATTCGGCCGTGGCTTCGGGAATCAGGCCTTTCAACTCCAGCGCCTGCGCGAGATTGTAGCGGGCATAGTAGAATGTGCCGTCGAGCTCCACTGTTTTGCCCAACTGGGCGATCGCTTCATCCAGACGGCCGGCATGGATGTAGGCTACGCCAAGATTGCTATTGATAACGAGCGATAGCGGATCGAGTTCCACCGCGCGTTTCAATTCCGCGATCTCGCGCTCAGTCTGGCCGACGTTTGCCAGAGCGTCATTAGCGAACCATTGACGCGTCGTCGCGTCGTTCGGATTTAATTGCAGAGTCCGTTCGTATTCAGCAATTGCACCGGGATAATCGAAGCCGTTGAGTCCTTTGAGTGACGCGAGAGCAGCATGAGCAGTGGATGAAGTATCATCCAGCGCGAGCGCTTTTTTGGCCGCGGCTTCGGCTTGCGGAAAACAATCGTTGGGCGCGCCTCCATTGAAGGCTGGGAGCAGTTTCCACGATTGCGCCAAAGCCGCGTAGGCTTGGGCATAGCCAGGATCTTTTTCAATGGCCTGGTTGAAATATTCGATCGATTTCCGGAGATCAACCGCGGTGCGTTTATTCCAGAAGAAACGTCCTTTGAGGTAGAGTTCGTGAGCTTCGGCATTCTCCGTGGGCTTTTTCGATATTGCCGTTTTCTCTGAGCCAGTCAGTTTTGCCTGCAGGGTCTCGGCGATCGTTTTCGCGATGTCGCTTTCGACCGCAAAGATGTCGGTCAGTTTCCGATCATAAGTCTCCGCCCAGAGATGCGCATCGGTCAGTGCATTAATGAGCTGCACATTCACGCGCACCTGATCGTTCGCTTTTTGCACGCTACCTTCGAGAATGTTCGTCACGCCAAGCTGCTTCGCGATCTGGGGAAGATTATCCGGAGCGCTCTTGAAATGCTGTGTTGATGTGCGCGAAATCACTTTCAGGTCTGCGACCTTGGCCAGGCGGGTAAGAATTTCGTCCTGAATTCCCTCGGCAAAGTAAGCGTTGCCTTTTTCTTCGCTCAGACTTTCAAACGGCAGTACTGCGATCGACTTGGCGGGCAATTCGGTGCCAGCCGCGCTGGCGGTAGTCCGGCCGGTATAACGTCCAATAAAAAACAAACCAACTGAGAGCGCAGCTCCAACGACCACGACAAAAATCCAGGTATACTTTCGCGGTTGTCGCGCCGACGCTGCAAGATCGATATCTTCGGTGCGCTTGATTCCTTCCGGGGTGAGCTCGAAGGCCCAGGCGATGACAAGCGCGATTGGGAATCCGGCCGCGACCAACACGATCACCAACCGCACGATCCAAGTCGGAATCTCCAGGAATGGGAAAACCTGGGTGGCAATTTGAACCAGGAGCCAGCCCACAATCGCATAGGCGACGGCGACTTTGTAAACGTTGCGTCGCTTCAGCTCAGAGAAAAACCGTCCCGAATTCATCGCTTCACCTTATTTCTACCGCTGGCTCACTTAGTCTCGTTCGGCGCGAGTGAGGCGACGATTTGTTCAAAGCACCGATCGCCGCGTAGCGGGTCCCAGAACGGATCCAGTTTCAATTGGCCATAGCCGAGGTCATTTGGCCGGCTAACGGCGATGGTGAGTTGTTCGCAGGCGAGCTCCTTATCACCCACCCACGCCGCGATCATGGCCAGGTACTTGTGCATGGCGATGCCATGCTTTGCGTCCTTCTCCATCGGGAGAAGCTCCACCGCGCGACGGCCTTCGCGCAGCGCATCGTCCTTGCGGCCAAGTGCGGCGTCGATCAACCCCAGCACGCACAAAGCCCCCGGGTCATCTGGTTGTGCCTGGGGAATCTTCTCCTGCTCGGCGCGCGCACCAGCGAAAGCCGTCTCCGCCTTAGCAGGGTCGTTGCTCATGCGGGCGATCACGCCCTGAACGAATGGACGGCTAAAACGAACGTTGTCGGCCCAGCCTTGGAGAACTGAATTCTCGCCTGAGGCGACTAATGCCTCAGTCGCATCCGCGGCGTCATGTTCTGCCAGCGCGCAATAGAGCCAATCAGCGCTGATCGCTGGTATGGCGGCTGGATTTGTGTGCCGGATTGAATCCAGGACTTGGTGATACGGCCGGCTATCGGCTTTCTCCTCAAAATCAACAAAGCCGAGTTGCGCTTGCACAAAAGGATCGTTCGGAGTGAACGACAAAATGCGATTGTAGGCGGACCTTTGTTCAGTGTAGCGCCGAAGGTTATGGTAACTGATCGCTACCTGGCCCAATATTGCAGCGTTACGCGGGTCGAGCTCGATGGCGCGCTCCAAATCGCGCGTGGACTCGTCCCACCGGCCTTGACGCCTCTCGATGTAACCCTTTAGCTCAGCGAGCTGTGGATCGTTAGGTAAGGTTCGGCCTGCAAGCTCCAGCTCAGCCAAAGCGCTTTGGTAATCTCGCGGTCCGTAATAGAGATTTCGCGCACGGGCCAGGTGCGTTTCGCCAGCATCGGGGCGAAGGCGACCGGCAGCCTCGGCCGCCGCCGCTGCCAGTGCGAAGCGGGCAGGAGTACGGTCAAAGTCAAGGCTGTAAAGCTGGCCATGAGCGGTGGCGAGCTGGCAATATGCATCGAAGAAGGACGGATCTCTCGCGACGGCTTGGTCCAGGAGATCTATGGCCTGCAGCCATTCGGCTTTCCCAGGGTTTGCAATTCGAAGCAGGGCCTTGGCCCGGGCGTATAGGTCAAACGCCGCCAGGTTGCTCGTCGGCGCACGTTCGATCGCTTGTCTTTCGCTCGGCGAAAGCTTGGCTTGAAGCTGATCGGCAATGGCCTTTGCGATCTCGCTTTGAATGGTGAAGATGTCCGCCAGGTCGCGATCGTAAGTTTGCGCCCAGAGATGTGCGTCATTCCGAGCATCGATCAACTGCGCATTCAGTCGCACTCGATTGCCTGAGCGCTGCACGCTACCTTCGAGTAAATGAGCGACTCCTAGTTCTTGCCCGATCTTGCGCAGATTGCGACCGGCCGTATCGCGATAACCGATCACACTTGTGCGGCTGATGACTTTCAAGTCGGCGATTTTTGCCAGATCGGTCAGGATCTCATCCTGCACACCGTCGGCGAAGAAGGCGTTTGCCTTATCCTCGCTCAGATTTTCAAATGGCAGCACCGCAATCGATTTCTGTGGAATCGCTGATGTGATCGCAAACGTTTTCGGTTTCCCTCGTTGCCAGAAAAGAAAACCAGCAATGGCGATGAGGACCAGGATCGCTGCGCCGGCGATAAAAAGATATTTTCGCCGGCTTGGTGGTCTCTTTGCGGCCGCCACGGCCGCCGCTACAGAAGCGCTCTTTAACCTTTCCGGCATATCGGGGTTGCCCAACTCGTCAGTGTAAAAATTGACGACCGACACGCGCACCCCGTGCTTCACTTCGCATTCGCCTAAATCGTGAAGCTGCGGCTGCCAGCGCGGATATTGTTCCAGATCCTCCGCGACATGTCTGGAAAGCAGAATGTGTCCGGCGTCACCGCAATCCATCACCCTTTGCGCCATGTTAATGCCTGCACCGGCGATGTTGGCTTGCTCGTTGAGATCACTGATCTCGTTAACCGGACCGCTGTGGATCCCCATGCGGACGCGAAGTTTCGGATAACTCTTCAGCGACTTGGCAATTTCCATTGCGCAGCGGACCGGCGCTTCCGGACTGGTGCGGAAAACAAGTGCGCCGCCATCGCCGGTCGGCAACCGCAACAACTTGCCCTCCGCTTCAGCGCGCCGGACCTGTTCCGTGCCTCGCACGATCTCCTTCAACGTCTGCAGTTGCGCGCTTTGCTCGGTGATGAGCAATTTCGAGTAACCGACGATGTCGATGAATAAGACATGGCCGATTTCGAATTTCACGTCTGGTGAAGATTCGCCGGGCATACGCTTGGTTTATCTAAAAACGCGGCCTTTAACGAATCTATTTCGGCCCAACCACTTCTTGCGTCCGCCTTCGGGCGGCGCGGCGACCTACGGGCGTGACAAGCGAGCGCTTCGGAATCACGGATGATCTACCGCTTTTGGCGCGGTCACTTTCTGGACTAATGCTTCGAAGCGCGGATCGCCGCGAAGCGGATCGAGGAGTGGATCTACTTTGATCGCACCAATATTCGACCCGTCCCGGTCTGCGAAACTCTG
>Ga0207701_10007963_pt1 | contig 10485 bp, 12 predicted proteins | sample KBSSwiSSwithPhiX_FD_184294 | JGI IMG/M metagenome (GOLD analysis project Ga0207701, IMG submission 184294) | Switchgrass rhizosphere bulk soil microbial communities from Kellogg Biological Station, Michigan, USA, with PhiX - S5 (SPAdes) (version 2) | ecosystem: Environmental > Terrestrial >...
GAGAGGGTGTCGCGAAGCGACGGGTGAGGGATCTTTAGGCCTGTAAATCCCTCATCCGGCCCTTCGGGCCACCTTCTCCCGGTGGGAGAAGGCCGCGCGACCACCGTTCCGGCACAACGGGGTATGTTACGCAGCCTCAAGGTTGCGGGAACCCACAAGCCACCCGTCGTCTTGACGATGCCTGTTAGAATCGCGGTCGATGCTCTCGTTAACACTCCGAACAGCGGTTCAAATCACGGCGAGCCTGGTGTGGATGCGGCATTTCGGAGGCGCGGCGCGGACATTCTCCAGGGCCAAAGATGAATTTCCGTCTCCCCTGATTTACTGTTTCACTCTCGCGATCGCGCTTCTGTTCTTCCAGTCTTTCACTGGACCTTTCGAACGGCGCATGGCCATTCCCGGACTGACGGGCCTGGCCGGATCTATCGCCTTATTTGAATGGGCAAGGCGATCCGTGAAAGGTAAAGTCTTTTCCTACATTTTCAGCAATGACACGCCCGAGTTTCTATGGACCTCGGGGCCGTACACCTACATTCGAAATCCCTTCTATGCGAGTTACCTTCTCTCGTACTTTGCCGCTGCAATCATGTTTCCGGGAGTGGTCTCGCTCGCTGTCGTCACCGGCATGACGATCTACTTCAATATGGCTGCCCGCCATGAGGAGAGAAAGTTCGAGCGTAGTCCTGTCGCGCCGGAGTACGAGGTCTATCGGCGGCGAACCGGGAGATTCATTCCGCGACTGCGTCGGTAGAGACTTCACGAAGAACGTCGTTTCGTAATTACGATCACGTATCGCGCTGCGGGCACCGCGGAGCGGTGCAGGGAATGTGTGCCGAGAGGAAGCACATCGAGCGTCGACCGAAACCGATGGCTCTTCTTCGAGCGGAGATTTCCCAAGACGCCGGTGAGCCTTTACGTCGATGGAGCGGGTTATTGCCCCTCCCGGCCAGGAGAGGTGTCTCCGTCATTAAGAATAAAGACGCGTTAGCGACCTTATGGCCGTCCGCTCCATCAAAGGAGCTTCGCGATATTTTTCTTGATGTCGCGTCCACCCCTCCTGGCCAGGAGGGGCGATCGATCACCTCCGGGTAGCACTAGTCTTCTCGTAAGAGTCGCGCATTCACATGAACCGTGCGGCCCGCGTCAACTGCAACCGACTGGCCACGCCCCTCCCATCGAGACATGAATTCGGGGTTGAGCCACGCCGTTTCCGGGACGCTGTCCCACGCAAACACTTCATACGTCCCGGGTGGCACTCCCGTTAACAAAAACGAGCCTTCCGCGCCCGTGACAGACACTTTGTAATAGCTCTGCACAAAACGGCGACCCGCGCCTGGCACCAGAACGACTGTCGCACCCGCTGCGCCTTCGCGATTCTCCACGGTGCCCTCGACGGTTCCTCCCTTTGCGGAAACGACGATTTCCAACGGGGTGCTGAGAAGACCGGCATGAAGCTCCGGCCCGTTCAGACTTCGTGCCGTTTCGTAAAGACTTGTGCCGCCGTAGCGAATGTCAGCAATGAAGGCTTCCGGCGGCAGGCCCTCGACGGCAACGGAGTAGAAACCGTCAAGCACTTCCGGAACGACGAACCCTCCATCCGATCCAACGCTGATGCGACGAGTGCCCAGTGTGACAGTCAAGGTTGATGGGGCGACGGCCTTGACCGGATCAGAGGCGACAACGCGACCGGGAATGTTTTGCGCGGGGTGCATCGTCAGAACAATGTCGGAAACGTCCTCGTCTCGGACATCAATTGTTGTGACGCCCCGGCTACGACGACCGTCCGCCATCACGCCATCCATGAAGAGGTCGTAAGATCCGCTGGGTACCCCTTCGATAAGGACGGTTTGCGAATCACGGGTTTCGTTGCGAAGGGGAGCGAGTATAGGCATCCGGGCCGTTGAAAAGCGATCGCGTAGTTCCGCGAATTGCATTCCGGCGGTTGCAAATATTCGGACGGGCTGCCCGTCGCCGGCAACCCGCACGGAAATCCGGTGCAGACTCTTCATGGCAGATGGCACTCTGAAATCGATTCCCGGCGCCTCTCCACCAGCGAGTACGACTTTAGCGGCAGCTTCGGGATCTGGGGTTCCAGGGTAGTAGGCGCTGGGGCTCCCGGCGAAGACACTCGCCACGTTACTCGCCGTGGATGCCGGCCTGTTGCCTTGGGCCTTGATGTAGTAGACGCCCTGGGGCAATTCGAATCGATATTCCCCGTTCGTATCCGTTTTCCTGGAGTAGTTGAGAATACCTGCCGGCAGAGAAGGTGCCGTGAAGGCTCGCTTACCGCGCTCATAACCAGCGATCAACGCCTCCACCAACGCTCCAGAAAGCGGATTACCGTCGTCGCCGGTTATACGGCCACGAATTACACCGAATGGTGCCAACGACAGGCGGACATTGCGGACGTCCTCCCCGGGTCTGAGCGTGACAGTGCTCACGGAACGATCTCGCAGTGGCATGGCCATGCCACTGCGAACCGCCTGAATCGTGTGCCTCCCCGGACCCACGCCAGAGATTCGGAATCGTCCGGCCTCGTCCGTCGTTACCTGTCCGACCCCGGGCATCACAACGACGGCACCGCCAACCGAGACTTGTGTGTCCGCGTCTACGACAGTACCGGACACTGAGCCACCGGGTTCCTGCGAAAACGCCAGCGTGACGGCCAGAAGAGTCAGAAGGCCGATTTGAATGAAACGAGCCATTCTGGAAATTACCTCTGAGCTAAATACTGCGGCCGACCTGGAGCGGCCGCAGTGGAGCTTCCTAGTCCAGAAGCTTCATGTAAGCGACGATGTCCCGCTGATCGTCCGGTGTCAACTGAATGGCGCCAAGAGTGACAAAGGCGAAGAACTTCGCATAGTGCGCCGCCACGTCCTCGAGCGTCTTGGCAGAGTTGTCATGGAAGTAGGGCGCCGTCGCCTTGATACCGCGCAGCGGCGATATCTTGAACGCGTTGGTATCCAGAAACTCCAGGCCCGGAGGCTGGCCCTGGCCCGGCAGAAGCCCGGTGATCAGGGCGCGCCCGGGATCGGGGCTCAGAAGGCTGAATTCCGCCGGTGTGCCTTTGTTGAAGATGAACTCCCGAATGGGGTTGCCCAGATCGTTGAACTCGGACACGCCGACACTGATGAAACGTTGACCGGCAGGAATCGGAAGTCCGATGAAATCGGCTGCGAACTGGTTCGTTTGATTCAATAACGGCCCGCTGTGGCAGTGGGAGCAAAGGCCCGGCTTCAGGCCCTGGGTCGGATCTGGCGGAACATCTTCAAAGAAGCGGCGGCCGCGCTTCTCAGATGCCGTGTGCCCTTGAGGCAATACTGGAGCGGGTCCTCCGAGCGCAAAACGTCTCACTTCCGGTGAACTGAAGAAGGCGTTTGTCTTCTGGAACTCTGCAATGGCGTGGAGATCCGCCTGGGAGGGGACGGTGCCCTGAGCGTGGTCCGCAATCGCGCCAGCCGCTTGAGCCTCCAGGCTGGGTTGCCGGCCATCCAGCATTAATTTTGGATCGAGCGCCGGAGTATTGATCGTCGTGGCAATGCCGCGCTTCAAAATCACGGTTCTGGCGTTTGGGTCATCGGCGAGGCTGACGTTCGCTGCCAGTGGGATGTTAACTATTATCGTCGCATCCTCGCGCATTCTGGTTGCGCCACCGCCCAGACCGTCGTCGCTACCATCATGAACGAAGAGCGGATCGTTCGGGTTTTTTTTGAACCGCTTCTGCGCATCTTCGGGCGACACAGTCCCAGTGTCCTGACTGTGACAGGTCTGGCATGTACGACCATTGCCGCCAAACGTGGCATCCTCAAACAGACGCTTCCCGTCGAGTTGATGGCCCGGGGGAGCGCCGGATCCCTGCGCAAGAATCATGGCTGCCATACCAAGCAGAGCAGCACTTCCTAAAAATGTTTTCTTAATAAGCCGTGACATCTTTCCTCCTGAACGTCCATCGCACAGGCGATTGCACTGAGCGACTCTACGTTCGCTTATCAATTCAGATTGGCCTGGTGAATCCGCCAGGAGATGGCTCCGGTTGAGGAGCGCATCCTAGCACTCCTTTCACGGAGATGACGAATTCATCTGAGACGTTTCAGGGGAATTTCCGCCGGCGCGCCGATTCTGTAATGGATCTACGGTTTTTGTCGTGTTCACTGCAACCGTGAGCGCACACGCGTGTAATTTCCAGGGAACTTCCGCGTTTTACCCTCGTATTTCACCGCAGACCGCCATCGCTGGAACGACCAGGTGCGTCTTTACGATTGGCGACGCGATTGCTTTATTCAGCGCGATTGATCTGAGGGAGCTGAAGAATGAACAATACGAGATTGCTGATGGGATTCATTTTAGGATTGGTTATTGCGGCCATCGGATTTCCACTGAACGTCTTCGCGCAGGAGGCTACCGACGATTTTGTATCGGGCAATGTTGGAAAAAGAGCATTCCTGAAGGGCAACTATGAAGAAGCGGAACGCTACTTTCGAGAGGCGTTGCGCGATGCGGAGGCTGCGAACGCTACTCCAGGACGCATGGCCACGATTCTTGGAAACCTCGCGCAGGTGTGGGCGAGCCAGGGTCGCTTTAGGGAGGCCGAAGAACTCTTTGATCGAGCGTTGAAGGTGGAGGAGAGCGCGCCGGTGGATCCGCGCGTCCGAACCATTCTCCTGCTGAACCTCTCCGCGCTCTATAGCAACACCGACCGGCTAGGCCGTTCAGAATCGCTTCTCGATGAGGTCGTCGTCCTGTGCCGGAAGCATTTTGGTCCCGATAGCCAGGAACTGGCGAGCGCACTGAAGAAACAGGGAATCGTCTACGCCATGACGAAGCGGGGGAACCGGGCGGAGACCCGCCTGAAGGAGGCCCTTGCAATTGCGGAAAGGAACTCTGCTTATCCGCCTGAAGAACTGGCGACGATTTTGACGAGTCTTGCCGGGACCTATTCGTTGCAAAAGAAATGGAGCCGGGCGGAAATGCTGCTCCTGCGTGCCGTGGACCTCTTTGAGCGTTCATTCGGCCCGGACCACCCAGGCATTTCCGACGCCATGGTCAATCTCGGCGAGCAGAACATCCAGCAGCGCGACTTTGTCGGTGCTGAAGCCGCGTTCCGGCGCGCCCTCAGTATCCGGCAAGCTGCTTTCGGACGAGATCGCATCGAAGCAGTGCGTGTCGCCACGCGGCTGGCAACAGTGCTGACGGCGCTAAAGAAGAATGAAGAAGCGTATAGCCTGTTTGCTGCATCCCTGCCTGTTCAGGAGCGGATTCTTGGTGCCGAAGCCCCGGAAGTTGCCTCCTCGCTGGAACAGTTCGGGAAACTGCTCCGGCAAATGCAGGAGACCTCCAGGGCGGAGACTGTCGAGGCCCGCGCTCGATCCATACGCGACACTCTCGCGTATACGGTCTCCGTAGATGACCTTAGAAAGTGACAGCGATACAGTCACTTCCGAGACAGCTTCTTTCGAATTCGACTGATCGTTTCGGGTGAGACTCCGAGGTATGACGCCACCATCCATTGCGGCACCCTTGTCGCGATGGATGGATAGGTCGTAAGAAAATCCAAATAGCGTTCCTCGGCAGAACTGCTCAGCGACTTGACGATTCGTTGGTCTTTCGTCGCAGCATGTTTCTGCAGACCCTTGCGAAACGCTCCCGCATAACCCGGAACCCTTTCCACAAGCTTTTCGTGTGATTCGGGGTCGATCATCAGGATGTCGGAATCTTCGATCGCGTCCACAAAATACTGAGAGGGAGTCTTAGTCGCCAGACTGATGCTGTCAGCCAGCCACCAGTGCTCTGGCGCGAACATCACGATGTGCTGCTTCCCCCCGGAATCGATCACATAACTGCGAAGACATCCGCTCGCAACAAATACCGCATGTTTTGCGACCTCGCCAGCCTGATGAAGGGATTCGCCCGCACGGAGAGTCCTGGGGATGAACACCGTCCGGATGAAATCGAACTCCTGATCTGTGAATGTAGCCCTGGCTTGCAGATAGGTTTGCAGAACTTCGAATGGGGACATGCTGAATTACTCCGCGTGGAATTGCCTGGCCAATTGATCGACCGCTTCATCCGATGGCGTGGCATGGTGATTGAAGTAGGTCTCGATGCTCACCCGGCCGATGGGGACACCTGCACGGTACAGGGCCGTTCGCAGGAGGTGAACCATTTCTCCGTTACCGACTAAATGGAAGTGGTAACTCTCCAGGTCGTTTTGATCAATTCGATCTGGAATAACCTCGGTGACGCGACCTGTGAGTCCGTTCCAGGTTTTCGAGGCGCGTGTGAGGGTGAACTGCCAGCTGAAGTTCGGATGACGAGTTGCCAGCTCGCTTAGTTCCGGCCTCAGGCACGCATGAGATTCTTCGCGGAATCCAGCGTAAAGGGTCATTGGTCGCGCTTCGCCATCGGTCAGCGCCTTCTCGGCATATCCGAAGAGGGGACCGATACCCGCCCCGGTCGATATCAACAGGATATGTCTGGCTTCCGAATCGATTTCCTGTTGGATAGGCGTGTGGAATGGGCCATGAAAGTAGACTGTGTCGGCAGGAGAGAGTTGAGCCAATAGCGGAGACATGCGCCCACCGGAGACGACGCGGTAGAGATGCTCGAACCGCCGAGCAGTCGGTTCGCCGCGGCTGACCGTGTAGGCATGACGTATCAGAGTGTGGTCGTCGAGCTTCATGCCAAGGCCCAGAACATGTCCCGGGTGGAAAGCTGCGGGCCCCTCGTCGGTTGCCGCCAATGCAATCCACATGCTGCCATTCGCCACAGGACGATTGGTAATTACTCGCGCAGGCCGCCACGTCGACCTCAGATCGAATGCCATTTCCGCATTCTAGAAGTCTTGAGCTAGAAGTTCCTTTGCAAAATGATGCGGCCTGGCCGGAGCTTCTAGAGCTGCGCGGAAGGGCCGGGTTGGTCGATGAATTCTGAAGGATGCCATTTATAGCCCCTCCATAAGGAGGGTTTTTTGACCCGATACTTTTCTTGATGTCACGTCGACAATCGCTGTTTCTGGCGATCAAATTGCACAAACATTTGTGACGTTCGTTGTCTCGACCGATCTCGGGCCCTTAGGTGACTGAAATCCCGTCCCTGGGCCAACGACATGCGATGTCTTGTATGTCGATTTCTGTACACCCTGTACGGCAGCGTACCGACCGCTGCCTGAAGAAACTGATACCTAACGTGTGCCTGAAATGTGGCTATGATGAACGACCATCGCAATCACATCTTGAAAAAATTACCGGAACGGGAGAGTCGTCTCCTTGCACCGCACTTGAAGCCGTCCATGTTGGCCAAGGATGCCGTTCTTTATGAGGCTGGCGAGCGGATCAAGCAGGTCTACTTTCCCGAGGAGGCAATGGTCTCTTGTCTGTCCGGGACGGCCGATGGTGAATCGATTGAGGTGTGTGTTGTCGGCAACGAAGGCATCGTTGGGGTTACGTCGCTGTTTGAGAACGTTACGGCGTTCCATGCCGTTGTTCAGATACCTGGCCTCGCGTACGCGGTCAGCTGTGACTTCCTGCAAACCGAATTCGGGCGATGCGATGTTGTCCATCGTGTACTTTTGCGTTACACGAACGCATTGCTTCTCCAGTTATCGCAGACTGCTGTCTGCAATAAGTTTCATTCCGTTGAGGAACGATTTTGCCGGTGGCTGCTGACGGCCCAGGATAAGGCAACGGTCGATTTCATTCCCATGACCCATGATGCGCTTGCAAGAGTTCTCGGAACTCGCCGCGCATCCATTTCCGGTGCAGCGGCTGCTTTCCAGCGCAGCGGCGCGATTCGTTACGAACGAGGGACGATTTCCATTCTCAATCGCAAGCAGTTGGAGGAAGATTCCTGTGAATGCTACGAAGCGATTACAACAGCTTACGAGCCGCCTCCCTCAACGCGTCGACCAGTTTCTGTGTGATATGGGGAATTTCTGGATTGATGAGATGTTGCGCCCATGGCTTCAAAATCGAACGGGAATTCCATACTGGACAGCCTCCCGTATAAGGAATTCGGAAAAATTTCCAGGGATCTGGAATCCGTGCCAGTGGCAAAGGACAACGCGGTCTTTCTTGCCGGCAGACGCCACGAGTACATCTATTTTCCGACCGGCGCCGTTATTTCCTTTCTCGGCGATACAACAGGCGGCGGCAGCATTGAGGTCTGGTCGGTCGGGCACGAGGGAGTAGCCGGTATCGCAGGACTTCTCGGTCACAGCACACCATTTCCCGGTGTCGCTCTAGTCCCTGGGACCGCGATTCGCGGAAAAGCATCGGTCCTGCGAAAGCACTTCGAGCAGAGCGCTGCTTTCCATAAGGCGGTGCTCGGATATCTCCAGTATCTGATGACTCAGGTGTCTTACCTGGGAATCTGCAATAACAGCCATCCCCTCGATCAGAGACTCAGCCGCTGGTTGCTGGTCATGGGGGAGCGCGTCGGCACCAGTGTCCTGCACTTCACCCAGGATTCGATCGCAGGTGTTCTCGGAACCCGTCGGGCCACGATTTCCGTCGCCGCAGCAAAGCTCCAGGCCGACGGTCTGATCAGCTATACGCCGGGCGCCATCACGATTCGATCGCGTCGCGGTCTCCAGAAAGTTGCTTGCGGCTGTTACAAGGTCATCAATCTGAAGCTCAGATGAACTTTTGCCGGGAATCTGCCCGTCTTTAAGAGAATCGCATGCGCAAAGTCGGTACGTTAGCGTACACCCGAAAATATTTGAAATTCGTCTTCTCTTCGCGTTGCGGGCAGGAAACGGCAGCGTGTATGTTCATTTCTTGAAAGTGAGAATGTGATGCCGGCAGTTGTGTTCCAGCAATGCGCGTGTGGAATAGAGTTCAAGATCCTCTATATGGTCGACGACACGAGGCAGTTCTATACCTGTACGGTATGCCGGCAGACGATTGAAATCGTCGGTACAGTTTTGAAGATGTTTATGTGTCCCGCAAGTTCCTTCCCCCTTGAGCGGAATTGGGTTCAGGTTTCCCAGGAAAATCTGCGCAGCACTCGATGAGGTGCTCTAGTGTCCTCAGGTAGAAATTCGTTCGCATCCTTCAGAATTCATCGAACGCCCGGCGCTTTTTCTGTCCCCGCAAATTCGAAAAGGAACTTCTAACTCAGGCACTAGCTGGACTTCGTCCTTTTTGATTTCTATTTTGCGATTTCCAGCACGATATCCGGACCTGCAGTCTGACTCCAACTCCCCTGACCGTTCTGGTTCACGCCGTCGCGTCCGTTGCTCCAGATTTTGAACTTGTCGCCGTCCTTCTCGAAGGACAGGTTCTTGCCGAAGGGATCGCCGAGCTCCGGCATTTCTCCGGTGGCGAGAATGATTGTGGCGGCTCTCAGGAGCCGCAATCGAGCGAGAGCTTCCCGATGGGTCATCATGGCTTTAGAAAGGTTCGGCACAAACATTCGGACCAGGGGATTCATCGATGCCTCTACTTCATTGGTGATCGCCTGTGCCTCCTTCGTTGCAGCGTCAAAGGGTAGTTTATCGATGTTGTGGGATCGCGTTGCGTAGAGATCCCATTGTTCAAAAGCATCGAGCGCCATCTGTCGTGTGGAAGATCCGTAGCGCCAACCGCCTTCCCGGGCGAGGGACAACCAGCCTCCGACGGCCGCGTCCAGATCGGGCATGTCGACGGCGAACCCGCTTAATGCGGCCTCATTCGTGAAGGCAGTACCGAGAGCTGGAAAGTTGCGTTCGGCGATCTCCAGTTCCTTTGCAAGAGTCGCAAGGTCCTGTCGAGTCAACTTGAGCTCCGAGGCGAAGGTGATCGATGACGCCTGGGTGTGCCGCGATGAGTTGCGCCACCATGGCCCGATCCGCGCTCGCGTCGCGATTATTGAACTGGTTGAGCTTGGCGCCGTTTCCTTCTTCCTTAAAGTCGAGTGCCCGGTTAAGGGCGATGTTGTACTCATCCCAGGCATTGCCGGGAATTGGTTCCCCCCGGAGAACCGGCCTTGACACATTACGAGACCGTGCTTCGTCCCTAAGCTTTGCCACCCGGGTTCTCATTGCATCCCACCTGCCGTCGGTGCCGGGCATGAACAGAATGCCAATGAGGACGACCATGGTAAGCAGAGCGACAGCAACAATCCAAATGGTCGGCCTCTTCTGGCTTCGATCCTGCATCCCGTCATTCTCTCCCTTCACAGTGAGTTCTAAACCAAAGACAAGCAAATGTGGCATTTCGGCTTGATTTCTGCGGAGGTCCCGGGGCTGCCCCCATCTGAATCCATCGAAGCGTAGTATCATCAATAGCGTCGTGCACATCCGACTAGCCGCTTGCGTGAACGTTCCTGTCGTATCGAGGTCATAAATAGATGATGAAGAGGCCTGGCAAGCAGATCCCGAACTTCAATGAGATTGAAATCCAGGACTGGATCGAATCCCTCGATTACGTCATTCAGAATCGGGGAGCCCAGCGAGCTAACATTCTGCTGGATCAACTGCGTGCATACGCCCTGCAAAGAGGCGTTCAA
>Ga0207701_10007964_pt1 | contig 10484 bp, 6 predicted proteins | sample KBSSwiSSwithPhiX_FD_184294 | JGI IMG/M metagenome (GOLD analysis project Ga0207701, IMG submission 184294) | Switchgrass rhizosphere bulk soil microbial communities from Kellogg Biological Station, Michigan, USA, with PhiX - S5 (SPAdes) (version 2) | ecosystem: Environmental > Terrestrial > Soil...
GGTCTGGCCGCGTACCGCGCGCGCCAGCTGAGCGCCGCGCTTGTCGGTCCAGGTCCGCTTGCAGGTGGTGCGCCGGCACGGGCGCTCGACGTCCTTCAACCGGCTGTAGATATCCAGGCAGCTCGGGCACATGCGCGCCGCCGCCTTGGGCACCGGCTTGCCGGCGACGCAGGCGTCGAGCTGATCGCCGCGCGACCAGGTCCAGGTCTTCTTGCAGCCCGAGGTGCGGCAGCGGACCTCGCGATCGGCGACCGCGCCGAACACGGTCTTGCACTCGTCGCACATGCGACGCGGCGGATCGTTGGGCTTGCCGGTGGCGTAGGCGACGATCTGTTCGTCGGTGGTCCACACCCACTTGTGCTTGCAGCCGTTGATCCCGCAGTTGACCTGCCGGTTCTTCAGCTTCTTGAAGACGCCGTCGCAGGGCCCGCACATCGATGGCGGCGCCACCGCCTCGACCTCGGGCGCGCCGGCCAGCAGCTGCGCCTTGCGGGTGAACACCGACGAGCGGGCGCAGCCGGGGACCGAGCAGGGGATCGGCTTGTCTTCCAGCACAGCCAGGCGCTGGTCGCAGCTGGCGCACAGGCGAACCGGCGCCGGCTCCTTGGTGGCGAAGGCGGACAGCTGCGCCGCCAGCGGCCAGGTCCAGGTGTGTTCGCAGCCGGGACGGGCGCACGGCCGCTCCTGATCGCGCAGGGTGGCGAACTTGTCGCGGCAGGGATCGCACATCCCCGACGACGGATCGTTGGGATCGGGCGCGCTGCGGCCGCCCAGCTTGAGGCCCTTCCCGGCTGCCGCCAGCGAGATCCAGGTGCGGGTACACCCCGGCACCGAGCACGGCAGCGACTTGGCGCCGAGCCGATCAGCGAGCGTGAACCCCATGGACCCCATAGAACGGCCTATGCTGACCGAGACCCCCCCCTATCGGCAAGTGCAAAGCGACCCGCGTCACAGGCCTGTCACCGAGCGTCTGGAGAGTCGCCCGCGAGTTGATCAATACGAAGGGGGAGGGTAGACATCCCCTCCCAGACCATGCAAATCACGATCGAAGACATCTCGCCCGTGGAAAAGAAAGTGGATTTCGAGCTTCCCTGGTCGGACGTTGCGCCGAAGCTCGACAAGGCCTACTCCGATTTGCGCCGCGACGTGCGGCTCAAGGGGTTTCGGCCCGGTAAGGTGCCTCGCGCAATCGTAGAGCGGATGTACAAGCGCCAGGTCGAGGACGACGTGGCTCGCGAGCTGATCGAGGCCTCGATCGGGCAGGCCATCCACGAAAAGCAGATCCAGCCGGTCGCGCCGCCCACGGTCGACAACCTGGAATTGAAGTCCGGCGCACCTTTCAAGTTCAGCGCGCGCGTCGAGGTGCGCTCGCAGGTGGCGCCCAAGGACTACGCGGGCGTCGAGCTCACGCGCCGCAAGCCCAAGGTGACCGACGAGCAGATCGCCGAGGGCCTGGAGGGTTACCGGCGCCGCCTGACCGAGTACAAGCCGGTCGAGGGCCGCGCCGAGACCGCCGCCACCGACGTCCTGATGGTCGAGCTGCGCGGCAAGGTGGGCGAGCACAAGATCAAGGACAAGACGCTGGCCGTCGACCTCGAGGACGACGTGGGCGGCGCGCTGCCCGGCCTGGCCGGGCGCCTGCGCGGCCTGCCCATCAACGCCGCCGACGTCGACGTCAAGTTCACCCTGTCCGAGGACATTCCGCAGAAGGAGCTGGCCGGCCGCGCCGTCGACCTGCGCGTCACCATCAAGGAGGCGCGCGAGAAGAAGGCGCCGGCGATCGACGACGAGATGGCCAAGGACACCGGCGAGGCCGAGACGCTCGACGGGCTCAAGGACAAGATCCGGCAGCGCCTGATCGAGGCCGACGAGCAGCGGATCAAGCGCGAGATGATCCAGGTGCTGGTCAAGGAGCTGGTCAAGCGCAACGACTTCCCGGTCGCGCCGGCCCTGATCGACCGCCACGCCCAGGCCATCGTCAACCGCGCCAAGAACCAGCTGATGATGGCCGGCATCGACATGGAAGGCGGCAACTTCGACGAGGCCCGGATGCGGCAAGAGTTCCGCGGCGACGCCGAGGAAGAGGCTCGCGGCACCATCCTGGTGCAGGCCATCGCCGAGCGCGAAGGCATCACCGCCAGCGACGCCGACATCCAGAAGCGCATCGCCGAGATCGCGGCCGCGCGGCAGGAGAACCCAAAGAAGCTGCGCGCGGAGCTGGAACAGGACCAGCGCATCCACCAGATCCGCAACCAGATCATCGAGCAGAAGACTCTTGATATGCTGATCGCTCAGGCTAAGATCACCGACGAAGATCCAGCCCGCCTCATCGTGACCCCCGACGAGGCGCGCGCCGAAGCCGCCGCTGGCAAAACCAGCACGAAGACCAGGAAAACCCCGTGAGGCCCCCCATGAAGATGACCGATCGCTCTCCTTACGACGCCGCGCCACCCGCCATCGGCAACTTCATCATCCCCACCGTCATCGAACAGACCCACCGGGGGGAGCGCGGGTGGGACATCTTCTCCCGCCTGCTCAAGGACCGCATCATCTTCCTGGGCACCGCCGTCGATGATCAGGTGGCCAACATCATCATCGCCCAGCTGCTTTTCCTCGAGAGCGAGGATCCCGACAAGGACATCATGCTCTACATCAACTCGCCGGGCGGCATGGTGACGGCAGGCATGGCGATCTACGACACCATGCAGTACGTGCGACCCGACGTGGCGACCTTCTGCATGGGGCAGGCAGCCTCCATGGGCGCGTTCCTGCTGGCCGCCGGCGCCAAAGGCAAGCGTTTTTCGCTGCCTCACGCCCGCATCCTGATCCACCAGCCGCTGGGCGGTTTCCAGGGGCAAGCCACCGACATCGACATCCATGCGCGGGAGATCCTGCGCACCCGCGACAAGCTCAACGAGCTGCTGGTCAAGCACACCGGCCAGCCCCTGGACCGCATCAAATCCGACACCGAGCGCGACTATTTCATGAGCGCCATCGAGTCGAAGGAATACGGCATCATCGACGAGGTGCTGGTCCAGAAGCCCGGCGTCGTCGCCAGCAAATAGTCCCCGCCCGGCGCATCCCGGGGCACCCCGAGTTACACCGGAAGTCACACTCGAATCGCCAAGGTCCCGCTCCGCCGGCGGGCGAAGACCGGCGCTGACTTGCGCGCCGGGTCTGTGCTACGCTTTCGATCAGTGCCGACCGAGCGCAAGCGTGACGAACATGGGAACCTCTCCTGCTCTTTCTGCGGAAAGAACCAGAAAGAGGTCAAAAAGCTCATCGCGGGACCGACGGTTTACATCTGCGACGAGTGCATCGGCCTCTGCAACGACATCATCGCGGAGGAGATAGAAAAGGAATCGGAGAGCTTCGGCCTGGCGCCGGTGCCCAAGCCGGCCGACATCAAGACCGTGCTCGACGATTACGTGATCGGTCAGGAGCGCGCCAAGAAGATCCTGGCGGTGGCGATCCACAACCACTACAAGCGCATCGACGCCAAGGTCGGCGCCGAGGACGTGGAGCTCGGCAAGTCGAACATCCTGCTGCTGGGCCCCACCGGCTGCGGCAAGACCCTGCTGGCGCAGACCCTGGCCAAGATCCTCAACGTCCCGTTCGCGATCGCCGACGCCACCAACCTCACCGAGGCGGGCTACGTCGGGGAGGACGTCGAGAACATCATCGTCAATCTGCTGCAGAACGCCGATCACGACATCGAGAAGGCGCAGCGGGGCATCGTCTACATCGACGAGATCGACAAGATCGCGCGCAAGGGCGAGAACCCCTCGATCACTCGTGACGTGTCCGGCGAGGGCGTGCAGCAGGCGCTGCTCAAGATCCTCGAGGGCACGGTGTGCAACGTGCCGCCCAAGGGCGGGCGCAAGCACCCCCAGCAAGAGTTCCTGCAGGTCGACACCACCAACATCCTGTTCATCTGCGGCGGCGCCTTCGTCGGTCTCGAGGACATCATCGAGCAGCGCATCGGGCAAAAGCAGATCGGCTTCGGCGCCAAGATCCAGTCGAAGAAAGAGCGGCGGGTCTGGGATCTGCTGCGCGAGGTCCAGCCGGAAGACCTGCTGAAGTACGGCATGATCCCCGAGTTCGTGGGCCGTCTACCGGTCATCGCGCCCCTGCATGAGCTGGACGAGACGGCGCTCATCGACATCCTCACCAAGCCCAAGAATGCCCTGGTCAAGCAGTACCAGAAGCTGTTCGAGATGGACGGGGTCAAGCTGCGCTTCACCAAGGGCGCCATGTCGGCCATCGCCGCCGACGCCCAGAAGCACAAGTCGGGGGCGCGCGGCCTGCGCGCCATCCTCGAGCAGTCGATGCTGGACATCATGTTCGAGGTACCGTCGACCGGGGCGGCCATCCGCGAGGTCGTCATCAACGAAGAGACGATTCAGAAGGGGCAGCAGCCGATCCTGATGTACCAGAAGGGGGCTGTCGCCGGCACCGAGAGGTCCGCTTCATAAGGAGGTCCGCCCATGCCGAGGCTGGCGACGACAACGGCGATGTCGACGAGGAGGTGGCTGATGTGGCTGCCGGTTGTGATGGTGGCATCGCTTCTTTACTGGACGGTCGCGCTCGGGCTAGGGGGGATGTCCCTGATGGCGGTCAGCGCGCTGTCGGGAAGTGACGGCGCCGGGGGCTTCGCCATCGGGGCCAGCAGCGGCGGGGACACCGACACGGCGCTGACCACCCCGCCGCGCGACGGCTATGGCTACGAGCCGATCGTCGTCCACCTGGAGGAGTCGGTCGAGCCCGAGGACGTCGACGACAACCCCGGTTGTGGGCTGGCGCCGGGGGACGACGGCAGCTCGCGCGATCAGGCTGAGCAGGGCGTCCACAAGCCCTGGGTCCGCGGCTTCGCCGCGGAGTGAGCGCCGGGCGACCTCTACCGTTGGCGGCGCGCGCGCCTGGCGGCGTGCGAATTCTCGCCTGCGGGCTCCGGAATTGCTAGGATCGGTAGCCGCTGTCGGCGCCGCGGCAGCAACCTGACGCTGCACCAGAGGAGCTACTGATGTCCGACCGCCAGAGGGAACAAAGGGACGAAGAAAAGCGAGCTCCGCGTCGCGTCCCTCTGTTGCCGCTGCGGGACATCGTGGTCTTCCCGCACATGGTGGTGCCGCTGTTCGTGGGCCGCGAGAAGTCGATCAGCGCGCTGGAAGAGGCGATGGGCAAGGGCGGCTACAAGGAGATCTTCCTCAGCGCCCAGCGCAAGGCCAAGACCAACGAGCCGGTCCCCGACGACATCTTCACCATCGGCACGGTGGGGACCATCATCCAGCTCCTGCGCCTGCCTGACGGCACGGTCAAGGTCCTGGTCGAAGGCAAGCGGCGCGCGGCGATCCGGCGCTTCACCCAGACCGAAGGCTTCTTCACCGTCGAGATCGAGGAGCTGCCCGACGTCGCCGAGAAGTCGGTGGAGCTGGACGCGCTGATGCGCGAGGTGCACTCGACCTTCGAGATCTACGTCAAGCTCAACAAACGCATCGCGCCCGAGATCTTGATCTCGGTTCAGACCATCGAGGATCCCGGGCAGCTGGCCGACACCATGGTCGGGCAGCTGCAGCTGAAGCTGGCCGACAAGCAGGCGATCCTCGAGATGGACGCTCCGTCGAAGCGGCTGTCGCGCCTGTACGAGCTGATGAAGGCGGAGATCGAGATCTTGCAGGTCGAGCGCAAGATCCGGACGCGCGTCAAGAAGCAGATGGAGAAGACCCAGAAGGAGTACTACCTCAACGAGCAGATGCAGGCGATCCAGAAGGAGCTCGGCGACCGCGACGAGTTCAAGAACGAGCTCACCGAGATGGAGGAGCGCGCCAAGCAGAAGAACCTGTCGCGCGAGGCCCAGGCCAAGGTCAAGAAAGAGCTCAAGAAGCTGCGCATGATGGCGCCCATGTCGGCCGAGGCGGCGGTGGTGCGCAACTACGTCGACTGGGTGCTGGCGCTGCCCTGGGGCGAGAAGACCGAGGAGAAGCTCGACGTCATCGAGGCGGAGCGCATCCTGGACCAGGACCACTACGGCCTCAAGAAGGTCAAGGAGCGCATCCTCGAGTACCTGGCGGTGCAGGCGCTGGTCAAGAAGCTCAAGGGCCCGATCCTTTGCCTGGTGGGGCCGCCCGGCGTGGGCAAGACCTCGCTGGCGCGCTCGATCGCGCACGCCACCGGGCGCAACTTCGTGCGGCTGTCGCTGGGCGGCGTGCGTGACGAGGCGGAGATCCGCGGTCACCGGCGCACCTACATCGGCGCGCTGCCCGGCAAGATCATCCAGTCGCTCAAGAAGGCGGGCAGCCAGAACCCGGTCTTCCTGCTCGACGAGGTCGACAAGATGTCGACCGACTTCCGGGGCGACCCCTCGGCGGCCCTGCTGGAGGTGCTGGACCCGGAACAGAACAGCACCTTCAACGATCACTACCTGGACCTGGACTACGACCTCAGCGACGTGATGTTCATAACCACGGCGAACTACCTGCACGGCATCCCGATCCCGTTGCAGGACCGCATGGAGATCATCCAGCTGCCCGGCTACACCGAGTTCGAGAAGGTGTCGATCGCCGAGAAGTACCTGATCCCCAAGCAGAAGCAGGACAACGGCATCGCCGAGCTCAAGCTGGATTTCCCCGAGGACACCGTGCGCGACGTCATCCACTTCTACACGAAGGAGGCGGGCGTTCGAAATCTGGAGCGTGAGATCGCCACCGTGTGCCGCAAGCTGGCCCGCGACGTGGTGGCCAAGACGCTGACCGTCGGTCTGAACGACGCGCCCGACATCAAGATCACCCCCAAGCGCTTGCCGCGCTACCTGGGCCCGCACCGGTTCCGTTATGGCCGCCAGGAAGGCGCCAACGAGATCGGCCTGGTCAACGGCCTGGCCGTCACCATGTACGGCGGCGATCTGCTGGCCACCGAGGTGTCGATCGTCGCCGGCAAGGGCAAGCTGGTGCTGACCGGCAAGCTCGGGGACGTCATGCAGGAGTCGGCGCAGGCGGCGATCAGCTATGTGCGCGCGCGTGCCCCCTCGCTGGGTCTGGAGCGCGATTTCTACAACCGCGCCGACATCCACGTGCACCTGCCCGAGGGCGCAATCCCCAAGGACGGACCATCGGCGGGCATCACCATGTGCACCGGTCTGGTGTCGGCGCTGCTGCGCGTGCCGGTGCGGCGCGAGGTCGCCATGACTGGCGAGATCACCCTGCGCGGTCGGGTGCTGGCCATCGGCGGCCTCAAGGAAAAGATCCTGGCCGCCCACCGGTCGGGCATCACCACGGTGATCATGCCCAAGGAGAACGCCAAGGACCTGCGCGACATTCCCAAGCGGGTGCTGAAGACCCTGCGCGTGGTCCCGGTCGAGCACATGGACGAGGTGCTGCGGGTGGCGCTGGTGATCCCCGACGCCGAGAACTTCCTGAAGGACGGCTCGGTCGCGGTCGACTGGCGGCAGCAGCCCATCGACCGCCGCGACCGCGAGCGCGACCGGCGCGAGGAGTCCTCGAAGTTCCCGGTCGCCAGCGCGGTGCCGCCGCCGAGCGCGATGGAGGAACCGCCGGCCGAGCGCGACACTCCGGCCACCGACGGCGGCCACGACGGCGGCCACGACGACCACCCGCGCCCCACCACCGGCGGCGGCGCCAGCATCGGATACCCGACGCCCGCCATCAGGGAACACGACTGATCCGCTTCCCTGTCCCGCGCACATTGACGATGCGCCAGCCGGCATCGTAAGTACCACCTGGCTGGTTCCGGAGGAGTGGCCGAGTGGTTTAAGGCAACGGTCTTGAAAACCGTCGCGCGAAAGCGCCGGGGGTTCGAATCCCTCCTCCTCCTCTGCTCATCTGACGGGACCCTGAGAGGGTCCCGGTCCTCCCGCGCTGGGCTCCGACGGGGCAAGCCCGTCTACGCCCGACGCGTGTCCTCGGCGGCTCGCGCTAATCGCCCGGGCAGGGGCCGTGGCAATTGTTGCACAGGCCCTTCATCTTGCCCTCGTTGTGGTTCAGCACCCAGGCGCTGGTGTAGGCGGTGCCGGTCTTCACGGTGACGGTGCCGGCCGGCTCGTTGTGGCACTGCGAGCAGTCCGCGGGGTAGAAGTGGTTGGGGTAGGTGACCGTGCAGGTGTTGCCGCCCTTCTTCGCCGCCAGGCTGCCGATGGTGAAGGGCCGGGTGTCGCCGGCGCCCGCGGACTGACTGGTCGACCCGTTCCACACCGGGCTGACCAGGTCGCTGCCCGCCTCGTGGCAAGCGTTGCAGTTGGCGTTGTCCAGCGCCGACGAGTGGTCGTAGCCGCGCGCGCCGCGACCGCCGCCGGCGCTGTCGTGGCAGGCCGTGCAGGCCTGCGATCCGACGGTCGGGTGGGGCAGGTTGGTGATGCCCTTCTGCGCGGTGGTGGTGTTGGCCGCGGGCGGCCTCGCGATGGTGAACCCGCCGACCGAGATCGTCGTCGGGACACCTCCGCTGGCGCCCAGCCAGCTGGGCGCGGCGGTGCCGCCGGGACCGGGCCAGGAGTGGCACGACGAGCAGTCGGTCGAGCCCGGCGCGCTGGTGAACGCCGCGTGATTCTGCCCAGGATAGGAGGCCGCGGGTTTGACGTTCAGGTGGCAGCTGCTGCACCGGCCCGTGGTGCCGTTGGCCACCAGCGGGTTGGCCGCGTTGAAGCTCTGGTGGAACCTGGCCTGCGCCCACTCTTTGCCCTGAATGCCGGCCGAGGTCGAGGCCCCGACCTGGGTGTGGCAGAAGTTGCAGTCGTGCGCGGTCACGTTCACGTCGGCGTGGTTGATCTGGTCCAGCGTGCCGGCGGCCACGCCGGTCGCGCTGTTCTTGGCGGCGCTGGTGATGGTCGTGGAGCTGGTCAGCCCCACCGGCAGGTTGTTGTTGGTGCCCGCCGCGGTGCCCCCGCCGTTGCCCAGGCCGTGGCATCCGTTGCACGCCGTCACCGCGCCGACCTTGGCGTGGAATGGGATGGTCTTGGACCAGGCGCTGCCCGAGCTCCGGGCGTCGCCGGCGTGACAGACCGCGCAGTCCTTGCCCGCGACATAGCTCGAGCCGTGGTTCATCCACTGCGCTCCGTTGCTGCTGGTGCCGCCCGCCAGCAGGGCATAGGTCACGGCGCTCCGGGTGGGCGCGCTCGAGCTGGGCTGCGAGACCGAGTGGCAGTCGACGCAGCCGGTCGGTTGCGAGGGCAGGCTGGCGTGCAGGGCGCCGGGCGACCATGAGGTGGACGCCGTCGCGGTCGTCGCCTTGGCCAGCGCGCCGGCGTGGCAGGTCTCGCAGGTCTGGAAGGTGATCTGGCCCGAGCGGTGCTTCATGGCGTTGGCGACGCCGCTGGTGAGGTCGGCGCGGGCCGCGTCGGCCATCAACGGATAGTGGCAGGACAGGCATTCCTTGGGCGCGCCACCCGCGATGCTGGCGTGAAAGCGCCCGTCGGCCCAGGTCCGTCCCGGGCTCTTGTGGCAGACCGAGCAGTCGATCTGCGAGACCTTGGTGACCGAAGCACCCCCCAGGGTGACGGCGCTGGCGAGCTCGGCGGCGTGGTCCATCGGCTGCAGATCGGACGAGGCGGCCTCGACGATCCCGGCTGGCAGCATCTGGGCGTGACAATCCGCGCAGCGCGCCGCCGGCTGGGCGATGGGCGTGACCGCGCCGCCGGGCGTCGCCGCATAGCTGGTCAGCGCCGTGTGGTACTTGCCGCCGGTGAACGCGGTCACCGTGCCGTTGCTGTTGACGTGACAGTGCCAGCACTTGGTGTTGTCCGGCATCGCGCCCGTGCCCGGGCTCAACCGGGTGTCGATCGCCGCCGAGGTGTGCACGATGCCGTTGTAGAGCGTCTGGACGATCGAGGTCGTTCCGGTCACCAGATTGGCGGGCGGGGAGCGCCGGAGCTGCTGCCCGATCACGCTGATTGATTCGCTGCCGCTGCTGGCCAGCGAGGTCCCGGGGTACTGCTGGCCGCCCTGCCAGTCGCCCCCCGGCAGCGCGCCGGTCGCCGGGTTGTTGTAATTGACGTACCTGCCGGCGGCGACCGTCGCCTGGTGACAACCGAAGCAGTCCCCGTTGCCGTTGAGCGCGTGATCGAACGCCATGACCGGCGCCGCCGGGCGCTGGGACAGGTGGCAGGCGATGCAGGTCTTGCCGGCGACCGTCGCGGCGTCGTGGGCGAACTGCGCGCCCGCCCAGTTCTGGGTGCTGCCCCAGGCCCCGGTGCCGGGGCCGGTATGGCAGGTCGCGCAGTCCTGGCCCGCGCCGTGCGCTGGCGCCTCGAGGACCGGGTGCTGCTCAACGGCCGTAAGACCGTGGTGTTCAGGGACTAGGCGCGCCTCAGCCGCCGCGCGGCGAGACGGCGATCAGCTCGATGCGGAAGACCATGACGCTGTTGGCCGGGATCGGGCCGGTGGCGCGTTCGCCGTAGGCCAGGTCGGCCGGGATCCACAGGGTCCACTCGTCGCCGACGTGCATCATCGGCAAGGCCTCCAGCCAACCCTGGATCA
>Ga0207701_10007965_pt1 | contig 10483 bp, 1 predicted proteins | sample KBSSwiSSwithPhiX_FD_184294 | JGI IMG/M metagenome (GOLD analysis project Ga0207701, IMG submission 184294) | Switchgrass rhizosphere bulk soil microbial communities from Kellogg Biological Station, Michigan, USA, with PhiX - S5 (SPAdes) (version 2) | ecosystem: Environmental > Terrestrial > Soil...
ACAATCAATGTCACCGGTTTAGTGGTGGCACCCGGTTTTATTGATCTGCACGTACACGGAAGGAGCAACAAGGAACAGGGGTACCAGTTGCATGATGGATTAACAACCGCATTGGAACTGGAATGGGGAATAGAGTTTTTAGATAAATGGTACGCGTCAAGGAAAGGAAAAGCTTTGATAAACTATGGCGCGAGTGTATGCTGGCCGTTTGAACGGGCCAGGGCGATGGACAAATACAAGGCCGGGCTGGACGATTTGTATCAAACCACGTTAAAAGGAGAATCTAAGCTTGAAAAGTTGTTGTCTACAATCAGCCCATCTTTTGTTGATTCCCTTCTGCCGGGCGAAAACGAAAAGGTGCTCGCCAACATCAAAACGTCTCTAGGGGAAGGCGGTATTGGCATCGGTGTACCGATTGGATACCTGCCCAAAACAAAACCGGGTGAGATGTTCAGCGTGTACAAGCTTGCCGGTGAAATGAACGCGCTGGTTTTTTCTCATGTACGTCAACCCGATATTGCATCGATCCAGGAAGCGATGGCGGATGCTGTGCTGACAGGAGCACCGCTGCATATTGTTCATATCAACAGTATGTCGCTGGGACAAATTCAGCTTGCACTCGAGCTTATCAGGTCTGCAGCCAATAAAGGATTTGATATCACTACAGAAATATATCCCTATACGGCCGCATCCACCTTATTACAAAGCGCCATGTTTACCGAAGGATGGCAGGAAAGACTGGGAATAAGCTACAGCGATTTGCAATGGGAAGCAACAGGTGAACGATTGACAAAGGAAAGTTTTGAAGTGAATCGCAAAGCCGGCGGTACCGTGATCATTCACATGATGAAACCGGAATGGATCAAAACAGGAATTGCAGCTCCGGGAGTAATGATTGCTTCAGACGGTATGCCGTATTCTCCATTGGCACATCCGCGCACAGCAGGTACTTTTTCGCGTGTTTTGGGAAGATACGCCCGGGAGGAAAAAGTGATCGACTTAATGACAGCGATCGAGAAAATGACTTTACTTCCGGCAAAAAGATTAGAAAGCGTGGCGCCGATGATGAGGTATAAAGGAAGAATACAGGTCGGTGCCGACGCAGATATAACGATCTTTAACGCCGCGACTATAATTGACAAAGCAACATTTGATAAGGGTCTTGCATTTTCTGGAGGGATAGAATATGTAATTGTGAATGGAGTTATCGCATTAAAAAATGGTAAGACTGTACCAAATGTTTTTTCCGGTCAGCCTGTGTATGGAAAATATAAAAAGTAAATGTATCAGTACCCGCGATTAAAAGATCGCGTATCGTGCCGATCGCATCGATTCTATGTCTTAACCAACCACTTTCCGTTACCAACTCGAATGATAACAACAATAAATGAAACCCACCAAAAAACTGGAGCCGGAATTGCGCAATGAAAATGAGGCAGAGAACCTGCAGCTCCGTGACTCATTAAGGCGACAGGCCGATGAAATAAAGCGGATGAGCCGCGAGCTGGAAATTGAAGCAGCACTAGAAGAGGTGCGCTCCCGCTCACTTGCAATGCATAAAAGTGATGAGCTGAAAGAGGTCGTCAACGTTGTGTTTCAAGAATTAAGGGATTTGAATATTGTCATGGATTCTGCCTGTATCCTAACGTTTAATCAATCCACTAGGGGTTACACTGCATGGGCGGCCAATCCTGACTTGTTCTCGTCGACGGCTGCTGACGTTCCTTTTTTTGAAGATGCGATCACTAAAGTAATTTACGAAGCCAGGGATAACGCACCTGCTTTCATTGCTTCAACATGGACATTTCAGGAAAAAAATGCTCATTGGGAATATCTTTTTGAGCATTCAGACTGGAAATACATGCCCGATGATCTTAAAAAAGCAATTCGTGAATTTGATGGCTGGGCATTTACCGGGCCGGTAACAAAAAATTCTGCGACTTTCCTGGTTAGTTATACTGAAAAATTATTTTCTGAGCAGGAAAATGAAATTATCAGGCGATTCGGGAGTGTTTTCGACCAGGCATACATCCGTTTTCTTGATCTTCAAAAAGCAGAAGCTCTGGCAAGAGATGCCCAGGTAGAAGCCGCTTTGGAAAAAATAAGAAGCAGGTCCCTGGCAATGAATCATTCCGACGAGCTCAAAGAGGTCATTACAGTCACTTTTGAAAAGCTAACTGAATTAAATGTTCTGCCCGGAACAGTGGGAATCCAGTTATTTGACCAGGAATCGATGAATTCTGTTGCGTGGGTTGGAACGACAATCCAAGATCCCCAAATGGTCAACCTGCCTTATGACAAACAAATCATGGTTGATGATAATTTTTTGAACGATGCCTGGAAGTCAATGACGAATGGCGTGGATATTATCAATAAGGAATATTCATTTGAACAAAAAAATCAATACTTCAATCATCTTTTCGCAAACAATGATTTGACGCAAATACCGCAACAGGCGCGGGACTTCCTGATGCAAATGCGACGTCATATCGTTTGTGTTTTTCCAAACAAAAATTCCGCATTCTTCGTAGATAGCTGGAATGGTGAAATATTTCCGAAAGAGAATCAGGATGTTATTAAAAGGGCTGCGAAGGTCTTTGAGCAGGCATACATACGATTCGTAGACCTGCAAAAAGCCGAAGCACAGGCAAGAGAATCACAAATTCAATTAGCATTGGAAAGAGTTCGCGCGAGAACGATGGCGATGCAGCGAAGCGATGAATTGCAGGATGCTGCCAGTCTTATGGTACAACAGATACAGACATTAGGTGTACCACAATTTGCGTCCGGTTTTAACATCTGGGATGACGACAGGAAAGCGGCAACCGCCTGGATGTGTAACGTTAGATCCGATAATCTTCCGCCACCATTCAAAACATCAAGTTCGGAAGATATATTTTTTGACATACATGCCGCTGCCCAAAGAGGCGAATCTTTGTTTGTGAAAGAACAAGCGGGCAAGGAACTGGAAACACATTACAAGTACATGAATTCAATTCCGGTTTTTAGAGAATATGTAGAAAGGGTATCTGCGGAAGGTTTTTTGGTACCCGCCTTTCAAATCATGCATTGCGCATTTTTTTCACAGGGCTATCTCATGTTCATTACTTATGAGCCGGTACCAGAAGCTTATGACATTTTCAAACGATTCGCCAAAGTTTTTGAACAGACTTATACGCGTTTTCTTGATCTGCAAAAAGCCGAAGCGCAGGCAAGGGAATCACAAATTCAATTAGCATTGGAAAGAGTTCGTGCGAGAACGATGGCCATGCAGCGAAGTGATGAATTGCCGGATGCAGCTTCATTGTTATTTAAGCAAATGGAGGAACTGGGTGTAACAAGCTGGTCAAGTGGATTTAACATCTGGCAGCCGGATGGTCGATCTGCAACAATTAATATGTGTAATCCGGATGGAAGTATAGCGACTCCTTATCATTTGCCACATACAGAACAGGTCTTCTTTATAAAGATCTGTGACGCCAGGCAAAGAGGTGATGACCTGCTGGTGATGGAGACCGGAGGAAAGGAACTGGAAGACACATACAACTTCATGTTTAGCCTTCCCGATGTAAAAAGGGTACTTGGCGATATGGCGGATACCGGATTTCCAATCCCAAAATTCCAGGTGAACCATTGTGCTTTTTTTTCACAGGGTTACCTTATGTTCATTACCTACGAACCGGTTCCGGAATTGTGGGATGTGTTTAAACGCTTCGCAAAAGTTTTTGAACAGACCTATACCCGTTTCCTGGATTTGAAAAGGGCCGAGGAACAGGCCAGGGAGGCACAGATAGAAGCAGCATTAGAAAAAGTCCGTTCCCGTTCATTGGCTATGCATCATTCCGATGAACTGCAGGAATTAGTGGTTGCATTATTCAATCAACTTGAATCGTTGGGCCTTTCTTTTGACGGAACCGGAATTTATCTTTTCGACGAAGTAAAGCGAGACATCCAGCTCTGGATTGCTACAAGGCATTTATCAGCGCCAGTTAAGATAGATCTTCCCCATGATGAAGCAACAGCAAGAAATGCAATTACTGTAGATTTATGGCGTGCCATTGAAAATAGCGAGCATATTTTTAACAGGTCTTATCCAACTGAGACAAAAAATGATTATTTCCGCTACGTTACAAAGTATAACGAATCAAAAATTCCAGAGCATATAAGACAAATTCACATTGAAAAAAATTGGACAACATCTTTAGTCGGAGGAAAACGTTCAGCGATTGGCTTTGACAGTTGGTCTGGACAGAGTGCAACCGCCGAAGACTTTCAAATCTTAAAAAGGTTTACACGGGTATTTGAACAAGCCTATACGCGTTTCTTCGATCTTCAAAAAGCAGAGGCCCAGGCAAGGGAAGCCCAAATTGAAGCAGGCCTGGAAAGAGTAAGAAGCCGCGCAATGGCAATGCAGACTTCCGAAGAATTAAATGAACTCATTGGAACGGTATTTACAGAATTAACAAAACTTGATCTTGTACTTACCAGGTGTGTGATTCTGATTTATGAGGGAGCAGAAAAGGGAGTTCGGTGGTGGATGGCAAATTCTGAAGCTCCTTCCCTACCAATGAATTTTTTCGTTAAGTATGCAGACTTGCCTTTTTTCAATGAATATTTGAAAGGATGGAATGAAAAAACTTTGAAATGGCAATATATCCTGGAAGGTGAAAATAAGATCAAAACAGATGAATTTCTGTTCCATGAAACGGAACTTTCTTCTTTGCCGGATTTTGTGATCGCCGGAATGAGTGCTCCTTACCGTGTTTATCTGAATGCATCCTTCAATAATTTCGGAAATCTTACCCTCGCCAGTCTCGAGCCATTGTCAAATGAACATTTTGATATTCTTCTTCGATTTGCAAAAGTCTTTGACCTTACATACACCCGTTTCAGTGATCTGAAACAAGCCGAAGCGCAGACAAGAGAAGCGCAGATCGAACTAGGATTGGAACGAGTAAGGGCAAAGACAATGGCGATGCACAAAAGCCAGGAAGTTACCAGGGTTGCAAGTTGTTTAAATGACGAATTGAAAAAACTTGGTTTCGAAGGCGGCGCCACCATCATCATCATGAATGGAGAGAACGGAGATATGGAACATTGGACCGGCTTTGCGCAAAATAACTATTCGAAAAGCTGCTATGTCCCCTATTTTAAACATCCCTGTCACGATGCCCAACTCGAAGCATGGAAAAAGAATGAAAAATTCCTGGAATACATATTAGCAGGCGAAGAGAAGAGGAGTTTTGACGAATTTTTCTTTACAAAATCCGGCTACAAGGACTTTCCTGAAGAAGATAAAAAATGGATGAGGGCCCTGGAATCAGTTGTCTTTTCTTTTGCATTCATGAAATATGGGGCCATACATTCAGGGCCGGCATCGCTGACGGAAGAACAAGCCCGCGTACTTCATAGGTTTTCAAATGTCTTTGAACAGTCTTATACAAGATTTCTCGATCTGCAAAAAGCGGAAGCCCAGGCAAGAGAAGCCAGGATTGAAGCCGCGCTGGAAAAAGTGAGAAGCAGAACGATGGGCATGCAAAAAAGTGAAGAGCTCAGGGAGGTAATCCAGGTTGTATACGAACAATTCGTTCACTTGAATATCCAGGTTGAACATACCGGGTTCATAATCGATTACAAAGAAAGGGACGACATGCATATTTGGTTAGCTGACAAGCATGTGGTTCCCTTCCAGGTGACCATTCCTTATTTTGATTGCGCGCACTGGAACAGTTTTAATAAAGCAAGGAAAAGCGGAGAGGACTTCTTTGCCAACCATCTTTCTTTTGAAGAAAAAAACAAATTCTACCAGGATCTTTTTAAGTTAATCCCCGGCGTGCCAAAGGAAACATTGGAATATTATTTTAGTTGCCCCGGTCTTGCCATATCAACAGTATTGCTGGAGAATGTTGGCCTGTATATGGAGAATTTTTCCGGCATACCTTATACGGATGAAGAGAATGAGACGCTCATGCGCCATGGAAAGGTATTTCAACAAACCTATACCCGTTTCCTCGATCTTCAAAAAGCCGAAGCACAAACGAGAGAATCGCAAATACAACTGGCATTGGAACGTGCCCGTGCGCAAAGCATGATGATGCAGCATTCATCAGAACTGGATGACACCTTGCGTGTGTTTCATGAGCAGGTCCTGCAGCTCGGCATTCCATCCGCTTTTTCATTTTTATGGCTCCCCGATGAAGAAAAGGACAGGCACATATTTTGGGCCGCATGGGCAGAAAACAACTTAACTGTTTTTAAAAGTAAGGCGATCAATTACCCGTTGGACAGAAATGAACCGGCAACTGCACAATGCCTGGTGGATTGGAAAAGCAATCAGCCAGTTGTTTCTTATTATGTAGGGCCCGCGCAAGTTGAAAATTATTTTGCGGCATGGCAGGAATTATTTGGAGGAGCGCAGGAGCTAAAACCGGAATATTTCAGTGGGGGTTTACATTATGTTGAAGCTTTTCTGAAATATGGCTGCTTTGGTGTGATGGTGAAAAATGAATTGCTGGAAGATGAAAAAAAGATATTGTCACGTTTTGCTATTGAATTTGAACGAACCTATACCCGTTTCCTTGACCTGCAAAAAGCGGAGGCGCAGGCAAGAGAAGCAAAAATAGAAGCAGCATTGGAAAGAATTCGCAGCCGTTCACTCGCCATGCATCACTCCAATGAAATTGGCAGTGTCGTCGCCATTCTTTTTGAGAAATTAAAGGAACTGGGTTTAATATTTGATGGTGGCGCCGGCATCCATTTTTTTACGGAAGGATCAAAGGATGCCGTTATATGTGTAATTTCTCCAGAATTAAACGCCCCGATATTCAATGATCTCCCCTATGATGAAGAAGCGTTCGTGAATAACCCCATTATCCTTGATGTTTGGCACGCAAAGAATACGGGTGAACACATAATAAACCGAATTTACCCGTTTGAGCAAAAAAACAGGTACTTCAGGGATTATCTTTTCAAATACAACGACGACCTGGCCAAATTACCCCAGGCTATAAGAGACTTTATACTCAATGCCAAAAGTTATACTGCTACTTTTATCTCAGAAAAGAATTCCCTTCTTGGAGCCAGTAGCTGGACAGAGGAAATGTTTTCCGACTCTGATATAGAGGTGTTGAAACGGGTCGCGAGGGTGTTTGAGCAAGCATACATCCGTTTCCTCGATCTCCAAAAAGCCGAAGCCCAGGCGAGAGAGGCACAAATTGAATCGGCACTTGAAAGAGTACGAAGCCGCACGCTCGCTATGCAAAAGTCCGGCGAACTTGCGGAAACTGCAACGGTTCTGTTCAAACAACTAATGCTCCTTGGAGTTGAACCCAACCGATTATACATAAATATCATACAGGATGACCACGGCCACGCTGAGTCGTGGATAACAGACGAAGACGGCAGTAAGGTAATTACCGCCTTTATCACCGATTTGAATGCCAATCCAACCTTCAAGAAAATGGTTGATGGATGGAAAGCGCAAAAAAAATCGCTGATCATTGATGTGCATGGAAAAGAACTTGAAGAATATTTTGATCACCTCAACAGCATAGGTGTTCGCGTTAACCGCGTGCCGATTTCACGTTCTGCCGTAGCCCAGGCGGGACTTTCTCAAAAAAGAAGACTGCATTACCTGGCATATTTCAGCAAAGGGTTTATTGGCATGGCTTCGCCCGACGAACAGCCGAAAGAGACACTGCAATTGCTGGAAAGGTTTGCCGCAGTGTTCAATCTGACATTCACCCGTTTTAACGATTTAAAGGTTGCAGAGGCACATGCGTTACAGGCGGAGCAGGACCTGGTTGCAATAAAAGCAGCAAAGAAAAATGCGGAAGATGCGCTCGCCGAACTACAGTTTACACAAAAGCAATTAATACAATCAGAGAAAATGGCTTCGCTGGGCGAACTCACTGCCGGTATTGCACATGAAATCCAAAACCCGCTAAACTTCGTCAATAATTTCTCAGACGTAAGTAACGAATTGCTTGAAGAAATGAAAGAACAATTGGCAATAGGCAATGTGCAACAGGCAATGGGACTCGCTAATGACGTAAGGCAGAACCTGGAAAAAATAAATCATCACGGTAAAAGAGCTGACGCTATCGTAAAAGGAATGTTGCAGCATTCCCGTACCAGCAGTGGACAAAAAGAGCCAACCGATATTAATGCTTTGTGTGACGAATACTTGCGCCTTGCCTATCATGGCCTTCGTGCGAAAGACAAGAGCTTTAATGCAAGGTTCGAAACTGATTTTGATAACGCTATCGGAAAGATAGATCTGATTCCCCAGGAAGTAGGGCGCGCAATTCTGAACATGATCAACAATGCATTTTATGCCGTGAAAGAAAAGAAGAAACAGCTTGTCGAGGGTTACGAGCCAATGGTTGTAATCAGCTCCAAAAAATCAAGCGACGACATTGAGATCCGGATTAAGGATAATGGAATTGGTATTCCACAGAAGGTTTTGGATAAAATCTTTCAACCATTTTTTACAACAAAGCCCACTGGGCAAGGGACGGGACTCGGATTAAGCCTGGCGTATGACATCATCACAAATGGTCACGGCGGGGAGTTGGCGTTCGTAACGGAGGAAGGAGAAGGAACGGAATTTATTATCCGGTTACCGTATAAAGGATGATATGATTCGACGGATAATATCAGCCTTTATTGTGTGTATCCCGAATATTCCTTATGGACAGAACGTACTTATCGATAACCCGGAAAGCGTGCTCTTTCTATCCGCGATGCAGAAACTTTATCATATTGTAAAGACCCATGGCGGTTTGTTAAAAGTGGAGACAAAGGAGGCGGAAGGCCCTACATATATAATGGTACGAAACAACTGGCCAAAGAAATGAATACGCAACTAAAAATAATTTTGTGCCTGTTGTTTCCTTTTGTTTCCAGCGCTCAGCCAACGTTGCCGGACAGTTTGCGAATCGCATTGCAAAAATCTTCAGATGATTCAGTTCGCTATGATGCGGCAATTCATCTTTACGACTATTACGAGGAAGTGAACCGCGATAGTGCTTTTTTTTATGCGGACCAATGTGTGCAGATCAGCAGTAGGAATAAAAGAACAATAAATGAAGCCTATGTCCTTACACGCAGAGCTTACCAGGAACTAAATCGGGGCCAGTTCGCAGAATCATTGCATAGTTTGCTCGCATCATTTGCTCTTATCGAACCCAGGATCAATGACACGTCCTACTGGGATGTCGGAACTCTTAGAGCCGAGAAAGAGAAAAGATTGTTTGCTTTATCATGTACCCACCATATATATGGAATACTCATGAGGGAAACACTGAACCGCGAGCAAGAGATGATCCACTTTATGGAAGCCAAAAAAATCGCTGTAGAGATAAATAGTCCGGCAAGGTCACTGCTTGGAAGTCTCAATCTTGGCCGTATTTATTTGCAAAATAAAGGCAACCTGGATTCAGCAATGTACTTCCTGCACGACGCTGTGTCGATAGCAGAAAGCACAGGATGGAAAAAATACTTGTCAAGCGTTCTCTATTATATCGGGATAGTTGATTTTAATAAGAAGGATTTTATTGGGGGCCTTCAACATCTTAACCAATGTGTTGCATCGGCGATCAAGGAAAATAACACCGATGCTCTCACCAGGGCCTATCACATGCTGGCGACGTATTATATCAGCCAAAAGCAAGGAGATTCCAGCGTTTATTTCGCTAGTAAAAGCCTGGACGCAATGAGAAAGTTGGGAGCAATCGTGCAAATTGAATATCACCTGGGTGGCGCCTATGAAGGGTTATACCGCGCTTACCAATTGAACGATCAATTCGACAGTGCTTACAGGTATCTCGCATTGGCTCAATCGGCGAACGACAGTATTAACCTACGAAGAATTAAAAGTTTGGCTGAATTTCAAAAGCTGACCCTGGATGAGCAGCAGCGTTTGCAGAATACACAGAAAGCCAGAGTCGCTTATCAAAATAAAGTAAGAACCTGGTTCTTACTGGGAGGTATTGCAGTATTATTATTGCTTGCAATTGTTTTTTATAGAAATAACCTGCAGAAACAAAAAGCAAAAATCAAAATCCAAAGGGCCTATGATGACCTGAAGGCAACGCAGCAACAACTTATCCACGCGGAAAAGATGGCATCATTGGGTGAATTGACGGCTGGTATTGCTCATGAGATTCAAAACCCGCTAAACTTCGTGAATAATTTTTCCGAGGTAAACAAGGATCTTTTGGCAGAGATGACCGAAGAAATGGAAAGAGGCAATTTAGGTGAAGCAAAACAGCTGGCAAAAAACGTCATCGATAACCAGGATAAAATCAATCATCATGGAAAACGCGCGGAGGCTATCGTAAAAGGGATGCTGCAACACTCCCGGACCAGCAGCGGGCAAAAAGAACCGACCGATATTAATGCACTTTGCGATGAGTATTTAAGACTGGCATATCATGGTTTTCGGGCAAAGGACAAGAACTTTAATGCTAAAATTGAAACT
>Ga0207701_10007966_pt1 | contig 10483 bp, 8 predicted proteins | sample KBSSwiSSwithPhiX_FD_184294 | JGI IMG/M metagenome (GOLD analysis project Ga0207701, IMG submission 184294) | Switchgrass rhizosphere bulk soil microbial communities from Kellogg Biological Station, Michigan, USA, with PhiX - S5 (SPAdes) (version 2) | ecosystem: Environmental > Terrestrial > Soil...
CCCCTTCCGCAACGGCGGTCTCTGCGCTGCAGGAGATCACGCCCGCGTCGCGCAACAGTGCGCCGATCAGCCGGTGCGCGTCGAGATGCACCTCGCGATAATCACGACCGGCCCGGATTCCGTCGCAGAGCCTGCGCTGCAGCGCGTCGACGCCCTCGATCAGCGCCGCGAATTCCGGATCGCCGCCGGAATACGTGCGCGTGATGTCGGAGGCGTAGCCGCGGAACTGTGCGCCGGCGTCGATCAGGAACGAGCGGCGCGGCTTGTCCCGGTCCCGGTCGAGACTGTGGTTGTGCAGCACCGCCGCGCCTTCGTTGAAGGCGATGATGTTCTGGTAGGGCAGCTCGGCCTCAGTGAGTCCGCTCGCCTCGCAGTACGCCGCATGCACCTCGAACTCCGAGGCGCCGGTGAAGAATGCGTCGCGCGCCGCCAGGTGTGCCCGCGCACCGGTTCGCGACGCCTCGCGCATGCAGGCGAGCTCGTAGGGGGTCTTCACCGCGCGCCAGTAATGCAGGTGCGCGAGCAGCGCAGGCGGATTGGCAGCCGAAAATTTCCAGTCGGCGAAATCAGGATGCCATTCGCCCAGGAATACGGTTCGCGGCGCACGACCCAAGGCGCCCGCGAGCACCTCGCGCGCCTGGCCCGGCTCGCGAATCGTGTGCAAGTCGAACTCGGCGAGCCACTCCTCCGCGGGCAGACGCGGGGGGCGGTGCCAGTAGTCCGCGGGCTGGTAGAAGCAGAGCACCGGGCGACGGCCAGGTACGTGGCACACGAAGCTCTCGGGCGCATCGGTGAGCGGCGCCCAGAGCTTGAAGTGTGGATTGACCTTGAAGGGCCAGCCATAGTCGTCGAGGAAGTGATTGGCGGGCCGACCTGAGAAGATCGCGAGGGCGTCGAAGCCGCAGGCCGCCAGCGCGTCATCGGCGCGGGCGGCTACTGAGGCAAGGTGGGCGGGGAACGCCCGGTTCATGTCGGAGGCGGTCATGGGCTGGCCCGGGAGCGGTGGATCCGGGCATCTTGCCCGAAAGCCGGCGACGCTGAATCACGCCCTATAAGGGATTCGCCGCCGGTTGTCGCTAATAACAGACAAAACGCCCACGGTTGGCCCTGGATACTGCCCCTAGAATTCTGACCGCGCAGGGGGTATCGCACCGCATGAGGCGGGCGCCCCGCCTGCTGTTTCGATCAAACATCCATACTCATTACTCGGGGTACATTCTGATGAACGCCAAGATCGCTCTTGCCGCTGCCCTCGCTGCCCTGGCTATCGCGGGCTGCGCCAAGAAGGAACCCGTTGAGGCAGCGCAGGACGCTGCTGCCGATGCCGCTACTGCGGCGGGTGAGGCCGCTGACGCCGCCGGTGATGCCGCTTCCGCTGCGGGCGATGCCGCCATGGACGCCACCGCCGAAGCAGGTGATGCCGCTGCCGAGGCTGCTTCGGACGCCGTCACGGCGACCGGCGAGGCTGTCGAGGAAGCCGGTGAGGAAATGCAGGAAGAGGCGCCCAAGAACTAACAGGCGCAGCTCAGCATAAGCTGACAGGTTCGGGCGGGCCCCGGCTGGGGCCCGCCCGGCCCTTGAGCAACTAAACCCGCCCGGGCGGTCGGCGCCCGCGGACACCGGCACGAGCACGGATTGCACCGTGTCTGTCACCCTCAGAGACGCTCGCAACTCAAGCGACGATCGCGAATGGATACGCGCGATCTATCGCGACTACCTGTCCGAGCTGTCGGTCTCGAAATCAGGTCTCTTTCCAGCGCTCGGCGAATGGGATGCGCGCGAAAGCGAGTTTCTCGCAGGCTGGTTTTCCGACCACGCGAGTCATCCGTTCGTCATCCTGAGTCACGGCGTGCGGGTCGGATTCGCGCTGGTCACGCGGCCGCCGGGCAGCACGCGTCTCCGGCTCTCGGAGTTCTTCGTCGCATCTGCGGCGCGGCGCCGCGGGATCGGACGCAGCGCAGCGCTGCTGCTCTTCAACCGCTTCGGCGGTGCGTGGGAAATCGTCGAGGATGAGCAAAACCGTGCCGCGCTCGCCTTCTGGCGCAGCGTGATCGCCACGCTCACCGAGGGCCGCTATCGCGAAACGCGCTCCGCGGGCGAAGTTCGCCACGTGTTCGAGGTCGCCGGGCGACCGCACACGGCAAGCTGAGCGCGCTCAGCCGGTTGCAGAGCGTCGCGCCCGCTCCGGCTGCAGGACGCGGCGCAGGTACCCGCCCGTGTGCGATTGCGGCATGCGTGCCACCTCTTCGGGTGTTCCCGCCGCGACCAGGCGACCGCCGCCGGCGCCGCCTTCGGGGCCGAGATCAATCACCCAGTCGGCAGTCTTGATCACATCGAGGTTGTGCTCGATGACGACGATCGTGTTGCCCTCGTCGCGCAGCCGCAGCAGTACTGCCAGCAGCTGCTCGATGTCGCGGAAGTGCAGACCAGTCGTCGGCTCGTCGAGAAGGTAGAGGGTGCGACCGGTCGAGCGCTTCGCGAGCTCGCGTGCCAGCTTGACGCGCTGCGCCTCGCCGCCCGACAGCGTCGTGGCATTCTGCCCGAGCCGCAGGTATGCAAGCCCGACGTCGTTCAGCGTGTTGAGCCGGGTCTGCAGCGCCGGGATGTTGCGGAAGAACGTAAGCGCATCCTCCACGGTCATCTCGAGGACATCGTGGATGTTGCGCCCCTTGTAGCGGATCTCGAGCGTCTCGCGGTTGTAGCGCATGCCGCGGCAGGCATCACAGGTCACGTACGCGTCGGGGAGGAAGTGCATCTCGACGCGGATGACGCCGTCGCCCTCGCACGCCTCACACCGGCCGCCCCGCACGTTGAAGCTGAACCGGCCTGGATCGTAGCCACGCGCCCGGGACTCCGGCACTTCGGCGAAGAGCTCGCGGATCGGCCCGAAGAGGCCCGTGTAGGTGGCGGGGTTCGAGCGCGGCGTCCGGCCGATGGGGCTTTGATCGATGTCGATCACACGGTCGATCTGCTCCAGTCCCTCGACTGCCCGGGCGGGAGCCGCGTCACCGGGTGATTCCGCGAGCGCGGCTGCGGCGTGCCGGAACAGCGTGTCAACGACCAGCGTCGACTTGCCCGATCCGGATACCCCGGTGACACAGGTCATGACACCGAGCGGTATATCCACGGTGACGGACTGCAGGTTGTTACCGGTTGCGTCCACGATCCTGAGCATGCGTCCCGGCTGCGCGGGAGTGCGCACGGTCGGGACCGGTATCGCGCGCCGGCCGCTCAGGTACTCACCGGTGAGCGAGCCGGCCGCCGCGATCTCTTCGGGCGTCCCGCGCGCGACGACCTCGCCGCCGTGCACACCCGCGCCCGGCCCGAGGTCGACCACGTAGTCGGCCTGGCGGATCGCGTCCTCGTCGTGTTCCACGACCAGCACGGTGTTGCCGAGATCGCGCAACCGCGTCAACGTGTCGAGCAACCGCTGGTTGTCACGCTGGTGCAGCCCGATCGACGGCTCGTCGAGGATGTACATGACGCCCACGAGACCCGACCCGATCTGGCTCGCGAGCCGGATGCGCTGCGCTTCGCCCCCGGAGAGCGTCTCCGCGCTGCGATCGAGCGCCAGATAGTCGAGCCCGACGTCGGAGAGAAATGTGAGGCGGTCGGAGACCTCGCGTACCAGCCGCTGCGCGATCTCGCCGCGCCAGCCTTCGAGCCTGAGCTCAGCGAAGAAGCGGCGCGAGTCCGCGATCGGCAGCGCGGCGATGTCCGGCAGGTTCCGTCCCCCGACGAACACGTTGCGTGCGGCGAGGTTGAGGCGGCTGCCGCGGCAGTCCACACACGCGCGCGTGCCGCGGTACCGCGCGAGCTCTTCGCGTACGGTTGCGGACTCGGTCTCGCGATAACGCCGCTCGAGGTTCGGCAGAATCCCTTCCCACGGATGACTGCGACGCGTCGTTCCGCCGCGCGCGTCGAAGTAACGGAACTCGACTTTTTCCTCGCCACTACCCCAGAGCAGCACATGCTGAACCGCCTCGGGCAACTCGTGCCACGGGGTCTCGATGTCGAAGCGGAAATGCCGCGCGAGCGACTGGATGAGCTGGAAGTAGTAGGCGTTGCGACGGTCCCAGCCGCGCACGGCGCCGCCGGCCAGCGACAGCCCCGGGTTGACCACGACGCGTCCCGGATCGAAGTACTCCTGTACGCCCAGGCCGCCGCAGCTGCCGCAGGCGCCAGTCGGGTTGTTGAAGGAAAAGAGGCGCGGCTCGAGACCGGCCAGGCTGTAGCCGCAGACCGTGCAGGCGAAGCGATTCGAGAATACGAGCGTGTCGCGGTCAGGTTCGTCCGCGAGGGCGACGCGTGCCACGCCCTGCGCCAGCGCGAGCGCGGTCTCGAAGGACTCGGCGAGACGCTGCCCGGCGTCGGGGCGCACGCGCAGTCGATCGACCACGACATCGATGCTGTGCCGCCGCCTTGCGTCGAGACGCGGCGGTGTCTCGAGCTCGACCAGCCGCCGGTCGATGAGCGCACGAACGAAGCCTTGGGAGCGTAACTGGTCCAGCGTTTCGAGATGTTCGCCTTTGCGATCCTGCACGACCGGCGCGAGAAGCAGCACGCTCGTTCCTTCGGGAAGGGCGAGCACCTGGTCGACCATCTGGCTCACGGTCTGTGCCGTGAGCTCCTGGCCGTGCTCCGGGCAGCGCGGCAAGCCGGCCCGTGCATAGAGCACGCGCAGATAGTCGTAGATCTCGGTCACCGTCCCGACGGTGGAGCGCGGGTTGTGCGAGGTCGCCTTCTGCTCGATCGCGATCGCGGGCGAGAGGCCCTCGATATGATCGACGTCGGGCTTCTCCATCACCGACAGGAACTGTCTCGCATACGCCGACAGCGACTCGACGTAGCGGCGCTGACCCTCGGCGTAGATGGTGTCGAAGGCGAGCGAGGACTTGCCCGAACCGGAGAGCCCGGTGATGACGATCAGCCGGTCACGGGGCAGATCGAGATCGATGCCGCGCAGGTTGTGCGTGCGGGCACCGCGGATGCGTATCACGTCCATGGCGGGGCTCGAAGATGGCCGCTCGCGGCCAACCAGTCACTATACGCAGCGCGCCGCGGCCGAGGCAAAGGAGGCCTGTCGTGGTTTGGGGACGCCCCGCGGCCGGGCCTGCCGCTGCATCCGCGGGGGTCGGCCATACGTACTTTTAAGCAAGGCGGCGGGTCGGTCGAGTCGGCCGGTGCCTCCAGGATCGGCAGGCGGCGTGCCAGGATGGCGCGTCGTAAAGCCGACCGACGCGATCGACCCGTCGCCGTTGTCTCGCGGCAGCTGGAAGGTACACTTTCATCCAGGGCTCGACACGGTGCCTCAAGTGTCCGAAACGGAACTGCGGCCGACCGCAGAGCGCGACGCGGCGCTCGATCGTCTGGTCGTCGAAGTGGCGACCGGTGATCGCGTCGCCTTCGATGCGCTGTACCGGGGTACTTCGGCCCGGCTGTTCGGCATCTGCCTGCGCGTGCTGTCTGACCGCACCGAGGCGGAGGACGTGCTGCAGGATGCTTTCGTGACCATCTGGCGTCGCGCAGCGCAGTTCGACCCGGATCGCGCCGGTGCGCTCGCATGGCTGTCGACGATCGCACGCAACAAGGCGATCGACCGGCTGCGGGCGCGGCCACCTATGTCACGGGCGCCGCTCGCGGTGATCGAAGAGATGGCGGATCCCGGGACGACGCCCGAGCGGGAGGCGGAGTCGGTCACCGACCGCGGCCGCCTGGAGCGCTGCCTGGAGCAGCTCGACGATCGACGTCGCAGCCTCATCCGCACGGCCTTCTTCGATGGTGCGACATATGACGAGCTGGCAGCGCGCATCGGCGCTCCGCTTGGCTCCGTGAAAAGCTGGATACGGCGCGGCCTGATGCAACTACGCGCTTGTCTCGAAACATGAACACGCCTGATCCGACATCCGACGACGAATTCGGTTCCGAGCCACCAGGCCCGGATCTCGAGGCCGCCGAGTACGCGCTCGGCGTGCAGGACGCCGCCCAGCGTCGTCGCTCGCAGACGCGGATAGAGACGGATCCCGCCTTTGCCGCGCGGGTGGCGGCCTGGGAGAGCCGGCTCGCCGGTTTGTTCGACGGGATCGCGCCGGTGACTCCGCCGCAGCACGTCTGGCCCGGGATCCGCCGCCGCCTGGGCTGGCCCGCCGTCGAGGGTGCCCGTGGCAACCTATGGCAGAGCGTGGGGTTCTGGCGTGCGGCGGCAGCGGCAGCGATCGTGGCAGCCACGGCGCTCGCGGTCCTGAACACCGTACGTGAGGTGCCTCCGGCGGTGACTCCGGCACCCGTTGCACGCGCAGTCACGACGCTGAGCTTCGACGATGGGACGCCGGCGTATCTCGCGACGCTCGATACGGCAAGCGGGGCGATCCTGCTGGTACCGGTCCCGAGCGCGCCCGACGCTGAGGGTCGTGTTCCCGAGCTGTGGCTGATACCGGCCGGCGAGGCGCCGCGCTCGCTCGGCGTGGTCACGACCGACAAGGCGCACACCATCGCCGTGCCGGTGGAGCTGCGCCGGGCGATGACCGCGGGCTCGACGCTCGCCATATCGCTCGAGCCAGCAGGCGGGGCGCCGCAGGGCGTGCCCACGGGCCCGATCGTGGCCAAGGGCAACATCGCGAGCACCTGAGCCGGCGGGATCTGTTTCTCGCTCTCAAGGCCAGATTTCGCGCACCCGGTGTGCCGCCCGGTACCGTAAAATCAGCTTTCCCCTCAAGCGGACAAAACCATGGCACGCGGTATCAACAAGGTCATTCTGGTCGGCAACCTCGGGCAGGACCCGGAAACGCGCTACATGCCGAGCGGCAAGGCGGTCACCAACCTGCGGCTCGCGACCTCGGACAGCTGGAAGGACAAGCAGACCGGCGAGCAGCGCGAGCAGACCGAATGGCACAGCGTCGTCATGTACGACCGTCTTGCCGAGATCGCGGCCGAATACCTGCGCAAGGGCTCACAGATCTACGTCGAGGGTCGGCTCAAGACACGCAAGTGGCAGGACAAGGAAGGCAAGGATCGCTACACGACCGAGGTCATCGCCAACGAGATGCAGATGCTCGGCAGTCGCGGCGGCGACCGTGCTGGCGCAGAACCACGCGGCGAGCCACGCACCGCGCCCACCCAGGAGCGAGCCGCGCAGCCCGCGGCCGCGGGCGAGTTCGACGACGACATCCCGTTCTAGAATTTGAGAGCAAGACCCGGGATGCCGGTGTGACGGGCTGACTAGAGAATGCCAGACACCCATCGGCATTACTTGAGGAACGGCCATGAGCACCGCTGAACGCAACGCAGAACTCGCCCGCCGCGTCGTCGCCGACCCACGCTGGGCCACCGTGGTTGCCCGCGATGCGACAGCCGACGGGCACTTCGTCTATTCCGTGCGCACGACCGGCGTGTATTGCCGCCCGTCCTGCGCGTCGCGGCGCGCGCGGCCGGAGAACGTCCGGTTTCATGCGACGCATGAGGCCGCCGAGCGCGCCGGGTTTCGACCCTGCAGGCGCTGCCATCCGGATCGTCCGAGTCTGACCGAGCGGCACGCGGTACAGATCACGCGGGCCTGCCGCGCGATCGAGGCCGCGGAGCACGTGCCGTCGCTGGCAACGCTCGCGGCGGAGGCCGGCGTGAGCGCCTGGCACTTCCATCGCGTCTTCAAGGCGGTCACCGGGCTCACGCCGCGTGGATACGCGCAGGCGCATCGCGCCCGCCGTGCGCGCCGCGAGCTCACTCGCGCGGACAGTGTCACCGATGCGATCTACGAGGCGGGTTACAACTCGAGCGGGCGGTTCTACGCGGAGGCCAATGCGCGTCTCGGCATGACGCCGTCCGCCTACCGCGCCGGGGGCGCGGCGACACGGATCCGCTTTGCCGTCGGTGAATGCTCGCTTGGGTCGATCCTGGTCGCCGCGAGCGAGCGTGGGATTTGCGCGATCCTGCTTGGCGACGATCCGGATACCTTGGGGCGTCGTCTGCAGGACGAGTTTCCGAAGGCCGAGCTCGTGGGCGGCGACGAGGACTTCGAGCGCCTCGTGGCGCGCGTCGTCGGTTTCGTCGAGACGCCGGCGGTCGGCCTCGACCTGCCGCTCGACGTGCGCGGGACGGCCTTCCAGCAGCGCGTCTGGCAGGCACTGCGCGCGCTGCCCGCGGGCACGACGGTGAGCTATACCGAGATTGCACGGCGTATCGGCGTGCCGCGCGCCGTTCGCGCCGTCGCGCAGGCCTGCGCGGCAAACCGGCTTGCGGTAGCGATCCCCTGTCATCGTGTCGTGCGGAACGACGGCGCGCTGTCGGGCTACCGCTGGGGTGTACACCGCAAGGCGGCACTGCTGGCGGCCGAGGCCCAGGGTTCCGGGGGTGGGCAAGCCGCACGTCGCCAGCGCCACACCGGCGCCGCGTAAGCCACGGAATTCGCTAGCATTCGTGCCCGCCGGGCCCACTCCGACGGGCCCTCCGCCGGCGCCCGCCCGCGGAGGGGCGGACAAGGCTGGCTGGCACCGTCTACGATAGGCGGCCCCGACGGCCGAGCAGCAGCGCGCTATCGGGGATCCAATGCATTGAATCCCGGGATGCCGCGCGTCTACCTGAAAACCTTTGGCTGCCAGATGAACGAGTACGACTCCGCCCGTATGGCGGACGTGCTGCGCGAATCGGGTGGCTACGAGCCCACGGAGGTGCCAGAGGAAGCGGACCTGCTGCTTCTCAATACCTGCTCGGTGCGCGAGAAGGCGCAGGAGAAGGTGTTTTCGCAGCTTGGGCGGTGGCGTGAGTTAAAGACGCGACGACCCGGCGTGATCATTGGTGTCGGCGGGTGCGTTGCGAGCCAGGAAGGCGTGGGCCTGACCGAGCGCGCGCCCTTCGTCGATCTCGTCTTCGGACCGCAGACGCTGCACCGGCTGCCCGCGATGATCGACGAGCTCCGCGCGAAGGGGCGATCCGTCGTCGACGTGAGCTTTCCGGAGATCGAGAAGTTCGACCGATTGCCCGAACCGCGGGCCCGTGGAGCAACCGCGTTCGTATCGGTGATGGAAGGCTGCAGCAAGTACTGCAGCTTCTGCGTCGTGCCGTACACGCGCGGCGAGGAGGTCAGTCGGCCGCTCGAGCAGGTGCTCAAGGAACTCGAGCGTCTCGCCGCGCAGGGAGTGAGCGAGGTCACGCTGCTCGGTCAGAACGTAAACGCCTACCGCGGCACGATGGAGGGCGGCGGTCACGCCGATCTCGCCGCGCTGATCTATTTCGTCGCCGAAGTTCCCGGCATTGAGCGCATTCGTTTCACGACCTCGCATCCGGTGGAGTTCCGCGACAGCCTGATCGAGGCATTCCGCGACGTGCCCAAGCTCGCGAACTACCTGCACCTGCCCGTGCAGAGCGGCTCGGACCGCGTGCTCGCGCTGATGAAGCGCGGCCACACCGTCCTCGAGTACAAGCAGAAGCTCCGCCGGTTACGCGACGTCCGGCCGGACATCAGCCTGTCGAGCGATTTCATCGTGGGCTATCCGGGAGAGACCGAGCGCGACTTCCAGGCGACGCTCGACCTGATCGCGGATGTGGCCTTCGACCAGGCCTACAGCTTCATCTACAGCCGCCGTCCCGGAACGCCTGCGGCCGCGCTCCCCGACGACGTGACGCACGATGAAAAGCAGCGGCGGCTCGAGCGGCTGCAGACGCTGGTCGGCGAGCAGTCCGCGCGCTACGCGCGAGCGATGGTGGGGACCGTACAGCGGGTACTGGTCGAGCGCCCTGCGCGCCGCGACGCCCACCAGCTCGCGGCTCGCACGAGCAACAACCGCTGGGTGAACTTCGACGGGCCGGCCACGCTGATCGATCGCTACGTCGACGTCGAGATCACCGAGGCGATGCCCAATTCGCTGCGGGGACGGCTCGCCGAGCCGACGCGGAGCGTTGCTTGAACGATCCTCCGGAACAACGCGAAATCTCGCTTGCGGAGGCTGATAACGACCGGCTCGCCAACTTCGCGGGCCCCATGGAGCAGAATCTGCGCCACGTCGAGGACCGACTGGGAATCGACGTCCGGCGACGCGGTCACCGACTGCAGCTGTCGGGCCCGTCGGGCCCGCTCGCGCGCGCAGAGGCGGTGCTTCGCCGCATGTTCGAGCTTTCAGCCAGCGAGCCGATGACGCCCGAGCGTGTGCACCTTAGCGTGCAGGAGCTCGGCTTCCCGCGGCCCGAGGATGGCGGCGAGGTCCCGGCGGTCCGCACCGCTGGCGAGGTCGAGGTCCACACCCAGCGCGGCGCGATCCGCGGTCGCGGCCCGAATCAGCGGCGGTACCTCGATCAGATCAGGACTGCCGATCTGACCTTCGGGATCGGCCCGGCGGGTACTGGCAAGACCTATCTCGCGGTCGCCAGCGCGGTCGAGGCGCTGCAGAGCGCGACAGTTCGGCGCATCGTGCTGGTGCGGCCCGCGGTGGAGGCGGGCGAGCGGCTGGGGTTTCTGCCCGGCGACCTGGCTCAGAAGGTCGATCCGTATCTG
>Ga0207701_10007968_pt1 | contig 10482 bp, 9 predicted proteins | sample KBSSwiSSwithPhiX_FD_184294 | JGI IMG/M metagenome (GOLD analysis project Ga0207701, IMG submission 184294) | Switchgrass rhizosphere bulk soil microbial communities from Kellogg Biological Station, Michigan, USA, with PhiX - S5 (SPAdes) (version 2) | ecosystem: Environmental > Terrestrial > Soil...
GTCAGGTGTTCGGGACCAGCCGTTCGGCGATGCCGAGACGATTCGCGGCGCAACGCAACGGGCACGCGCGGCGCTGGCCGCGGGCGACGCCGATGTCGGTGTCGGCCTCGAGGGCGGCGTCGTCGAGGACGACGGCGGGATGCGCACGTGTGCGTGGGCATCGGTCGTCGCGCGCGATGGTCGCGTCGGTGTTGGTGGATCGCTCGCCATGCCGCTGCCACCACGCGTAGCCGCTCTCGTGCGGGACGGCGTCGAACTGGGCCATGCCATGGACCGCGTCACCGGAGCCATCGGCACGAAACACGGCGCCGGTGCAGTCGGCATTCTCACGGCGGGTCTCGTCGACAGGCAGCGCGCGTACGAGGCGCTCGTGGCGTACGCGCTCGCGCCATTCCTCTCGCCGGCGCAGTACGCCGAGGGAGGATGATGGGTGCGCCGTTCGTGGTGCACGAGTACGTGCGGTGGGGCGACGTCGACATCGTCGGCATCATCCGGTACGACGCCTACCTTCGCTTCTTCGAGTTCGCGGAGTCCGAACTGCTGCGCGCGGTCGGGTTGCTGTATCACGACATGGTGGCTCGGCACGCCGTGACGCTGCCGCGCAAAGTGATGCACACGGAGTTCATGACTCCGGCCCGGCTCGATGAGCGCATGGAGATCCGCACCTACGTGAGCGCGATTGGACGAACGTCGCTCACGGTCAACTTCGACATGTTCGCTGACGACGGGACCCTCCGCGCGAAGGGCTATCTTGTCGTCGTGGCCGTCGACGTGTCGACGCTGGAGAAGCGGCCGCTGCCAGCCGAGCTGATCGAACGCCTCGCACCGTATACTGTCGCCCAGTCTATCGGCGCCTAACGCCCGCCGAGCGCGACGTCGATCAGTCCTGTGGGGGAGCCTCCAGCGCGTCCTCGCGATACTGCAGCCATCCCGTGGTCTCCTCGACGACCAGCTCGACCTCAGTCCCGATCGGCAGCGTGAGGTTCGGAATCTCGTGGCCAGCGGGAAAGTCCATGAGAACTGGCACTTTCAGATCCGACACCAGATCGAGCAGAAAGTCCTCGAACTCGTCCTCTTCGGAGCGGTCGAGCGAGAGGTGCCCGAAGACGATCCCGCGCAGGTTTCGCAGTAGGCCGGCGGCACGCAGGTGAACGAGCCGCTCGTCGACGAAAGACATGGGGTCGCGCGTCTCCTCTACAAAGAGGATCGCTCCCCGTGTGTCGATCTCGTACGGCGTGCCGATCGACTGCTGGACGAGCGAGAGATTGCCGCCGGTCAGTCGGCCGACCGCGCGCCCTGGGCGCACGGCGCGCGAGACGTCGCGCCCCATCCGCGTGGACGGTCGAGGCGACGTGAGGGCCGTGAGCAGCGACGCCATCGTTGGGTCTCGCGCACTCGGGATGAGGTCATCCACGGTTGGCCCGTGAAAGACACGTAGTCCCGACCGGCGCATGAGCCACAGGTGAAGGGCGGTGATGTCGGAGTAGCCGACGAACGCTTTCGGATTCCGGCGAAACACCTCGGGCTCGAGGTGCGGGATCATTCGCGCCGCCCCGTACCCGCCCGTGCCGCCGATCACCGCTTTCACGCGCGGGTCGAGCCACATTCCCATGAAGTTCTCGGCCCGACGTTCGTCTTCCATCCGCTCGAAGCGCCGCATGGTGCCGATCTCGCTATCGAGGATGACGCCGTAGCCCGCGCGTTCCAGGGCCTTCACGCCGCGATGAAGCCACCCCTCCCGTGGGGCATACGATGGGGCAACCACGCCGATCGCTTCGCCCTTCACCAGCGGCGCCGGGCGAAGCAGTGGTGGTGGCTCGGAACCGTTTTCCTCCGGGGTCACGATCGAAGGATCCCAGGCGTCGATATCAAGCGAAGAGGACAAAGCGCGGTGGAGAAATGCTGCTGACGGACGGTCGTGGGGCGCTTCGCGCCTCACGATGACGGCTGCTAGATTCTAACACATGACGGTACCAGAGCAGGGATCGACGCCACCCGCGACGTACTTTCGCAAGGGATTCGGGCTCAAGGGTGAGGTCGAAGGGACGCTGGCGGCCGATTACGACGGCTCGCTCGTCGACCTGCTCCGCGAGCACGACCACACTCTGACCATCGGGGCTGTCACGGTCCGGCTCGCCCGGGAATTTGGCTTCTGTTACGGTGTCGAGCGGGCGGTCGAGTACGCCTATCAGACCCGTCGGAAGTTTCCCGATCGCCGGATTCTCCTGGTTGGCGAGATCATCCACAACCCGCACGTCAACCGCCGGTTGGGTGAGATGGGGATCCAGATCCTCGCGCCCGGCCAGGACGCAGACGGTAAACCGGTTTTCGACTACGCTGGTGTGTCCGTGTCGGATGTCGTGATTCTGCCCGCGTTCGGCGTGACGGTCCGCGACTTCGAGACTCTCCGCGGGCTCGGCTGCGTCGTCGTCGACACTACGTGTGGGTCGGTCCTCAACGTCTGGAAGCGCGTGGAGAGCTACGCGCGCGATGGGTTCACCGCGCTCATCCATGGCAAGCACTACCACGAAGAGACTCGCGCGACCGCGTCCCAGGTGGAGCGATATCCCGGCGGCGCGTTCCTCGTGGTCCGCGACATGAGCGAGGCGCAACTCGTCTGCGAGTACATCGAGGGCCGCGGAACGCGCGACGAGTTCCTTGCGCGCTTCGCGCGCGCAACGTCTTCCGGCTTCGATCCGGATGTGCATCTGCGACGGATTGGCGTCGCGAACCAGACGACGATGCTCGCGCGTGAATCGCTGGCGATCGGCGAGGAAGCTGGTCGGGCCATGGCTCGGCGCTACGGCGACGACTACCGGGCAGCGAATTTCCGCACGTTCGACACGATCTGCTCGGCAACGCAGGATCGCCAGGACGCGGTCGAAGATCTCCTCCGGGAGCCACTGGACGTGATGGTTGTCATCGGTGGTTACAACTCGAGCAACACGATATCGCTCGCCGCGTTATGCGCGGACCGCGTGCCCACGTACCATATCGAGGATGCGACGAGCATCGAGCCCGACTTGCATCGCATCACGTACCGGCCGGCGGGGGTCAAGCATAGCGAAGCGGTGGCGACCGACTGGATGCCGATTCACGATGGCGTCCGGGTCGGGCTGACTGCTGGTGCGAGCACGCCTAACAACAAGATCGGCGAGACAATTACGCGGATCTTCGCGAGTCGTGGAATCGACGTGCGCGCTGCGGGTGTCGCCGTTCTCGACGAGCCGGTCCCCTGAAGTCCTTCTTCGGACGGTCTCGCCCCGCGGAGCCTACGCCGCGCTTCGAGGATTTCGGGTTCGCCGAGCTGCGCGGTGGCGGATCGCGCGTGCTGATTGTGCCTGCGCTGGGCGGCAAGATTGCGCACCTCGAGCTCGGTGGACGTCAGTGGCTCTGGAGCAGCGATGTCACGCCGTACTCGATGCCTGACGAGAGCGCGTCCTACGCCGAGACGGCGGATACGGGCGGGTATGACGAGTGCTTTCCGAATAGAGGCGCGAGCAAGGTTCCGACGTGGGTGCGTGGCTTCGGTGGCGCGCAACTCCCCGATCACGGTGAGCTCTGGTCTCAGATCCCGACGATCGACGTGCGCACGTCACCCGAAGGGCAGAGCGCGACGACGACCTGGATGGGCCGCCGCATGCCGTACCGCTTCACGCGCGAGGTTCGCGTGACGCCGACGGGTGAGGTGGAGTGCCGCTACGAGGCAACGAACACGGGCACCGATCGTGTGCCGTTCATCTGGGCGGCACACCCGATTCTCAACCTAACGAGCGCTACACGGATCGAATTCCCGGCTGCCACACGCATGCACGTCTACGCGCAGCACGAGATCGCGCTCGGCGTCGGCGCGACCGATCTTCGCTGGCCCATGGTGCGGTCATCCGGACGGCTCCTCGACATGTCGAACCCATTCGGCGTCGCGAAACGTTATGCATGCAAGCTTTTTCTCGAAATGCGTGAAGGACGAGCCGCCGTCATCGAGGATGGATTGCGCCTCGAAGTGATGTTCAAGGTAGATGAAGTCCCGAACTTCGGGCTGTGGATAAACCGCGGCGCGTGGACGCCGCTCAAGCGGGGGAAGCCGTACACGCATCTCTCGTTCGAGCCCTGCATCGGCGCGCCGGACACGCTCGAGGAAGCGCTCGGCGCGTGGAAAAGTGCGCACTGGCTCGAAGCCGGCGCGACGCGTCACTGGTCGCTTCGATGGCGCGCCGTCCCGGAGCAGCCGGCAGCTGATCCTCAGGACGACGTCAGAAGCTGACCTGGGCCTGCAGTCGCAGGAACTGCCCGCGCTGGTGATTGTTGGGCGCGACACTATCGCGATAGAGACGATCCGAGATCGCGTAGGCCGCGGTGAACTCGAGTCCCTCGTTGAGCGTCCACTCGAGGCCCGGCTCGTACTCGTGAACGACCGAGCTGCGCGCATCGGGATCGGTCTTGAACCCGCCCTGGAAGTACTGCGCACGCGCATATGCCACCACACGGGGCGGACCGGCGAAGTCGAAGGAATACGACATCATCGCATATCCGCCACGAAGCGATCGGTCTTCGATGGAGTTCGTGGTCGCGTCGTACTGAGGTCCGCGACCGACAGTCCACTCTCCCTGAAGGCCGAGCGGCTGTGGGTAGATGATCAACGACCCACCGACTCGACGGTCGGCGAAGTCGTCATCGCCACCCACGCCGGGTGCGCGCTGCCCGGTCGCGATCGTATAAGTCCCGGCGAGCGCGTGCGCGTTCACCTCCACGTACTGACCGCGGACGATGAAGGGGTACGCAATGCGCGCGACGACGTGCCGTTCGTCGTTCGCCTCTGCCCGATTGCCACCCTGCCCGTTGTACACGCCTAGCGCGACCGCGCCGTAGTCGCCCGCACCCTTCAACTGTGACGTGGCGAGCGTGCGGATGCGCCGCTTCACAGCGGACGGCGTCCAGTAGAAAAACACGCCGAGCTCTTGCTCGCCTGGCGTGGTGCTCTCCATGGCGTCACTGCGGTCCAGCGGCGTGCGTCGACCGCTGGACTGCAGGGCTTCGAATCCTGTTGGCACTTCACTCTGGCCGATTCTCGCTCGCAGAGTTCGCGCACTGTCGAAATACAGGTCCGCGAAATACTGCCGCAGCACGAGCGTGTTCTCGCGCCCGCCGACCTCCGAACTGAAGTCCGGTTGAATGCTCACCGTGATGTGATCGTTCACTTCGTAGAGCATTGCGAGCCGTGCGCGCCGCAGGAAGAATCCGCCGTTCGCGCCGATGGACCGGTCGCAGGTCGGGCACTTCAGTAGCTCGTTCGTTTCGAGGAGGCGGTTGTACCTGAACTGCGCGTATCCGCGAAACGTCAACCGATCATACCACGCTTTTTCGGTGGCGGAGGTGGAATCCTGCGCTCGCGAGACGCCGGGTGCAGTGCATAGGAGAAGCGAAGCGCAAATGGCGCTGGCGAGAACAGAGGCGCGCATTAATGAGGGCGAGGGTCATCATCTACGGTGCCCACGTGAGTGGTGAGCGTATTTGCCGGTACAGGCGGAGGAGTCTTGCGAGCACCTCGTCTCCGCGCAATGCCGGATCGGCGAAAATCGGCGTCGAAGCCGAGCCGTCCGGCTTGTTACGCTGTGGACCCTCGTCGATATTCCGGCGTTGGTTGACGTGACCGCGATAGTGCGTGGCGAGCGATGGCTCATCGATGACTTTGACGGCCGACCGAATCACCGAGTTGCGCGAGAAGGGACGTCGGGCCGCGGTCGTCACGCTCGTTGCGACGACCGGCGGCGCGATACGCCGTCTCGGCGAAACCATGTGGGTCGATGACCATGGCGCGATCGTCGGTTCGGTCACCATTGGCGGTTGCATCGACGCGCGCGCCGTGGAGCTCGCCGAGGAAGCGCTTCGCAGCGGCAAGTGCGCGCGCGTGTCGCTGCCGCTCGGCGACGAGGATGCATGGGCGTTCGGCATGACGTGCGCTGGGAACGTCGACGTTCTCGTCGAGCCGGTCGATGTCACGCGGCGTGACGATCCGCTCGCCCTCGCCACCGATGCAGTGCGAGATGCGGTGAGGTCCGGGCGGACGGCAATCGAAGCGGCCGCCCTCGGAGATCATCCGCATCGACTCGTCGTGCTGAACGATGGCACTCGCATTGGCTCACTGGGCTCCGCCGAGCTGGACGCCGGCCTGGCAAGCGTTGCCAACGATCTCATCGACGCGCGCGCCGCTGGCGTGGTGCCCATTCCGGTGGCGACCGGGACAATCGACGTGTTCGTGCACGTACACGCGTCGCTTCCATCGCTGATCGTTGTCGGCGCGACCGACGTTGCGGTGTCGCTGGTGCAGATGGCTGGCTTGTTGGGATTCCACACGACCGTCATCGACGGCCGCGATCGCTGGGCGACCCGCGACCGGTTTCCCGCGGCGGACACATTGCTCGTGGGAATGCCGTCCGAGCTCATCGCCGACTCGCCACTTTCACCAGCGACCGCCCTGGTGCTCGTGTCGCACGACTTCAAGTACGATCTCCCGGTGCTCGAGGTGGCGCTTCGAAGTCGCGTCGGGTACATCGGTGTCCTCGGCAGCCATCGCCGCAAGAATGCCATCCGTGAGTTTCTTGCAGGCAACGCGACCAGCAGCGATGAGATGGCTCGTATTCACATCCCCGTCGGCCTCGACATTGGCGCACGCACGCCGCAGGAGATCGCGTTGAGCGTGCTCGCAGAGATCATCGCCGTGCGCAGCGGTCGGCAAACTGCCGGGTCGGGATAATGCGCGCTGTTCGTGTCGAACGACCGTCGGCGCAGAAGTCAGACCTGAACGGGCGTGTGCTCTGTCACGAGCTTCGCGGGGATGACGGGCGAGTCGCGATCGCGAAGGGTCGGGTGCTCGACGACGAGGATTCCGCGCGCGCGCTCACGCTCGACTGGTCGGAGCTCCACCTGCTCGCGCTGGATGACGGCGATGTCCACGAGGACGACGCCGGCGATCGGATCGCGCGTGCCGTCGCGGGAGACGGTGTTGGCCGGCGAGATCCGTCGGGCGGTCACTGGCCTCTGGTCGCGACGGTGCGGGGGCTGCTGTCAGTGGATCCGGCGGCACTCGATCGCATCAACTCGCTCGAGGGGCCGTGCGTTTACTCGCTCTACGACCACCAGGTCGTGGATGCGGGTGAGGTGGTGGCGCGCACGAAGATCATTCCGTTCGCCGTCGCCGCGCGTGTACTCGCCGAGGTGGACGAGATCTCGGCGGACGCAGGCGGCGCGATTCGCGTTAGGCCGTTCGTTACGCATCGCATCGGCGCCGTCGTCCACGAGTCGATGGGCGACCGCGCCGTCGCACGATTCCGAACGGCCGTGGCCGAGAAGGTGCGTTGGTTCGGATCATCGCTGTGCGCGGTCGAGGTCACGCCGCCGTCGGTGGACGGGATCGTTCGCTCGTTCGAGGCGGTCTCACAGGCTGGCGCACAGATCGCGCTCGTTGCAGGGACGAAGGCGATGGACGTCCTGGATCCAACGTTCACGGCGCTCGAACGACTCGGTGCTCGCATGGTTCGACACGGGGTGCCGGCGCATCCCGGCAGCCTGCTGTGGATCGCCGACTGGAATGGCATCGCCGTCGTCGGCATGCCCACGTGTGGCTTGTTCGCTCAGGCTACGGTCTTCGATCTCGTCATCGCCCGGCTCCTGACTGGCGAGCAGCTGAGTAGCGCCTCACTCGCGGGACTGGGCCACGGCGGGTTCCTCACGCGCGACATGGCATTCAGGCTCCCGGCCTATCGAGCCGCTACGGAGCGCGGGGCGGTGGAGTAACGGTGGCCGGTCCGTACAGCGCGACCATCCTCGAACACTTCAAGAACCCGCGCAATCGCGGGGCGCTTCCGGCGCCGACAGTGTCTCAGGAGGGCACGAATCCACTGTGCGGCGATCGCGTGCGCATCGACCTCGCGTTGGACGGCGACATCGTCATTGAGGCGCGGTTCACCGCGAACGCGTGCGCGATCTGTATTGCGGCGTCGTCGATGCTCACAGAGCTGGTGCGCGGGGCGCCGCTCGAGGACGTGGAAACGTTGAGTGTTCCCGAGTTGATCACCCAGCTCAAGTCGGAGATTCCTGCCTCGCGCATGGCCTGCGTTCGGTTGCCGCTGACGGTGCTTCACACCGGGTTGCTTCGCTACACCAGGGCGCGTTAGGCATTCGATGCCACGCGTCGGGGTGCTCGTGCTGGCCGCGGGGCGGTCCAGTCGATTCGGGACCGCAGGGGCACACAAGCTGCTCGCAATGGTCGACGGCGTTCCCCTCGTTCGTCTCGCCGTGGCCGCAGCGGTCGACGCCGATGTCGGTGAAGTCGTCGTCGTGACAGGCGCCCACGGCGTGCCCATAGAGAAAGCGCTCGACCGCTTACCCGTTCGGATTGTTCACGAGCCGGATTTCGCGAATGGAATGGCAGTGTCGCTGCGGCGTGGGGTCGCCGCCCTCGCGCGAGACGCTGACGCCGTGATTATCGGGCTCGGTGACCAGCCCGATATGCGGCCCGAAGCCTACCGCAGGGTTACGTCGCGATGGCAGACCTCGAGGTCGTCCATCGTCGTTCCGCGTTATGCTGATTGGACTGCTCCGGCGCACCCGACGCTGTTCGCCGCGGATGTGTTTCCGGAGTTGCTCGCGCTCGACGGTGACGTCGGCGCGAGAGCCGTCGTCACGCGCGATCCGGCACGCGTGGCTGAGGCGCCGCTGGAGTGGGCGGCGCCGCGAGATGTCGACACGATCGAAGACCTGGAAACGCTGTGTGCCAGCCGCGTGCTGGTGACCGGACCGGCACCGCGCCACACTGGCAGCGCTGGACCGCCTCCGCCGAGGAAGCCGATTCAATGATGACGATGCGTCGCATCTGGTCCGCGACCGTGTTGGTCGCCGTTACCACAGCCGGCTCCTCCGCGCAGGCCCCGCCCGACTCGGTCCCCCCGGCGCCGCGTTATGCGGCCGCGGTCCAGGTGCTCGAACGGTTCATCGCGCACGAGATGGCCGACAAGAATCTTCCCGCGCTCTCGATCGCCCTCGTGAACGATCAAACGGTGATCTGGGCGCGCGGGTTCGGGATCGCGAACCCTACGGACAGCTCGCGCGCCACCGCACGAACCGTGTACCGCGTCGGTTCGGTGTCGAAGCTGTTCACGGACATCGCTGCCATGCAACTCGTCGAGCGTAAAGCGCTCGACCTGGACGCGCCGGTGAATCGATACCTCTCGACGTTCGCGCCCGGCGGCAAGGGCGCCACATCGATCACCCTTCGCGAATTGATGTCCCACCGCGCGGGATTGGTACGCGAGCCTCCAGCAGGCCACTACTTCGATAGCACGACGCCGCCGCTCGACGAGACTGTGCGAAGCCTGAACCAGACCCGTCTCGTGTACGACCCGCGCGCCCGGTCGAAGTACTCGAACGCGGGAATCGCCGTCGCCGGCCTCGTAGTGCAGACCGTCGGCGGACAGCGGTTCCAGGACTATCTCGCGCGCTCGGTGTTGAGCCCGATGGGTCTCGATGAGAGCGCGTTCGAGCCAAAACCCGCGTTCGACGCGCGGCGCGCCTCGGGCGCAATGTGGACGCTCGACGGGCGGACATTCACCGCGCCGCGCTTCGAGCTCGGCATGGCGCCGGCCGGAAGTATGTACTCGACCGTCACCGATCTCGCGCGGTTCATGAGCGTGTTGTTCGCGCGCGGCAACGCGCAGGGTGGACGCGTGCTCAGCGAGCAGTCGCTCGACGAGATGTGGCACCCGCAGTTCGCGAGCAACGGTGCACGGACGGGCTTTGGGCTGGGTTTCGACGTGGCGTCACTCGACGGCCACCGTGCGGTACGACACAGCGGTGCCATCTATGGGTTCGCGACCGAGCTTGCCGCGCTCCCCGATGACAAGCTCGGGGTGGCCGTCGCGATCACGAAAGACGGAGCGAACGCGGTCGCGACTCATATTGCCGATATCGCGCTTCGCCTGCTGGTGGCGAATCTCGCGGGCGCAGCGCTCCCCGAGCCCGTGGTTACATCGCCGGTGCCGCTCGATCTCGCTCGTCGGCTCGACGGCAGCTACGGCACGGGCAGCCACCGCGTCGACGTGACCGCGCGTGACTCACTCGTCCACCTAACGCGGGCGAGCGGGATGCTCCGCAGTCGCCTACGGGTGCTGGCCGGCGATACGCTCGTCGCCGACGATGAGCTCTCCTACGGGCCCCGCGTTCGCCTCGTCGGCCAGAAACTGATTGTCGGTGATGACACGCTATCCCGGATGACGAGGACCCGCCCAGACGCTCCGCCCGTTCGGTGGCGCGGTCTGATCGGCGAGTATGGCTGGGACTACAACACACTCTACATCGTGGAGCGGGATGGCCAGTTGCACGCGCTCATCGAGTGGTTCTTCGACTACCCGCTCACGGAATCGGCGCGAGACTCGTTCGCCTTCCCGGCCTCTGGCCTCTACGACGGTGAGCGCCTCACGTTCAAGC
>Ga0207701_10007969_pt1 | contig 10482 bp, 6 predicted proteins | sample KBSSwiSSwithPhiX_FD_184294 | JGI IMG/M metagenome (GOLD analysis project Ga0207701, IMG submission 184294) | Switchgrass rhizosphere bulk soil microbial communities from Kellogg Biological Station, Michigan, USA, with PhiX - S5 (SPAdes) (version 2) | ecosystem: Environmental > Terrestrial > Soil...
GGAGGGCGCGGCGCGGCAGAAAACTCCTAACGAAATCGCCCTGAATATTCTCCTCGCCGGTCTCGCACTGGTTTTTCTTTTCGCCTGCGTAACCCTCGTGCCAATGGCGATTTATTCGGGCATGGCCACCGTTTCGACAACCGTCATTGTGGCATTGCTCGTCTGTTTGATCCCCACCACCATCGGCGGTTTGCTTTCCGCAATCGGTATTGCGGGCATCGATCGTCTGCTGCGCAACAATGTGCTCGCCATGAGCGGGCGCGCTGTCGAGGCGGCGGGAGACGTCGACACTTTGCTACTCGACAAAACCGGCACAATTACACTCGGCAATCGAATGGCAACGGAGTTTATTTCGGTGGACGGCGTGAGCGCTGAAGCCTTGGCCGACGCAGCGCAGCTATCGAGTCTCGCCGACGAAACCCCCGAAGGACGTTCGATCGTCGTGCTTGCCAAAGAAAAGTATGGTCTGCGCGGGCGCGAGATAACCGATATCGGCGCGCACTTTATTCCCTTCAGCGCTGAAACTCGTATGAGCGGCTGCGACCTCGATGGGCGCCAGATTCGCAAAGGGGCCGTCGACGCCATCGTCGCCTATGTGAGCGAACTGGGCGGCGCGGTGAGTTCCCAAATCGAAGGTATTACCCACGGAATCTCGGATACGGGCGGCACGCCGCTGGTGGTTTCCGAGGGTAAAAAGATTCTCGGCGTGATTCATCTCAAAGACGTCGTCAAAGGCGGTATCAAAGAGCGCTTTGACCGCTTTCGCGCCATGGGCATCCGCACGGTGATGATCACCGGCGACAATCCGCGCACGGCGGCGGCAATCGCGCGCGAAGCCGGGGTCGATGATTACCTGGCGCAGGCGACACCCGAAACGAAAATGCACCTCATTAAAGAAGAGCAGGCGAAGGGCAAGCTCGTGGCGATGACCGGCGATGGCACCAACGATGCTCCCGCGCTGGCGCAGGCGGATGTCGGCGTGGCGATGAACACTGGAACGCAGGCGGCAAAGGAAGCCGGCAACATGGTCGATCTCGATTCCAACCCGACCAAGCTTCTCGAAGTCGTCGAGATCGGCAAGCAAATGCTCATGACCCGCGGCGTGCTGACAACTTTTTCGATCGCCAACGACGTGGCGAAATATTTCGCGATCATCCCGGCCATGTTCATGGGCGTCTATCCGCAGATCGCGCCGCTCAATATTATGCAGCTCGCTTCGCCCCAGAGCGCGATTCTCTCCGCAGTCATTTTCAACGCGATCATTATCATCCTGCTCATCCCGTTGGCTTTGCGTGGCGTGCAATACCGTCCCATCGGCGCGGGGCCGTTGCTAGCGCGTTCGCTGTTGATTTATGGCGTCGGCGGAGTGGTGGCGCCTTTTATCGGTATCAAACTGATCGATTCCATTTTGGCAGCAGTCGGACTTGTCTAGGAGCGAGTTATGAAAACTATGACCATCGCGTTACGGATGACGATCGTTACTCTGGTTTTGACCGGATTGCTTTACCCATTTGTCATAACGGGTTTGGCCCAAGTGCTTTTTCCTTGGAGGGCAAATGGCAGCCTGATTACGGACGAAAAGGGTCAAGTGGTCGGTTCCGAGTTGATCGCCCAGGGATTCAGCAATCCCGCTTACTTTCAGCCACGCCCGTCGGCGGCAGGGGAGAAGGGATACGACGCGACTGCTTCTGGCGGGTCCAACCTCGGACCGACATCAAAAAAATTGCAGGATCGCATCAACGACGACCTGAAGCGTTTAAAGGCGGAAAATCCCGAAGCCACGGAGCCCGTTCCGGCGGAGCTCGTTACTGCTTCGGCGAGCGGACTCGATCCGCACCTCTCGCCCGAAGGCATGCTCTGGCAAGTGCCGCGAATTGCCAAGGCGCGCGGGATCGCGCCAGATAGAGTGAAGACCGTGGTAGAAGCGAATATAAAAGACAGAACGCTTGGGATCCTGGGGGAACCGACCGTCAACGTGCTGTTGGTCAATTTAGCGCTTGATCGACAGTTCGGAAAACCAATACCAATCGGCACGAGTCGAGAAGGGCACGCGGTGGACAACTGAGAGGAGGAGCATATCCAAGTAACGCAACAAATGACGGCACCGCCAAGAAGCGGCGAATACGCTTGTGGAAGCACCGCGTAAACGACCCGAAGATTTTCTCGAGCTGGTCGAGCGTGCTAAGCGCGGCCGACTGAAAGTCTACATCGGCTCGGCGGCCGGGGTCGGCAAGACTTATCAGATGCTGGAGGAAGCGCATGCGCTAAAAAAGCGCGGTGTGGACGTAGTGCTGGCGTTTATCGAGCCTCACGACCGACTCGATACCGCAGCCTTGATCGAAGGCCTCGAAGTCGTGTCCCGCACCCGGGTCGATTATCACGGTGTCGTGGTGGAAGAAATGGACCTCGATGCGGTACTCAAGCGGCATCCCCAAGTTGCCGTAGTCGACGAGCTGGCGCATACCAATGCGCCATTTTGCCGCAACAAGAAGCGTTATCAGGACGTGCTCGAATTACTCGAAGCCGGCATCAATGTCATTTGCGCATTCAATGTGCAGCATCTCGAAAGCCTGAACGAGATGGTCAAGCAAGCGACCCATGTCGTGGTGCGCGAAACGGTACCCGATTCGATCCTGAAGCGCGCCGATCAGGTGGTCGATATCGATCTCGCCGTGGAGGACCTCATCGATCGGCTGAAAGCCGGAAAAATCTATGCCCCCGACAAAGTTCAATGGGCGCTGGAAAATTTTTTTCAACCCGAGAAGCTTGCCGTGCTGCGAGAAATCGCTCTGCGGGAAGTGGCGGAGAGCGTCGACCGGACATTTACGGCCAACGCTACGAATGGAGACGACGGCCGGCGCTCGGTGGCGAGCGAACGCGTGATGGTTTGCCTGCCCACGCGTCCGCCGCCGAACGGCGCCATGTTGTTAAGACAGGGCTCGCGTCTTGCCGGGCGACTGAACACCGATTGGTTTGTCGTTCATGTCGAAACGAAGGAAGAGGCCAATCACCGGATCGATGCGACCCTGCAGCGTTACCTTTTGGATGACGAGCAACGGGCGCGCGATCTGGGCGCTGAAGTCGTGCGCCTGCGCTCCGACAACCCCGTGGATGAGCTACTCGAGTTTGCTCGCAACCGTGGCGTCCGCCATATTGTGGTGGGGCGTTCACACAAACCGTGGTGGCGGCGCATGCTTGGTCAGTCGCCGGTTTTCAAGCTGGTCACCGAAGCGGATGGTTTCGATCTGCATATCGTGTCGCTGGAAGATCGGGAGGAACGAGAATGAACCTCTATAGAAAGCTGTTACTCGCCCAGGCACCCATTGCACTAGCGCTGGCGATCGTTGGGGTTTTTTCGGTGATCGTGGTGTCCTTTCTCGGTTCCCATTCGCAGACGATCTTGAAGGACAATTATCGGAGCGTGCTCGCTGCCCAGCGGATGAAAGAAGCCATTGAGCGCATGGATAGCGGCGCGTTGTTCATTGCCGCGGGCCAACGCGCCAAGGGCGTCGAACAGGCGGAAAAGAACCGACCGATTTTTGAAGCTGAGCTGAAGGTTCAGGAAGGCAACATTACCGAAGCCGGCGAGAAGGAATTCACAGCCGGCCTGCGCAATGCGTGGACCGATTATCAGGCGAAGTTTGGCAGGCTTGAGAAAAGCGCGAGCGCTGAAGAGGCAAAACAGCTCTATTTCGATGCATTGGAAGCGGCCTTTTACAAGGTAAAAAGCGCGGCTGACGAGATTCTAACAATCAACCAAGATACCATGGTGCGCAAGAGCGATGACGTGCGGCGCACCGCCGAGCGCATGAACGCGGTGACCATGACGGTGGCGTTCGCGGCGCTCGTGCTCGGTCTGTTTGTGTCGATGATTATTACGCGCCGCCTATTGCAGCCGGTTTCGGCGCTCAGTGACGCGAGTCGTAAAATCGGCGAAGGCAAGTTCGACACGCGCGCGCACGTCCGCGGTAACGACGAACTGGCGCAACTGGCGCGGGATTTCAACACCATGGCGGCGCGCCTGGGCGAATATCGCAAGAGCTCGCTCGGTGAATTGCTGCAGGCCCATCTGAGCATGCAAGCGGCCATCGACAGTCTTCCCGACCCGGTGGCGATTTTCGGTGTCGAAGGTAACTTGCAAAACGTCAATCAAGCAGCGGAATCACTTCTCGGTTTGAGGACAGACGGCGGGAAGGAGCCGCTAAAAAACGTCGATGGCGCGATAAGGGCGGTTTTCGAACGCATGCGCAGTCACGTGCTGAGCGGGAAAGGAACCTTCGTTCCGAAAGGATTCGAGGACGCGGTTCAACTCACCACGCTATTGGGCGATCGATACTTTTTGCCGCGCGCCACGCCGGTGTACGAATCGCGCGGAGTGATCGTGGGCGCCACGGTGTTTTTGCAGGACGTGACTCGTCTGCGCCGTTTCGAAGAGCTAAAGAACGATGTGGTGGCAACGATCGCGCACGAGTTTCGCACGCCGCTCACCTCCCTAAGGATGGCCGTGCATTTGTGCACGGAGGAGGTGGCAGGGCCGCTGACGGAAAAACAGGCCGAGCTGCTGCATGCCGCGCGTGAAGATTGCGACCGTCTGCAAGCCATGGTGGACGATCTGCTCGATATGTCGCGGATCGAGTCGGGTCGAGTTGAGCTTTATCCGTTGCCAACGCCGGTCGGCATGCTGGTCGGAAATGCCCTCGAGCAGTTCAAGGCCGAAGCGGAGGGAAAGGGCGTGCGTTTGAGCGCAGAGGTTACGATTCCGGAAATCAGAGTTCTGGCGGACCACGAGCGCGTGGGTCATATCTTTGGGAACTTGATCAACAACGCACTACGTCACACGCCGCATGACGGCTCGGTAAAATTGGGCGCTAGCCTGATTAATGGCGCGGTGCGCTTTACTGTGACGGATACGGGGACGGGAATCGCGAAGCAATATCACGATCGGCTGTTCGAAAAATTTTTCCACGTTCCCGATGGCGGGCCGAAGGGAACCGGGCTGGGTCTCTATATCGCGAGGGAGATCGTGCGCGCGCACGGGGGAGACGTCGGCGTCGAAAGCGAGCCCGGCAAAGGCAGTACCTTTTGGTTCACCCTGCCGCGCCCGTCCAACGGCTTCAAACCCAACGCCGCTAATCGTCTATAAATTTTCCACTCGCTTTGATTTATTTCGCAAGCTCCCGCTGATTTCAGCTCTCGTATTTCTTGCGCTTACGCCAAAGCGTCGATGCGTCGATGCCGAGAATCGCCGCGGCTTCATCCAGCGTCGAGGTCCGCGCCAACACGCGGCTAATGTGCTCCCGTTCGATATGATCAAGTGTCACATCACCGCCGAGCTCCAGCGTCCGGGCTTTGCGTTGGGCGGAAATATGCGCTGGAAAGGCTTCGGGCTCGATGATTTGAGCTGGCCAGAGAATGACGGCTCGCTCGATGGCATTGCGTAATTCGCGAATGTTTCCCGGCCAGGAATAGGATCGAAGCGCCTCTTCCGCGGCTCTGGACAATTCCTGGGGCCGACGTCGCGCCGATTTTGCAAAAAAAACCAGAAAGCGGCGCGCTAGCCGCAAAATGTCTTCCGGCCGTTCACGCAAGGGCGGCAGGTGCAGAGTGATCACGTTCAGGCGATAGAGCAAATCTTCGCGAAACAGTCCGCGCCGCACATGATCTTCGATGTCGCGGTTCGTCGCCGCAACCGTTCGTACGTTGGCGCGACGGGTTTTGTTCTCTCCCAGCCGCTCGAATTCTTTGGCTTCCAAGAAGCGAAGCAGTTTCGCTTGCAGCGCAGGCGAGATATCGCCGATCTCGTCGAGAAAGAGCGTACCGCCTTCGGCGGCTTCGACTCTCCCCGGCTGATCGCGAACGGCGCCGGTAAACGCGCCGCGGCTATGGCCGAAAAGTTCACTGGCCAAAAGCTCCTCCGATAAAGTTGGGCAGTTCACCACCACGAAAGGTTGACTGCTGCGGGGACTTAGCGAATGCATCATCCGTGCGAGCACGGTTTTCCCCGTGCCGCTCTCGCCGCGCAACAGAATCGCGGCATCCGAAACCGCGGCACGCCTTGCGGTTTCTAGCGCTGCGCGCACCTTCGGCGACTCGCTCTCTAATTCCACCTCGGGTGTCGCTTCGCTTAGCCGGCTCTCGAGGTCCGTCAGCTGTCGCCGCAGGTCTCGCGCTTGCCTGCATTGATCCAGGACATGGCGGATCTGCGCAGGTTGAAAGGGTTTGGGCAGATAATCAACCGCGCCGCGTTTCATCGCTGCGACCGCGCTGTCAATGGTCGCGTACGCCGTCATCACGACAATCGACAAGTTCGGGCAATCGATCAGCAGCTTGGGAATCAGATCAAGACCGTTGGCTTCACCGAGGCGAATGTCCAGAAAAGCCAACTCATATGGGTGTTTTGCGATTGCCTCGAGGGCATCGTGGAGCGATGAAACAGCGGTTACTTCACAGCCTAGTTGCTCGAGGCAAAGAGACAACGTCGTCCGAATGTTTTTCTCGTCGTCCACGACGAGCACTCGAAGATTTTCGGGACGTGGCGATGGATCCGCGGGTGGCATCGAAGTCGTTCGGCGGCGTGATCTCAGGAGACCTTTAACCCGAGATCACGGGCAAGCTCCTCGAAGGAGCTCACCCAGGCCTGCGCCGTTTCATCGCCGCGCATCTGTGCATCGCGCTGCGCCGGGTAGCTCTTTTGCAGCAGTCCATAAAAAATATTCTGAATTGCCCAGAGATTCACGGGAAATGGAAAATGTTGAAGCAGGTCTGCGGTCTTCTGAAGTTCGCTGAGCGCGGCAAGCGACGGGTTGGCGGCAAACCTCGATGCCGTGCGCTCGAGAGTATGGCGAAATGCGAATTCCAGCGTATCGGTGTCGAGGCTTACGCCCTCGATCTTTGCTGTCTCGATTTTTCTAATCACCTGTTGAACATCGATGGCCGTTCGTTCCAGTGCTCGGCGCAAATCGCTGTTCAAGACCACCTCGGCTGCAGCGGAAAACCCTTTGGGCAACGGAATGTTGAGATCGGTCAGAAACCGCATGATCGGCGCCCGGTGCTCATAAACTTGGCGATACAGAGCTTCCGCTTCCAGCAAGCTGCTCTCCAGAATGGTTTCCAAAACGCTTCGTTGCTCATCACGAAACAATGATTGCAGTGAATAATTCGACTCGCCAAAACGCTGCGCCATGACCCGAACCACGCCGGTCAGATCCGCACGGCTGAACCGGTCCAAGGCTTCCTCGATGGTTTTGCGGTAAGTTTGTTCGTCCGGAAATTCGGCCACGCCGCCATTGATGTTGTGATCGCCGAGATGAAGCACGCCATAATGCAATTGTTTTGACTCCCGGGTCACTCTCGATCGGAGTTCGATCCGGCCAAATGACAGTTTGGCACGCCCGATGGGAAAAACCTGGCGGTCATTGCTGGTGACATCATAACAATAGATCGGTGTTTCCTTCGGAAATTCTTCGAACACGCTGCTTACCGCGTAATGGGCGGCAAGTTTCTCCCAATCGACTTTGGCGGATTGCACGCGCCGCTCGTATATTTGTGCGCCATTGCCCGGTTCAGGAAGATTGCTGATTGCCGCCGACAAACGGTGCGTCAATTGACTTTCCAGCGAGTCGCCGAAAAGATTTTGCGCGAGCTGGACCGCGCGTCCGGCGAACTGGAGAATTTGCACCGCCTCAATGCCGGCGATGTCATCAAAAAACCAACCGCAGCTGGTATACATCAGCAGCGCATGGCGCTGCATTTCCAGGAGCTTAAGCGTTCGCGACTCTTCATTCACGTTCGGTTGTCGCAGCGCCTGGCGGGCAAAAAACTCGTCGATATTTTCTGCCGATCGATCATTGATGACCGAGATATAAGCGTCTCGCGCCTGCCAGGGATCTTTGAGCAATTGTCTTGCTTGTTCTTCCCATTGGGGAGCTATGCTGTCGCGCAGCCAATCGAGAGCGTTGCGCAAGGGCGTGCGCCATTCTTGGTTCCAGGTTGGGTGCGCCCCGGTGTTGCAGCCGCAGTTGCTCCACCAACGATCGATTCCATGAGCGCAACTCCAGGAGCTTTTCTCGACGATTTCCACTTCATAGGTCGGCGGATAATTCGCCAGAAACTCGCCGTAATTGGTGAGCGCCGTCTGCGCATCAGCCTCGATGCGGTCGAGAGCGTAGGCCAACGCCATATCGCCAAAACGATGGTGGTGGCCGTAACTCTCGCCATCGGTGGCGATGTGAACCAATTGTTCCTGTTCCTCTTGCGCCGAAAAAGCGGCATAGAGTCTTTGGATGAAGCGTTCGCCTTGCGAGAGCAGCCCCTCGAAAGCTACGGCGCGGGCGATGGGGCCGTTGTAGAAGAATATCGCGAGGGACTTTCCGGAGGGGAGCTGCTGCCGGTAGGCCCGGTTGGTTTCGATGCCGCCATGCTCAAGCTCTCGCCACTCCGATTGGCCAATGCGGCGCGTGCGTGCCGCTTGGTGCGGCGCGAGGATGGTAAAGCGCACGCCAAAGTCCGCGAGCAACTCGAGGGTCTCGAGGTCGACCGCCGTCTCCGGCAGCCACATCCCTTCGGGCCTGCGCTTGAAGCGGGCTTCAAAATCACGAACGCCCCAGGCAATCTGTGTGATGCGATCACGCCGGTTGGCCAGAGGCATGATCATATGATTGTACACCTGTGCGATGGCCGAACCATGGCCGGAAAATTTCTTGGCGCTCTCCCGATCGGCCGCGAGGATCGCGTCGTAAACAGCAGGCGATTTTTCTGCCAGCCAGGAGAGCAGGGTGGGACCAAAGTTAAAGCTCATCTTGGCATAATTGTTGACCAGTTTGATGATGCGGTTCTGCTCGTCGAGAATTCGCGACACCGAATTTGGTGCGTAGCATTCGGCGGTAATCCGGGCGTTCCAATCGTGGTAGGGCGCCGCCGAATCTTGCAGCTCCACCGCTTCGAGCCAGGGATTTTCTCGTGGTGGCTGATAAAAGTGGCCGTGAATGCAGATGAACCGCTTCATGCGTGATTTGCAGGGCTCGGACAAGTGTTCCACCGTGCCTGCCTAGGCAGCGGAGGAGTTCGAGCCTAAGGATTCATGATCCAGGTTGTTTTACGCGGGCCGCGCCCCAATACGACCACGCCGCCGGGGGAAATTTTATACCGCTGCCGGTCGCTTTCCCTGTCGTAGCCGATCGTCGTGCCGGAGGGAATCACATTGGCTTTGTCAATAATCGCATGACGAATTTTGCAGCCGCGCCCGATCTCCACCCAGTCCATGATCACTGACTCTTCGACTTGACTGTAACTGTGAATGCGCACGTTTCTTCCCACCACACAATTATGCACGTAGCTGCCGCTGATGATCGTTCCTTCCGCAACCACGGAGTTGACCGCCATGCCTTGGCGATCTTGCCAATCGAAGACAAACTTCGCCGGCGGGTCAAAATAGCCAACCGTGCGCAGCGGCCAACTGCGGTTGTAGAGGTTGAACGATGGGTCGATGGAACAAAGATCCATGCTCGCTTCGTAATACGCGTCAATGGTGCCAAGATCACGCCAGTAACTCGGCTCTTCGCCTTTCGACGGAATCGGCACGCGATTTTTGCGGAAGTCATAGGCATAGACGCGTTGGTTTCCGATCAACTCGGGCAGGATGTCGCGGCCGAAGTCGTGCGTGCTTTCCGGTTTTTCGGCGTTGACGCTGAGCGCGTCCACGAGGATCTCGTTATTAAAAAGATAATTGCCCATTGAGACCAGAGCAAAATTGGGCTCGCCGGGAATGGATTTGGGATTTTTAGGCTTTTCCCGAAAATCGACGATGCGCCAGTCGGGTTCGATTTCGATCACGCCAAACTGGGACGCTTCTTCAATCTTTACGGGCAGGGCCGCGACGGTAACGTCGGCGTTCTTCTTTTGGTGCTCATCGATCATCTGGCGCACGTTCATGCGGTAAATGTGATCGGCGCCAAATACGGCGACGAGCTTAGGGCTGTGACGCTCCAGTAGATACAAGTTTTGATAGACGGAATCCGCGGTTCCCTGATACCAGTCCTCTCCAGAACGCATTTGTGCCGGTACTGGAGTGACGAAGTGTTCGCCGAGAAAGTCGCTGGTGCGCCAACCGCGATCGAGATGCTCGAGCAATGATTGCGCTTTGAATTGAGTTAACACATAGATCGACAAGATGCCGGAGTTGACAAAATTCGACAGGACAAAATCAATGATTCGATATCGGCCGCCGAAGGGCACGGCGGGTTTGGCCCGGTGCTGTGTCAGTGGATAAAGGCGCTCGCCACGTCCGCCCGCGAGTACCACGCCTAAGACGTACATCATTTCCCTCTTTTAGTTTGCCTAAGTCATGAGTTGCCGATACAGGTCGGTGAAATGTTTTGCCGAGCGATTCCAGGAAAAATCCATTGCCATCGCTCGTCGCTGCAGTGCGCTCCAGGCCGGCCGATTTCGGTAAACCAGCAGGCATTCGTCCACCGCGGCGAGCAG
>Ga0207701_10007971_pt1 | contig 10480 bp, 6 predicted proteins | sample KBSSwiSSwithPhiX_FD_184294 | JGI IMG/M metagenome (GOLD analysis project Ga0207701, IMG submission 184294) | Switchgrass rhizosphere bulk soil microbial communities from Kellogg Biological Station, Michigan, USA, with PhiX - S5 (SPAdes) (version 2) | ecosystem: Environmental > Terrestrial > Soil...
CCGCGCGCGCCCGGTCGTCCATCGCGCCCCAGGCGCGCATCAGTTCGTCCTGCGCCGCGGCGGGATCGATCGTCAGCAGCCGCTCGATCAGCGCATGGTGCTGCTTGTACTCGCCGCCTAGTTCCTGCAGCCGCTTCGCGCCTTTCTCGATCCAGTCCCACGCCATGGGGCCAATTCTACTCACGGCGCGGGGGGCCACGAGGCGGGTCCAAGGACCCGCAGCCATGACCAACTGCGGTCGCGGAACGGACGACGTCCGGGCTTTGCAGGAGCGCGTCGACGCCAATCGAAGGCATGCAGCCCAGTATCCGGCCGGCGTAAAATGCAGAGCGCCATCGACCCAAGCGCCGTACCACGTCGACGCGTTGAGCACCTGCAATACAGCCAGCCTATGCGTGGCAAATGCCAAGAGAATCAGCAGCAGTTCCATGACCGCTGAGTTGCGCAGGCGCAGCGCGGAGGCGACAATTTCATTGAACCGCGGGCGGTCTGCGTCGGCAATCAGGCCGCCTTCGAGGAACTGCCGAATGATGCTGCGGCTCCAATCGTGAACGAACAACTCCGCGGCAATCAGCAGAGACAGCACACCGAGGAGCCGGACGTGAGTGTCGACCGCGAACAGAAACGGCACCTGAACACCACCGACGAGATTTCCTTGCAGAGCGGTGAGCAGCAAAAGCGGCAGCCAGGCGACGGCCGTGATGATGATAATCCGGCGCAGCAATAGCTCGAGCGCGGGTCCCGACAATCGGGTGCGTAGAAAAAATTGAAAAAGCGGCCCGCCCAGAGCGAGAGAAAAATTCGCCGGCTCATCGAGAAGATCGCTCTTATTGTTCATAAAATTTTCGCTCGCGATCTTCGCGTTACTTTACCAACTCGATATTGACGGGGTGTCGGGTATTTTCGAAGCACGATTTTTTTACGCGAGACAACGAAGGCAGAAAACAGAGTGTTGTTAAATATTTCTCCGTTAACTCTGTTTGCCCTCGTTAAATTGAATTTCTCTTCACCCGACCCTCGTCACTCGTTGAGCGGCTTTCAACCAACGCGAGCCCCGCTTATCCTATGAGCATGTTACAAGAATCGCCGGTACTATCTTGTGACGAACTCCGTAAGCGGCTGCAGCCATTTTGCGAGAAGCATCGCATCCGCCGGCTGGAGGTTCTCGGTTCGGCAGCGCGTGATCAGACAACGCCAGGCAGCGACGTGGACCTGCTGGTGACGCTTGACGAGTCAGCTCCGGTCTCCACCTCCGAGTTGCTCGAAATGGCGGGCGAGGCGGAGGAATTAATCGGCCGCCCCGTGGATTTTGTCCTGCGCTCATCGTTGGAGAAGTCGCCGAACCGTTTTGCCCGCGAGCACATTCTGGCCACGGCCGTATGTTTGTATGGAAGTTGAGCAACTCGGTCGGCTGCGCGACATTCTGGAAGCGGCTCGGCTGATCGGCGTCGCCGCCGGAACTACAGGGACGAGCTCGGCCATGTCAAAAACTTCATGTTTTTTGATCTGGACTCATTGTGGAATTCGGCTTTTAGATTCCGAGCTTCCAGTTTCATGCGTAACTGCAGTTGAAGAATGCTCCGTCTCCGACATCGCCGAAGACCGCAAAGTCGGCAATTGAACGAGGTCCTTCGAGAAAATCAGATCCAGCGTCCAGTCGAGCGCGATCCGAACCTTCTTTTGCAAGCCGGGAAGTTTGCTCAGGTAAATCGCGCGCCACAGCAACCACGCGAGGTACCCGGAAAACTGCCAGCCAAAAATTTCGGCGACGCCGTGGCGCCGTCCGATGGTTGCCAGCAGGCCGATGATTTTGAACTTGAACGGCTGAGGGACCTGGCCGCGCATTGCCGCAACGATATTATTCGCCAACACCGCGGCCTGGCGGATAGCGTGCTGCGCGGTGGGTGGATAGAACTTTCCGGGATTCAGCGCATCGGGCACGAGCGCGCAGTCGCCCAATGCCCACACGCCGGACCAGTCCGATACCTGAAGACAATCGTTCGCAACGATGCGGCCCCGCTGCTTGGCGCAGGGCAGAGTCGACAACAGCGGTGGTGGGGTGGTGCCCGCGGTCCAGATGAGCATACGGGTGGCGATCTTCGTGCCATCATCCAGCGCCACTTCCTTACCGTCATAACCGGCGACTTTGGTCTTTAAGCGAACTTCCACGCCGCGCCGGGCGAGCCGTTCCTGGGCGTAGCGACCGAGGCTTACCCCTAACTCCGGGAGGATGTGATCACCAGGGTCCGCCACAACGACCCGGGGCATATTCTCCTTCAAGTTGGGATAAAACTTCATCGCTTCACGCAGAAAATCGTTGACGGCGCCGGCGGTTTCAATGCCCGCGAAACCGGCGCCCGCTATCACCACCGTCAACGTTGTCTTGCGCTCGGTTTCATCCGCCTGGTTGTCCGCCAACTCCAGCGCATCAATGACGCGGTTTCGCACCAGAATGGCATCGCCCAAGGTCTTCATCGAGAGCGCATGCTCCGCGAGACCGGGCGTCCGATAGAAGTTCGTCACCGCGCCGAGCGCCAGCACGAGCTGGTCATAGGTGAGATCGAACGAGCGGGCAAGACCGCTATGCCGGATGCGCACTTGCTTGTTGGCGAGATCGATGGCCTCGACGTCGGCGATAGCCACATGGGTGCGTCGCAGCATTTTCCGCAGCGGCTGCACGATATCGGTGACGGACACGTCGGCCCCCGCGACTTCGTGGAGCATCGGTGTAAACAGCACGAAATTCTCTCGCGATACGAGCATGATTTCCACGTCCCGCTCGTTCGCCAGTCGCTTCTCAAGATGTAACGCTGTGTAAGCGCCGGCAAAGCCGCCACCCAGAATCAAAATGCGTTTCTTCGCTGTCGAACTGTCCATGTGGCTCTTTCAGTAGCTCAAATCGCATAGAGTGAGGAAACCATCTCATCGCCCGTTACGCAGCTGAAACCCGAAAACAAAATTAATCTACAACATGGGTAGTCGCATCCAGCTTACAGCCCGGGACTGGTATGCATGATGCCGCCGTCGGCAAAGATGGTCGTCGCCGTCATGTAGCTCGCGCCGTCTCCCGCGAGAAAAGCAACGACGCTGGCGATCTCCTCGGGTTTGGCCATGCGCCCCAGCGGGATCGCACTGTCGAGCTTCTTCAGCAACGTTGGGTTGTTCATGGTCGACAAGTTGATCGGAGTGGCGACCGCGCCGGGGCCGACCCCGACGACGAGGATGTTGTGCGGGGCGAGCTCGACGCCGGCGGTGCGCGTCAGCATGCGCATGCCGCCCTTGGAGAGGCAGTAGGCGGTGTTGTTTGGCATCGGCCAATCCTCGTGCACGGAAGTAATGTTGATAATGCGTCCGCCGCCGCCCTGCTTGATCATCTGCTGCGCTGCCAGCTGGGTGCCGAAAAAGGCGCTCTTCAAATTGATGGCAAGAACTTTTTCATATTGTTCTTCGGTTGTGTCGAGCACCGAAGTGCGCGTCTCGACGCCGGCATTGTTGACCATGATGTCCACGCGGCCGAACTTTTCAACGGCGGCGTTGATAAGCTTGCGCAGGTCGGCGACCTTGCTGACATCGGCTTGAACCCCAATGGTTTGATCGCCCAACGCGACCACCTGTTTCTCCAGGGCTTCGGTCGCCTCCGGATGCGCGACATAATCAATGACAATATTCGCGCCCTGTTTGGCCAATTCCAACACGATGGCCATGCCGATGCCGCTGTTGCCACCGGTAACGATAGCGACTTTACCTTTCAGACTCATAATATTTCCTCCTTTGTAACCGTTAGTGGAAGTCCGTTGGTGGATGGCTGTACAACGGCAAATGATAAGGCCGCCATCACTAGTGCCACCAACGCCGTTCCGCCGTAGATAACGTTCAAATCCAATCCAGCCCAGTTTTGCAATGGCCCAACGCCGAACGCTCCAATGCCGTATCCGATCTGGTAGAAAGCGATCAGGCCGCCGGCAACAGAAGCGGCAATGGTGGTCAATTCTTTCTGGCCGAAGCTGATGGTCAACGGCAGCAGCGCTGAACAGCCGAGTCCCGCCAATCCAAAGGCCAGAATACCGAGGACCGGATCTCCCTTCGGAATGAACGCAACAGCGACAAAAGCAAGCGCCACCACGATGGGCAAGACCCGGTAAGTGCGGCCTTCAGGAAACCATCGCTCGATAGCCGCGAAGAGAATGCGCCCTGCAGTTACAGTCGCCCAGAAGACCGTCAGGGCCAAAGAAGCCAGGGTCGTGCCCGCTCCGAAGTTTTGCGTCATGTAAAGAGATGCCCAGTTACCGTTCATCGTTTCGCAAATGCCATAGAGAAGAACGAACGTCGCATAAACCCAGAACCGCTCAGGAAGCTGCGTCTTGCCTTTCGCCGTCTGCGCGGCACGGGCCTGCGCGCCTTGGTCCAAGGGCAGGCGCACACTGAACAGCAGCAGTCCCACCAGCAGTGCGCTCACCAACAATGGCAAGCCCCACCAGATGCCCAACCCCACGAAGATGGCAATAAATACCGGCGCCAACGTCGTCCCCAATCCAAGCAGCGCATTCAACCCAAGCACGGCCTTGTCCACCTTCTGCGGGAAAAACCCGGCGGTAAACGTATTGAGAGCCGGCACCGTGAACCCGAAGCCGACGCCCAAGCAGGCCGTGGCCGCCAGCAAGATGCCGAAAGCCAGCACGTGAGCATGCATGACAAACTGGCTCACGATGAGCAGAGTCATCGCCGCCAGATTGGCGCCGAGACCCAATAGATAAACCCGCTTAGCGCCGAGAGAGCGCGTCAAGCCTGCGCCCAGCAGCGACGAACCAATCGCCGTGATCGCCTGGGGCACAAACATGGCGCCGTATTCCGTGCTCGATAGACCGTATTCGCTGGCGCTGGTGAATACCGCGCCGGCCGCCGGAAAGGTCACCAGCGCCACGCCTTGAATGACGGCGGCAACATAGATGGCTGCAATTTCGTTCCGTTGGGCCAATATTTTTCTCTCTTACTTGAGCCGTTCGAGCAGATGATCGCCGACCCGCAAAGCGTTGGCCATTGCGGTCAAAGCTGGATTCACCGCACCGATGCTCGGGAAAAAACTCGTGTCCACGACGTAAAGGTTGTCGAGTTCGTGCGCCTTGCAATTTACATCGAGCACCGAGCTCTTCGGGTCCTTGCCAAAGCGGCAGGTGCCGGCCTGATGCGCGACGCCGCCAATCCCGATCTCATTCTTCATATATAGATTCCGTGGAATTAAATGGTTCGGATGCATGCCCAAGTGATCGAGCATGGATTTCAGTTTGTCGTAGAGCTTCTGCTTAGCCACTTGGTTGTTGGGCGTGTAGCTCAACTTGATGTTGCCGTCTTGCGCCAAGGTAACGCGATTGTCCGGCATCGGCAGATCTTCCGTCGATAGCCAGAAGTCGACGGCGTGCTTTGCCACTTCATCGAGCGCGAACATGGGAGCCAATCCCGCTTCGATGGGCTTCTCCCCCCGATACATCGGTCCCTGCGACTTGCCGACCATCTGGATATTACCCATGGGATATTCGAAGTCCTTCATGCCGAAATAGAAGTCATTCAATCCCAGAGTTTTTTGGAAAACGGTGGGATTCGGTTCTTTGGAAACGGCCAGCACCGCCGCGCTATTGTGGTACATGTAGTGGCGGCCCACTTGGTCGGAGCCATTGGCAAGACCATGCGGGTGCTTATCGTTGGCCGACAACAGCAACAGCTTGGCTGAATTGGCAGCGCCCGCCGAAACCACGACGATGCCGCCCTCATAAGTTTCCTTTTCGCCGCCGCGTTCGACCACCACTTCGGTTACCGCTGTGCCGGTTGAATTGGTATTGAGCTTGACCACCTTGGCGTTGGTGAGCAGCGTGATATTCGAATACTTCAACGCCGGACGCACAGCGAGCACTTCGGCGTCCGATTTGGCGTGCACTAGACACGGGAAGCCATCGCAATCCTTGCAGCGAATACAAGCACTGAAGGGCGCGTTCCGCTCATCGAGCATAACGCCACAGGGCGCGTGGAACGGACGGTAGCCGGCCCGCGCTAAATCATCATGCAACTGTTGAATGCGCGGCTCGTGGGACACCGCCGGAAAGGAATAAGGCGCGCTATAGGGCGGCTCGGTGGGATCTTCACCGCGCGCGCCGTGCACTTGGTACATCTGCTCGGCCTGGGTGTAATAGGGCTCCATGTCCTGGTAGTCGATGGGCCAGGCCGGCGAAACGCCATCGTAATGCTTGAGCTCGCCGAAGTCCTCCTTGCGCAGGCGGTAGAGCGCCGCGCCATACATCTTGGTGGCGCCGCCGACGAAGTAATGGAGACCGGGCTGGAAGGGCTTCCCCGTGTTGTCGTACCAGGTTTCCTGGGGAACGTAGCGGTTCTTGATGAACACCTCTTCCACGTCCCAATTTTGCTGTTCACGTTTCAGCCAGTCGCCGCGTTCGAGTATCAGGACGCTCTTGCCCGACGGCGCCAGGTGCCGAGCCAACGTCCCGCCGCCCGCGCCGCTACCAATGATGATGACGTCATATTTCGCGTTCATAAGTCTCTCCCAAATAAGCCCTAATTAAAATCCGAAATCCGAATATCGAAATCCGAAACCTTCCTCGTATCGGTTGATTACTTTCCGAACTTAGTCAGAAATTGAAAAGCTGCCTATTGGACCTTAGTCCAATACGGGGATTATGTGGACCTCAAGCAAAATTCGAAATCCGAAGCTCGAAATCCGAAAAGAGACGAGGGTCGAGGGTCGGGTGTCGTGGGGAAAACCCCTCGTCCCTTGACACTCAATACTCGACACTCTTTCTGCTTTTGGATCATTTGGATTTGTTTCGAATTTCGGATTTCGAGTTGCGAATTTTCTCTTACCCTTCTCTCCCCACTACGGCCGCTCCGTTTTCTTTTTACCGACATCCATCAGCAGCGCTGCGACTAGCGCAGTCCATCCCGTCTGGTGGCTTGCGCCCAGGCCCGCACCTGTGTCGCCGTGAAAGTATTCATGGAACGGGATGTAGTCGCGCCAGTTAGGATCGGTCTGGAAATAGTCGTTGTCGCCCCACACCGCCCGGCGTGCGCCACGCGCCGGATCGCGCAGAAAAATATTGATCAGCCGGCCGGCGAGGTTCTGAGCCGCATCACCCAAGCTGAGCATTTTTCCGGAGCCGCTTGGGCATTCCACTGTAAACATATCGCCGTAATAACTATCGAATTCCTGCAACGCGCGCACCAGCATGTAATTCACCGGAAACCATATCGGTCCGCGCCAATTCGAGTTGCCGCCGAACAAACGGCTATCCGATTCCGCCGGCAAATACTTGACCGTGAAATGTCTGCCGCCAGCGTCAAAGACATACGGATGATCGCGGTGATAGGCCGACACCGATCGGATGCCGTAGTCCGAGAGAAACTCACGCGGGTCAAACATCCGCCCGAGCAAGGCCTTGAGCCTTTCGTTACTCAGGATCGCCACCAAGCGTGAATCGTTCTTGCCGGGAACCGTCATCGATGCAACCAGGCTGAACAGGTCGGGCCGCGTCGACGTTAGCCATTTTATTCGACTGATCAACATCGACTGATGCGAAAATCTGCTCGGATGAAATGCCAGTACGGCAAAGAGAGGTGTCAGACCGACCATGGTGCGGATTTTCAGTGGGATGTTTTCGCCAGTGGAGAGGTGAATGACATCGTAAAAAAACTGTTCCTGTTCATCCCACAGATCGATGCCTTTGCCGCTCATGTTGGTCATGGCGTGAGCAATGTTCACGAAGTGCTCCACGTACTTGACCGCCATCGGCTCATAGATCGGATCGTGCTGGGCCAGTTCGGTGGCGATGGCGAACATATTTAAACTAAGCTTCGCCATCCAGCTCGTGCCGTCGCTTTGTTCGAGCGTACCGCCATCAGGCAGCGGCTGGTCCCGATCAAACACGCCGATGTTATCCATGCCGAGGAAACCGCCGCCAAAAATGTCGCGCCCATCGGCGTCCTTGCGGTTGATCCACCAACTGTAATTGAGCATCAGGCTGTGGAACATCTCGGCGAGAAATTTATAATCCCTTTGTCCCGTCTGCTCCAGGTCGTGGCGATAGACGACAAGGGCAGCCCAGGCCAAGACCGGCGGATTGACATCGTCGAAGTTCCATTCATAGGCCGGATATTGGCCGTTGCCGTGTTGATACCACTCGTAGCCCATGCGCAAGAGTTGCTTCTTGGCAAAATCAGGATCGATGCGCGACAAGGTCACACAATGAAAAGCCAAATCCCAACTCGCGTACCAGGGATATTCCCAGGTATCCGGCATCAAGATCACGTCATCGTTGCTCAGATGTTTCCAGGCACGATTGCGTCCATGCCATCGTTCTTCGGGCGGCGATGGTTCCGTGGGATCGCCCGAGAGCCAGCGAAAGACGTCGTAGTTAAAGAATTGCTTGGACCACAACAAACCGGCAAAAGCTTGCCGCTGCACCGAACGCTCGTCAGCGGTGAGCTGGGCGGGATGCACGGCGTTATAGAACTCATCGGTTTCAGCGATACGTTGGGCGAAGATGGCGGTGAAATCGGCAAACGGATCCGCTTGCGGTTCGGCAGCGAAACGCACTTCCACCGCGAAGCTACTACCGGGAGCAACGATCGCTTTGGCGTGCCCAGCAAGTTTACTGCCTTGGAGTGGGTTGACTCGATCCAGTAAGCCATTCACGACGGCGTCATTGATCCCATCCTTCACATACGGTGATGGATTAGGCGCGTGGTACAGCCGCTCGGCATTGGTCTCATTTTCGGTGAAAAGTAGATCCATCGGTGGGTGATCTGCTGCGCGCACGTACCACCAGCGTTCCCCTAGCGCGTCGTGTTGAGTGTATGCGGCGCCGGAGCTGATGGCTTTGATCATGGAGCGCGGTACACCCGGTTCCCACGTCCAGGCGTTGCGGTACCAGAGATGCGGCAAGACCTGAATCGGCGCCGGATCGGGACCGCGATTGATCGCCGTGATGCGGCAGAGGATGTCTTCGGAATTTGCTTTGGCATATTCGATGAAAACATCGAAATAGCGATTGGCTAGGAAAACATCACGCAGGGCATCAAACAGTTTAAATTCACGTTCGGCCTGGGTGCGCTGACCATTAACCTGCACGAGTTCTTCATACGGATAAGCGACCTGCGGATACTTATAGAGCATCTTCATGTAGGAATGCGTCGGCGTGCCGTCGAGAAAGAAATAGTACTCCTTCACATCCTCGCCATGATTCCCTTGTAGATTGGTCAAGCCGAACATCCGCTCTTTCAGGATCGGGTCCTTTTCATTCCACAATGCCACGGCCAGGCACACATGCTGCTTGTCATCGCAAAAGCCCCCGATGCCATCTTCGTTCCAGCGATAGGCGCGCGACCGAGCGTGATCGTGGGGGAAATAGTTCCAGGCGTCGCCGTTTGCGCTGTAGTCCTCGCGCACGGTGCCCCACGCGCGCTCGCTGAGATAAGGCCCCCAGCGTTGCCAATTGGCTTTGCCCGCTTGGTTCTCTAGCAAGCGACTTTGCTCGGGACTGGCCGCCATTAGAATTTGATCGTCCTTAAAATCCGCACTGTAAAACTTTTCATTCCCCGCTCGCCCTTCGACTTTCGTCACGCCAACCCGAGAGCTAAAATCTTCGCGGCAGTGAATCGTAGATGGGTGCGTTACCCAGCAGATTCGGTATCAGCATCGCCGCGAAGCACGCGCCGAGCATGGGCAAAAGCAAGGTGAAGCTTGCCGTCATCTCGGTGACCAAAATGATGCCGGTAACAGGGGCTCGAACCACGGCAGTGAAAAATGCCGCCATGCCGACAATTCCGAACGCGGTTGGATTCGGTGCCACCGCGGGGAACCATCGATCGCAGATAATCCCGAAGAGAAGTCCGCTCTGGGAACCTAGTACCAAAATAGGCGCGAACAATCCCCCGGGTGTTCCCGCTGCATACGATAACGGCCCGAGTCCGAAGCGAAGCAAAAAAACTCCCGACAACATGACACCGGTCTCCGCGCCGCCAGAGAGTGTTCTCTGCGTGATCGTATCGCCACCACCAACCACTCCCGGGGCAAACCAAGCCATCAGTCCCACCCCCGCTCCAATCAGCGCGGCACGCAGTTCGACCGGCAACCGATGGCTCCGGCCGGCGGCCACGAGTGTACCGACGATCGCGCGGTTGTAGGCGACGCCTAGACACCCGGCGACAAGACCCAGTGCCAGATGAACGGGTACCGTTCCAAAGCTGGGGTAGGGCATCGTATCGACGTGGAAGTCCGGCGCATCACCGAGGAATACGCGGGCCACCGCGATCGCGCCCGTCGAGGCGCCGAGCGTCGCGATAGTGATCCGTGTGTCGAATCGGCGCACCAATTCCTCCAGGACAAATACAGCCCCCGCGATGGGAGCGTTAAATGCCGTAGCAAGTCCGGCACCCGCGCCGGCGGCCAGAAGCGCTTTGCAGTCATCTTCGTGGCGGC
>Ga0207701_10007974_pt1 | contig 10478 bp, 10 predicted proteins | sample KBSSwiSSwithPhiX_FD_184294 | JGI IMG/M metagenome (GOLD analysis project Ga0207701, IMG submission 184294) | Switchgrass rhizosphere bulk soil microbial communities from Kellogg Biological Station, Michigan, USA, with PhiX - S5 (SPAdes) (version 2) | ecosystem: Environmental > Terrestrial >...
GAGTAGTCGCCGATCCGCTCGCGAATCCACCACACGCCGTCTCGTCGGCGCGCGTCAGCGTCCGAGAATCGATACCGGTACAGAACAGCCCGAAGATATTGCGGCGCGCGTGGCTGAAACGGATTGCGTTCCAGCAGCGAGAGCACCTCGGTGTCGTTTTCGAGAATGCGCTCGCAGAGGTTCTGCAGCCATCGCTCTCCCTCGAATCGGCCGAGTGCCGCGAACCACATCTGCCAGTCGACGCGCGGTTGATGCGGCGCCACCCAGGGCGGACGGCGGTGCAGATCGCCCGCCTTGTATTTGAACTCGTACTCCATCCACGTCGCGCCATCGTCGGAGCCTTCGAGGACGATTTCCGGTCGGGTGGTGGTCATGACCGCGAACAATCCGTAGGCGTTCACGCTGCGGAACGAAGCGACCGCGTCCATCACAGGATTGACGATCGGTGCGATCGGCAGCGCGATGCCAAGCGAAGCCGCAAACGCCGTCGCCGACAACGGGACGATAGCAACCGCCACGATGGTGCCGATGATTTGCCGGAGTCGACTCGCAGGGCTTGTCGAGATTCCAAGCCGCGTCCATGCACCAAGCGCCGTGTCGTCGAGCAGGAACACGCACAGCGCAATGCTCAGCACGTTGAAGAATGCGTAGTTTCCAGTGAGGGCGATCAGGAGCTGCAATCCGGTCAAGAGCACGAACGCCAGAACTCGCAGCCGGCGCGTGGCCAGAATCAGATAGGGCGCGCCAATTTCAATCACGAACACCAGCGCCGTCGAGAGCTCGAGAAACCACACCGGCAACCGATGGGCGTACCAGGCGAGCGGAGTCGGGATCGGCTGCGTTTCGAAGTGATGCGACAGCGCGGTCAGGTTGTGCCAGGTCGGATCGCCACTGGCCAGCTTCACCACACCTGACCCGACCATCAGCCGGAAAAGCAGCCACAGAAAGAGCCACACCACGATGCGAGGCGGTGCGATCAGCTCACGGGGTCGCTCACGGAACCTCGGCGGCGCGAGGAAGATTGCGAGAAAACCGGTTTCCAGCAGCAACGTGTCCCATTGATACGAGAGAAACTCCTGACCGACGACGGAGAGCGACAGGTAGAAGACCCATAACAGGATCAGGGCCGGCGTCGGCAGAATGCCGGCGATGAGAAACGACGAGAGCGCGACGCCACCGACGCAGAGGAAGCGCAGCATTGCGTCGCTGGCGCTGATCCAGGTCAGGGTTGGAAATATCCAGAACCGGTTGAGTCCCTTTATCGCGGCGAGCGCTTGCATGTACTGGTCGGCGGGAAGGATGCCGTTGTGACCGACCAGGCCGAGGATCTGCGAGCCGGCGGACCAGAACGCTGCCAGATACACCAAGCCGAGCAATCGGAGGAAAAGCCAGGTTGCTCGTGCGTAAGTCGGTTGGCCGTTGGTTGGCGCCGCCACGTTCCGGGCATCTTAGCAACCGGCGGGGAAGCAGGAGGCTGTCTTCCCAGCCTCCTGCCTCCAACCTCGAACCTCCTGTTGATACCTGCAGTCTCGTATCTAATTGTCTGATTGCACTTTGAATCCGGAGATCTTGATCAGCGCGCCATGGTTGCCTGCGCCGAGGCCGTCGTTGACGGCGCGATGCTGAATGTTGACGAGCGCCTCCTCGCCAGATCCGAAAAAGATGAAACCAGACGGCTCGGCGCTCGTGTCGCGGAGCGAAGCGAAGCGAACGCAGCCGTCGGATTGTGTGTCGCTGTCTGATCCGTCCGGCAAACAGATCCACAGGTCGTTGCCGCGACGCTCAGTCACGGTCGGATTCTGGCCGGTCACGACGTTCACCGGGCCGTCCTCAAGCACGACGAGATTTCCGGTGTGCGGCTGGAAGGCCACGTTGTCGTACATCTGCCGCTCCGGCGTGCCGGGAATGAAGCGTGAGACCACCGGCGTCGTTCCGGTCGGCGCCGAGGCGTTCGGTTCCTCGACGAGACACATCACTTCGCTGTTGACCGCGCCGCTTTCGACCAGGCTGTTGAAACCATTGCTCATACGGCCGGTATTGGCCCAACACGCTCTGAAGACACCCTGCTCGGCGGCAATGGGATCGATGTCCATATCCTCCGGCCGGTAAAAGCCAGTGAACAGCTGAACCAGCTGCGCTACGCCGAGGTTGATGTCGCCGTCGGCTTCGACGACGTCTTTAGGGGGGCCGCTCGGTTGGGGAACCGCCGTCAGCGTGAGATCGACCGCCGTCCATCGGCCCTTCCCAGTCTCAGCGCCTTGTCCCCAGTTGCTGGAGCCGTTGCGTCCGACATGGAGACCAAAAATCGTGCCGGCAACCAGCGGTGATTGAGCCGGGACTGTGATCGGCGAGCCCCCGGCGAACGGAGTCTGCGGCACGAATTTATAGATGCCGCCGCCATTCCTGCCGCCGCTCGGCGCCAACTCGTCGCCGTAAATCATCGTGCCGTCGGATTTGATCGCGAAGCTTTCGAACGACAAACTTCCAACCGCGCGTCGCTTGACGACGTGCAAGGGATCGCTGGTGACCCCGGTGACGTTGTTGATGACAACCGGTCCAGTGATATGCACGGGATCGATCAGCTCGTACAATCCGCCGGCCTGTCCGTTTTCCTCTGCGACGATGATGGTGCCCCAGGGAGTCCGACGGACCGGGTCGCACGAGCTCAGACCGGTGATGATGGTGGTGGCGTTGCTGGTCGGCGGCCCGGAAAGATCCACGCGCTGAACCGCGGGGTTCGAGGTTTCCTCGTCACAGATGAAAACATGGGTTGGATGATCGTCATCCGGCCAGAATGCGATTTGGTCGGCTGCGGACGCGACGGAACTCGACACCAGCGAAACCTGGAGGCCTGCCGCGACGTCGATCGCCGGCAGATTGTCCAATCCGTCGTAAGGGCCAAGAGAGCTCTCATCAAGCGGATGAGTAAATCCAAACAATTGCTGGGCATGGTCGCTCAACTGCTCGGCGATGTAGGCTCCGAAGTCAAGGTTGGGATCGCTCGCTTTCAATCGAGACGTCATTGCAACGACGATGAAACAGACAATCAACAGGCACGATCGGATCAAATATCTGGACATAGCGCGCTCCTCCTCATCCATTGCTGCAATTCAGCGCAGCAGTCGCATCGTGCCGTATTGAATTAACCGGTTTGCGACATCGACGTGAAATCGGCGATCACAGGCGAGTTCGCATCGACACGCGCCTTGAAGTTGTGAAAAACTGCTGACCTTACGAGAGGATGGTTGCGTGATCGTTCGTCCTGCCGGCGCCGACCTGCACCTCATCACGCAGCCTGATCACGCGCATCTCGCCGCGACGATCATCGAACATGCCGTGACGCTGGCCGCGCGCCCGCGCCGGGATGCGATCCTTCTGGCGGTGGCGGAGCACGACAACGGGTGGGCCGAAGAGGACGCCGCGCCGATCGTGAATCCTGCAAACGGACGACTGGCCGACTTCGTGAACGTGCCGCTCGCGGTCCGCCATCGCGTCTGGCCTCGAGCGATTCGGCGTCTCGAACAGCATCCGTGGACGGCGGCGCTCGTCGCCCAACATGCCCTGGTGGTTTACGATCGGTATCGCTGGGAAGCGGAATGGACGCCGTTTTTCGAGGGCATGGCATCCGCCCGGGATTCGCTGCTCGAGGCGAGCGGACTCACATTCGACGAACTTGTTTCCGATTACGAATTCGTGCGGCTGGCGGATCTGATATCGCTGATCTTCTGCATGGCCATCACCCAGCCGCAGCAGTTTGGGCATTGGACCGTTCAATTCTTCGGCGACCATGTCGTCGTCTCGCCTGATCCATTTGGCAACGCAACGATTCCGATCGAAGTCGGCGCGCGCGCGCTTCGCGATCAGTCATTTCGATCGGACGATGACCTGCGCGCCGCCGTGAGCGCGGCAACGAACGTTACGGTGAGAGGAACCGTTTCAGGGACACCGTAGACTGATCTTGCCGGTTCACCCGCGCGGCGGCGAATGAGGTCCGCGCGTGATTTGGCCGACGATCGCGGCGAAAGAAGCCACCACGTCCACTGCGTAAAACACCGTGGTCCAGAACAAGAAAGCGACGAACTGTCGTCCGTGTCCAGCTTTCACAAGCGCAGTCGACACATGACCGACGATCGTTGCCGCGTACAAGGCGGGTATCCAGAACGGAAGCGTGCCACGCGCGACGAATCCGAGGACGGCGATCAGGATCACCCGATCGAGATAGCCCGTCGAGAGCATCCACGTTTCGAGCTCACGCCAGAACGCAACCCGTGAGGTGCCGCGCACTCGCGGTGCTGTCGCCGCCGTCCACAGATTCCCGGCCCATCGGATGTGCTGTCGCCAGTAGTCGGAAAACCGGTGGACGACCGGGTGTTCGGTGACGGCGGCCTGCACCAGACGCGTTCGCCAGCCCGCATGGGTCAGGCTCACCGTGGCGCGAACGTCATCTTCGGAAAATCCCACGCCGAACCAGTCGAGCGTCTCGAGCGCTGTCCGTCGGTAGGCGGATGCGCCGTTGGTCGCCGGATTGAGATCGAGCCGATCTTTTCCCGCCGACGTCACGAGTTGATGCACCCAGCTTTCAACCGCGGCGTAGTGCGACACCGGCGTGTTCGTCGCGCCAATCGGCCACAGCAGCGCCGCCGCCCCTCCCACCCTCGCGTCGGCGAAGGCGTCGGCGAGGCGCTGTAACCAGTCGGGCCGAGGCCGCATGTCCGCGTCGCACACGGCGATCAGTTCGGCAGGCGGGGCCGCAGCGATCCCGGCATTCAGCGCGGCAATCTTTCCTCGGGAGATGGGCAACCCAAGCGTGGTCGTTCGCTCGCGCCGTTCGGCCCACTGCTCGAGCACAGTTCGCGTCGCATCACTGGAACCGTCGTCGATGAGCACGGTAAACAGCCGATCCGAGGGGTAGTCGAGCGCCGTCAGGGCGGCGAGCGTTGCCGTGATGCCCGCGGCTTCATTTCGGGCGGGAACCAGTAACGTCACCGAAGGCCAGGAAGAGGTCGGATCCAGCCGGCGCCCAGCCGGTTTGCTCGGCAACCAGACGGCGACCATGAACGCGGCCCGGCGCAGGGTGAAGACGAGCAGCATCGCCGCCAACAGTCCCGCGAAAACATCGAGTAGCCAGGTCGTCACGCCGGTGACCTCAATTTACCAGCCCGGCGGGTCGCCCAACGCCCGAGCTTTTCCTCCTACCTGGCGTGTCGATGTTGGACCGACCCGTTCGACTACCGAATGAGTCGGCGATTTGCCGGTCAAAAGAGGTCACTGAGGAGAGGCACAATGAGAAGAGTTACCCCGTTTCTTTGGTACGACGATCAAGCGGAAGAGGCCGCGAACTATTACGTGTCTGTGTTCAAGAATTCGAAGGTGACGAGCGTCAATCGCGTCGACCACCGCGTGATGACCGTCAACTTCGAACTCGACGGCCAGCCGTTCATCGCTCTGAATGCCGGGCCCCATTTCAAGTTCACCGAGGCAATTTCGTTCTTCATCAGTTGCGAGACCCAGCAGGAAGTCGACATGTTCTGGGACAAGCTGTCGGACGGAGGCGAGAAGTCGATGTGCGGCTGGCTGAAAGACAAGTACGGCCTGTCGTGGCAGATCGTTCCGACCGCGCTGACAAAGTTGATGGGGGATCCGGATCCGGTGAAGTCGAAGGCGGTATTGGATGCGATGCTCAAGATGCAGAAGATTGTCATCGCCGATTTGCAGCATGCCCACGATCGGGCCGGCTCAGCTCACGCCTCGAAGTGACGTCCGGAAACAGGCGGCTCAGGCTCAGTTAAACCCTTCGACGATGCCGACGGTCTTAGTACTGGAGCCAGCGTCAGGAGGGTGCGATGTTCAGCAAAGGTGTGTTGTCGGCAGTGTTCCTGAGTACGTTGCTCACAGCTATGCCGGCCAGTGCAGCCGCACGCGTTTACGTCCGCGTCGGACCGCCGGCGCCCATCGTCGAAGTGAGAGCAGTCAGACCGGGCCCACGCTATGTGTGGGTCGACGGGTATCAGCGCTGGGACGGGCGCGCCTACGCCTGGGTCCCTGGCCGGTGGGCGCTCCCGCCTCGGGCGAGAACCGCCTGGGTGCCTGGCCACTGGGTGCACGCGGGGCGCGGGTGGTATTTCGTCAACGGATATTGGCGACGGTGAGTCAGTCGTGAAGATCACTATCTACCAGAAGCCAACCTGCACCACGTGCCGCCAGGTCCACGCCGCTCTCAAGGAGAGCGGCGTCGACTTCGACGCCGTCGACTACTACCTCGACCCGATTCCCAAGGCGAAGCTCAAAGATCTGCTGCGAAAAATGGGGATGAAGCCGCGCGATCTCCTTCGTACCAAGGAAGCGATCTACAGGCAGTTGAAGCTCGCCGAACGAGATCTTTCAGACAGTGAGATCATCGATCTGATGGTCGAGCATCCTGATCTCATTCAGCGGCCGATCGTCGAGAAGGGCGCGCGCGCGATCCTCGCGCGTCCGGCGGAACGGCTTAAGGAGATCATGTAGCTCATCACCTGGCGGGTATTTTCAGCAGCACATACGTGATGTGGTTACCCGGCGCCACGAGAAAACTATGGGGAATGCCGGCGGGGATGTGGACGATGTCCCCGGGGCTGAGCGGGTGACGTTCGCCACCATCGAGCCGTGTGCCAAGCCACTCGCCGTTGTTCGTCCCGCGCTTGCCAATCATCGTGCCGCCCATCTGCAATGTGCCGGCGCCGCTCTGCACCATCACGATGTCGATGATGGCGTCGTGCTGTTCCGGATTACCATCCGCATCGCGATACAGCATGCGGAAGCGATGATCGCCGTAATCGGCGAGCGTCTCCCGCGACGAGTGATCGGCGGCCATGTGCTTGGGGAGTTCCGCGTCGTGTTGTTTGAGCTCGCTCGCTTTCCAGAGTGCGAAGCCCTTCGGATCGTCCGCCCGCAACGCCGCGGCAGCGGCAAAGACGACAGTGAGCACCAGCAGGACGCGCCTCATGGAAGACTCCTTTCGAATCAATGGCGTGATTCGGGTGAGCATCTTACTAAAAGGCTTCAGGCTTCAGGCTTCAGGCTTGCCGTGCGGAAGCCCGGAGCCCGGGGCCCGAAGCCGTGTTAGCTGAGCCGTGGAGGCGATTGGGCGGGAACGACCACCCCGGCGCAGACGCCGAAACCGATCCGCGCGCGACCCGGGCGTTCGCAGAACGCGTGAAGGGCAACCTCGTCGCCGTCGGCGAGAAACAGGCGTTGCTCACCGGTCGGCAGTTCCAGCGGGCGTGAACCACCGGTAATCTCCAGCAGACACCCCCGGGCATCGTCGCGAGATCCGGAAACCGTGCCGCTCGCAATCAGATCCCCTGTTGCGAGATTGCAGCCGCCGCTGGTGTGGTGCGTAACCATTTGCGCGACGCTCCAGTACATATCCGCAAACGATCCGCGACTGAGGCGCAGCGCCGGCAGTTTCTGATCGCGCATCTCGGCGCTTCGCACATACACCTCAATCGCGATGTCGAAGCCGGGGTCGACGCCACTTGTCGCCGCCATGAGGTAGGGCAACGGCTGTGGGTCGGCGGCGGAACGGACGAATCCCGGGCAGCGAAATGGCGCGAGTGCGTCGAGCGTGACGATCCACGGCGAGATCGTCGTCGCAAAGTTCTTGGCGAGAAATGGTCCGAGCGGCTGATACTCCCAGGCTTGAACGTCGCGAGCCGACCAGTCGTTCAACAGGCACAGGCCGAAGACGTGTGCCTCGGCGTCGTCGATCGCGATCGCGTCACCCAGTTCGTTGCCGAATCCGATGACTGCCGCGACTTCCGCCTCGTAGTCGAGCCTTTGCGACGGTCGAAACGACGGCGCCGGATCGCTCGGTCCCTTGACTTGCCCCCACGGCCGGCGAACCGGCGTGCCGCTGACGACGATCGACGACGTGCGACCGTGATACGCGATCGGCACATGCTTGTAGTTGGGCAGCAGCGGATTGTCCGGTCGAAACAGGCTGCCGACGTTGGTGGCGTGAAAAATCGAGGCGTAGAAATCCGTATAGCCGCCGATGGCAACTGGCTTCAAGAGTTCGGCGCCGCTCATGGCGACGAGGACGTCGGGCTCGGCTGGCGAGCCGGCGCGGAGCAGTTCCACCAGACGGCGACGAAGGCCCGTCGCCATCGGACCGAGCGCCATCAATGGATTGAGAATCGCGGCGCCGCAGGCTTCCCGCAGAGATTCGGGGAGTCCGGCGAGGCGACCTCGTTCGCGGCACTGCGAGAGGTCGAGGATCTGATCGCCGATCGCGACGCCAATGCGCGGCTGCTCCCGGCTGCCCGTCCGTCGAAACAGACCGAACGGCAGATTCTGGATAGGAAAGTCGGTGGTGGGCGAATTGGCCGCCTCGACCCAGCTTCTCAGAGCAGGGTCGTGAGTGTCGTCGATCATAACGGCAGGGCCGTCGAGGTCTTGACCTCTTTGACGACGATGCTGGTGCGGATGCGATCGACGCCGTCGACCTTCATCAGCTTGTCAAAAAGAAAGCGCTCGAGATGATCGTGATTGCTGACGACGACCTTCAGCAGGTAGTCGTACTCGCCGGTCAGAAAGTGACACTCGAGCACTTCCGACATCCGTTCGATGCGGCCCGGAAACCGTCTGATCGAATTCGGACGATGGTGGGCGAGCATCACATGAACGAAGCACAGCAGGTCGAGGCCGACCGCCTCTCGCCTGACGATCGTCGCATAGTGGCGAATCACGCCGCGGTCTTCCAATTTCCGGAGCCTCTTCTGGAGGCCGGGGCCCGACAGTTTGAAGCGCCGCGCCAGGGCCGCCGTGGAGGCCCGGGCATTCCCCTGCAGGTACGCCAGCAGCTGCCGGTCGAGCTTGTCGATTGAAGATCGAGCCGTGTCGCCGGTCCGTTTGGCCACTGCGATTCCTCCCGCTGCCACACCACAACTGTTCGCACGTTATAGTTAAGATTCTCAACCAATTCAAGGATTTTGGATCGTAATTGAATCCTTGAAGGCCAGTTCTGATTGCGTTATCCTCCAGTCAAAGGGCCCGTCACCACTCTCACCGACGGGCAAGAGGGACGCGCATGCAGGATTTCTGCCCCATCAAACGCGTCGATCATCTCGAGCTCTACGTCGGCAACGCCAAGCAGGCAGCCACCTATTACGCACGGTCGTTCGGATTTGCCGCGACCGGCTATCGCGGGCTCGAAACCGGGCAGCGCGACACGGCTTCTTACGTGCTCGAGCAGGGCCACGTGCGGCTGGTCGTGACGGCCGCGCTCAACCCCGACCATCGCATTGCTCAGTTCGTCTTCGAGCACGGCGACGGCGTCGGCGTGATCGCGCTCGAGGTGCCGGACGCCGCGCAGGCTTTCGATGCGACCACGACGCGCGGCGCCGCCGCGGCCATCGAGCCAGCCGAGGAACGGGACGACCACGGTGTCCTGCGCCACGCCGCTATTCACGGCTACGGCGACACCCTCATCCGGTTCATCGAGCGCGGCGACTATCGCGGCGCGTTTGCGCCCGGATTCGGACCGTGCCAGGCGATTCCCAGCACCTCGGCCGGCCTCGCCGCAATCGACCACATCGTGGGCAACGTGGAGCTCGGCGGCATGGATCGGTGGGTGAAGTTCTTCGCGGAGACGATGGGATTTACCCAGCTCGTGCACTTCGACGACAAGAAAATCACGACCGAATATTCGGCGCTGATGTCGAAGGTGATGCAGGACGGGACCGGCAAGATCAAGTTTCCCATCAACGAGCCGGCGAGCGGCCGCCGCAAATCACAGATTCAGGAATATCTCGATTACAACCACGGGCCCGGCGTGCAGCACATCGCCTTTGCCACGCGCGACATCGTGCACACGGTGTCGGAACTCCGGAAGCGCGGCCTCGAATTTATCCGCATCCCTCCCGCCTATTACGAGGATCTGGAAAAGCGAATTGGGAAGATCGACGAGCCGATCGACGACCTGGCCCGGTTGGGCATTCTGGCCGACCGAGACGAAGAAGGCTACCTGCTGCAGATCTTCACGCAGCCGGTCGAGGATCGGCCGACGCTGTTTTTCGAAGTCATCGAGCGTCATGGGTCGCGCGGGTTTGGTGAAGGCAATTTCAAGTCGCTGTTCGAAGCGATCGAACGGGAGCAGGCGCGACGAGGCAACCTCGTATGAGCTATTACTTCAAGCTCGGCCAGATTCCGCACAAGCGCCACACGCAGTTTCGGCAGCAGGATGGCTCGCTGTATCACGAAGAGCTGATGGGTCTGCGCGGGTTCTCCGGGGCGAAGTCGCTCCTCTACCATCTGCGTCCGCCGACCGAGGTCTCGAACATCGCCGGCAGCTGTCCTGTCGAACTGACCTTCGCGGATCAGGGTCCGCTGCGTCACCGGTTGCTGAACACGGCGTCGCTGCCGATGAAGGGCGACGCGGTTGAGGGGCGCGTTCCGCTGATGGCCAACCAGGACGTCACGATGTCGATCGTGCGGCCGCG
>Ga0207701_10007977_pt1 | contig 10477 bp, 7 predicted proteins | sample KBSSwiSSwithPhiX_FD_184294 | JGI IMG/M metagenome (GOLD analysis project Ga0207701, IMG submission 184294) | Switchgrass rhizosphere bulk soil microbial communities from Kellogg Biological Station, Michigan, USA, with PhiX - S5 (SPAdes) (version 2) | ecosystem: Environmental > Terrestrial > Soil...
GTTTCGCGAATCGATCGATCCCAGTTCGACACCGCATCTGACAGCTCCGCGAGCCTGCGGGCAATGTCGGCGCCCTCGTCACCATAGGTGCCGTCGAGCGCGAGGCGCAGATCTGCGAGCCCGCGAACGACCGGCGCGCGTTGCGCGGCCGCCTGGCGCGGACAGACCAGCGCTGCGATGACCAGCGCCAGGACCAGTCTGGTATCAGCGCGCGAACGGCACACGCTGCGTCTCCCCCTGACCTTCACGAACGGTGATGATGTGATTGACCGGCAGGTTCTCCGTCACATCAACCCGTCCGTCGGGCCATGCGATCTCGAGACGATCGACTTTGGTTGCGGTACCGAGCCCCACGTGGACGCGCATGTCGTGCTGCGTAAGATAGCTGGAGCCGCTGCTGACCTGATCGACGTACGTTCGCCCGCCGGCGATCAGCGTGAGCCGCGCGCCGATGCCGTCGCGGTTCGATTTCGGACCGCTTGCGGTGAGCGACGTCGAACCGATCGTCCGCACGAGGAGCGCGTTGTTGCGATTGCCTCCCTCATTCAGCAGCAGCTGCACGGGCCCGCCGTTGCTGGTGATCAGCAAATCAAGGTCGCCGTCGTTGTCGATGTCACCTTTGGCCAGCGCGCGGCCCACCGTTTCCCTGGCAAATGCCGGGCCGGCCTGCTTGCCCACGTTCACGAATCGATCGCCGGTGTTCCGCAGCAACAGGCTCGGCTGCGCGTGCTTCGCGCCTTTCCGGAACTCGGCGATGTTGTCCACGACGTTGCCGTTGACGATGGCGAGGTCGCGCCTGCCGTCGTTGTCGTAGTCAAGAAACGCGACGCCGAATCCCACGTAAGGAAGCGTTGCCGGTCCGAGGCCGCTCTCGAGCGTGACGTCGGTAAACACGCCGCCGCCCAGATTGCGAAACAGGCTGTGCATCTCGAACTCGTGATTGGTGACCACCAGGTCGAGCCGGCCGTCTCCGTCGTAATCGCCAAACGCCGTGCCCATGCCGGCTCGCGGCTTGGCATCCGCGGCCAGCGACACGCCGGCAGCGAGTCCGACTTCTTCGAAGGTCCCGGTTCCCGTGTTTCGAAACAGGAAGTTCGGCTTGCCGTCGTTTGCCACGAAGACATCGGGCCATCCGTCATCGTTGATGTCGGTGACAGCAACGCCAAGACCGTTTCCTCGAAGACCCGCGATACCCGCCTTCGCGGTGATGTCCACGAACGTGCCCTTGCCGGTGTTGCGATAGAGCACGTTCGGCGACGGATCGTAGGCGAGCGGGTGACAGTAGCCGCGCAGCATCACCGGACTGCGCCTGCCGCAGAATTTGTTGTTGGTCTTCTCGGCCTGAACGTAATTGGTGACAAAGAGATCGAGAAAGCCGTCGCGATCCACGTCGACGAAGGCGCAGCTCGTGCTCCACAACGCCGTCCCCGCACCACCGGCGCGCGGAACTTCGGCAAAGCGGCCGTGACCCAGGTTCCGGTACAGCGTGTTGGGACCGTAGTTGGTGACATACAGATCGACGGCGCCGTCGTTGTCGTAGTCGCCAGCGCAGGCCCCCATGCCGTACTCGTGATGACGGATGCCGGACAAAGCCGTAACGTCCTCGAACGTTCCATTGTGCCGATTGCGGAACAGACGGTGTCTGGCGCTCGCCGCGACTTTGGGATCGGCGATCGATCCGCCGTCCACGATGAAAATATCGATCCAGCCGTCATCGTCAAAATCGAAGAACAGCCCGCCGGATCCCATGATCTCCGCGAAATACTTCGCAGGGCTCGCGCCGTTCACGTGTGTGACGTTCACTCCCGCAGCGGCGGCGATGTCGCGGAACGAGACGTTCGCGACTTGCGCGAACGTCCCAACGTCCGACTTCCAACCTCCAACTTCCAACAAGAAGACGACGATGGCCGCACAGACGCGAAAATGTCCGGAGGCACGTCTTCGTTTGGGAGTGGGGAGTTGGGAATTGGGAATTAACACCTGGTCAGCTACGGCATCGACCCATCGGTCGAGAGCACAATCTGCGCGCCGGGGTGATTCAACAAGGACAAGGAAAAGTTCTGCATCGGGCCTTTGGCCCCGGCCGGGCGTTCGAACACGACCCGGTGCTGCGTCATCTGCTTGATATAGCGCAACGTGATCTCGCGGGCCAGGTCGGGCAGGATCGTCGAGCTCAGCGCACTCGTCGCCGAACCGGTAATCGGCACGTAGCGCCCACCCGTCAATTCCTGTACGGCCTTCGCAACTTGTGCGTTCTGTCCTTCACCGCTGTTACCGGCGGCGGGCAGCCCGCCCGGCTGCGCCGCGCCAAAGCCGGGGGCCACCATGATCAGGTTGGTCCAGACACGGTGCTTGCGCAGCGAGGTGACCATCTTGACGTTGGCCTCGCGCCGGACCTCGCTTCCGTCCTGCTGCGTGGTGGCGATCGACACGAGGACCGGCAGGTACGGCGGCAGCTCAGTTTCGACGCCCTGGAATTCTCTGTCGAGACGTTCGGCAAACTCGCCGAGCGCATCGCTGAAGCGCCCCAGTCCGTCATCGATCGTAATCAGGTTGACCCCCTTCTCGATCTGCACCCGGTCCGTCGTCTCGCGGAGCAACCAGCGCGGATTGGGTGCTGTGGCGATCAGCGATACGGCGATTCCCGCCGGCAGGCCGGCAAAGAACTTCTTCAGTCCCGTACGGTAATGCACGAGCGCATCGCTCGTGCGTGGGCCGTTGTCGACGAGGACCGTGACTCTGAGCGGCCAGCCGAAGCGCTCGACGCTCACAACCGTGCTCGGCCCGAGGTTCTCTTTGATCGCAATGTCCGACGCCTGAACGTCGAGCACCGGTTTCCCCTTGCCGTCAACGGCGAGCAGATAAATGGCGGATGCCTCCTGACCATACATCGCGGCGCACATGGTCACGAGACCGGCCACGAGTGTCGCGGCGCGGACGAGCAGCCATCGGCGACGAACCAGACCCTGCATCATGGCCGTCGAGATTCGGCTAGAACCGGCCGTCGGGGCTGACGCTGCCTTCGGCGCCCGGGCGCGTCAGCTTCAGACCGAGGTTGTTCAGTGCCCCCGTCGCGCCGCCGGGACGATCGATGATCGCGCGGAACTGATTGGCCTGCTTCGTGTGGGCCACGGCGATCTCTTTGCCCCACTCGGGAAGCAGCGTCGCCAGCCGCGTGAACTGAACGACCGCTTCGAACTTACCACCGCTGGCCTTGACGATCGGCGTCGCGATGAGCGCCTGCCGGCCCTGCGTCATGTTGGCGACCGAATCAGTATTGGTGGGCGTCGTGGTCATCATGATGACCGAGACACGCGCGCCCCGGGTCCGCAGCGTGTTCAGCGCCTTCTGGATCGTATCGGGCTGCACATTTTCGAGCTCTGGCGTCGAGCTGGACACCATCAGCAGCAGAGGCGCATAGGTCAGCTTCTTGTCCTTGAAGTCCTTCTCGATCCGGTCGGCGTACTCGACAAGGACCTCGCTGAACTTCGCGACCGCGTTTGACTCGGGGCCAAAGCGTGCGATCCCCTGTGTGAGCTGCGCGTGATCGGTTGTCGGGCGCACGAACATCTGCGGCTGGGACATGGTGATCAGCGTCACTTCCAGGTCCGGCGGCAACGCCTGGACCATCCCTGTGAGCCCCTCGCGCAACGACGCCAGAGCCGGCTGGCTGTCCTTGCCGTTGTCGATGGCGATGGTCAGCTTGATCGGAAGCTGATGGCGATCGAGGCTCACCACTTTTCCCGGAGTGCCGCTTTCGGTGTAGACGATTTCGTCGGGCTTCAGATCGGTCACCGCGGCGCCGCTTCCGTCAACCGCCGAGATGAAGACCAGCAGCTGATTCGGTTTGACCTGCTGCGCGTACGTGACGCCGGACGCAACAAGTGTGATGACGAGGAGGATGCGTGCCAGCGAGCGGGGCCGTGCCATGAGTCACCTCCGAGGGCGATTCGCCGGCCAAGTCTATACCCGCCAACGACAACCGCGCCACGAAGGGCACAAGGAATAGCCAGGGAATGAGACTCGGAGGTAGAAGGGCTCGTACGAGCCCTCGCAGCGCGGTCCGGCCACGGTAGTCGGGATTCGGATCACCAATACCAGTGAGCTCAAAACGAGCCAAGAACACCAGGGATCTTCCTGGTGTTCTTTGTGGCTCCGTCGAATGTGGCCGATCAGTCGCCTTTGACCGGCTGCCAGGACTTATCCGGGTTGAAGCGTGTCATCTTCGCAAAGGTGTCCGCCGTGGCCGCGCCGAAGTCCTTCTGATACACGACGCCGTCCTGGCTCACGATGAACGTCTTCACACCGCTGACGCCGTACTCGGCCGGAGCGGCTACCAGAGCGAAGCCGCCGATCATCGCGCCCTTGATGACGTAGTCCAGCTGTCCGAGAGGCGCCGCGGGACCCTGTCCGGTGAGGACCTTGAAGTAGTAGCCGTGATACGGCTCACCCTTCGAGTAGCCCTGGGCAATCGCGCTGGCGACGTGTTCACCCACCGGCCCGTCCCAGGTGCCATCAGGTTTCTGCCACGCGAGGCCGTCCTGCTTTCCGGATGTGCCGATGATCCGCTGCGCGTACTGGTTGACGTCGTAGCCTTCACGCGGCTTCAGCGCGTACTCGTTCTGCGCCTCCACGTACCCGCGGCTAATCGCAATGGCATCCAGTTCGTTGGCGCCAATACGCCGGTTCAGAATCTCCTGCCGGCCGGCGGCTGTGTCGAACATCCACTTCCCGCCCCGCTTCACGAGCGGCACCGGAAACGGCCAGTCCCCGTTGCCGACGATGATCGAGGCGCGACTGCGGTTCTTCGAGTCGATCGAAATCTGCTGTTTCTCGCGAGCCTTCGCGACGAACGCCTTCGCTCGCGCCCGATCCTCGGCCGGCTGCCTGGACAGGATCACGCTCTTGGTCAACGGGCCGAACAGCCGCTCCATGGCGGCCACGTCGAACCGTGCGACAGCGGCGATGAGTGCGTCAGCCGCCTGCTGCGGGCTGTCAAACGTCCTGACAGTCGCAGCCGGCGGCGACTGGCGCGAAGCAGCGGCTTGCCGCAGATCCGCGCCGAACGCTACGTGGCCGGTGAACAGGATCGTCGTGACGACAATCAATCCTGTCGAAAGGTGTCGGGCGGCAATGGTCATCATGTCCGTGGTCCTCATCAAATAATTCCGTCCACTCTTCCACTACCGTCGTCCGCCGCCGCCACCGCGAGACCTGCCACCGCCGCCCCGGCTGCCGCCGCCGGATCGGCTGCCTCCGCCGCCGCCGTGCGATCGCGTGCTCGATGATCCGCGGCTACTGCTCGAGCGGGCGCTCGATCCGTCGAACCCGCGAGAGCCGCCGCCGCTGAAGGCGCCGCTACTGCCGCTGGGACGGGAGACATCGCGCGAGCCGACGCGATCGGCACTGCCGCTTGGCAGCGTGGTCGGACGGTTGCCGCTGCCGCCGCCTCCGCTTGGGAACGTGCCCGGACGACTGCCGCGGTCGCCGCCTCCGCTTGGGAGCGTGCTCGGACGGTTACCACCAAGGTTGCCGCCGCCAGCGCCGGGACGGTCGCCGACGTTACCGCCGCCTGGACGGCTGCCGCCGGTGCCGACGCTGCCGCGATCGCCACGGTTCACGCCGCTCGTACCGACCTGACCACCCTGTCGATTGGCGCCCACCTGGCCGCCCTGCCGATTGATCTGCTGGCGCGCGCTCGACTGACGGTTCGCCAGCGAATCGCCGCGCGCGGCGCCGCCGTACCTATTCGCCGTCGCGCGATCGCGATAGGGCGCACCACCGCGGTGCGCCGAGTTGTGCTGCCACGTCCCGTTACGGTTGATATTGGCGTTGCGGTTGATGTTGGCGTTGCGGTTGAAATTGTTGAAGTTGTTGATGTTGATGTTGTTGTTGCCCCAGCCGCAATTCCAGCCCCAGCCGCCGCCGCCCCAGAACGCCCCCATCGCCACGCCGACGCCGAATGAGATCGCCGCCGTCGCCGCGTATGCACCCACCGGCGGGTAGTAGATCGACGGGTACGGATAGAGCGGCGCTCCGTAAACCACGGTCGGGTTGTACGAAGGCACATAGATGACCTCGGGGTTCGCCTGTTCGATGACGATGACCTCTGTGTTGTTCTCAGTCTTGGTCTGCACCACCTGCTGTTCGGTGGTTTTCAACGTGCCCTTGTCCTCGGCCTTCTGCCGCATGCGTTGCACGGCGTGCATCACGTCGGCCTGCTGGGCAAGAAAGGCGTTGCCGAGATCAGTCGTCCACTGGATGTCGTCGGTCAGCCATTTCACGACGTCCGGGAGCCCGGCCATCGCTTGTATGCTTGGGTCCCACGGCTGCTTCGCCACAGCATCGGCGAGCGCCTTGCCCTTCAGGCTGGAGTTCTTCTCGAGCCACTGTTGGAGCTGGATCAGCTCCAGCGGGTACGTCGATGCGGCCAACACCTGCGCGAGAAGCGGATCGGGATACAACGCGATCGGCGCGACAAGCGAATCGAGTTGGTTCGCAGGAATGGATGACGCCGCATCGGATGACACGGGCGCCTGGGATACCGGTGTCCGGGCAGCCGCCATGAACGCGAAGGCGTCGCCTGAACCGAGCGCGAAGGCACAGAGCACAGCAAGCAGTCGCCGACCCCAGCCTGTATGTTTCATCCTGAGAGTCATAGCGATCACAGAGAGAGCAAGTCATGGTCCGCTGCGGATTTGCGTCGTCACGGACAAAACGACACGTGTCGCGAGCTGACGCTCTCGACCGGCTGTAATTTCGGCGAGGAGGTCCGGCCTGAGGCCTAGTTGTCTGTGGGCCGTTCGATGTGATCGATCACGAGGATCTTCAGCGGCGCACGATCGGGCTCGAGCTTGAGTCCGAGTTGTTCCTGAAGAGCCGTGAAGATATTTGGCGGCGCGTCCGGCGGCGCGTCCGCTCGTGGCTGCGGCATGTAGTTCAGCCTGATGTCGTAGTTGCCCTTCAGGCCCGTCTTGTCGACAACGACTCGGCCGGGGGTGGTCCCCAGCGAACTCGCCAGTAACGAGAGCGGCCGTGCTCCGAGCAACACCTCCATACCTTGTGTGCCGCGCATCGACATGCCGCACGCCGGTGCTCCGTTGGACGTCGACGGCGGCGGTTCCTTCGAACCCGAGCGCCACGCCGCCTGAATCGCCTCGCAATCAAGGTCGGACTTCCGGATGTCCGGGCCCAGCCGGCCGTCAGCGCGCGCGATCAGGAGCGCGTAGACCGGCCGCTCCTGCATCTCATAGTGCACGGTCAGCTTGAAGCGATCCGCGAGCATCGCTCGCAGCATCAGTTCCATCTGATCTCGAGGCACATCACGCCCGGCCTGCGCCGTCAGGTCGTACATCTCGTTGCTGATCCAGTCCGGCGCGTTGACCAACTCGGAGATGTCAGCGGGATACGCCGTGCGAATCACCGGCGCAATCGCCATCCCGGAAAGGACGAAACGTCCGCCCGGCTGATCGCCGATGCTGCGCTGAGTACGAATATCCGTGGCGCGCTTGATCGACACGACGTCGAAGGTCGGCCCGTTCGGCGGTGGGCCGGCGGCGATACGCTCCTGCGCGATCACCGAGAGCACACCGGCTGCGATGAGCGAACTGACGGCGATGACGGCACGACGCATGACCCCTCCTTGCCGGGGACCGGAAATCGGGAACCGGGGACCGGGGACCGGAGACGACGACGGGACCAAGGACCAGGGACCAGGGACGGACCTAGGAACTATGCACCAGGTACCAAGGACCAGCTAACCGACGGCGAGCAGTGCGCGGCCGCCAGCACGGACGAACTCGTTCGTCACGCGTCGGCGCTTCGCATCCAACTGCTGCAGAAGGGCCGGCCACGCAGGCATCGTTCGAAGTGGTGCGAGGCATACATCGGTTTCGAACGCACGGTGGCAGAGGAAGCCGTTGTCGATGGCTCGACTCAGCAGCTCGAACGCGGAGTCGGGCTGCTGAAGCTTGACGCATGTTCCGGCGAGATAGAAGAGACCCTCGCCGTCGGTGAAACCGAACGTGTTGAGTTGTTCGACGGCCGCAACGCCTTCCTCACGACGGCCTTCGAGGGCCGCACGCAGCGCCGAGGCGAATACGCGCATCATCGGCGCGGTCGCGAATCGCTCTTCCTCCTGTCGCGCAGCGGCGAGTGCGTCCTGCTCCCGCCCCAGCGCCCAGAGCACACGCGCCTGGAATGGATCGCTGACGTGGCCGGACGCGGCCAGCGCCTGCTCGTAGTTGCCTTGCATGTAATAGGTGTGGTGAACGGTCGTCGTCAGCGTCGGATCGAGCCGTTGAGCCTGGCGATGCGCGGCCAGCGACTCGTCGAGCAGGCCGCCATAGCGGCAGGCATGAGCGAGCGCGGCGTAGATGTGGGGCTCGGCACGACGATGGCGGACTCGTTCCAGCAGACGCGCGAGGGCGGCATCGAGACGCCCGAGATCGATCTCGAGTTGTGCGTAGTAGTACTGCGCCGCGCCGTTCTCCGGATCGAGCTCGAGCGCGCGGAGGAACGACGATTCGGCCTGCGCGAGCTTCGCCGGATCCTGGTACTTGCCCGACAGGCGCTCGAGCCGGCCACGCTCCGCCCACGCCGGAGCAAACGCGGCGTCGAGGTCCAGACACTGTTCAAAGAACGCATGTGCCTGAGTCCAGTTCGCTGTCTCCCCTCTTGAACGCATCCCGTGGAGATACAGGTCGAAGGCCTTCGCATTACCGGCCGCCCGCGGCCGGAAGTTGCGATCCTGCGCGGTCAATGGCAGCGACGCAATCACCCGCCGGGCCAGCTCGTCGTGCAGATCGATCACCGCATCCAGCGGCACATGCGTCGTTTGCGACCACCAGATGTCGCCAGCCGGCACTGAGACGAGCTCGGCGCTGACGCGCATCTGGTCCTGAGTGCGTATCATCGAGCCGGTCAGCACCACGTCCACGGCGAGATCCGTGGCCATCGCTTCGAGGTCCGGTACGGTGTTCGCGTAGCGTGCGGTCTTGAGGCTCGATCGCACGACCAGCGACTCGAGGCCGGTGAGTGAACTGACCAGCGCGTCGGCCAGGCTGATTCCCAGATAATCCGTCTCCGGATCGCGCTTCAGCAGCCGGAATGGAAGCACGGCGAGTCGCAGCATCGGTCGCGCCTCGGCAACCTGATCGCTGGCCGCGAGCTGCAGCGCATTCCGCAGATCGGCGGCGAGCGTGTCGGCAGTCGGATACCGATCCTCGGGTTTCTTCGACAGCGCCCGGTGCAGGACGCGATCGACCGCGGAGATCGCCGGCGAACCGGTGAGCACCGGCGGCGCATCGTGCAAGACGGAATTGGCGATTGCCGCCAGCGTCTTGCCGGAAAACGGCGGACGGCCAGCCAGCATCTCGAACAGCATCACGCCGGCCGAGAACAGATCAGCGCGGTGATCAACCTCGTCGCCCAGCAGTTGTTCCGGCGCCGCATAGCGAGGCGTCCCGAGAAACACGCCGGAATGCGTGATGGCATTTGCCGCTTCCTGCGCCGCCACCGTGGGTCGTGCGAGCCCGAAGTCCAGGACTTTCACGGCGGTTTCGGTGACGAAGACGTTCGACGGCTTCAAATCCCGATGGACGATCCCGCGACGATGCAGCACGCCGAGGGCCTCGACGACGGCGACAGCGATACGGAGGGCGTCGGCGGCGGGCAGCGGACCGTTCGTGAGCCGCGCCGCCAGCGGCTCACCGTCGATCAGCTCCATGGCGATAAATGGCTGACCGTTCCACTCGCCAAGCTCGAAGACCTGACAGATCAGCGGATGTGAGACGCCGGCCGCAATGCGCGCTTCGCGCACGAGGCGCAGGTGCGCGCTGGGATCGGTCGAATTCTCGCGGAGCACTTTGAGGGCGACGTTGCGGCCCAGGCGCTCGTCCTCGGCGAGGTAGACGACACCCATGCCGCCCTGTCCCAGGCTGCCGCGGATACGGTAGTGATTGATGCGCGACGGCAGCTCGCCTTCGTGCGCCGCCGCTTCGCCGGCGGGCTCCTGACCCTTCTGACCGCGTCGCCACCGCAGCAGATCCATCGGCAGAAAGTTTACTGCTGGAGGTGCGTGGTACGATGCCCAGCCGTTGGAGGATGACATGAGTGCTGTGCGCGTCTCGCGTGTCCTGATTGCAATCGTCGCTCTGCTGTTCACCGCACGACTTTCTGCCGCCCAGGATGTGGCAATCACCAACGCCCGCATCGTCGTCGGCAACGGGCAGGTGATCAATTCGGGAACGATCGTGGTCCGCGGCGGCAAGATCGTATCCGCGTCCGCCGGGGCAGCCGGCACGCAAGGGCTGCGCGTGATCGACGCGAAGGGCATGAGCGCGGTGCCCGGCTACATCGACGCCCACAAGCACGTGAACACCGGCCCGAATGAAGCGAAGGAAATGCAGGCGCTGCTCGAAGCCGGTTACACCACGATCCTCTCGGGCGGCGGCCCCGGCGACGGCAACATCACGCT
>Ga0207701_10007978_pt1 | contig 10477 bp, 10 predicted proteins | sample KBSSwiSSwithPhiX_FD_184294 | JGI IMG/M metagenome (GOLD analysis project Ga0207701, IMG submission 184294) | Switchgrass rhizosphere bulk soil microbial communities from Kellogg Biological Station, Michigan, USA, with PhiX - S5 (SPAdes) (version 2) | ecosystem: Environmental > Terrestrial >...
TGTGCCCACGAAGGGAAGCTCACCCCACCCCGACTGCCTTCGCTACGCTCGGCAGTCGACCCTCCCCCTCCAGGGGAGGGTGAAGCGTGTGCGTTGGCAGGCCTAGCTATTCGCCCGCCCGTGGTAACGCGAGAGCGCGCTCCAGCGGGAAACTCAAAACTTGAGCGGCTTGGCCTGCTGCACCTGCGGCAAGGCGCGCACCTTGGCGAGCACGTCCGCCGGCAGTTCGCCGTCGATCTCGATCAGCGCGATGGCGCTGCCGCCCGGCGCCTCGCGGCCGACATGGAAAGTCGCGATGTTGATGTTGGCCTCGCCCAAAGTCGACGAGAAGCGGCCGATGAAGCCCGGCTTGTCGAGATTGGTGATGTAGATCATCGAGGAGCCGAACTCGGCGTCCATGCGGATGCCCTTGATGTTGACGATGCGCGGCCGGCCGTCGGCGAACACGGTGCCGGACACCGCCCGCGTCAGGCCCTGGGTCGTCACCGTGACGGTGATCAGGCTTTCGTAATCGCCCTCGGCCTCGCGCGTCACCTCTTCGATCACGATGCCGCGCTCCTTCGCCACGATCGGCGCAGAGACGACGTTGACGTCCTCCAGCATCGGCCGCAGCAAGCCGGCGATGGCGGCCGAGGTCAGCGCCTTGGTGTTCATCTGCGCCACGGTGCCCTCGTAGGAGAGCTGCACCTTGTCGATGCCGGTCTCGGTGAGCTGGCCGGCGAAGGAGCCGAGCTTTTCCGCAAGCGCGATGAATGGCTTCAAGCGGGGCGCCTCCTCCGCCGTGATCGAGGGAAAGTTCACCGCGTTGGAGATCGCGCCGCGCAGAAGATAATCCGACATCTGCTCGGCGATCTGCAGGGCGACGTTTTCCTGGGCTTCGCTCGTTGCAGCACCGAGGTGCGGCGTGCATACCACATTGGGAAGCGAGAACAGCGGATTGCTGGTCGCCGGCTCTTCGACAAACACGTCGAAAGCGGCGCCGGCCACGTGGCCGCTTTTGAGCCCGTCGTACAACGCCGCCTCGTCCACCAGGCCGCCGCGGGCGCAGTTGATAACGCGTACGCCCTTTTTCATTTTCTTCAGCGCCATAGCGCCGACAATGTTCTTCGTCTTGTCGGTGAGCGGGGTGTGCAAGGTGACGAAATCGGCGCGCTTGAACAGGTCTTCAAGCTCGACCTTCTCGACCCCTAAGTCCATCGCACGTTCGGCCGACAGGAATGGATCGTAGGCAATCACCTTCATCTTCAGCCCGACGGCGCGGTCGGCGACGATCGAGCCGATGTTGCCGCAGCCGATGACGCCGAGCGTCTTGCCGAAAATCTCGACGCCCATGAACTTGTTCTTTTCCCATTTTCCCGCGCGGGTCGACGTGTCGGCCTCAGGGATCTGCCTCGCCAATGCCAGCATCAGCGAAATGGCGTGCTCGGCGGTGGTGATCGAATTGCCGAACGGCGTGTTCATCACGATCACGCCGCGCGCGGTCGCCGCCGGAATGTCGACGTTGTCGACGCCGATGCCGGCGCGGCCGATCACCTTCAGCCGTTTCGCCTTTTCGAGGATTTTCGGCGACACCTTGGTGGCCGAGCGGATCGCGAGGCCATCGTAGTTGCCGATGATCTCGGCGAGCTTGTCCTTGTCCTTGCCAAGGTTCGGCTGGAAATCGACCTCGATGCCGCGATCCTTGAAGATCTGCACGGCGGCGGACGACAGGGCATCGGAGATGAGAACGTTGGGCATGGGTTTATCCATTTACGGTTCAGCGTCTGCTGCTGTGTTACTGGATGCCCGCCTTCGCGGGCATGACATCGGAGGATGGAACGCCATTAGCGCTCTGTTACGCCGCCTTCGGCAGCGCGGCCTTGGCCTCGGCATAGGCCCAGTCGAGCCAGACCGTGAGCGCCTCGACGTCGGCGCGCTCGACCGTCGCGCCACACCAGATGCGCAGGCCTGATGGGGCGTCGCGGTAGGCATCGATGTCGTAGGCGATGCCTTCCTTCTCGAGCGCCGCGGCGATGCCCTTGACGAACTTTGCCTGCGCTTCCGCCGGAAGCTTCAACACCGCCGGATCGACCACCTTGAGACAGACCGAAGTGTTGGAGCGGATCGACGGGTCGTTCGCCAGGAACTCGATCCACGGCGTCCGCGCCACCCACTCGGCGATCGCGCCGGCGTTGGCGTCGGCGCGTCCGATCAGTGCCTTCAACCCGCCGACCGACTTGGCCCAGTTGAGAGTGTCGAGATAATCCTCGACGCACAGCATCGACGGCGTGTTGATGGTGGCGCCCTCGAAGATTTCCTCGTTGAGCTTGCCGCCCTTGGTCATGCGGAAAATCTTCGGCAGCGGCCACGGCGGCGTATAACTTTCGAGCCGCGTCACTGCGCGCGGCGACAGCACGATCATGCCATGCGCGGCTTCGCCGCCGAGCGCCTTCTGCCAGGAGAAGGTCACGACGTCGAGCTTGCTCCAGTCGAGCTGCTGCGCAAAGGCGGCCGACGTGGCGTCGCAGATCGTCAGACCCTGGCGATCCGCCTTGATCCAATCGGCGTTGGGAACGCGCGCTCCGGAGGTGGTGCCGTTCCAGGTGAACACCACGTCAGAATTCGAATCGACCTTGGCGAGGTCGGGCAATTGGCCGTACGGCGCTTTCATCACCGTGACATTCTTGAGCTTGAGCTCCTTCTGGACGTCGCCGACCCAGCCTTCGCCGAAGGATTCCCAGGCCAGCATGGTGACCGGCCGCGGGCCGAGCAGCGACCACAGCGCCATTTCGACGGCGCCGGTATCGGAGGCCGGGACGATGCCGATGCGGTAATCCGCGGGCGCTTCCAGCACCTCGCGGGTCAGGTCGATGGCGCGCTTGAGCTTCGCCTTGCCGATCTTGGATCGGTGCGAACGTCCCAGAACCGCGTCGGTGAGGGCTTGGAGGCTCCAGCCCGGGCGCTTGGCGCAGGGGCCGGACGAAAAGTGCGGGATGACCGGCCGCACGCCGGGCGGATTGCTCATGACTCTATCCTTCCAGATAGAAGCCCCTCGGTGGGGAGGGGTGGCCCGCGGATCGACATAAGGAACGCCACAGCGCCCGTCAAGCGGCTAACAGTGGTCAAGATCGTGGCAAGTCCGAGGGGTCGGCCAAAGCCGCGGCTGTGGACCAACGGCCCGGCCGTCGAAACTGCTGAAGCTCAGTCGAGCAGGTACCGAAGGCCGATGCGGGCTTCGTTGACGGTCTGGCCCTTGAACACGATGGCGTTCGTGCGGATACCGGCGCCGTCACTGCTGGGAACCTCGCCAAGATCGAGATGGCGGAAGCCAACATCGATCATCCAACTCGGGGAGATCTGATAGGCAACGCCCGCCATCGCGGCCCAGGCAAAATTCTGCGACTTGCCCGGGCCCATCACGCCGGTGACCGACGGCGAATCGGTGGTGTCGACGTAGTTCACGCTCTTCAGCCTGGCGATGCCGGCGCCGCCGCCGACATAAGGCGTGAAGCCGCCCCAGGTGCCGAAGTCGACATAGCCGTTCACCAGCACCATCTCCGAGCGGATCTTGGCGGTGAATTGCGGCTGGTCCGTCGCAACGCTCGTGAATGTGCTGACCCTCGCTGGCACAGAGCGATCATAGATCACATCGGCGCGGAACCATTGATATTTCAAGCCGAAACCGAGCGAGGCGTCGTATGAATTGGTGTAGCGCTCGCTTGTGACATTGGAGTTCGACGGGCCGCCGTTGTTCCAGCGGTAGCCGATGTCGGCGCGCAGATACCAGCCGGACGTCAATTCCTTGAATTGCGGCTTCTCGTAGTCGGACTCCAGCGGCGGACGCCGCCAGGACCCGGCCGGATCGGCGGCGTAAGCGCTGGCGACGAACGCGAACGCTGCCATAAAGCCGGCGAAGAAAGTCCTGACGCGACTCATGCTGCGATCCCGCTCAACCGCGTCGCATCAATGGCGGCAACGACGCCGGCTGGGGCGGCGCTTCGAGCATCCAGCGAACGCCCAGCTTCAAGTCGTGGGAGGTGATGTGATTGAAGGTGAACGGCCTGCTGCTGACAATCAAACTGTCAAAGGTGCGACCGCCGCCGGTCGTCCCATTGCCCATATCGAGGTAGCGGTAGCCGAGGTCGATGCTCATTGACTGCGTCACCTTGTAGGTAATGCCAGCGTGCAGGGCCCAGGCAAAATTAAACTTGCTGGCATCATCGGCGTAGTAGGTGCTGTTGTTCAGCTGAGGAAAAGGAGGGAGTGCGGCTTGGTAGGTGAACCCATCGTCGCGGAATCCAATGATGTTAACGCGAGCGGCGCCGAGGCCTACGCCGACGTAGGGCGTGATGCACCACCAAGTGCCAAGATCGACGTACGCGTTGGCCAGGACCACCCATTCGGACTTGCTGCCGGTGTAATGATCGGCGCCGAAACCGCCGGTAAATGTGGTGCTGTCGGAGCCGTGGAAATTGGCCTTGCCGCGATATTCGCCGGTGACATCGACGCGGAACCAATCGGTGAACTTGTAGCCGACGCCCAGTCCGAAGAACATCGAGCTATCCCAGCCGAAGCCATGCTGCTCGACGGTCGTTCCCGGATCGTCATACCGGGCGTGATGCATATTTTTCATTTTCTGATTGGTCATGCCGATGTCGCCGCGGAGATACCAGCCCGAGACGACGTATTCTTCGATCGGCGGGGGATAGACCGGCGGCAATCCCGGCATGTCGGCCGCATGGGCCATGGTAGATTGGGCCACGGTCGCGAAAAATGCGAGGGCTCCGGCAACAGACGCGACTTTCACACTCACCATGACATCACCTTTTCGTCGCGCGGAGCCGCACAGCGACTCCGCGGGGATCACGAATGACGGTGACGATGCCAGCGAATGTTTAAGCCGAGATTAACCCTACTTCTTAACCGTGATTGTTAACGAATGCGCTTGCGGGCATGCAAAAACAAAAACAGCCCGCGAATTCGATGAATTCGCGGGCGTTAAATTCTTGTTCACCAGTGTGGCGCGGGCGATCACTCGGCGTCTTTGATCTCACCGATATGGTGCTGCGAATAGAGCTCCACGCCGAGTTCCTTCACCAGGTGAAGCTGCTTTTCGAGGAAGTCGATGTGATGCTCCTCGTCCTTCATCAGCTTCTCGAACAGGTCGCGGGTCACGTAGTCGCGCGCGCCGTGGCAATGGGTCGCCGCCTCCTCGTAAAGCGTGCGCGCCGAAATCTCGGCCTTGAGATCGCAATCGAGAATCTCTTTCACGTTCTGACCGATGTGCAGCGGATCGAGCACCTGCATGTTCGGAAAGCCGTCCAGGAAGATGATGCGATCGACCAGCTTGTCGGCGTGCTCCATCTCCTCGATGGATTCCTTGCGCCACTGCTTGGCGAGCGATTCCAGGCCCCAATTGTCCAGCAGGCGGTAGTGCAGCCAATACTGGTTGATGGCGGTGAGTTCGTGCCGCAGGGCCCGGTTGAGATATTCGATGACTTTGGGTTCGCCCTTCATATGCACTCCATGACTGTCGCTATGACTGTCGATCCGATCGGCGCCCAAGGCCATCGGCCGGTTAGAACAATTCTAGATATTGCGATTGGTTTCAGCCAGCGCTAATGGACGGCATCCACCGCCCCGTTCAGAATCACGATGAGATTCAGGACGTCGGCTGACGCGCGCAGCCGGTGCAAGAAGTCGCGGCGGAATCCAGCGCCTCGTCCATGATCTTGCGGATGGTGCGGGCGCAGCGGCCACACTGGGCGCTGCAGCCAAGGCAGCCATAGACCTGCCCGGGCGAGCGCGGCCGCGCCTCCGCCGTGACAGCGGTGCGGACATCGTGGTCGCTCAAAACGTTGCAGGAGCAGACGATCATGAATGGGTCCAGAGCGGGATCATCGATACTTCAGCACCCGGCGGCGGGCAAAACAAATCGATCGTTTTTATATGTTGTCTAAAGAGTAAAAACCCAGGGGTTTCCAGGGTTTTGACGCTCGCGCGCTTCACCCTCCCCTGGAGGGTCCCTCCAGGGGAGGGTTAGGCCGCCACGTCGGACAGCGCCTCGACGATGCCGTCAACCGCATCCTCGACCAGGGACTTGTTGTCGCCCTCGCCCATTACCCGGATCACCGGCTCGGTGCCGGACGGACGGATCACCAGTCGGCCCTTGCCGTTGAGCTTCTGCTCAGCGTCCTTGATGGCCAGGCGCACTTTGGCATTCTCGAGCGGCTTGCCGGTCTTGTAGCGCACGTTGCGCAGGATCTGCGGCAGCGGCTCGAAGCGGTGGCAGACCTCAGACACCGGCTTGTCCTGCTTCTGCACCACCGCCAGCACCTGGAGCGCGGCGACGAGGCCGTCGCCGGTTGTGGCGTAGTCCGACAGGATGATGTGGCCGGACGATTCGCCGCCGACGTTGTAGCCATGCTCGCGCATATGCTCGAGCACGTAACGGTCGCCGACCGCCGTGCGCGCGAGCGACAGGCCCAGCGTGCCGAGATAGCGTTCGAGCCCCAGGTTCGACATCACGGTCGCGACCACGCCGGGTTTGGCGAGGCGGCCGTCGGCCTGCCAGCTTTCGGCGATTACCGCCATGAGCTGGTCGCCATCGACGATGCGGCCAAGCTCATCGACCACGAGCAGCCGGTCGGCGTCGCCGTCGAGCGCGATGCCGATATCGGCGCGCATCTCGCGCACCTTCGCCGAGAGCGCGCCGGGCTCGGTCGATCCGCATTCCTTGTTGATGTTGAAGCCATCCGGCTCGACGCCGAACTTGATCACCTCGGCGCCCAGCTCCCACAGCGCGTCCGGCGCGACCTGATAGGCGGCGCCGTGGGCGCAGTCGATCACGACGCGCAGGCCGTCCAGCGACAGATTGCGCGGCAGCGTGCGCTTGGCGAATTCGATATAGCGATCCTGCACGCCGTCGATACGTTTGGCGCGCCCAAGGTCAGCCGATTTCGCCAGCCGTTTGCCGAGATCGCCGTCCATGATGGTTTCGATCTTGAGTTCGATCTCGTCGGACAGCTTGTAGCCGTCCGGCCCGAACAGCTTGATGCCGTTGTCGTCATAGGGATTGTGCGAGGCCGAAATCATCACGCCGAGATCGGCGCGCATCGAGCGCGTCAGCATGGCCACCGCCGGCGTCGGCATCGGACCGGTGAGCAGCACGTCCATGCCGACCGAGGTGAAGCCCGCCACCAGCGCGGTCTCGATCATGTAGCCGGAGAGACGCGTGTCCTTGCCGATCAGGACGCGGTGGCGATGATCGCCGTTCTGGAACATCACGCCCGCGGCCTGCCCGACCTTGAGAGCCAGTTCCGGCGTGATCGTGCCATTAGCGAGGCCACGAATGCCGTCGGTGCCGAAATATTTGCGAGCCACGCTGCCGTTCCCCGAACCCAAGCCCTGAACCCAAACCAAGCCCAAACCCAAGTGGACACATATAGAGCGAGTTTAGAGCCGTTTGCTTCAAGAAATATGTGCGATCGTTGCGCCCTTCGGCGCGAAGGCCGTAACCTTATTAGATCGTTACCGAGGATGGGGCAACCACGCGAAAAGCCGGCCAAAATGGCCGGCTTTTACGCAAATCCATCCAAAAATCACTCAGTGGGAATGCTCTTTTTCTTGGCGCTGCTTGTCGACCTTGCTCTTGGACGGCTGGGTGATGCTGACCGGATCGGAGCCTGCCATCGACTCCTCCAGCCCCTGCTCCAGCTTCCGCTCGGCAGCGTCATCCGGCTTCTCGTGCGCGGGCGTATGCTTCACGTCCGGATCGCCGCCACGCTTCTTGGTCGCGGGATGCTCCATGGCATTCTCCTTCTCGGTGAATTCAGTCCCACCACAACGCCCGACCGCAGGTTTGCGTTCCCACATCGCGTTCCATGCCCCCAAATGGGCGGCCAGACCGGCGGTTTCATGCTATCGGTAGGGGTTGTTCCAAGACGGTATTCCAGGGCGGGATCCTCTCTTCATGAAGGCACTTCCCAGCATCGACGACCTGCGGGAGCGCGCGCGGCGCAACGTCCCGAAAATGTTCTTCGATTACGCCGATGCCGGCTCCTACAACCAGGAGACGCTGCGCGCCAACCGCGCCGATTTCGAGAAGATCAAGCTGCGTCAGCGCATCCTGCGCGACGTCGATCAGCGCAGCACGGCGACGACCATTCTGGGAGAACCGGTGCCGCTGCCGCTCGCCCTCGGGCCGATCGGGCTCGGCGGCATGATGCACGGCGACGGCGAGATCATGGCCTGCCGGGCGGCGCAGGCGGCCGGCATCCCCTACACGCTGTCCACCATGTCGATCAATTCGATCGAGGACGTGGCGGCGGCGGTCGACAAGCCGTTCTGGTTCCAGCTCTACGTGATGCGCGACCGCGGCTTCATCCGCGAGCTGATCCAGCGCGCCGCGGCGGCGAAATGCAGCGCGCTGATGCTGACCGTCGATCTGCAGGTGCTGGGCCAGCGCCACGTCGACGTACGCAACGGATTGACCGTGCCGCCGGAGATCAAGCTCAAGAACGTTCTCGACATCATGACCAAGCCGGCCTGGGCCTGGTCGATCCTGAAGGGCAAGAGCAAGACCTTCGGCAACCTGTCCGGCCACGTGAAGGGCATGGAGAACATCAATTCGCTGGCGGCCTGGACCGCGAGCCAGTTCGATCCGACGCTGAGCTGGAAGGATGTCGAGTGGGTTAAGAGCCTGTGGCCCGGCAAGCTCATCCTCAAGGGCATCCTCGACGTGGATGACGCCAAGATCGCGGTGACCACCGGCGCCGACGCCATCAGCGTGTCCAATCACGGCGGCCGCCAGCTCGACGGCGCGCCGTCGGCGATCTCGGCGCTGCCGCGCGTGGTCGATGCGGTCGGCTCCGAAATCGAGGTGATGTTCGATTCGGGCGTCCGCACCGGCTCCGACATCATGCGGGCGCTGGCGCTCGGCGCTCGCTCCTGCATCGTCGGCCGTTCCTATATCTACGGGCTCGGCGCCGGCGGGCAGGCCGGCGTCGCCAACGCCATTGAAATCCTGCGCAAGGAGTTCGATGTAACAATGGCGCTGTGCGGCGTGAAAAGCACTGCCGAGATCAACCGCGAGATGCTTGCCGACACCGAGTCGCAACGGCGGCCGCAATGAAAGTGAGCCTGTCATGAAGATGAGGCTGTCATGAAGATTCCCGGACCCGATCATCCGATCACCATCAAGCCCGCGACCGAGCGGGTGCGCGTCACCTTCAACGGCAAGGTCGTGGCCGACAGCAAGCGCGCCCTGGTGCTGCAGGAGGCCGCCTACAAGCCGGTGTTCTACATCCCGCGCGAGGACGCGCAGACCACGCTGTTCGAGCGCACCACCAATTCGACCCACTGCCCCTACAAGGGCGACGCCTCGTACTACACCATCAAGGTCGGCGACCGCGCCGCGGAAAACGCGATCTGGAGCTACGAGACGCCGTTCCCGGCGATGAAGGACATCGAGGGACACCTGGCGTTCTATCCCAACCGCGTCGACAAGATCGACGTCGAACCGGCGTAGAGCGAGCGCAACACCCTAGGCTGTCATCATCCGCCAACGGGTCCGGCCTTTGGCCGGCCCGATGACAAGCTCCGGCGGACGATCCAGTACGCACTGGCCCATCCATTCAGGCTCTCGGATACTGGATGCCCCGCTTTCGCGGGGCATGACGCCGAGGTTTAATGGTCGTCTGTGTCCTTGCACGCTGTCGATGACGGAGACTCCCATGCCCACCTTCGAAAAACCCAGCGTCGCCGATCTGCGCCACGCCGCGGATCAGCTCGGCATGAATCCGAGCATGATGTACCTGAACGCCGTGCAGGACATCGTCGCGCCGCTGTGCGCCGCCTATGCGTCGCTGGATGCATTTCCCGACGAGAAGCCCGCGGTGAAATATCCGCGCGACGGCGGCTGGCGGCCGAGCGCCGCCGAGAATCCGCTCAACGCCTGGTATTACAAGACTTCGATCAAGGGCGCGGCCTCGGGCAAGCTCGCCGGCCGCCGCGTGGCGCTGAAGGACAACGTCTGCCTCGCCGGCGTGCCGATGATGGTCGGCGCTGCCTTCCTCGAAGGCTCGGTGCCCGACATCGACGCAACGATCGTGGAGCGCATCCTCGACGCCGGCGGCGAGATCGCCGGCAAGGCGGTGTGCGAATATTACTGCGTCTCCGGCGGCAGCCATACGAGCTCGACCGGTCCGGTGCAGAACCCGCGAAAGCACGGCTTCACCACCGGCGGTTCGTCATCGGGCAGCGCCGCGCTGGTTGCGGCCGGCGAGGTGCCGATGGCGATCGGCGGCGATCAGGCCGGCTCGATCCGCATCCCGGCGGCCTATTGCGGCATCGTCGGCATGAAACCGACGTTCGGCCTCGTGCCCTACACCGGCATCGGCCCGCTGGAGATCACGCTCGACACCGCCGGGCCGATGACCGCCAACGTCGCCGACAACGCGCTGCTCTTGGAGGTGCTGGCCGGGCCTGACGGCCTGGA
>Ga0207701_10007980_pt1 | contig 10474 bp, 5 predicted proteins | sample KBSSwiSSwithPhiX_FD_184294 | JGI IMG/M metagenome (GOLD analysis project Ga0207701, IMG submission 184294) | Switchgrass rhizosphere bulk soil microbial communities from Kellogg Biological Station, Michigan, USA, with PhiX - S5 (SPAdes) (version 2) | ecosystem: Environmental > Terrestrial > Soil...
GATGTCGATGTCGGGGCCGAGCGCCTCGCGCATCCGCTTCACGTTGTCGACGTCGCCGCGGAGGTTGTTGGTGTGCGCCATCTGCATCTTGATGGCCTTGTAGCCCTGCGACTTGTAGTGCAGCGCCTTGGCGATCATGCCGTCGCCGCCGGAGCCGCGGAAGCAGCCGGAGCCGTACACCGGCAGTTCCTTGCGGACATGGCCCCACAGCCGGTGCAGCGGCATGTTGGCGCGTTTGCCGATGGCGTCCCACAGCGCGATGTCGAGCGCCGACATCGCCATGGTGACGATGCCGCCGCGGTTATAGGTGACGGTCTTCTTCCAGAGGTCGTTCCAGATGCCCTCGACCGCGGTGGCATCCTTGCCGATCACGTGCGGCAGGATGGTTTCCTCCAGCGCCGCGACGACGGTCTTCAGCCCCGGCCGGAACGAGAACAGGTAGCCCATGCCGACGATGCCGCCCTTGGTCTCGACCTCGAGCACCAGGAGATTGCGCGCTTCGCCGAACGCATGACCCTTGAGCCACGGCGTGTCCGGCCACGGCACGCGGATCATGGTGGTGCGGACGGTCTTGATGGTCATGTCGGTCATGGTTGGCTTCTGTCAGATTCTGTTGAGGATGGGTTGGACGCAGTCATCATAGCCTGGCATGCGGGCGATGAATCCACCCGAATGGAGGCTCTGCGCGAGGCGGCCAAAACCCTGCGGGTTCATTTTGGTCTCGCGCGACCACAGCCCGGCCTGTTTGTAGCGATCAAGCGAGCGCGCAAGGATATCCTTCGGCACATCGGGGAAAAACGGTGCCACCGCGGCGGCCAGCTCCGAGGCGGGATTGGCATAGAGCCACTCCAGCATCTTCCCGGTCGCGCGTGTCATCGCGGCGAAGACGCCATCGTATTCCGTGCAGGTCTCGCGCGTTCCTATGAATGCCGTATAGGCGGTCGGCCCCCGTGTGCTTGCGGCATAAAGAACATCGCCGGCGCCGTCCTGCTCAGCCATGGAGACGAACGGCTCGAACGCCTGCATCACGTCGATGTCGCCGGCCTGCAGCGCATGGTAGTTGCGCGTCATCGCGCGGTCGGAAAAGCGCGGGAGTTTCTCGGGGTCGATGCCCTGATCGCGCAAGTCCTGCTGCAAACACATCCACGGCGTCGGCACCTCCGACACCGAGGCGAAACGTTTGTCGGCCAGTTCGGCGAGCCGGAACGGCTGCGCGCCTTTGCGGCCGATCAGGAAGAACGGATCGTGCGACACCACTTCGCAGAAGCTCACCAGCGGCGAAGTCCTGTCCTGGTCGTGCGCCTTCATCACCCGCATCGGCCCGCCCCAGGTCAGGTCGATGGTGCCGTCCATCAGCTTGGGGACGGCGTCGCCCGGCGCGTCCGAGGTGTGCAATTCGACGTCGACGCCCTCACGCTTGTAGAAGCCAAGCGCGTGCGTCGCGTAATACGGCGCATAGAACACCGCGCGAAAATTTTCCATGAGGCGGATCGGCATTGAACGGGACCTTGCTGGTATGCGCAGGAGGCCGATGGCCGGAGGCGCGAGGACTGTCTAAGCTTGCGGGCGCTCGAGTGTACGACGAGGATTTGGACGATGAGAACCCTGTTTGCCCTCGGTCTTGTCGCGCTGGCGACGACAGCCGCACCTGTCGCCCGGGCTCAGGACAGCTACCCCAACAAGCCCATCACCCTGGTGGTCCCGGTGCCGCCCGGCGGCGCGTCGGATTTCATTGCCCGCACGGTCGGCCAGAAACTTTCGGATGCGCTCGGTCAGCCGGTCGTCATCAGCAACCGCGGCGGCGCCAGCGGCACCATCGCTTCCGACAATGTCGCCAAGTCGCCGGCCGACGGCGCGACGCTCCTGATCAGCTCCATCACCACCCACGGCATCGGCCCGCTGATCAACACCAATGCGCCATATGATTCGCTGAAGGATTTCACCTCCATCATCTTCCTCGCCGACTTTCCGCTGATCATGACCATCAACGCCGGTCACCCGGAGAAATCGGTGGCGGAGGTCATTGCCACCGCCAAAGCCAATCCAGGCAAGCTCACGTTCGCGTCGTCGGGCAACGGCGGAGCGCCGCATCTTTCCGGCGAACTGTTCCAGATCGTCACCGGCACCAAGATGCTGCATGTGCCTTACCGCGGCAGCGCACCCGCGGTGATCGACGTCGGCGGCGGCCGGGTCGATATCATGTTTGATGGTGCCGCCTCGCTGCTCGCCATGATCCAGGCCGGCAAGGTGCGTCCACTGGCGACATTGAGCAGCGCCCGCCTGCCGATCCTGGCCGACGTACCGACCTTCGATGAGGCCGGTATCAAGGGCGTCGACGTCTCGCTCTGGTTCGGCATGAGCGGCCCGGCCGGCTTGCCGGCGCAGGTGCTGCGGCGGCTCAACACCGAGATCGAAAAAATCCTTCGGATGCCCGATGTCAGGGAGGCGTTCGCGCGCCAGGGCGCGGTGCCGATGGGCGGCCCGCCGGAGCGCTACGATGCCTTCGTGCGTGCCGAGCAGGCGCGCTGGAGCGACGTGGTTCGGAAGAACAACATCAAGGTGGATTGATCGCCGCCGTTTTACCTTGCCTGTCCGTGATAGACGCTGTTCGGCCGCATGTCGGTCGCTGAAGCCACACGGTTGCTCATGTTGTAGAAGCCCGCGACGGCGGCGATGTCCCAGATGTCGCGCTCGCTGAAGCCCACCTTGCGCAGCGCCTCGCGGTCGCTCTCCTCGATCGACCACGGCTCGGCGGTGAGCTTGGTCGCGAAGTCGAGCATCGCGCGCTGGCGTTTGCTCAAGCGCGCGGCGCGGTAGTTCATCACCATCAGCTCGCCGAGCGCCGGATCGCCCGATAGCGCGCGCACCGCGGCGCCGTGCGCCACCAGGCAGTAGTAGCAGCGGTTCACCGACGACACCGCGACCGCGATCATCTCGCGCTCGAGCTTGGACAGGCCCGACGGCGCCAGCATCAGATCGTTGTACATGGCGACGAAGGCTTCGAGCTTGGCGTTGTCGAAGGCGTAGGCCGACAGCACATTGGGGACGAAACCGAGCTTCTCCTGACACTTGGCGAAGTAGGCCTGCATCGCCGGCGAAAGATCGCCGCGCTGCAGCGCGAGCGCGGTCATCTCGCTGTCATCCTTCGCGGTCTGCCGCTCGGTTGCCGGTATGGACTGCTTCGCCTTGATATTGCTAGGTTTCTTTCGTTTCATCGCCGCACTCTCTTCGCAAGATGTAGACGGAAGCCTACAACCCTTCCGTGGCCCAGCGAAACCACTACAGTCCTGCCGGGGGCGCGATTGATTCTCCCGGTTTGAACCGCACATGAACCAGCAAGCGATCGTCGATCGTCCCGATCGTGAAGACCGCGCCGCGCGAGCGTGCATCGATGCGGCCGCAAAGCTCCTGCGCGGCGGCAAAAGCGACGTGCCGGACGATTTCGTTGCGCTGCTGTTCGGACGTGCCGCGCCCGAGGATCTGGTCGGCTACGAAGCCGCCGAGCTCGCTGTGCTCGCCCGCGAGGCGTGGGCGTTTGTCGCCACCCGCAAGGCCGGCGCGCCGAAAATCCGTTTGGAGCAGCCCAAGGCCTCCGATGGCGAGCATCTCAAGTCGATCTCGGTGATCGAGATCGTCAACGACGACATGCCGTTTTTGGTGGATTCGGTGATGGCCGAGTTGACCGAGCGCGGCCTCGCCCCCCGCCTGGTCGTCCATCCGATCCTTGCGGTGGCGCGCGACAAGGTGGGCCGGCTGACCACCGCGCCAAGCGAAGCGGGTCGCAACAAGGACGAGGTGCGCGAGAGCTTCATCCACGTCCATGTCGCGCGCATCGAAGACGTCGCACGCCTCGCCGCGATCGTTCACGGACTGGAGCAAGTCCTGACCGAAGTCCGGCGCTGCGTGCAGGACTGGCGGCCGATGATCCGCCGCATCAACGAAGTCATCCAGGATCTCAAATCCAACCCGCCGCCGGTGCCGGTGGATGATATCGCGGAGGCGATCCAGTTCCTCGAATGGGTGGCCGCCGACAACTTCACCTTGCTCGGCGTGCGCGACTACACACTCAGCGGCAAGGAGCGCGATCTCAAGCCGATGCTGGAAACCGGGCTCGGCGTGCTGCGCGGCGGCGATGTGCCGGTGCTGACGCGCGGCGGCGAGGTGGTATCGATCACGCCGCAATTGCGCGCCTTCTTCGATGAGCCGAAGACGCTGATTGTCACCAAGGCCAACGCCAAGTCGCGGGTTCACCGGCGGGTCTATCTCGATTACATCGGCGTCAAGCGCTTCGACGCCGATGGCAATCCGAGCGGCGAGTTCCGCATCGTCGGGCTGTTTACTTCGACCGTCTACATCCGGTCGATCCGTTCGATTCCCTATCTGCGCCGCAAGGTCGATGCCGTGCTGACGCGCGCCGGCTTCAATCCGGAGACGCATTCCGGCAAGGCGCTGGTCAACGTGCTGGAGACCTATCCGCGCGATGAGCTGTTCCAGATCGACGAGGATACGCTCTATCAGTTCGCGCTAAGCATCCTGCAGCTCGAAGAGCGCCCACGGGTGCGCGTGCTGGCGCGCCGCGACCGCTTCGACCGCTTTGTCTCGGTTCTGGTCTATGTGCCGCGTGAGCGCTACAGCGGACAAGTCCGCGCTCAGATCGGCGAATACCTTGCCGAAGTGTTCGACGGCCACGTCAGCGCTTATTACCCCTACATCCACGATGCGCCGCTCACCCGCGTGCATTTCATCATCGGGCGCCGGACAGGCCCGACGCCCGACCCGGACCGTACGACCTTGGAGGACAAGGTCAGCGCGATCGTGCGCACCTGGATCGATGGCTTTGTCGAAGCGCTTGCCGGCGCCTATGAGCCAAACCGGGCCGGCGCGCTGCTGACGCGCTATCGCGATGCGTTTTCGATCGGCTATCGCGACGCTTATGCGCCGGCGGTGGCGGTCGAGGACATCCACGACATCGAGGCGCTGACGCCGGAGCGGCCGCTTGGCGTCGATTTCTTCACGCGCAACGAAAATGGCGGGCCCTGCGTCGGCCTCAAGGTCTGGAGCCACGGCCGCCCGATCCCGCTGTCGGAACGCGTGCCGGTGCTGGAGAACATGGGCTTCCGCGTGGTTGACGAACGGACCTTCGAGGTCGGCGGCGATGTCCATGTCTGGCTGCACGACATGGTGTTGGAGCGCGCCGACGGCGGACCGGCCGATCTCGGCAAGCTGAAGCTTGCGCTCGAGGCGGCGTTCATCGTGGTAATGCGGGGCGTCGCCGAAAACGACGGCTACAACGCGCTGGTGCTCGCGGCGGGCCTCGGTTGGCGCGACGTTGCGCTGATCCGCACCGTATCGCGGTTTCTTCGCCAGATCCGCGTGCCGTATTCCCAGGATTACATGTGGGCGACATTGCGCAAGCATTCAGCGCTCGCCACCAAGATCGTCGAGCTGTTTCACGCCCGCTTCGATCCGCACGCAGGCGGTACGGCGAAACAACGCGATGACGATCGCGGCCAGCGCGAGACGGCCATCGTCGCCGAGGTCGAAGAAGCCCTGAGCAAGGTCGACAGCCTCGACGAAGACCGCATCGTGCGCCGTTTCGTCAACGCGGTGCAGTCGGCGATCCGCACCAACTACTATCAGCTCGACAAGGACGGCCAGCCGAAACAGGAAATCTCCATCAAGTTTTCCAGCCGCAAGCTCGACGGCGTGCCGAAGCCAGTGCCGCTCTATGAAATATTTGTCTATTCGCCGCGTTTCGAGGCCGTGCACATGCGCTTCGGCAAGGTGGCGCGCGGCGGCATCCGCTGGTCCGATCGTCCGCAGGACTTCCGCACCGAGATCCTCGGCCTCGTGAAGGCCCAGCAGGTCAAGAACGCGGTTATCGTTCCGGTCGGCTCCAAGGGCGGCTACGTGCCGAAGCGCATGCCGGCCGGCGGGACGCGCGAAGCGATCGCGGCCGAAGGCGTCGCAACCTACAAGCTCTTCATGTCGGCGCTGCTCGACATCACCGACAACCTCGATCTTAAAGGCGTGGTGCCGCCCGACAATGTGGTGCGCCACGACGACGACGACCCTTATCTCGTCGTCGCTGCCGACAAAGGCACAGCAACCTTCTCCGACATCGCCAACGGCATTTCCGAGGAACACGGCTTTTGGCTCCATGACGCCTTCGCGTCCGGCGGCTCGGCCGGCTACGACCACAAGGGCATGGGCATCACTGCGCGCGGCGCCTGGGAATCGGTGAAGCGCCATTTCCGCGAGATGGACGTCGACATCACCAAGACGGAGTTCACCGCGGTCGGCGTCGGCGACATGTCGGGCGACGTGTTCGGCAACGGCATGCTGCGCGAAACCACGATGAAGCTCGTCGCAGCGTTCGATCACCGCGACATCTTCATCGACCCGAGCCCCGACCCGGAAAAAAGCTTCGCCGAGCGCAAGCGCATGTTCGCGCTGCCGCGCTCGAGCTGGCAGGACTATGACAAGGCATTGATTTCAAAAGGTGGCGGTGTCTTCCCGCGTTCGCTGAAGGAAATCGTGCTGTCGAAGGACGCCCAAGGCGCTATCGGTCTCGCCAAGGCCAAGGCGACGCCGCAGGAGGTGATGAACGCCATCCTGAAAGCGCCGGCGGATCTGTTGTTCTTCGGCGGTATCGGCACCTACATCCGTGCTTCGGCGGAGAGCGACGAAGCGGCGGGTGACCGCGCCAACGACCCGGTCCGCATCACCGGCGGCGACGTCCGCGCCAAGGTAATCGGCGAGGGCGCCAATCTCGGCATGACCCAGCGCGGCCGCATCGAGGCGGCGCTGAAAGGTGTGCGGCTCAACACCGACGCCATCGACAACTCCGCCGGCGTCAACACCTCGGACGTCGAGGTCAACATCAAGATCGCGCTGAGCTTGCCGGTGCGCGACGGCCGCCTCACCATCAAGACGCGCAATACCTTGCTCGGCAAGCTGACCGACGAGGTCGCGGCGCTGGTGCTGCGCAACAACTATTTGCAGACGCTGGCGCTGTCGCTCGCGCAGCGGCGCGGACTGGAGGACCTGGGATTCCAGCAGCGGCTGATGCAGACCTTGGAGCAGCGCGGCGAACTCGACCGCGCCGTGGAGTATCTGCCGGACGACATGGAGATCGCCGAGCGGTTTCGCCGCCAGCAGCCATTGACCCGGCCGGAGCTGTCGGTGCTGCTGGCCTATGCCAAGCTGTCGCTCTACGCCGACCTGCTCGATTCCAACGTGCCGGATGATCCTTATCTCGGCCGCGAGCTCGGCCGTTATTTCCCAAAGCTCATCGCGCAGAAATATCCGGACGCGCTGGAGAAGCACCGGCTGCGCCGCGAGATCATCGCGACGCAGCTTGCCAACTCGATGATCAACCGCGGTGGGCCGTCGCTGGTGGTGCGGATCGCCGACCAGACTGGGGCGTCGCCGGCGGCCATCGCTGCGGCCTTCGCTGCGGTCCGCAACAGCTACGACATGCCGGCCCTGAACGACGAGATCAACGCGCTCGACGGCAAGGTACCGGGGAAGGTGCAGCTCAAGCTTTACGCCGCCGTCGAAAACTTGCTGCTCGACCGCCTGGTCTGGTTCCTCCGCAATGCCGATCTGTCGAAGGGCCTGGCCGGAGTTGTCGAGCACTATCGCGAGGGCATTACGGCGCTGACCAAGGCCCTCGACAAGGCCCTGCCGCCAGGGGCCGCCGCCGCCCGCGAAGCCCGTATGGCGGAGCTGATCCAGGACGGCGTGCCGGAGGCGCTCGCGCGCCGCATCGGCGATATTCCCGAGATCACCGCGGCGCCCGACGTCGTGCTGATTACCGACCGCACCAAGAAGCCGATCGCCGCGATCGTCGCGACCTATTTTGCCGCCGAGGCCTATTTCCGGGTCGATCGGGTGGTGACGGCGGCGCGCGGCATTGTGGTGTCCGACTACTTCGACCGGCTCGCTCTCGACCGCGCCCTCGACACGATCGGCGACGCCGAACGCCGGCTCACCGCCGCGATGGTCGAAACCGGCGCCACCGGCGAGGCCGCCGTGGAAGCCTGGGTCAAGCCGCGGCAGGCCGAGGTCGAGCGTATCCGCGCGGCGATCCACCAGATCGCCGGCAGCGGGCTGACGCTGTCCAAGCTGACGGTGACCGCGAGCCTTTTAGGCGACTTGGCGCGCGGCTAGAAACACCAAATAATTCAGATACTTGGGGAATTTTCAGGCCGTTCCTCCGCACCAGGTGTGCGAAAAGTCCTGAACCCCGGCCTGCCGCGCTCACACCAATGACCGAACAGAGCGGCCAGACATGAGCCGCCAGCACTTCAGGAGAGTGTCATGCGGTCAGGTCTTTTACTTCGCGGCCTTCTCGGCGCGGCCATCGCGGGTCTGGCGTTCGCCGCCCTCGCCCAACCGGCCGGCGCGCTGGAGATTTCCAAGCATGCCAAAGATAGCGCTGAAACCAATGCGGTCCAGCTCAAGGGCAGGATCGACGACGGCGACACCTATGAGCTCCAAGTCTACATCGCCAGCTTGGCCAAGAAGCCGAACGTGGTGGTCTATCTGAACTCGACCGGCGGCAATTTGCGCGAAGGCATGCGGCTCGGCCGCTTCTTCTTCCAGAACAAGATCGAGACCGTCGTCGAATCCAAGACGCAATGCGCGAGCGCCTGCGCGCTGGCCTTCCTCGGCGGCCGCGACGAGACCGGCAAGCCGCGCCGCACCAAGGCGTCGACCGGTGGGGTGGGTTTCCACTCCTTCTCCCGCGAGTTCGACAAGGACAAGAATTACTCCGCCGACGATCTCAAGACCGTGGTACAAATGACGCAGAGCCAGGTGGCCGTGGTTGCCGAATATCTGAAGGCGGTCAACGCCGATCTCGACCTGCTCCGCATCATGCTGCGCGCCGCGGCGAATGAGATGAACTACCTGTCGAACGACGACGCGCTCGCGGTCAACATCCGGGTGTGGGACGAGAAGCGCAGCCAGATCGTCGAGCCGGAGTACGTGGTGAACAAGCTCGACCGCTCCCAGGCCGCCAATGCGCCGCGGCCGGTGTCGGCGAATACCGAGGCCAAGTCGCGGTCCTGAAAATACCGAAGTGACAGAACAGCCCGCGCCTCGCGCGGGTCGTTTTGCGTCAATGCCGGAAATGCCGCGTGCCGGTCAGCACCATCGCCACATGGTGATCGTCGGCGGCCTTGATCACCTCGTCGTCGCGCATCGAGCCGCCGGGCTGGATCACCGCGGTGGCGCCGGCCTCGATCGCCACCAGCAAGCCGTCGGCGAACGGGAAGAACGCGTCGGAAGCGACCACCGAACCCTTCGTGAGGGGCGCGGCCAGTTTGAGTTCCTTCGCGGCATCTTCGGCCTTCCGCGCCGCGATGCGCGCCGCATCGATGCGGCTCATCTGGCCGGCGCCGATGCCGACCGTGGCGCGGTCCTTGGCATAGACGATGGTGTTCGACTTCACGTGCTTGGCGACGCGGAAGGCAAACCGCAGATCGTCGAGCTCGGCCGCGGTCGGCGCGCGCTTGGTCACGGTCTTGAGCTGCATCTCGTCGACAATGGCGTTGTCGCGCGACTGCACCAGCAATCCGCCGGCCACCGACTTCACCGTGAGGCCATAGGCGCGCGGATCGGGCAAGCCGCCGGCCAACAGCAGCCGCAGGTTTTTCTTCGCAGCGACGATCTGAATCGCCTCTTCGCTGGCGTCGGGCGCGATGATCACTTCGGTGAAAATCTCGGTGATGGCACGGGCGGATTCGGCGTCGAGCGTGCGGTTCAGCGCGACGATGCCGCCGAACGCCGAGGTTGAATCGCAGGCCAGCGCCTTGCGATAGGCCTCGACGATATTGCCGGCCTCCGCCACGCCGCAGGGATTGGCGTGCTTGATGATGGCGACCGCCGCGGTCCGCTTAGGGTCGAACTCGGCGACGCATTCATAGGCCGCGTCGGTGTCATTGATGTTGTTGTAGGAAAGCTGCTTGCCCTGCACCTGCCGTGCGGTGGCGACGCCGGCGCGCTGCTCCGGCGCGCGATAGAACGCCGCGCTCTGATGCGGGTTTTCGCCGTAGCGCAGCGCCTCGGCGAGCTTGCCGCCGAAGGCGCGGAACGACGGCGCCGAATCGTCGAGCTCTTTGGCGAACCAGTTGGAGATCGCCGCGTCGTATGTCGCTGTACGCGCATAGGCCTTGGCGGCGAGTTTTTTGCGAAGCTTAAGCGTTGTCGAGCCGCTGTTTGCTGAAAGCTCGGTGAGCAGGGTGGCGTAATCCTCCGGTTCGACCAACACGGCGACGTCGCCGTGGTTCTTGGCCGCGGCGCGGATCATCGCTGGACCGCCAATGTCGATGTTCTCGATGCAATCGTCGTAAGGCGCAGCCTTCGCGACCGTCGCCTCGAACGGGTAGAGGTTGACCACAAGCAGATCGATCGGCGCGATGCCATGCGCCTTCATCGCGCCGGCATGCTCGGCATTGCTGCGGAT
>Ga0207701_10007985_pt1 | contig 10473 bp, 6 predicted proteins | sample KBSSwiSSwithPhiX_FD_184294 | JGI IMG/M metagenome (GOLD analysis project Ga0207701, IMG submission 184294) | Switchgrass rhizosphere bulk soil microbial communities from Kellogg Biological Station, Michigan, USA, with PhiX - S5 (SPAdes) (version 2) | ecosystem: Environmental > Terrestrial > Soil...
GATCGTGGTCGCAATCATCGCATTGCTGGCCGCGATAGCCGTTCCTGGATTCCTGCGCGCGCGCAAACGCTCTCAGGCTTCCAAGATCCTTAACGATCTGCGCATGATCGACGCCGCCGTCGATCAATACGCAATTGAAACCAATCGGACCACCGGCTTCGTGGTCGGCACCGTCGATTGGACCAATTATGTCAAGAAAAACAGCATCCTGTATAACACAGGTGCGAACCTTTTTGGCACTGCTTACGGTCCTCAGACGGTTGATACCATTCCTCAGGTGCCTTCCGTTGACTACGCCAATTTGTCGGACGTCGCCAGCACGGGCTTCTGGTCGCCTTACGGCCCCTAGTTAGCCGATAGGAGTTCTGAAAAGTTCGGGCGTCCTCTCGTGCAAACCGGGAGGACGCTCGTTTGCTTAAGGATGCAGCTTCTCTCTCGCAACCCTGCTCATGGACCAGACTTCGACTAAGGCGCCGTCTGACCCCAGTTTTCGCGCGTGCCTTATCGCTTTTTGCAGCAAGCAATGGCCGCGGTATTTGTTTCTCGGAGCTATCGGCTTCATCATCCGATTACCCGCGATCCAGGGACAGCTCATCTGGGATGACATTTACCTCGCCCGAGACAATCCATTCATAAAGAGCCCGCTCCTCGCGCTAGAAGCGTTCCGGCACTATCTCTTTCTCGACTCTTTCTCGGGTCACTACCGGCCGGTCCAGAATCTGTCCTACATGTTGGATTACTTTTTCTGGAATACGGACCCAGCCGGGTTCCATCTCAGCAATATTCTCCTGCACGTAGCCGCCGGCCTGCTGCTTTATCGCCTACTTACCCACCTGTTTGGCAAACAGGCCGGCCTTTGGGAGAGTGATGACCCGGGGTCGGCGCGCGTGGGAGCCCTTGCCGCTTTCGTTATTTCCGGCATCTGGATGGTGCATCCGGTTCATTCCGCTGCGATCGATTACATTTCCGGACGGGCCGACAGCCTGGCGTTTGTTTTTTCAGCGGGCGCATGGTTGCTGGTATTGCGCGCTCGGATAGCCAAAGCGCGATGGCTAAAAGGCGTCACTTATTTTCTGGCGGCGCTGGGCGGCGTCCTGGCGCTCTGCTCCCGCGAGATCGCTTGTATATGGATACTCATTTTTCTGGTCCACACCCTTGCCTTTGCCAGGGACATTGGTAAAAAAGCGAAGATCACGACGATCTTGTGCTGTGCGCTGGTGCTTGGCACATATGCCGAATTACGCCGGCTTCCAGTTGCGCGAGCGGAAAAGGGATTTACCGAGAACTGGTCGGCCCCGGTTCGAGGCACCCTTATGCTCCGTGCGCTGGGTGACTACGGGCGACTGATGGTTTTTCCGGGGAACCTGCACATGGAGCGCAGCATTTTTGATCCGGGCAATTATCTAAGTCGCGAAAGCTGGCGCAAAACAGTTGCATCTGAATATCTCTCGATTCTCGGTCTGGCTGTCTTGACGGCATTTATCTATGGCTGCGCGAGACGCGGCATAGGTCAGCGAATGCGCATCATGGGCACGGTCTGGTTTTTTGCCGCCTATCTGCCGATCTCGAATATTGTGCAGCTTAACGCGACCGTGGCGGAGCATTGGCTTTACCTGCCAAGCGTCGGCTTCCTGCTTTTCCTCGGCGGTTGTGCGTTGGATTTGCCACGGAGGTTCGGAACCGGTCTAACTGCTGTTGCCGCGATCACAATCCTCGCCTTAAGCGTTCGCAGCGCGATTCGCAGCAGCGACTGGGGCAACGAAGAGAATTTTTACAAGCGCACAATCGCGGCGGGCGGTCTAAGTCCGCGAGTCGGCGTAAACCTGGCACAAATTTACGCAGACCGTGGCGAAAATGTCATAGCAGAAAAAATGCTTCGCCACATTGTGGAAACCACCCCGGATTATCCGATCGCGCGCAATAATCTCGCTAGTGTTCTGGCGCATGAAGGAAAAGCTGCCGAGAGCGAAGCCCTATTCGCGCGAAGCGCCGAGCAGGCCAAGCAAACGAAGAATCAGTATCCTCGCACCTGGATTGCCGCATTCAACGTTGCGCACATGCGTTCGCGAGCGAACGACGATGCTGGAGCCATTGCGATCCTCGAGCGGGCACGCGCGAACTATCCCGAGATATGGGAACTGATCAGTCTTGAATCAGAACTGCTGCGCCGAACACAAGGCCCGCTTCCGGCGCTTCGTCTAATCGAAAATTACACCCGTCAAAACTGGTGGCACCACGCTGCCTGGCTGGCAGAAGGCCGGCTACATGCGGAGAACAATGACGTTGGTCAATCGACCCGTGCTCTCCGCTACGCTGCTTTACTCGACGTGCACGACGTCCAGGCGTTGAATTTGCTCGCCGCAATTTCGGTTGGCCAAAACCAGCTCGAACAAGCATGCGCTACCCAACGCCGCGCCATCGCACGCGAACCAAATCAGCCCCGGCAATATCTCATGCTCGCCGAGATCCTGGACAAAATGGGACGCACGTCGGAGGCACAGACCGCGCGCGATGACGCCACGCGATTGAAGGCGATTGTGACTTCGCCGCGGATAGCGGCCAATTAAATTGAATTTGGCGTCGAGGGCCGCTTCAGCCACTCTTGTCCGGCAATGCCGGTGCGAATTTATCGCGACAACCAGATCAGACTCGAGCCACTGCGCGGCAAAATCTGCGGCGTGATCGGGTTTGGCTCGCAAGGCCATGCCCACGCCCTAAATCTTCGGGACAGCGGGTTCGAAGTCGTCGTTGGATTGCACCGCGGTAGTAAGTCGCGCCCGGCGGCGCGAGCGCGCAAACTTGCGGTTCTGGAGACATCGGAAGCGGTTCGGCAAAGCGACATCGTTTTTCTCGCGCTGCCGGACACAAAGATGCCGAAGATTTTCGTCAAACAAATCGCGCCGTATTTAAGGCGTGGACAAACGCTTCTCTTCGCTCACGGGTTCACCGTCGTCTACCGGACTGTCATCCCTCCGCGCAATGTGGATGTGGTAATGGTAGCACCGAAAGGATTAGGGCAAATGGTGCGGCGCGAGTTTAAAGCTGGCCGCGGCGTGCCAGCCTTGCTCGCAGTGGAAAATGACTTTAGCGGGCAGGCGCGGGCGCTGGCATTTGCCTGGGCCAAAGCAATCGGATGCGCCCGGGCCGGTGTCATCGAAACAACTTTTCGGGAAGAAACGGAGACCGATCTTTTCGGGGAGCAGGCGGTGCTGTGCGGCGGAACAACCGCGCTTATTCGGGCCGCGTTCGAAATCTTGGTCCGTGCTGGTTACGCGCCGGAGCTGGCCTACTTCGAATGCCTGCACGAACTAAAATTCATTGTCGATATGATCCACGAAGCCGGAATTGCAGGGATGCGCGACCTGATTTCCGATACCGCAAAGTGGGGCGATCTCACCGTTGGACCAAAAATTGTGGATAAGCACGTCCGCAAAAAGATGGCGATGGCACTGGGACAAATCCGCACCGGAAAATTCGCGCGCGAATTTATTCGAGAGATGAAAACTGGAGGGAAACGCTATCGTGCGTTACTGCAAGAGGGACGGCGTCATCCGCTGGAAAAAACCGGACGTCGATTGCGTGCCTTGATGGACTGGCGAAAAAAATAAACTTTCACGACGCGCTTTTTCAAGCGCGTTCCCGCGGCGAAAATTTCTACTGCCGCTTACTCGCCAGTGAGATTCCCGAACACTAGCATCGGAGACGCAGTGGTTGGAATCGGCCCGCTCACGCGGTCGATTGGCTGGGGAATTGCCGATCCGCCGGTAAATACGAAGTATAGCTTTTTGGCGACAATACTGCTAGGTACTGTTTGGATTTTGCTTACCTGTGCCTTGGGCTCGACTACTACGTTCTTGCTCGGATCAGCAAGTGCCGATGCGCAAAACGCCAGCGCGATAAGCGCGACGCCGCATCGTCCCATCCAACCAACCAGGCCGGACAGCCTGAATGGTGTTTTCATATCTGTATTATGCGGCATTTCTCGGAACAACACAATGACAATCGCAATCAATTTTCCTCCCGTTATTGCCAGAGAAAATGCTCCAGCCGCAATTGCCCCAGGCGCGCGTTCGCTTCCTCACTGCGCGGTCCATTGGCCGCCACCAATTTTTCGTAAATCGCCGCTGCTGCTTCCCATTTTTGTTGCTCCTCCAGTAATCGCGCCGCATTAAATCCGGCTTTGTAAAACCAAAAAAACTCCGGCGGCCGGTCGGGTGAAGGATTAAATTCAAGAATGCGATAGAAGGTCGCGAGCGCGCCGTCGCGATCCGATTCCTTCTCCAGGCAAACACCTTTTTTGAACAGAGCCTGATTGCGCCAATGCGGCTGGTTCGCCGCTTCATTGGCAAGCTGATCATAGATCCCGACTGCGCGATCGAGGTTGGCGGCATTGGCATTGGCTTGCTCAAAAAAAATGTCGGCTTTCCCGCACAAAGCTTCGCGCTTTTCCGCCGCACGTGCGTCTCCTTTGAGCACTTCATCGTAGAGCGCTTGAGCGTCCTGTGATTTTCCCAACCGGCGTTCGATTGCCGCCTGTTCATTGCGCGCCGCCCATCGAAATTCGCCGTTCATTGCCACAACCTGGGTCAGCAATTCCAAGGCGTGGTCCAGCGATTGGCTGGCCATGCTTGCCATCGCTGATTGCGCGGCCAGGAAGAGTGCTTGCTCGGTCAGTGCCGATTTCGGGTTCTCCTGTGCCAGGGTCTCGAATTCTGTTTGCGCGCTCGCGAAATCCTGCCGGCGAAAATGCGATTCGGCAAGTTTCAAACGTACTTCCGCCACTAGCGGCGAGTTGGGATGTGCACGAATAAAATCGCGGGCCGATACGATGACACGATCGCTGTCCGCGCCGCGAGCATCCGCCAGCCAGATCGCGAGATAATCGGCATGCTCGACGGCAAGCTCCGTTGGATGAGTCGCGCGTGCCGCCGCCAGATTTTTTTCTGCCTCATCGAGCTTGGGGGGGCTGGAATGATACGCCATCTCAGCCAATGCCATCTGCGCTTCCGAAACGCGCGGATGATCCGGAAAACGGCGAACAAAATCCTGCAACAGCGGACCGGCATTCTTTTCACCTCGCTCGGCTGAGATGACCGCCTGCTCCAGCGCCACTTCTGCTGCTTCATCGACCTGACCGCGCCGGACCAGCTCTGCTTTATCGCGTTCGGTTTTTGTCTTATCGTCCGCTCGAAGCGACGCGAGCGAAGCATTAACAAGCGCTGCCGGCGCGAGGGCGGAGCGATCGTTTCCCAGAGTCTCGAAACGATCGGCTGCGTCCTGAAATTTCAGCGCCGCGTACATTGCGCGTCCCGATTCGAAATCGATTTGCTCGCGCACTTGCGGCGTCGGGTTCGTTTTTCCCGCTTCGCTCAGGATAGCAAGCGCTTCGTTGATTCTCCCCGCCTCGATTTGCAGCCGCGCATATTGTAAGAGCGCGGGTGCAAGCACCGCCGGCACCGGCGTTGTCCTTCGAATTTGTTCGAACTGCCGGATTGCTTCTTCGCGGCGGCCAGCGCGCAGTTCGCTTTGCGCGAGATACCACCGCGCAAATCCCCGTCTCGGCTGTGCTGCATCGCGCGCCCACTTTTCCAGTTCGTTACGTGGTGGCTTGCGCTCGGCGCGATAAACCTGATCCAGCTTGGCGAAAACCTGCGGTAGTGCCGGATCAACTGGATGCCGATCGATAAAATCCTCCAGATAATCATCGCCCGCTTCCGGCGTATTCATCTGCAAATGCGCGTCAGCCATGGCAAAAAGCGCGGCGATCGCCGTCTCCCGCGATTCGCCTTCCGGTTTCTTCACCAGCGAATCAAGCAATCCGACTGCTTTCTCTGGCCTTTGATTGAGCAGCTCAATCCGCGCATGCAGCAAGCGTTTTTGCCGTTTATCGGTCGCGATTTTGGTCTGCGTGCCATCAAGAATGTGCTTCGCCATGGCGCTGTCTTGTTTCGCGATAAACAATTCCGCCTCGCGAAGATGCGCCGAAATACCGAAGCGCGGATCGTTTTCGAGCGCGTGATAGGCCCGAATGGCTTCGTCGGCTCGATCGAGCGCCCGCAGCATTTCCCCAGCTCCGAACGCGGCAGCAGCCCGTTGCGGCACGCTGTTGTTATTCGCGACCTCGCGATACAACTGGAGCGCTTCGCTGGATCGATTCAACGCTGCGAACGCCTGAGCACGGAGAAATTTCCCGCTGGTCGAATCGCGCAGCACCGGGTCGTCCAGCAGCCGAAGTGCCTCGGTCGAGCGCCGCGCCGCAATCAGGGCCTCTGCCAGTTTCTCTTTCGCCTTGACCGCATCCGCTCCGCTGAGTCGACTAACAAGTTTTTGTAACTGGTACACGGCGACTTCCGGCACCCCTTCGTCAACGGGCCGCGCCGCTTCCGCGATTTCCGTGCCGCCACCCGCGCCTGTCTTGATTTGCCCGATGGCCGGAGCCGCCAATGCAATTGCGGCGATAGAAATCGCGCGGCCGAGATTCCGCGAAAGACTCATTGCAGCAACGGACGCAAAAATTGTCCGGTATAACTTCCCGCCGTTTCCGCGATCTTCTCCGGTGGACCGGCATCGACGATTTTGCCGCCCCGTTCGCCGCCCTCCGGTCCGAGATCGATCAACCAGTCGGCGCATTTAATCACTTCGAGATTGTGCTCTATCACTACCAGCGTGTTGCCGGCGTCGCGCAGCTTCATCAGCACGCGCAATAAATTTTCGATGTCGGCAAAATGCAAACCGCTGGTCGGTTCATCGAGAATGTAAAAAGTGCGTCCGGTGGCCTTCTTCGCCAGTTCGGTTGCGAGTTTTACCCGTTGCGCTTCGCCGCCGGAAAGAGTGGTGGCGGCCTGGCCCAGCCGAAGATAACCGAGCCCTACATCCAGCATCGCATTTAATTTATCCGACACGCTCGGAACATTTCGGAAAAAACGCGCCGCCTCGTCCACGGACAGATCGAGCACGTCGGCAATGTTCTTTCCTTTATAAGTAATTTCGAGCGTCTCGCGATTGTAGCGCCGGCCATGACAGACTTCGCACTCGACATAAACGTCCGGCAAAAAATGCATTTCGATCTTGATCAATCCGCCGCCCTCGCAGTTTTCGCAGCGACCTCCCTTAACGTTGAAGCTGAAACGCCCCGCGTCATAGCCGCGCACGCGTGCGGCCGGAAGTTGTGCAAACAATTCGCGAATCGGGGTGAACGCACCACTGTAAGTGATTGGATTCGATCGCGGCGTGCGCCCAATTGCACTCTGATCAATCACGATGGCCTTGTCGATTTGATCGACCCCGCGCAGACCGCGAAATACGCCCGGCTTTTCCTTCGCGTTGTAAAAATGCCGGAATAATGCCCGGCGCAGAATATCGTCTACCAAAGTAGATTTGCCGCTGCCGGATACGCCAGTCACACAAATGAAACATCCGAGCGGAAATGATGCATTGACATTCTTGAGATTATTTTCGCTCGCTCCAACAATCGTTAGCCAGCCTTCGGCAGAATGATTGATGGAGCGTGGCGCAACGCGCTGGCGGGGGATGGCAATCCGGGCGCGCCCGGATAGGTAGTCGGCGGTGATCGAATTTTTCGCCTGCAAAATCTCATCCAAGTTTCCTTGCGCGACAATTTCCCCGCCGCGCGGGCCCGCTCCTGGTCCGAGATCGATGATGTGATCAGCCGCGCGGATCGTTTCCTCGTCGTGCTCGACCACAATGACGGAGTTCCCCAGATCGCGTAATCGGTTGAGCGTCCCAAGTAGGCGAATGTTGTCGCGTTGATGCAAACCGATGCTCGGTTCATCGAGGACATAAAGCACTCCAGCCAGGCCGGACCCGATTTGGGTGGCGAGCCGGATTCGCTGCGCTTCGCCGCCACTGAGGGTGCCGCTCTCGCGATCGAGCGTGAGATAGCCCAGCCCGACCTCGAGCAGGAATTGCAAACGCGATTCAATTTCACGCACCACTTCCGACGCGATTTGCTTCTGCTGGGGCGAGAGCGCGATCTGGGAAATAAACTCCGCTGCCGCTTCGACCGTCAGCTCGGTAAACTGATGGATGTTGAGCGTTCGCTCGGTCCTGGTCTCGGTTCCGGGCTTCGCCGAGATCGTCACCGCCAAAATCTCAGGTCGCAATCGCGCGCCGCGGCAAACTTTACATGGCTCGCGGGTCATGAAGGAACGAATCCGATTACGGGTGAATTCGCTTTCGGTTTCCTCGTAGAGCCGCTGCATTTGTGGCACCAAACCCTCAAACGGCTTGGCGATCTTCTCACCGTTACCGCCGAACTTAATTTCAATCGGCGTCTCGCCCGTTCCAAAATAAAGCGCGCTCTTAAAATTTTCCGGCAGCTCGGCAAACGGCGCTTCTTCGTCGACGCGAAAATGTTTCACCAGCGCGCCCTGCAATTTTTTGTAATAGGCTTGCATCCGCTTCGGTCCACGACGCCATGGTGTAATCACTCCCTCGGCGATCGATTTTTCCGGCTCGGAAATCATCAACTCCGGATCAACCACCAGTTGCGTCCCGAGTCCGTGACACGCCGGACACGCACCAAAATGACTGTTAAAGGAAAAATGTTTCGGCGTTAGCTCGCCGAGAGTGAAGCCGCTGTCGGCATTGCCATAGTCGGTGGAATAACGCCCAACTTCGCAGCCAGATTGTGGGGCAAGCGCATCGCTTACCGACTCCGTCGCAGGCAGGCGACGCCGCTGCCCTACAATGATTGGTTGTTGGCGGAGTACAACAACGCGATTCCCGCCCCATTTCAGGGCGGTATCGATCGAATCGGCCAGCCGCACCCGAACCCCGTCGCGAACGATGAGGCGATCAACCACCGCCTCGATAGTGTGCGATTCGGTTTTCTTTAATCGGATCGGTTCCGGCCGGCCGAGCTCGAGGATCTCGCCATCGATCCGCGCGCGGACAAAACCTTCGCGCCGCAGTTTCTCGATCACATCGCGGAATTCACCGCGCTCGTTTTCAACGATGGGCGCCAGCACGACGATCTTCGTTTCAAGTGGGTAGGCCAAAATCTGATCGACGATTTGCTGTGGCGTTTGGCGGACCAGCGCTTTTCCGGTCACGGGATCATGCGGTTGACCCACGGCGGAAAAAAGAACTCGCAGGTAATCGTAAATTTCAGTGGTCGTGGCGATGGTCGAGCGGGGGTTCGCCCCGGCGCTGCGCTGTTCGATGGCAATGGCCGGCGACAAACCCTCGATGAAATCGACGTCGGGTTTTTCCATCTTATCAAGAAATTGACGGGCATAGGCGGAGAGGCTCTCAACGTAGCGGCGTTGGCCTTCAGCATAGAGAGTATCGAAGGCGAGCGAGGACTTTCCCGATCCGCTCAGGCCGGTAATGACCACCAGTTTCTCTCGCGGAATCTCGACACTGAGATTCTTGAGATTATGCTGGCGTGCTCCAATGATCTTGATAACTTGCGCAGGCATTCGGACGACGGATGTCGAACCTTTAAGTCAAGCACAAGGATTGACTTTCTCTACCGAAATCGATGCGCAATGAGTGAAAAATCTGGCAGCATTTCCCATGAAGAGCTGAAACAGCTCCAGGCCAAGTACAGCGAGATCAAGCATTCCGTGAATAACGCCCTCGCCGTGATGATGGCGCTTTCGGAAATGTCGCAGCGCCGGCCAGATTACGCCGAAAAACTGGCCTCGACGGTCCTGACCAAGGCGCCGCAGATCGTTTCCAGCCTGCAGGAATTTACAGAAGCCTTGAACGAAAAAGCTGGCCCCAAAGCGGAAGGCTTGCCAAAGCCTGTCGCTTAAGGGCTAGAATTGGTGGTCGTGAGCACGGCCCCGGAAAAGAAAGTTCTCGTCGTCGAAGACGAAGCCGACGTTGTCGAAATACTGGTTCGCGCTTTCAAACGCGCCGCCGGATTCAATGTCATCACCGCCTCGGACGGCGCGGCCGGTCTGCGTCGGGCGCGCGAAGAATCGCCTGTCCTGGTCATTCTCGATTTGATGCTGCCTAAAATGCCGGGCTTGGAGGTCTGCAAAATTCTTAAGGGTGACTCCCTCACCCGGCACATTCCCATTCTCATGCTTACAGCCAAGGCGGAGGAAATCGATCGCATTGTCGGTCTCGAGTTGGGAGCGGACGACTATGTTTCAAAACCGTTCTCGCCTCGCGAAGTCGTGCTCCGCGCTCAGGCCATTTTGCGTCGCGGCGAGAACCCGGGAGAAACGGAATCGTTTGTCGCCGGCCCGATCCGCATCGATGGCTTGCGCCATCATGTTTCCGTCAACGGCAAAGTCGTTCATCTTACCAGTCTCGAATACAAGTTGCTGCGCACTCTTGTTCAACGGCGCGGCCGGGTGCAGGAGCGGGATCGCCTGCTGAGCGACGTTTGGGGTTATGAAAGCGTGATTGATACCCGCACCGTCGATACTCACGTTCGCCGGTTGCGCGAGAAGTTGGGCAAGGCCGGCGATGCTATCGAAACCATCCGCGGTTTCG
>Ga0207701_10007986_pt1 | contig 10472 bp, 11 predicted proteins | sample KBSSwiSSwithPhiX_FD_184294 | JGI IMG/M metagenome (GOLD analysis project Ga0207701, IMG submission 184294) | Switchgrass rhizosphere bulk soil microbial communities from Kellogg Biological Station, Michigan, USA, with PhiX - S5 (SPAdes) (version 2) | ecosystem: Environmental > Terrestrial >...
AAAATCGTGACCACACTCTGTCCCGGCGGAAAAGAACGTATGCGCCGCCTCATGAGCATGGTGCAATCCGGGCGTTTCGATCCGACGCCGCTCATCACGCACAGCTTCTCGCTAGACCGAATCGTCGAAGCATATGACTTCTTCGGTTCGCGGCGCGACGGCGTTCTAAAAATTGCTATCCGGCCATGACAACGATGTTCCTTCTTGGATTATCGGTTCAGACCGAGGCAAACGAAAAGAGAGGTAATTAATTCTTTGAAAAAATCACCAAAACAAACGCAAGAGAAACAAGCGGGCAAATTGCCCAGCAAAAATGGCGTCATCGTATGCGGCACGGATTTTTCATCAAATGCAAGACAGGCGGCGACTGCCGCAGCCACAATCGCCAGCATGCTTGGCCGTTCTCTTCTGCTAGTACATGTGTTGGAAGAACCAATCGACGCCAGCCCCAAAGATTTGGAGCCTTTCATCGGCGCGGCGAAGAAACACCTTCACGCAGAAGCTGAGCGCCTGCGATCTTTGGACGCGGAAGTAACGGAAGAGTGCGCTTTTGGATTTCCCGATGCAGTGCTAATTGAACTTGCCGAACGTCTTGACGCGGAATTACTCGTCGTTTCGTCGCTCGGACGTCGAGCGCCGGCCCGCTGGTTACTTGGAAGTGTTGCTGAGCGAGTCGCCGAAGCTGCGCCTATGCCCACCCTGGTGATTCGCGCGGCGGAGCCGTTCGAGGCATGGTCGCGCGGAACTCCACTGAAGGTCGTAGTGGGGGCAGATTTTTCCGCGAGTAGTGACAGTGCGTTTCGACTGATTACGACGTTTCAAATGGCCGGTCCGTGCGACGTTACCGTCGTGCATATCACATCGCCTGGAGGGCGCCTCTTGCCCGAATCCGGCGAGGAGGCAATGACGATTGATCTTAAACCCGAGTATCAAAAGATGCTTGAAAGCGCACTCACGAAGAAGGTGGAGACGGTAATAGGTCCGAATAATCTAAAAATCCGGATTTCGCCCAACTGGGGCCGGGTGGACAACGCTCTCCTGCTGGTGGCGGGGGAATTACATGGAGATCTCATAATAGTGGGCACCCATCGTCGTCACGGGGTGGCATTAGCCTGGCACGGTTCCGTTTCGCGCGGCATTCTTCATCAATCGGCCGTGAGTGTAGGATGTGCGCCGGGTTAAATTCGGCTCGTGCTTAAGGATGAATTGCAGTCATCGGAAAGCAAAAGGACAGGTAGATGAACACCACTGCTATTCCGCAAAATCGAATAGCCCCTTATCAACAGAAAATCGACGAAGTATTAACCACGCTCGGGACGGATGCGCGCCTCGGCTTGAGCGAAAGAGAGGCGCAGGCGCGGCTGGAACGATGTGGCAGAAACGAATTGACCGCGGAAAAGCCGGTGCCGTGGTGGAGGAAGCTCCTCGCACAATTTCAGGATGTTCTCGTCATCCTGCTGCTGATTGCGACGTCCATTTCAGCTGGGCTCTGGCTGTATGAGCGCGAATCGGCGCTGCCTTACGAGGCGATCGCAATCTTCGCGGTGGTGCTGCTCAACGCGATCATGGGCTACATTCAGGAGTCACGAGCAGAGCAAGCCGTAGCGGCGCTGCGCCGGATGTCGGCTGCGCATGCGAATGTGATTCGTGACGGCACGCGACAGAGCATCGCGGCCGCTGATGTCGTGCCCGGCGAGATCATCCTCATCGAAGAAGGTGATACGATTCCAGCCGATGCAAGGCTGATCCAATCGACCGCTCTACAGACGGCGGAAGCGGCGCTTACAGGTGAAAGCCAGCCGGTATCGAAGGATACCCTTCCAATCACGCAAGAGGTCGGACTCGGCGACCGCCATAACATGCTCTTCAGCGGCACCGCGGCCACCTATGGCCGCGGACGTGCCGTCGTGGTGGCGACGGGGATGCAAACGGAAATGGGGCGCATCGCCGGCTTGCTGAAAGAAGCGCCGGTCGAAACCACGCCGCTGCAAAAAGAATTGGGTCGCGTGGGCAAACTGATCGGCATCGTTGTGGTGGTGATCGCTGTCGTGATGATCGCGACGATCATCCTGGTCGAGCATGTGCGCGGTTTCGCGGCCCTCTTTGATGTGCTGATCCTCGGTGTCGCACTCGCGGTGGCGGCGGTGCCGGAAGGCTTGCCCGCAGTCGTGACGGCGGTCCTCTCTCTTGGCGTGCAACGCATGGCAAAACGCAATGCGATCGTACGCCATCTCGCCGCGGTAGAGACGCTCGGTTCGGCCAATGTCATCGCTTCCGACAAGACGGGGACGTTGACGAAGAACGAGATGACGGTGCGAGCGGTTGCGACTGCCAGCGGTCGCGTCAGCCTTAGCGGTACCGGCTATGCCCCTGACGGTGAAGCGCGCCGCGACGATGGCGGCCCAATTGATGGAGACCTGCGCTCCGAATTGGTGCGCGCACTCGCCGCGGCTGATCGTGCGAACAACGCCGTGCTGCAAGAGCGCGAAGGCCGCTGGACGGTGCAGGGCGATCCGACTGAAGGCGCGCTGATTGTCGCCGCTCGTAAAGCGGGATTGGAGAAAGACTGCCTGGACGCGCGCTTCGAACGCGTCGGAGAAGTTCCGTTCTCGTCTGAACGCAAGCTCATGACGACGATTCACACCGACGCGGAGCGCGACGCCCGCTTGCGAGCGTTTACCAAAGGCGCGCCCGACATTCTGCTTGGGCGCTGTTCGCACGAGCTTGTTGGCGAATCGACCAGAGCATTCAACGAAGCCCGCCGCGCCGAGATTTTACAGCTCAATGAAGAGCTCGCCCGACAAGCCTTGCGCACCCTGGGCGTCGCATTCCGCTCCCTGTCCGCGGACGCCTTCGAGGCGGACGAAATTGACGACAGCATCGAGGAGGACCTGGTCTTTGCAGGCTTGATCGGAATGATTGATCCGCCGCGTCCCAGTGCCAAGGACTCTGTCGCCCGCGCCAGAGCAGCAGGCATCCGCCCGATCATGATCACGGGCGATCATCCGGTGACCGCCGCCGTTATCGCGACCGAGCTCGGCATCACCAGCGACGGGCGAGCCATGACCGGCGCTGAGATCGACAAGCTGCCGGATGACAAGGCGCGCCTTGAAATGGTGAGAAAGGTTTCCGTCTATGCGCGCGTCAATCCGGAACACAAACTGCAACTCGTAAGGGCGCTACGGCGAGATGGTGCGATCGTTGCAATGACCGGTGACGGCGTGAATGACGCCCCTGCCTTAAAGACTGCGGACATCGGAGTGGCGATGGGGATCACCGGCACGGACGTTTCCAAAGAAGCCGCCGACATCGTGCTGGCAGACGACAACTTCGCCACGATCGTCGCGGCGGTTGAGGAGGGCCGCGCCATCTTCGCGAACATTCGCAAATTTCTGCGCTACCTGCTCTCCTCGAACATCGGCGAGGTGATGACCATGTTCCTCGGTGTGCTGCTGGCGAACGCGATCGGGCTGACTACGGCAGGAGGCGGCGCCATCGTGTTGCCGCTGCTGGCCACGCAGATTCTCTGGATCAACCTCGTGACGGATGGAGCGCCCGCGCTCGCACTCGGAGTCGATCCCGCCGATGAAGACCTCATGCGTCACTCGCCGCGCCCGCGCGCTGAGGGAGTCATCACGCGACAAATGTGGATCGGCATCTTCTTCATCGGCGCGATCATGGCGACGGGCACGCTGCTCGTGCTCGATGCGTCGCTTCCGGGCGGATTGATCGAAGGCACAGGCACCATGCGTTACGCGCAAACGATGGCCTTCACTACGCTGATGATGTTTCAGCTCTTCAACGTCTTCAACGCGCGCTCCGACGAGCAGAGCGCGTTTCATGGTTTGTTCCGAAATCACTGGCTCTGGATGGCGGTAGCCGGATCGCTCGCCCTCCACCTCGCCGTGATATATGTGCCCTTCCTGCAAAGCGCCTTCTCCACCGTCGGCCTAACGAGTGGTGACTGGTTGCTTTGCGCCACGGTAGCAAGCTCCGTCCTCTGGCTGCGTGAAATCACCAAGGTGATTACGCGCGCGACGAGCCGCGGAAGTTCTCCTCGATCCGCGTCGTCCGGTGAATCACCGACGTTCGTTACCGGCTTTTTTCATGTTCCCCGGCGCGACCAACACCGGAGAACGCGCGTAACGCAACCGGTGTTCTGCAAAGCTCCCGATCACGACGTGTAGAACACTAGGTTGCTGATTTCAGCGATGAGCAGAGCAATGCCTTCGTCACGAGCGCGGCGCTACTCCGACGCGCAACGCAAAGATGACGAGCACGAGCATGCGGGAGTCGGTGGCGAAAATGGAGCAGTGTCGCTCCGTAGTAAGATGTCCTCTGTCGACGAATCGGTAGCGTGCTCAATCCGAGTCGCGGGATGACCTCGACCTATGCGGCCTTTCTCGCTTCAGCTTCGGGCTGAAAGTAAACATTAGTAACCTTCAATCTTCGGATTCCGAAGGGCACATGCCATTGAAACTCATCTCCAACACGATATCCCAGCATTGCCGTCCCCAGCGGTGCAAGGACCGAAATCTTTCCTTCCTCGATTTTGGCGTCACGCGGCAGAACGAGCGTGAACTGCATGCGCTCTTTGCTTTCGAGATCTAGCAGCTCGGCTCGGCTATTCATCGTAATGACATCTTGCGGGAGGTCATCCGGGGCGACGATTTGCGCGCGCTTGAGTTCGTTCTCAAGCAGCCTCATTTCAAATTTGGCCCGGCCTGAGACCTTGCCAGTGTAAGCGATCACAGAGCTAAGGTCAGCGTGATCAGCGGCAGTCATAATAATGTTTTCGTTGTTCATATGGTTCGTTCCTTATTTCCTTATCAATTTCATTTCGTATATTGGGCCTGACCCCGCCAAGCTGCGCTCTCCCGGGATCTGATCCAGCCTGCGCTTTACCTCCCGTCCAGCGTTGGTTGCCATGAATCCTTCTCGAGCGACTCGAATCAGGCCCGCCACAAAAAGGATGCCCAGAGCCGCTCCGACTAGGTGGTCTGCGATGCTGATATCGGGAAAAGCTACCCGTGCAATTCGAATTTCGTGTACGATGCGGGCGAACGAACGAGGCTTATCTCCGCACGCAACGACGGAAAGCACGACAGCTAACTCTGGCGAGTGCCTGACGAAGCCCACGAGCAGGTCCTCGATTGGCTGCAAGTCGTTAAGAATCCGAGATGGGATGTTCCGCCCGCCTAATGCGACCGCCTTCCTGCGCTTCAGACTCGTATGAACGAGCCATCCTCCGATAGCGAGAAAAGCGCAAAGAACAAGGCCGATGGCGACAACGACAATTAAACCGAGGAGTGCAGGATTCATATGTTTGTTCTTTGGTCAGTATGGTTGTAGTGAGATTTGGCGAACGGCACCCCGGCTTTTATAGCGCTCGTATTTGGAACGCCCACGGGATCGCGCCGCCGCAAGCCGCGCGGCGTATTAACGGGAATAAACTTCCTGTTCGCCTTAGCTTGTAATCGTCTTAATATGCGCTTTTAGAAGAGATTTCCTCGCTTCCGTGACTTGGTCCGATTGACGACTGATTTCGCGTGGACGAGAGAAACGGGCGATTAAAGCGATGACAAGTGGCACGGCAATGACTGCGAAGTCGAGAATGGTCAGTTTCATTTGCTATTCCTTTGTGAGATTCATTATCGATGTTCGGGGCTAAGTCGGCCAAGACTCATAATCGATCACATTGTTAGCTTTTTATTATCGATAATTTAATTGGCGAATGGGACCGACCGTCGAAACGGGAAAACCCGCATTTCCTGTCCGCCTTCGCGAAGACGAGGCTTGCGAATCCTCGGCGTGCGCGCGAAGAAGCTCTGCGGGCCGCGGCAGGTCCCGTCGTTCCGGAGAGCTCTCGGTTTGATCCTCCGTGCGATCAGGTCTTTCGAATCTTTTGGCGAGCCGCGTCTTCCGCTTTCGCAAGCGACGCCCGAGCTTGGCGACGAGTTTTCCGATTGCGACGTAAACGTTCGCATCGATGGCGCACCCGTGGACGTCTCGGCCCGGCAGTGCGAGCCGTGCGCTGGCGGAAAAGCGCGTCTCCGCGCCGTTGTGCCGTCGGAGGACGATTTCAGCTGCAATTGCATCATGCGCAAAGCGCGTTACTGGGCCGACCTTCTTACGCGCAAACCGGCGCAGAGAATCGCTTAGACTGAGGTGGTGAGTAGTGATGTGAATCGGCAGGTGTGTCACGGTTTGGGTCCTATTTGATTGCTCCAGCAATGCTCCGGAGCTTCTGGCCAAAAGAGCGATCCAACGGGAACTCGATTACCGAGGCGGAGATTTCTCTTTCGGTTTCGCGCGAAGCAATGCTTGCCTTGGGAGAAGGCCCACTGAAAAGTCTGGCTAGCGCTTGCAGCAGAAAATCGAGTTGTGTCTCGACGACAAAGGGCGCGTCCTTTAGGAAAGCGGCTACGGGTGGTGCGATTGGGATTAATCCGATTTGCGTTGCCACCTGTCGCCCGTTGGCTGCCTCGTAGATTCCTCGCAGCACTTCTTCAACTTCCGAATCTTGATGAAAGGATTCCCCAGAGTGTGAAGCCGCGGCCTTCTCGGAGTAGATAGCGTTATCCGTCGTAGGAAGCGAAAGGAGCGCCTCCAGGATCGTTTCAAAGGGTTCCGCTAGATCGATTCTAATGCGCTTTACAAAGCCGGGCTTCGACTTTCCAAGTGCACGTAGCAGTTGTCGCTTCGCGCTCTTCACTTCTTTCACGCGGGAAACGGGATCGGTGATGATGTGATGCAGTTCCCAAACTTCATCAGAGAATGCCGCCGCCCGCGTTCGCTCCCGAACTCCCGAGGAGTTGGCGCGAAGTGCGGGCTTGGCGGCCGGGTAGGTAAGTAATGGAATCATAATCTTTGCGGTAACGGCTGCTCTAGATACCAAACTTTACCGGCGGGCGAAGGAACGACTAAGATTCATATTCGATTAGACCGATAGCTTTTAATTATGTAATGTCTCCAGCGTGGAATGGCTCAACTTTCATCACCTGCGCTACTTCTGGATGGTCGCGAAAAAGGGCAGTGTTCGGAAAGCCGCCGAGGAACTAAATGTGTCGCAGCCGTCGATCAGCGCTCAACTCAAGCTTTTGGAGGAGTCGCTCGGTGAAAGGCTTTTTAAGCGCAGCGGGCGCAATCTCGTATTGAGCGAAATGGGCCACCTGGTGCTCACGTACGCGGACGAAATTTTCTCCGCGGGACGTGAACTGATGAGCGCTGTTAAACAGCGGCCCGGCGGCCGTGCCCTGCGACTGAATGTGGGAATGACTGACGCGCTTTCAAAGTTTATCGGATTTCAAATTCTGAAACCTGCGTTTTATTTTTCCCAACCCGTCCATGTTGTGTGTCGTCAAGCGGAGATTGGACCTCTGGTCAATCAATTGCAGGCGCACCGGCTCGACCTCGTTCTGGCTGACGAACCCGCATCAAGCAGCCTGAAGGCGAAAACTTTCAATCACCGCCTCGGTCGCTCTGGCGTCACCTTTTGTGCCGTGGCCCAAATCGCGAAGAAGCTCCGGCGCAACTTTCCAAAATCTCTGCATCAAGCCCCGGCATTGTTACCGAGTGACAACATGGGAATGCGGGAGCCCCTCGAGAAATGGTTTCACGCGCAGGATATCCGGCCTCGGATAGTTGCCGAATTCGAGGACGCTGGGCTCATGAAAGTGGCGGCTTCAGCCGGGCTCGGTTTTACCATGGTGCACTCCGTGGTCGACAGGGTCGCCTTGGAGCATTTCGGGCTTAGAGCAATCGCCGCGGTGAAAGAATGTACGAGCGACTTCTACGCAATCACCATTGAGCGGCGCGTGAAGCACCCCGTGGTTGCGGCCATCACTGAGCATGCGTATTCGGAATTATTTGCGTGATTGCTATACCGGTCCTAGTGCTCGACATGAGAATTGCGAAATCGGTTATCGAGTGACAGACGCAGATCGATACGGGGAGCAAGGCAAAGATTGCCGATTCCCAGATAGTTGATTTGCAGCGCGGAGCCCGTCAAAATCCAGCCCGCGATTAGCGCCATGCACTCTCTTTCACCCGGTAACACCTCGCTCGAGCCAAAGCATTCGTGCATCATCGAACTGGAGTTGCGCGATATGAGCCAACTTTTCAACTCGATGGACCCATCCCCGCTGGAGAACAAAGATCTTAATGGTGATGTCGAAGAATTTATCGTTTTCTCGTCGGAGGAGTACCGACCCGACCAGGCGTTAACGCTGCGGATTTATCTGCACGAATGGCCTGCAGAAGATCCCACAGACGTGGTGCGAAACAGTATCCACAACTACTTTGCCTACCGCGCGGATCTTAATCGTCTCGCCTTTCGGCGTCTGCTGAGACGCGGCCGTACCAGCCTGCTGATAGGGCTGGTGTTCCTTGCCGCCTGTCTTATTACAATCAGGATCGTGCTCGGCGATCTTGGCGGAACCTGGGCCCGTATTGTGCGCGAGAGTCTGACGATCGCCGGCTGGGTCGCGATGTGGCGGCCGATGGAAATATACCTTTATGATTGGTGGCCTTTGCGCCGCAAAAGTCGGCTTTATCAGAGATTGAGTCAGATACCCGTGCAAATTATTTCAAAGCAAAAAAGTGAGCGCGTTTCGGCGAAAAATATGACGGAGGACAAAGATCGGACCGCTGCTCAACCGAATATGAGCGAGGATGAGATTGACCGTAACTTGATGGGAACTTTTCCCGCGAGCGATCCGCCGTCGTGGACACTTGGTGTTGAGCGCGACAAGCAATCGTCCAGCGAAAACCAGATAGAATAAGGTGATGTTGCCGCGGAAATAAACTTGGTTCTCTCGAAGTTCGAACGCAAAACAATCCCAGACTCGTGCGCTACCTCTTTGAACATCTGGGCGTTGCCGTGTTCGCGGTCACCGGAGTGCTCGCGGCGAAGAACAAGCGCGTCGATCTTTTCGGAGTGATCGTACTCGCGCTCGTCACCGCCTTGGGCGGAGGAACGTTACGCGATCTGATCCTGCGCACAGATCCGTTCTGGATGTCGGATACGAGTTTCGTTCTCACGGCCTCGGCCACGGCAGCCGTAACTTTTGTCGCAGCCCGATGCTGGGAACCGCCCGCGTCATTGTTACTTGTGCTCGATGCATTCGGACTCGCGCTCTTTACCATGCTGGGAACGGAGAAAGCGCTGATTTTCTCCGCATCGAATATCGTTGCCGTAGTGCTCGGCGTCATAACGGGAGTGGCCGGGGGCATGATGCGAGATGTTTTGACGGGCGAAGTTCCCCTCGTCTTGCGCGCGGGAATTTACCTCTATGCGACGGCAGCACTTTGTGGAGCTGTGGTCTTTGTCACTCTGACGCCGCTTATTTCATCTCGGTTGGCAGTCGAGTCCGCCGCGGTTGCCGTTACTCTCAGCCTGCGGCTGGCCGCAATTCGATGGCGACTGCGTCTTCCCGAATTTCGGATGCGCAACAAGCTCTGACGTAGTTGTTACGTCCAGCAGTTATAGACCGTGGGCGATGTACGCGCGCGCGCTCATCTGCACCCACGGGACGTCGAGCGGCCGCGACGAGCCCGGGGAAATAACCCCAGCAAATTCAGTAGCGAATCCGCTCGGCGTGATGCGTCAAATTTATGATCATTCAGCAACCGGCGATGTCGACTGCTGGATCTAGAGAGCCTTTCCGACGAGGAATTGCAAAAGTTTCACGACGAATTCCAACGGTTACGGAAGCTCTCGGAGTCTACCGCGGCGGTACGCAAGGTTGACGGCAAGCCTACTTCAACTGAGGCCCTGTTTTGCCGTGCGGCTAATTAAGCGTGCCTAACGAATGCGGAGCTGAAATTCGCACGTTCGAGCGCATTCCTGCCTCTCGCTGAATTGATACGGTGGATAGCAGGTCTGCGGAAAAGTTAGCCGTGGATTCTAATATCGTTGCGAACGGAGAATATATCGACACTACGGCCAAAAAGACAACTAAAGTGATAAGGCTGCCCACGCGGGCAGTGCCGATTCCTTATTATGGCCCTAATCCATTTATCCGATCAAGAACTTCAACTTAAGGTCAGGAAATTATGTTCGGCTGATGAAATCTAGAAGGAGTAACGGTGGCGATTTCGTCACCGATGGCTTCGAACAGGCCGAATTGACTGAACCCAAGAAGGCTTTTGACGAGGCTGGCGCCGAGACCCAGGTCGTGTCGCCCAAGGGTGACCAGGTCCGCGAATCCTGGCCTGGTCGCCGTAACTAATGTGGTCAGTTGTATGTTGCGCGAGGGCGGCAATTGCTAACCGCAGGCCTCTGCTGCTCGGTAAAATCGCGCGCGCGGCCATTCTAAGCGCCGAAGAGTGTATCCAGCGTTGAAGCTAAAACACGTGGAGCACTTTGAGGACGACGACGATAACGACAATGACTCCGATGATGTAGAAGATATTTCTGTTCACGGATGGTGAATAACGAGTTGCCACCCCGGTGGCGAGCAATATTGTTG
>Ga0207701_10007990_pt1 | contig 10470 bp, 8 predicted proteins | sample KBSSwiSSwithPhiX_FD_184294 | JGI IMG/M metagenome (GOLD analysis project Ga0207701, IMG submission 184294) | Switchgrass rhizosphere bulk soil microbial communities from Kellogg Biological Station, Michigan, USA, with PhiX - S5 (SPAdes) (version 2) | ecosystem: Environmental > Terrestrial > Soil...
AAAGTAATAGGGGCAAGCTTCCATGGCCGGTGGATAATGGGTTGGTGAGTATCCATTTTGGCCGGTATGAGATTGAAGGGACGAATCTAAAGGGGGATAATCCCGGCATAACTATCGCGACACAATCCTCTGGAGTTCCAGTGAAATCAGTATTTAATGGCGATGTTGCTGCAGTGGCCAACTTAGGAGATGGAATGATGGTCACGGTCAGACATGGAAAATATTTTACAGTTTACAGCAACCTGACATCAGTGAACGTGGCTAAAGGAATGGATGTTGCAACCGGCCAGGCAATTGGAAAAGTGGGGCAATCCGATGATGGTAACGGCGGGCAAATTGATTTTATATTGATGATTGAAAGTAAGAACGTAAATCCTGAGCCCTGGCTGAGGAGAAGATAGGTAACGAGTGATCAGTAATCAGAATGAGTAGCTGTCGGGCTGTATTTACTGCAAAAATCGCTGATATAATTTTTCATAGAGCGGAACAATATACTGTATATCATATTTCTTGGCGTGATCCGCTGCTCTTTTCTTAAAAGCCTTCAATACATCGTCGTTTCTCAGGATCTCCAATGATTGCTGTGTCATGGATTCAATGTCTTTTACGTTACTCATATAGCCTGTTACTCCGGGGACAATGATCTCGGTTAACCCGCCGGCGTTGGATGCGACGACCGGGACACCAGCTGCCATCGCTTCGAGGGCGGCTAATCCAAAGCTTTCATATTCCGAGGGAAGTAAAAAAAGATCGGCGATCGCAAGAATATCTTCCATCTGTTCCTGTTTACCTACAAACTGCACATCGTTACAAACATTCAGTTTGCGACACAACTCTTCTGCCGTTTGACGCTCAGGACCGTCGCCGACAAATAAAAGTTTTGAGGGCAATTCTCGGTGTACGTTATTAAAAATTTCCACCACATCCTGCACCCTCTTTATTTTTCTGAAATTGGAAGCATGCAACAAAATTCTCTCGCCATTTGGTGCAATGACTCTTCGGAAGGCATCGATGCCCTTACGGGTGAATCGTTGAACATCCACGAAATTGAAAATAACCTCGATCTCTTTCTCGATCTTGAAAATCTTATAAGTTTCATCACGCAGATTTTTCGATACTGCGGTGATCGCGTCACTCTGATTGATCGAAAAAGCCACAACAGGTGAATACATCTTGTCTCTGCCTACCAGCGTAATATCTGTGCCGTGAAGCGTGGTGATGACGGGAATATTTTTATTCTCTTTTTTCAGTATCTGTTTGGCAAGATAAGCAGCCGAGGCATGCGGAATTGCATAGTGCACATGAAGCAGGTCGAGATTATTGTTCCTGATCACATCAACCATGGTGCTGGCGAGAGCCGTTTCGTATGGAGGGTAATCAAAAAGAGGGTAAGTAGGTACCTGCACCTCGTGATAAAATATGTTTGGAATAAAACCATTTAACCGCACGGGCTGCTGGTAAGTAATGAAATGTACCTGGTGATCTTTTTGTGCTAGCGCCTTTCCAAGTTCCGTTGCTAAAACTCCACTACCTCCAAATGTGGGATAGCATACAATTCCTATTCTCATATTTTTTCCAAATGGTTTACGAAGGTAAATACTATAAATAACTTAATCCTTCCTTTCATATCAATATTATGTCGTCCATCTTAAAAATTTTCCGTCGAATAAGAGCTTTGATTTATTTTAGCCGGATTGAAAGATGTAATATATGAGAAAACTTTTCATTATCGTTTTCGTATTTTTTTTATGCGGATCCTCTTTTGCCCAAAATGATGATTCAATAATGATTCGTCGCATTGCCGATGAGATTCTCTTGCACAGTAAAGCCTACGACAATCTTCATGATCTCACCAAGAATGTCGGCGCCCGCTTGTCAGGTTCACCGGGTTTTTATAAAGCAGAGCAGTGGGGCTTGAAAGTTTTGCAGCAATCCGGAGCAGATAAAGCCTGGTTGCAGGAATGCATGATTCCGCACTGGGTAAGAGGGGGAAAGGACCAGGCCATTGCAAATATTTCATCAAAGAAAAGGGAACTTGATGTTATTGCTCTTGGTAATTCGCTTGGAACAGCACCAAACGGAATATCGGCAAATGTTGTTGAGGTAACATCATTCGACGACCTGGATAAGAAAAAGGATTCTGTAAAAGGAAAAATCGTTTTTTATGATTACAAATTCAACCCAACTTTTGTCAACGTATTCCAGGCATATGGTGACGCGGTGAGATATAGAGGTGCAGGGGCCAGCCGTGCCGCAAAATATGGCGCATTGGCAGTGATCGTAAGAAGCATGAGCGGAAGTACAGACAACAACCCACATACTGGAGCTTTGCGTTATGACACAACTCTCCCAAAGATTCCGGCGGTTGCCATTGGCTTGAAAGACGCAGACCTGCTGGATTCTGTTCTCAGGCAAAAATCAGTCACCGTGTCATTAAAGACAAATGGACATTTTCTCCCTGATACGATCGGTCATAATGTAGTTGGTGAACTGGCCGGGACAGAATTTCCTGGCGAGTATATTACTGTTGGTGGCCATCTTGATAGTTGGGATCCTGCCGAAGGCGCTCATGATGACGGGGCAGGTATTGTTCACACAATAGAAGTTCTTCGTGCATTCAAGGCACTAGGGTATAAACCTAAACATACAATTCGGTTTGTGTTATTTGCAAATGAAGAGAATGGTTTGCGCGGCGGAACAAAGTATGCCGAAGAAGCAAAGACGAAAAATGAAAAGCACATTTTTGCCCTGGAAAGTGATGCCGGTGGTTTTTCTCCGCGTGGATACACTTTCGGGGGAACACCAGAACAATTGCAAAAGTTACAGAATTGGATCCCGTTACTAACGTGGTATGGGGTGTATCAAATTGTTGGCGGAGGTGGCGGGGCTGACGTCAGTCCATTAAGCGCAAATTTGAAAACGGCGGTAGCGGAACTGGCACCAGACACCCAGCGTTATTTCGATTTCCATCACGCCCGGAATGATGTGTTCGAAAATGTCAACAAACGGGAATTAGAGTTAGGCGCGGTAAACATGGCTGCCCTCATCTACCTCGTTGATAAGTATGGACTGTAGGATGTAGAATCGTCAAACGAAAAATCGAGGGTAATAATCATTTCAAAAGCTCAGACATTGCCGAGCGTACAGCAATAAAAGGAAATGAAGCAATCAATTTCTCCATTTGTTTCTTTATATGTTCATTGGAAAGGTTACCAATGCTTCCTTCATGGAGTCCTCTCGCAATTTCCTCCGGAGAGGACGGGGCAAATGTTCCATCTTCCACTCTTTGCCCAACAATCTTATAAGCATCACGAAATGGAACTCCCTGCATCACTAATTTATTTACCTCGTCGACAGTAAACAGGTATTTATATTTTTCGTCGGCAAGAATATTTTTTTTGATCTCAATATTCGATAACATCAATCCCGCCATTTCTAAGCAATTCTTTATTGTTTTAAATGCGGGAAACAAATGCTCTTTCAACAATTGGAGATCACGATGATAACCTGAAGGCAAATTTGTCGTCATCAGCATAATTTCATTGGGTAGAGACTTAATACGGTTGCCATGAGAACGGATTAACTCGAATACGTCGGGATTCTTTTTATGCGGCATAATGCTGCTGCCGGTTGTTAATTCCGCCGGGAAGGAAATGAAATCGAAGTTCTGATTTAAGAACAGGCATGCATCCATGGAAAGCCTGCTGAGCGTGTCCGCCACGTTTGCTAAAGCCATCGCCACGATCCTTTCGCTTTTGCCTCTTCCCATCTGCGCGTACACCACGTTATAGTTGAGTGTTTCAAACCCGAGCAGCTTTGTTGTAAGTGTCCTGCTAATCGGGAATGATGAACCGTATCCCGCAGCTGAGCCAAGAGGATTCTTGTTTACGACATCATACGCGGCTTTTAACGTGATGATATCGTCGACTAAACTTTCAGCATATGCGCCAAACCACAAACCAAATGAGGAGGGCATTGCCAATTGCAAATGGGTGTAGCCAGGGAGAAGGTCGTCTTTGTATTTTTCACTTTGGGATTGTAGCAATTCAAAAAATGGCAGAATTTTTTTGACCAGTTCTTCGATCTCGTTTCTTAAAAAAAGCTTTATATCGACGAGTACCTGGTCGTTCCGGCTTCTGGCGCTGTGGATCTTTTTCCCAACGTCTCCAAGCTTTTGAGTTAACAGGAACTCAACCTGCGAATGGATGTCTTCAACTGTTTCGTCGATCGTGAACCGTGAGTCGTGAATGGACGTGTAAATATTTTTTAGTTCTCTCGATAGTTTTTGTGCTTCGTCTTTGGTTAAGAGTCCAACCTCTGCAAGCATTTTTGCATGCGCAATGGATCCCAGGACATCAAAAGGAGCTAACTGCAGGTCAAATTCGCGGTCGTTTCCCACCGTAAATTTTTCAACTTCTTTTAAAGACTCAATATTTTTTTGCCAAAGTTTCATCGCTGGTTGCAAGTTACATGTTGCCGGTTTCAGGTGTAGGGAACTCATTCCCATTCTCCTCAACCCTTTGAATGAATTTATTTATTCGTTTACTAAGTAGATCGTACTTGCTGCGGAGATCTTCATGAACTTTAACGGCAAACCTTTTTGCATCGTTGTAAATATCGAGCTCCCTATAACCTTTCATTGATTTTGTTTAACCAGTAACCGGAAACCAGCAACCGGAAACTTATAATATTTTTCCTAACAATTGAATGTACAGTTCAATCCCTTTCTTTATTTCATCAATATAAATATACTCATCTGCCGTATGACTTCTTGCAGAATCTCCCGGTCCCATCTTTAACGCGGGGAAAGACATCAAAGCTTTATCGGACGTCGTAGGCGATCCATAATAACTTCTTCCCAGTTCGATGCCTGCCTTTACTATCGGATGCTCCAGCGCGATAGCGGATGAGCGAAGACGGAAACTTCGTGCTCTGATCTCACTCTGTACGTTCTCTTTGATCGTGTTGAACACTTCTTCGAAAGTATACTGTTCATTTACCCGTACGTCAACCACAAACTTACATTCAGCCGGAACCACATTGTGGGCTTTATTCTCTGTCTCGATCACGGTGATACTTATTTTCACAGGACCTAGCAAGTCGGAAACTTTTGGAAACCGGCATGACATAAGCCATTCAATATCTTTTATGGCTTTGTAAATGGCGTTTTCACCTTCATTTCTTGCTGCGTGCCCGGCTTTCCCTTTTGCGACACAATCCAAAACCATAAGTCCTCTTTCAGCAACGGCCATCTGCATCTCAGTGGGTTCACCAACAATAGCACAATCAATTTTATTGAGGTGAGGCAACAATGACTCGACGCCATTGCTTCCGGAAATTTCTTCTTCCGCAGTGGCTGCAATGATTAAATTATATTTCAGATCAGTTTTCGAATGATAATAGAGAAAGCACGCTATTAATGATACCAAAGCCCCGCCTGCATCGTTACTCCCGAGACCAAATAGCTTTCCATCATTTTCAATGGGTTTAAATGGATCAAGTGTGTAACCCTTATTGGGTTTTACTGTGTCATGATGAGAATTAAGCAGGATGGTAGGCTTGTTTTCATCATAGAACCTGTTGGTAGCCCAGATATTATTTAAATGAACTCTTGTCTTCACTCCCTTCCTTTCCAAAAATTCCTCGATGATGTCCGCAGTATTGTCTTCTTCCTTACTGAAAGATGGTGTTGCAATGAGTTGTTTTAACAAAGCAAGCGCTTCTGTTTGCAGTATGGTGACCTGGTCATTACTCATTTAGAATATTTGTTCCCGCTTCCCCGTTGATGAGTTTTTCCAATTCCTCAGCCTTGCCAATAGTTACTTTTTTAACCCCATAATTGATCGCCGCGAAAGCATTATCAAGCTTGGGTATCATTCCCGCAAAGATCTTCTGCTTTGATTTCAGCTGCTCATACCTGGATGGGTTGATGGTAGGTATAACCGTGCTGTCATCATTGGCATCAAGCAACACGCCTGCTTTTTCAAAAGAATAAATCAACTGGACATCGTACAACAAACTCAGGGCTTTGGCTACTTCCTGCGCAATAGTATCGGCATTTGTGTTTAACAGCTGACCCTTTTGATCATGTGTGAGCGATGCAAAAACGATCGAGATATTTTGGTCCAGCAAACTTTTCAAAAGATTTGTGTTGATCGCATCTATATCCCCGACGAAACCATAATCGATCACCGGGTGATTTCGCTTGTGTGCCAGAATTGCATCCCCATCCGCCCCGCAAAGACCAATGGCATTGCAATCATATGACTGCAAGCGGGCCACTATATTTTTATTGATATATCCCGCATAGACCATTGTTACAATTTTCAAGGTTTCCCGGTCCGTGATCCTTCGGCCATCAACCAGCTTTTGTTCCACCCCTAATTTTTCGGCCAGGCTTGTTGCTAACTTGCCTCCGCCATGTACAAGGATTTTCTTTTCGTTGATCGAGGCAAAATCTTTTAAGAAGGAAGAAAGCTTTGCCTCATCATCTATAATGTTCCCGCCAATTTTTATAATGAGAAGTTTATCCATTGAGTATTTCTGATAAAACGGCCTGCGCTGCCCACACACGATTCGCCGCCTGTTGTGTTACCAAACTATTCGGTCCGTCAAGGATCTCGTCACTCAACTCTACATTTCTTCTTACCGGCAAACAATGCATCACTTTCGCATTGTTCGTTAATTTCAATTTTTCATTTGTCAACATCCATCCCGGATCATTACTATAAATCTTTCCGTAGTCGGTGTAAGTGCTCCAGTTTTTTACATAGACAAAATCGGCATCCTTTAGCGCCTCATCCTGGTCCATGGTAATCCTCGCGCCGTTTGTGAACTCCTTACTCAATTCATAGTCCTCGGGGTGCGTGATCACAAAGTCAGCTTCACCCCACGCATTGATCCATTGAGCAAAACTATTTGCAACACATTGGGGCAATGGCTTTACATGCGGCGCCCAGGTAAGTACAATTTTCGATTTACGATTTCTGATTTTTGATTTATTGGTTTCCTCTGTGATTGTAAGAACATCGGTAAGACTTTGCAGGGGATGGAGTGTTGCACTCTCCAAACTTACCACCGGGATACCTGCATACTTAAGAAATTGGTTAATGAATAGTTCGCTGTAATCATCTTCACGATTTTTCAGAGAAGGAAATGTGCGGATCGCGAGAACATCAAAATACTTTCCCATGATCGGTGCTGCATCTTTCACGTGCTCCACTGTGCTGCCGCTCATGATCGCCTCTTCTTCAAATTCCAGTGCCCATCCCTCACTGCCCACATTAAAAACGATGACATCCATTCCCAAATTCTGCGCAGCAATTTGGGTACTTAACCTTGTGCGCATGCTGGGATTTAAAAAAAGACAACCAATGCGTTTGTTACTGCCAAGAGATTTACTTTTCAACGGGTCAGACTTATACCCAAGCGCTTTTCCGACTAAGGCATTAATATCGGGAACATCATGGACGGAAATAAATTGTTTCAAATTGGTGGTTTTATTTGTTTACCAGCGGTGACGTTGCGCCAACGGTCATTTGCCGACGCTTTCAGTCTGTATCGCGGCATTGATCGCCGGTGACACTTCACCATTTTGACCGCTACCCAGGGATTGAATTTCTTCTTTCAACGCTTCAATGAAATCTTCTGCATCCCTTTTCTTCAATGCCAGTGATGGCAGCAGGCGGATCACATTAGGTTTGGCTTCGCCGGTAAATATCTTCTGATTCCAAAGAAGATTTTTCCTGAGATCTTTTAATTCCTCAGGCACATCAAAACCGATCATGAGTCCACGACCCCTTACTTTTCTCAGCTCCGGGATATTTTCCAATTCGTCTTTGAGGTATTTACCCACCATCACTGCGTTGCCCATTAACTTTTCCTCTTCAATAATTTCCAATACGGCCAGCGCTGCAGCACATGCTAAGTGATTGCCACCAAACGTGGTCCCCAGCTGAAAATGTTTTGCTTTAATGTGCGGGGCGACGATGATACCGGCCACGGGAAAGCCATTTCCCATTCCCTTCGCCATTGTATAAATGTCAGCATTTACACCAGCAAAATCGTGGCTGAAGAATTTGCCACTTCTTCCGTACCCGCATTGAACGCTATCTGCAATATACACCGCCTTGTATTTGTCACACAATTCCCTGATCTTTCTTAAAAAATCATCGTCCGCAACGTTGATGCCACCCACTCCCTGGATACCTTCGACAATTACGGAAGAAATTTCATTCCCGTTTTCTTCAAAACAGTCTTCCAATGCCTGTTCATCATTAAAAGGAAGGAAGATCACATTATCTGTTTCATTTACCGGGGCCACGTAATTCTTGTTATCCGTCGCTGACACCGCAAGAGAAGTTCTTCCATGAAACGATTTGCTAAAGGCGATCACTTTCTTTCTTCCATTGTGAAACGAGGCAAGCTTTAATGCATTCTCATTGGCCTCAGCGCCACTGTTGCACAGGAATAGCTGGTAGTCATCCTTTCCCGAAATTTTTCCGAGTTTTTCTGCCAACTGTTGTTGTAAAGGAATCTTCACAGAGTTTGAGTAGAATGCAATCTTTTCAAGCTGTTCTTCAATTCGTTTTACCCAGTGTGGATGTGTATGTCCAATACTGATCACTGCATGACCACCATACAGATCAAGATACTGCTCACCATTTTCATCCCATACATAGGAACCTTTCGCTTTCAAGATCGTCACATCATTGATCGCATAGACATCAAGTAATTTCATAAAGCCTCCCCAATCCCCTCCTAAGGAAGGGTTTTTGTTGTTTTAAAAATTAAGTTGTTTTTACGCATAGCAAGTTCCATTACTCCTCCTCCTCTTTAAGGGAATGGAGCTAAAAATAATTCGCTTTTAAATTCAGCCCGGCGCACTCATCAACACCAAACATGAGGTTCATATTTTGAACGGCCTGGCCACTTGCTCCCTTTAATAGATTATCTATTATTGAATGGATAACCAATTTGGTTCCCACTTTTTCCAATTGAATCACGCATTTGTTGGTATTGACCACCTGTTTTAGAAAAATGATCTCCTGGCTTAGATGAGTGAAGGGCTGACCTGCATAGAAATCGTCATACAGTTTAAGCAGTTTTTCGATCTTCCAGTCACAGGTGATCTGTGAGCTGATAAAAATCCCACGGGTGAAATCACCGCGCCATGGGATAAAACTCAGATCGATTCTGCCCTTTTTCTGAAGTTGCTTCAAAGATTCACCAATTTCGTCCAAATGTTGATGCGTAAGAGTTTTGTATGCCTGTATATTATTCGCTCTCCAGCTGAATTGAGATGTAGCAGTTAATCCTTGCCCGGCACCAGTAGAGCCGGTAATACCTGTTGTATATATATCTTCGAGCAGACCAACCTTTGCAAGTGGTAACAATCCCAATTGAATGCCCGTGGCAAAACAACCAGGGTTTGCAATGTTACTGGCTGAGCTGATTTGTTCTTTATTAAGTTCAGGAAGGCCATAGACAAATTGGCGATTTTGGATTTTTGAACTTGAATGTAAACGAAAATCCTGTGAAAGATCAATCACCTTTACTTTGTCGTTGATTTTATTTTCATCAAGAAATTGTTTTGCTTCACCGTGACCCACACATAGGAAAAGAACGTCAATGTCATTGCTCAATTCATTGGTGAACTTCAATTTTGAATCTCCCAGCAGATCCTGGTGAACAGAATAAACCGGCTTTCCTGCATTGCTGCGACTATTAATAAAGGAAACAGATACATATGGATGGTGGATCAATAAGCGAATGAGTTCACCACCCGTATAACCTGCTCCCCCGATGATACCGGCACGTATGTTTTTTTTAGTGGCCATCTTCTTATTTAATGCAAAATGAAAAATTAAAAATGGAAAAACTCAACAGGACTATCATGGTTTTTTACATTTTTGATTTTGACTTTTTCATTTTACCTATTTAAATTTTCTTTCTGAATAGCATTCCAGATTGCCGTTTGGTTTCCGAAAATCTTTGAAAATCCTCTGACGTCCTCACCGCTCCATCCCGTATTCATTTCACCGTATTTCCCAAACTTACTGCTCATGAGGTCATATTTTGATTCGATGCCGATGATCTGAAAATGATAAGGCATTAACTGAACAAATACATTGCCAGTTACATTTTGTTGTGAATTTTCTAAGAAAGCTTCGATATCTCTCATCACCGGATCAAGGATCTGTCCTTCATGCAACCAATTGCCATAAAACTGTGCCAACTGGTCTTTCCAATTTAATTGCCATTTAGTAAGAACATGTTTTTCCAATGCGTGATGTGATTTTAATATCACCATCGGAGCAGCAGCCTCAAAGCCCACGCGACCCTTGATACCAATGATCGTATCACCAATGTGTATGTCTCTTCCAATGCCATAGGGCCCGGCAATGGTTTGTAAATATTTTATGGCTTCCGTTGGATGCGAAAATTTTTTATCATCAACTGCCATTAATT
>Ga0207701_10007992_pt1 | contig 10469 bp, 11 predicted proteins | sample KBSSwiSSwithPhiX_FD_184294 | JGI IMG/M metagenome (GOLD analysis project Ga0207701, IMG submission 184294) | Switchgrass rhizosphere bulk soil microbial communities from Kellogg Biological Station, Michigan, USA, with PhiX - S5 (SPAdes) (version 2) | ecosystem: Environmental > Terrestrial >...
TGAAATGCGAAAACGAGGGCTGGTCGTAACCGACACCCTGAACGATGGCCACCTTGCCTTCGTCGTACAGGTGCTTCATGCCGCCCATCGACCTGTGCCAGCCGAAATGCTCGTCTATCTTCAGAACGTCCTTCTCGCGAATGCCGATGGTGGGCCGGTGCCTGTAGTAGAGAGAGTCGGCGTAGGGCACGATGGTGTTCAAACCGTCGTTGCCGCCGAACCACTCGAACACGACGAGGATCTTGCCCGATGTGCTGAGCGCGGCTACCTCGCTCGCCTTGCTGAAGACGTACGGCACGGGGCCGATGCCGCCAAAGAGACCGAACCCGAGACCGCCCGTGCCGATGCGAAGCATGTCGCGGCGCGAGACGCCGCTGTCGGACAACTTCCTGCTAGCCATAGCCCTGTGCCCCTCGGACGAACCAACTTGCCGAACCAGGCGGGAAACCGGGCCATTATAGGCGGGCTGAGCAGCGTTACATCGCCAATCTAGGGAGTACGTAGCGCCGGGTCTTTAGACCCGGCCGAGAGCGTCGGGTCTGAAGACCCGACGCCACGGACCGGGCCCGACGCTACGCCTGGCAGGACCCGACGCTACGCACCGGTGTCGCGCGACACTTCCCGCACCAGCTCCGCGACCTCGCGCTCGCCTCGGGTCCAGGCGACGTCGGCCTGCGAGATCATTCCGGCGCAGCTGCCCCTCGCGTCCACGACCGGCACCCGCCGGATCTGGTGCTTCTCCATCGTCGTCACGACCTCGTCAATCGGCGTGTCCTCCGTGACGGTGATGACAGGCTGCGACATGAACTGCTCGGCGGTATAGCCAATGGGATTCTTCCCTTCTGCCACGACGCGACACACGATGTCTCGATCCGTAATCACCCCGATGGGCTGATCGGTGCCATCAATGACGGGAATTTCGCCACAGTCGTTGTGGACCATGAGCTTCGCGACCTGGTCCAGGGTCATGCTCGGAGTGCAGCATGCGGGGTTCGTCGTCATTACATCGCGGGCAAATTTGGTCATCAGCTCTTCCCTCCTGTGCAAAGCAGTTCCACTCGAGTGCTCTTCGTGAGCCCGACATTGACGCAACGGCGGTGCCACGAGGGCACTCCGCTTGCACGACACACATGCGTGAACCGTTACAGGAGGAATGATGAAAAGTAGAACCACTGCTCATCTGTGTGTCGCCGGCGTACTCGCGTGGGGAGCCGCTGCTGCCGCGCAGGGCAGTTCACCGTCGCAGGCCGGCGCGAGCCCGAGTGCTGCCGCCGACCAGGTCACGATCACCGGTTGCGTCGTCAGCGAGAGCGATTACCGCAAAGCCCACAATGAGGGCAAGGGCGGCGTGGTCGGCACTGGTGTCGGCGCTGGCAACGAGTTCATCCTCGCGGACGCCTCGACAGGGCGTGCTGCAGCGGGTGGCGCCACCGGCACGTCGGGCACATCGAGCGCAACCGCGTACGAACTGACGGGCCCGGGTGAGGGTCAGCTCAGTCGTTACGTGGGGCACCGCGTCGAGCTGACCGGCAAGTTCAAGGCTGGCGAAACGAGCGCGACCGGACGGCCCACTGGCGGACCTACGGCCGGAGCGCCGCCGAGCGGCGTCGACGTGGGCGGCAAGGACATGAAGCTGCGCGAGTTCGAAGTGGCCTCCGCGAAAGAGGCTTCCGGAAGTTGTTCGACTGTGAAGTAGCTCGATCGCCGTTGTGCGCGTGTCGCCGGCTGCAAGGCCTGCGGCACGCGCTCGCTCTCTGGTCGACCTCACCAGTTCCGTCCCCGCCCTTTTCTCAACTGCTTGCACATCAGCCGTGCTCCGCGTGCGTGAACTGGGTGTAACTTTGCACCGTGCGCGTGCAGGAGGCATCCATAGGTAAGGACGGGGTTGCCCCATTCCGTCGTCCAGTTGCGCCCTGCCCATCGTGTGGTGAATCACAGCACATCGAGCCGCTGCGTCGCGTCGGTCCGTTCTGGTTCCTCCGTTGCCTCAGCTGTCAATTCGGTCTGCGAATGCGGGCGAGCGCGGTCACCCCGTTCAGGGAACGGCGGCAACAGCGTGAGCGCCGGGCTATCGTGCGCGGCGGGCACCGGATCGGTGACAGGCCGGTCGCACATCAATGCCACCACTGCGCCTCCAATGGTACGCGCGCCTGGGTGGTCACTCCTGAAACGATCTGGCTACGTTGCGATCAGTGCGGACGCGTCGACCGCGATGCGGGTGGCGTGAGCATGGCGTCGGGCGTTAGACCCGACGCCACGTAGCGTGTGTCAGTTCGCCATCCTGCGGAGGCAGTCGGCCGACTGCGCCGTGTTATCTGCCACGTTCCTGTGCGGCTGGTGCGGGCCCGAGGCTGCGAGCGATCCGCAATGCTGGCGGCACTTCGCCGCGCTCGGCGACTCGGGCGCTGTTTTCGTTGCGGCCTGCGGCGGTGTCGATGCGCCGGTGCCCGTCCGATTGGCAGACTGGCCTGCCATCGCTGGCATGCTGAAACCTGCGACGATGGCGAACGCGAGAATGTTGCGGGTGAATGTAGTCATGATCGTCTCCTCACAAATCAACCTGATATGCGTCTCGAACCAAAGGACCTCTGGTCAATTGTCGAAACGGACGCTCAGATCAGGAGAACCTGGAACAGAGTGAGACGATCGATCACGAGATGGCCCACATGCGGCGGGACCAACTCGTGAACGTCAGGCCCCCAGTGGGGAGAGGCCTCGGGGACCACAGTCAGCAGTTCGGCAGCCGGAGCAACTACCCCGACGCGGACGTTCGACGCAACCTGCTGCGACTCCGTGCCGGTAACGTGACCGCAGCAGCACATGTCCGCCACCGTCTCGTCACAGGCGTGATGCTGCACCTCACATTGCGCATGGATGGCCAGCGCGCTTGCCGGCCCGCCGACCATTGTCAGCACCGTAAGCAGGGCGATCCACCAGGTGCGTCGTGAAGACATTGCAGCCTTCACTGAGCACTGGCCATGCCAGGAACGAATCGCCAAAAACACTCGGGAAACGAGTCCTCGATGCGTTCGCACTGCGGGATTTCCGGCAGGGGCCACCCACCTCGTGGGGGCCATCCTCGTGATTCCAGGTCGTGAGTGCGGGAAATCCGGCAGTACCGGGGACCGGTCGCGCAGCGGATCATGCCGTGGGCGTCGGCGGCGCGGCGGGCACGCCCGCCTTTAGCGCGGCTCAGCGATCGTAAGACGCCGGAAGCCGTTGCCGCGCAGGATGCGCGTCAGTGCGTCGCTGCGGAAATTGTGGTCACGGGAGCCTTCTCTTTCGCGCCTGGCGCGTCGCTCCAGTCCACAACCGAACCGTCCGCCATGTGCTGACGCACGCTCCAGTGAATCTCGGCGCTGCCCGCTGGGTTACGCGCCTCGAACTTCAGCGCCAGGTATTTGCCGGGCTCGATGTTGACCTTCCAGTTGATCGCGGTAATGCGGTCGCCGGCCTTCGGCGTGTCCACGGTTCCGGCAGGCGCCTGCTCCACTTTCAGCACCGTGATCTCCGCGGGCACCTGGAGCTCGAGCGAGGTCGTCGCGAGTTTGCTCTCGTTGTGCGCGCGCAGCTCGTAGGTCTGAGTGACGCCCGCCTTCGACTGGGGAGGCGACACCATCACGTGGCCCGAGATCGCGGTGCCAAGCACCAGAATCGACAACAGCACGGCGAACACGTTCTTCATGAAGCCCCTCCTGGACGGACACGCCCAGTATAGTCGCTGCAGCACAATGACCGTGACGATCGAGTCAGGCTTCGGGTTCGCACGCGCACCGCACCATCGTCCGATGACAGGGCAGCCGCTGGCCGTGCTGCTGATCTTGCTTGTCGCATATTCATCGGCTCTGCTGGCACAGGTCGCCACACTTCAGGTGCAGGTGGTGAGCGACGAGAAACCGGTTGGAGGCGCCGAGGTATCCGTCGGCAGCTACCGCGCCACGACCGATGCCTCGGGAAGAACGACACTGTCGCTGCCGCCTGGCGCGATCCAGATCGTCGTTGCCCGCGAGGGCTTCCTCCCGGCAACGCTGCCCATTACAGTCGCCGCGGGAAACACGCAGCCGGTCATCGTCGAACTTCTGCCGCAGCCGGAAGAGCACGTCACCGTCTCCGCGACGAGGACGGAGGCCAGGATCGATGATCTGCCGGTGCGCGTCGAGGTGCTCGACGCTGATGAAATCGAGGAAAAGGTGATGATGACGCCCGGAGACATCGTGATGATGCTCAACGAGATGGGCGGCCTGCGAGTCCAGGCGACATCACCGTCTCTCGGCGCCGCGAGCATTCGTGTTCAGGGCATGCGCGGACGGTACACGCGGTTCCTGTCGGACGGCCTGCCGCTGTTCGGCGCCCAGGTGGGCGGCCTCGGGCTTCTGCAGATTCCACCGACTGATCTCTCGCAGGTAGAAGTGATCAAAGGGGTCGCTTCGTCACTCTACGGCGCCGGCGCGATGGGTGGCGTCGTCAACCTGGTGGCACGAAGGCCGACCACCGCCTTCTCGCAGGACTATCTCCTGAATCGATCGAGTCGAGGTGCCACGGACGCCGTCGCGTACCTCGGCGGACCAATCGCGGGCCAGTGGGGGGCCACGCTGCTCGCCGGCGGCCACTGGCAGGAGGAGAACGATATCGACAACGACGGCTGGGCCGACCTGGCGGGCTACTCGCGAGCGGAAGCGCGGCCGCGCGTGTTCTGGGACAACCACGCGGGGCGATCGCTCTTCCTGACGGGCGGCATCTCGACCGAGGCGCGACACGGCGGCACGGTCGAGGGCGCAGTGCTGGCGCCGCTCGGCGCACCGTACCGTGAACTGCTCGACACCGACCGGTACGACGGCGGAGGCGTTGCCCAGATCCTCCTGGCGAACGGAACACTCGTGGCCGCACGGGCAAGCGTCGCACAGCAGGACCACGACCACGCATTCGGCGCGGTGCGGGAACAGGATCGCCACACCTCCTGGTTCAGCGAGGTATCCGCACGCCGCGTGCTCGGCCGCCACATGCTCGTCGGTGGCGCAGCGATCGAACACGACGGATTCGATGCCCTGGAACTTCCCCAGTTCTCGTACTCATTTACAACGCCCGGAATGTTCCTCCAGGACGATGTGACGCTTGCGTCGTGGCTGACCATGTCGGCGAGCGCGCGCTACGATCATCACAGCGAGTACGGGTCGTTCCTCAGCCCGCGGGTCGCCGCGCTCTTCCGCGGCGGCAGGTGGTCCGCACGCGTATCAGCCGGAACCGGGTTCTCGCCGGCGACACCGCTGACCGAAGAGACTGAAGCGGCCGGTCTTACCGGCCTCGCCATCCGCGGGCCGCTGGACGCCGAGCAGGCGCGGAGCGGATCGATCGATGTCACCCGCGCGGTGGGATCGCTCTCGGTCACGGTGACCGCGTTCGCCTCGAGCGTCCGCCATCCGCTCTGGGTGAACCGCGAGTCGGCCTACACGCTTGAAAACCTCCCGGAATCGACCACCAACACCGGCTCGGAAATCCTTGCGACCTGGCGCCGCTCGTCACTCTCGGTGACAGGGACTTACGCCTACGTTCGATCGAGGGAGCTCGACGGCGCAGCGTTTGCGGATGTTCCGCTGACGCCGCGTCATTCGTTCGGACTCGTCGGCGTGTGGGAGCGGGAGGGCGCGGGGCGTGCGGGGCTGGAGTTCTACTACACGGGGCAGCAGCGCCTCGAGGCGAATCCCTATCGAGACACCAGCGAGCCGTATGCGGTCATGGGCGTTCTTCTCGAACGCGTGTTCGGACCGATTCGGATCTTCGTGAACGGCGAGAACCTGACCAACGTCCGGCAGTCCAGTTTCGATCCACTGGTCCGGCCGACCGTGGGCGCCGACGGCCGGTGGGCGGTCGACTCCTGGTCTCCGCTCGACGGCCGCAACGTCAATGGCGGGATCCGGCTGCGGTTTTGAATCTGCCCTTCTCTATCTCATTCTCCAGTGTGCTCGAGCCGTCGCAGGAGTTTCAGCACTCTGCGCTTATCCTCGTCGTTGAGGCGTGCAAAGCCTGCAAGCAGGCGGGTCTGCTCTTCGAGCGGCTCGACTCCAGGGGGTTTCGAGGTGAACCGCCGCAACGCTTTCTCATGCAGGGCAACCGACCACATGCTGGACGGATCGAGAGCCAGGCGGGCACACAAAAGCCGATTCAGCTGGTCGGACACGATCGGTTCGCCCTTCAGGACACGGCGGACCTGTTCGTAGCTGTAACCAGTGATGCTGGCGAGTTCAGCAGCCGTTACGTGCGTCGCGTCCATCGCCTGCCTGATGGCCGCCGCGTAGGTGGCCGAGCCGTGCCACTCCGATGCGATCGGAGGAAGAGTTCCAGCATGGCTGGATGACCCGTTGCCTGCCGACCCGAGCTTGTTTGCCGACGAAGCCTGCCGAACCGCCATCGATCGCCTCCCGCTCCGGGCCGCCCCTGAGCGGTCACCTGAGAAAACGGACGAGGTTACCGAGCGAACGCAACAACCTGAGGATCGAACGGCCCAGGCTGCATTCGGCGGATTCTACGGCTCAGACAGCCGGAATGCATCAACGAAATAAGGAGTCGAGAGGGAATTTCAGGAAGAGTTGTCACTGCTGGGCGGGAGGGTCGCCCTTCTTGAGGCGCTCGCGGGCTTTGTCCACGTCGCGATGGAACACGAACAGGCGGTCGGCATTGCCGTCCGGATCGGTGAAGTCGTACGACTTCCCGCTTTTCAGCTTGATGCGCAGGTTTTTCTTCAGGTAATCCACTTCGAACGTGTCCAGGTCCAGCAGTCCGGTCCTGAAAGCGTCGTCCTTGTCGCTGCTGTCGTAGCGCATCCCCTGCGGGGTGGCGATGAGCCTTCCCTTGCAGGATCCCACCCGGTGTTTGTGAATCACGTCGAGGCCGGCGTCGAGGCGCACCTCGCGAAGCTTGACGGTCACCTGCTGGGTTCCGGGCTTCACCTCGAGGCTCTGCGCCACACCTTCGTAGCCGGTTGCCGACACATTGAGCCGGTGTGAGCCGGGCTTCACGTCGGTGGTCGTGAGCGGTGCCTTGCCAATGAACACGCGATCGACGAAGACCTGCGCATCGGGCACGTCCACGTCGACCTGGAGGGTGGCCACGTCGGCGGCATCCGCTGGTGCCGATTCCGGCGCGGGAGTGGGCCTCTCGGGTGCAGCCGCACGCGGCCTGGGCGCCGGGCGGGGTGTTTCCACGGGCGCCTTTGCCTCGGGAGTCGGAACAGCAGGTGACGGTTCGCTCGGCGGCGGAGCCGCAGCAGGCCGACCATCGGTTACGGGCGCCGGTTTCGAGGAGGGCCCGCCAAGCAGAAAGAAGCCGCCAGCGAGGACCACTATCGCGAGGAACCCGAAGATGAAGACGCGTCGCATGTCACAGCGATCCTAGCCGCGCGCAAGTCGTGAAGGCAACGGCGCGCACAGCTCGAGGCCACGTATTTCAGGAACGGTCCTGTCGCCAGTGCCTGAGAAAGCCGGTTGCCCAGGTCCACAGGCTCATGACCATGTATCCGGCCCAGCAGACCGGGACGGCGACGCTGAACGACATGAGCCAGGCGACCAGATCGTCGGCCCCGGTCTCGGGATGGCCCAGGCCCAGCAGGCCAACGTCGAGCCCCGTCATCGCGACCAGCGTGGCTGCGATCGAAGCAGCACTCGAAATCGGCAACGAACGGAGAAGCGGTAGCAACACGATCGTGTTCAGCGTGAAGGGCATCCGTCGCGTCATGCGTGAAGACAAAGGGTACCCCAGCTTCCGCCTTTCGCCGTCGCGCGTTGGATAATGGGGTGTGGCTTCGCGCCAGTTCGAACCCGATCCAGATGAAGAGCAGCGTCACTTCGACGAGGCGATGTCCGATGTCACGCCTCTGAAGAAGGACCACCGCGTTCGCGTACGCCCGTCCGCTCCTCCTCCCAGGGTCGGCCCTGCCGCACCCTATCGTCCGCCGCCGGCCCGTTCGCGCGACGACGAACCCGACGATGTTGAAGGCGATGCAGGGTTCGTCACCGCGGGCGTGGACCGCCGCGAACTGCGCAAGCTCCGGCGCGGACAATACGTGCCAGGGCGCCGTCTCGACCTGCACGGGCTGACTAGCACGGCCGCGCTCCGGCAGGTCGGCCTCTTCATCGAGGCCAACCGGCGAGCGTATCGATGCGTGGCGATCGTGCACGGGCGCGGCCTGCACTCGACAGGCAAGGCTGTGCTGCGCGCGGACGTCCGGGCACTGCTCCGCAGCCATCGGGCCGTGCTCGCCTACAGCGACGCGCCGCGCGACGACGGCGGGAGCGGCGCGGTTTACGTGCTGCTCCGGTCCTGATCGAAAAACCAACCCGTCACGCCCCGACTGGGGCATCATTCCCACGCGCAACAGGTCGCGCCAGGAAAATGTAACGATGCTCCCACGGGAGCCGTATGAAAGAGGTGTGCGCGTGACATCAACATGCAACGCCTTCCGGCGGCTTGTCGCGATTGCGGCAGTGGTGGCCTTCTCCTTCGCCCGCGTGCCCGACCTGCAGGCACAGTCTCCGCCGGCGCCACCGTCGCCAGTCGATCGGTTCGTAACGGTCAACGGTCTGCGCCTGCACTACCTCGATTGGGGCAATGAGAGCAGACCGCCGCTGCTCATGGTGCACGGCATCGGGCGCGTGGCGCACACGTTCGACCACATCGCGCCGTCGTTCGCAGGCGACTACCACGTGATCGCCATCGACATGCGGGGCCATGGCGATTCCGCCTGGGATCCCGGCGCGAATTACCTCGTCGAGGATCACGCGAAGGACTTCGAAGCCCTCGTCTCGCAGCTCGGATTGCGAAGCGTGACGCTGTGGGGCAACTCGACGGGCGGACGCGTGGTGCAGGTGTACGCAGGCCTTCATCCCGACAACGTCCGCGCCCTCATCGTCGAGGACGTCGGGCCGGAGCGTCCGAAGACCATCTCGGACAACTTCGCACGCTCCGTCGAGCGCGACGCGAAGGGCTGGGCGAACGAAGACGAGCTGCTGGCGCAATTGAAGCGAGAGAACCAGGGCATGCCTGAGGATCAACTGCGCGTCTACGCGCGCTACGCGTCGAAGCGCGATGCGGGCGGACGCCTGGTCTGGAAGAGAGACCCGCAGCTTGCGAAAGGCTTCGTCGAGACCGAGCTGTGGCAATACGTTCGGCGGATCACCAGCCCCACGATCTACATTCTCGGCGGCCGCAGCACGATCGTGCCGGTCGAGACGCAGGAGCAACTGCGAAAGACCATTCCCGGTGTGCAGATCGTGACGATGCCGGGGCTCGGCCATTACCCGAGCCAGGAGAAGCCCGAGGAGTTCACGCGGATCGCGAAAGAATTTCTGGCCCGCGCGCGTTAGCCCGGGTCACAACCGGCATCGCTGAAATTACCGCGCCAGCGAGCGCCCGGCCTGTGGTGTTCGACACAGCGACGAAAACCGCTCACGCACGGTTGGTGGATACGCGCATCCGTTGCGTCGGAAACTGGCTGACATATACCTCGTCGCGGCCACCGTCAGGCGTGCTCGTCGGCTGCCTTTCTCGGTCGTGATTCGTGAATCACCGACCAATTCATTCTTCTCACTATCGAGCGACGTTCTTCTCCGTATCGAGCGACGTCGTCACTGATCGGTCGCTCACCGGATGATCCTCCCGAGGCCGAGACAGCAGCGTGTCTCAGCGCAAATCGGTGCAGATCTTGCCCCTCAAAAGTCATCGCCTGTGGTTCCTTTCGTTTTTCCTAGGGACCAGCGTAGGAATTAGCCTCCTCCCGCCGTAAAAGTCGACCGCTCGAGCGACTAATGTCTCCGAAGTCGTCGCCATCGACTGACTTTAGAGAACAGTCCCTGACTTTAGAGAACGCTCCAACCAAAGGAAGTGCCGTATGAAGCATTCAGTCCACCTGAAAATTCTCGGGTCTCTGGCGCTCGTCGTCGCCGCCGTGCTCTGGGTCGGGCCGCGGGTAATGGCGGCGCTGAATCCACCCGTGCCGGTGCACCTCACACCCCTCGCGCCGCCGTTCAAGAATCCGATCGGTATCGATTTTCAGGACACGAGCGGAAACCTGATCGCATCGATCAACTATCCGACCGGGGGCTCATTGGGCGACGGCACGTTTGCTCGCATCGACCCGGTTTCCGGGACCTTCAGCGCATTTGCACCGTCCGTGTTCGGCCTGTTCGAAGAAATCAAGGTGGCGGCGGTCCATCTGAGCAGCAACCTGGGCGGATTCGTTGACGGAGACGTGTACGCGGGGAATGGAGTCCCGGGACAGATCATCAAGATTTCGGCGAACGGTCTCACGGTCACAAATCCGTGGGTTACCCTGCCAGGCGAGACGGCTCACCTTCGCGGCAGTCTCTTTCAGGACCGCTACGGCGCGTTCGGCGGCGATCTGATCGTCGTGACCGGCAATGAACAGGAGGAAGCGGATCCGGCGGTTAACGGCGTCGGTAAGGTGTGGCGGGTTTCAT
>Ga0207701_10007994_pt1 | contig 10465 bp, 8 predicted proteins | sample KBSSwiSSwithPhiX_FD_184294 | JGI IMG/M metagenome (GOLD analysis project Ga0207701, IMG submission 184294) | Switchgrass rhizosphere bulk soil microbial communities from Kellogg Biological Station, Michigan, USA, with PhiX - S5 (SPAdes) (version 2) | ecosystem: Environmental > Terrestrial > Soil...
CTCCGTGCTGCGGCGGGATAAGTCCCCGTGCGACGTCGATCGCAAGCATCTCTTTCAAAATCCGGTTTTGCCGCCACATTATCCCGAAAGCGAAGCCGACCCAGATCAAGAAAAACGGGATCTCAAGTAAAAGATAGCCAGCCAGGAATCCTTCGAACCCAAAGAACACCGCCATTCCGTTCCAAAATGCGTGAAGCGTGACCGCACCAAAATAACCGATCACCGGCATTATGATCCGGACAAACATATTGTGCGATTCGCGAGCTATGCCACAACCAATGCCCGTCATTGAGGTGAAGGTAACGTGTGCAAACGGCGAGAGAATTCCTCGCATGAAGAATAGGATCACCAGCGCCGGTATCCCGCCAGTTCCGATCGCCCGGCCATAATATAAAACGTTTTCTACCGTAGCGAATCCCAAAGCGATCACGCCTGCGAAAACGATACCGTCGAGAATGTCATCAAAGTAACGGCGGAAAAATATCAGCAAAAGTAAAAGTCCGACACCTTTCGAACCTTCTTCGACGAGAGGCGCAGAGATCACGGCGCCGACAATATCCCCGAGCATTGCACCTTCTCGGCCGCCGACCGCAACAGCCACGCCGATCCCGATCCCAGTGTTCAACACGAACGAGACCAGCACCGCAACCAGCGCTCCCCACGCAAATGCAAGAGCCAGCAGCCACAATGGCTCTGGATCGTATCGGTCGAGCCACATAAACGGGAGAACATATAGGAGCGCAGGCACAAATGCGATGACGCTGGCGACCACCGCGATTATCAGTCCTCCGATATTCCAAGTTATGGAGCCGTCTGCTGTAGGTGAAAGCACTACGCTAAAAAGAGCGAAAACCACGAGCGAAAGAAAAACCACGGCCAGGATCGCAAAGACGGCCGCGAATCGAACAGCCGGGCTCGTTTTCTTTTCCTGAATCGCCTCCGTTGGTGTTGAGAGGTTCCCAAGGCCTATGTTCGACATCGAATTTTGAAAGCTATCAGGGGCGCGTTGAGCGGCTTGGTCAAAGGCGTTCATCTGCATTTGCCGGAAGCTTTCCTGCGGGATCGGATTTTGGAATTGCTCTTCGTTTTGGATGGCTATTGTGGCTGTTACCCCGTTCTTTCCAAACTGGACAGTGTCGCCACTGTTCAGCTTGTGCCGCTGGATGCGCTGGCCATTAACAAGCGTTCCGTTAGTACTGTTGTTATCGGCAACATAATATCCGTCGGGCCTGGCTTCGATGAAAGCATGTTGTTTGGAAGCAATACGCTCACCCGCAGGATCGAACCGTACGCTGCAGTTCTCGCCGCGTCCGACAGTCAAAAATCCGCTCTCAAGATCGAATGTGCGACCCGATAAGGACCCGCTGGTGATGGTCAGGAGCAATTTCATACAGCAATCATAAAAACAAACGGTTCAATGTCAAGCGAACGCTGTGACATTGAACCCGTGGACTTCATCAACGGTTTACTGAGGTTGGACTGAGCCGGGCGAAGGCACAACGTCGGTTCTTCCAAACTTGCGGACCCGAAAGAGCAGATCGCCCGAATCGATGCGATACCAGGAATTGTTTGCCGGACGAAACACAGCCAGATCGGTTTTATGGTCGCCGTCATAGTCGGCCGGGATAGGAATATCGCCACTCACACCAAAGGTTTGTGCCGCACTCGCCCCTGTGAAATAGTCGAGCCGATACCATGTACCATTCGACGGCCTAAATACTGAGAGCTCTGCCCTGCCGTCGCCATCGAAATCCGTTACCAACGGCTTGTCGCCAGTTATACCCCACAGGCGGAGCAGCACCTGACTGGACGAGCTTAGGAGTACATACCATTTTCCTTCGGATGGACGCCAGATGCCTAGATCTGATTTGCCGTCGCCGTCGTAATCTCCAACAAGAGGTTTATCTTCATTCAATCCCCAGGGTTGAACTCGAACACCCAACGTGCTCTGCCAGATATACCATGTACCATTCGATGGACGCCAAACGGCAAAATCTTCCTTTCCGTCAGCATCGAAATCGCCGGGAACCGGAATGTCACCGATCTGGCCCCAACCGCTCTTAGAAAGACCTCCGCTGCTGGAGACTACGTACCAGTGTCCGTCCGACGGACGCCAGACCGCCGCATCGGAGCGCCCATCGCCGTCATAGTCGGCCGCGACAGGAATATCACCACTGATGCCCCAAGAGATCGTAGATTGAGAGCCGTTGGTAGTAGATTCGACCGTCCATTTACCGGTACTCGGATCGAAGATCGAGATGTCTGTCTTGCGATCCCCGTCGAAATCCGAGACAACATTTTTTGGGGCTGCATTCAAGCCGGTCGCGTCAAGGATAAGCAAACCCGAAGTCAGATCACCCGCGACGATCTTGTTTTCTCCAAGGAACGGATAGACCGCCCAGTCGCCGTCGTAATTGGTAGGCAGCGCGCTTTCGAGGTTCGCCGATCCGCAGATCGTATCCCAGGGTTCGTCTGCCAGACTGTTTCTTTCAAACGTTCTTGCGGTAAATGTGGGGCTGAACGTGTCGTACTGCCCAATTCGCCTGGGACTGGCCGGATCTGAGCCGATATCGAAGACCTGCACTCCGGCTTGATACCAGGAAACGTACAATTTATTTCCCATCACGACAGGATTGTGCGGCGTAACGGCATTCAATCCTAGATCGTTCATCGAGATCTTGCGTATCAACAGCGGTGTAGCGGGATTCGAAATATTGTAAACCCGAATATCACCCGGACTCGGGCCATTACTATTCGTTACTTCGCGGGCACTATAAAGATAATTCCCGTCTTCGCTCGTCCAGCTGCTGTGCATGTTATTGCCGGCGGTGACGGTCGACGTGTCTTCTATATAACCCAACCGCGTCGGCGGTGTCGTGTCGATATTGGCGATATCGTATATCTCTGTCCGTGCAGTATTTGCGCCGTTTCCGAAACCGGAGGTGAATAGCCGGTTTCCGCGAATGTGCATGGCATGGACCCAAATCGGTTCGGAAGGATCGAGATCCCTGACAAATGTTGGCTGCGCCGGGTTTGTAACATCGATGAACCGCAAGAGTTTTACCGATGTGACCTGGCTATTTTCAAGTAGAAACGTTTTGCCGTTCTGCGAGAAGACCATCATTTCGTGGATGTTTGGAAAGCCGCTCCCATGCCCTGCATCAACCGTTCCAAGTAACAACGGGCTGTACGGATTTGAGAGGTCGACTATATGGACACCGAGGCTGCCGTATCCGCTGCCGAAGTATCCGAGATTGCCGATAACGATCGCTTCGATAAACGCCCCGCTGTTTCCCGGGTTATACCAGGACGCGAGGACCGGCGCATCCGGATTAGTAATGTCGTAAATGAAGGCGCCGTTGCATTCGAAGCCGCCCTGCACTGCGATGTTCCCAGAAGCGTAAACGTCAGCGAATTTCGCCACGCCATTGACCAGGTTCCGCGCCTCCGGGCAACTTGGGGTCAACTGCGACCGAAGTCTTACCTGCTGGCCGGAAACCGACAAAGTAAGAGCGATAGTAAACAAGCACGCCGGAAAAATAAGAAATGCTCGATTCATTTTTCTTTTCACCGCGGCTTCAAAACTTTTCCGGGGCTGTAAAGCACGCGCAAACGATTTCGCTGATTATACAATCAACTGCAAAGATCGGGATAGATATGCGTGGACCTAGGAGGCTACCTTCGAAGCGTCGCGCATTATAAGATCGAAGGTTCCCGGCTCGACCTTTCGGAAGCGACGATTTCGGTTCAGCGAAACTGCGATCGAGATGGTCGGGTTATTACCCTTAAACTGCATACCGCCTGAAACAAGAAGATTATAAAGTTCGTTGACGTGCAGGGGCTTACCGGCTTCGCGAAGCAGCAATGTGCAGGCCTGCGTGATCGTGCGGTCGGCGAACCGATGGCTGATCGCCTCGATATTATTTGTCCTGACTGGAACGCCCCGGTTTGGAGCGAAATATGAAACCGAACCAGGGCTTCTGCGATCGTCGTATAACGAGTTCTGAACCGGTGTGTCTCTTCGTGGCGGGGTCGGCTCCTGCGTACGTGATCCCGTATCGGTTCTTGCAGGCGTGTTTCCCTGGAGACGCCGCCCACTTGATCGCATCGTGACCAACAAACTGTCTATAGCGGACTCGGTTTGGGCCGCACTATTCTCAAGCGCGTCGATCTCCTCGCGTAATCTTTCACTCTCATACTCCACTTCACGGAGCCGCGCCATCAGACGGTTTTGAGCATTGCGCGTCTGCCGCAGGCTTTGTTCAAGTGTAGCTATAAGGTTTTCGTCTAACATGCTGTATCAGGTGGTGTTACAAAAGACGGTATGTCGAGCCCGCGATGGTTAGCTTTTCCGCTTAACGACAAAATCCGGAATCGCTTCCAATGCAGAACGATAACCTGTTTCAGGCAAAACTTCAAGAGATTTCCGCGCCGCCTCACCGTATTCCAAGGCTATTTTCCGCGTAGATTCCAATATCGAAAACCGCTGTAGGGCCTGACTGATCTCCTCGCGCGTACCGTTTCGATACGCACCCTCCTCCATAATGGTTTCCAGCATGGAGCGGGCGTTGCCGTCGCCTTGCACAAGTTTGATCAAAGGAAATGTCATTTTCCCTTCCAAAAGATCGGAACCAGCCGCCTTGCCTATGGTCTTTTGGTCGGCGGTAAAGTCCAGCAGGTCATCGGCAAGTTGGAACGCAATGCCGAGATTCATTCCGAAATCTCGCAGGGCCGTTTGCTGCTCCGTATTCGCCCCGGCAAGCAATGCGCCGATCTCGCAACAGCCCGAAAACAGATAAGCCGTCTTGCGTCGGAGAACGTCAAAATACTGTTCTTCGCCTATCGTCACGTCACCGATCAACGTCAACTGCATGATCTCACCTTCGGTCATCATTCTTGTTAAGCGAGTCAATACTTCAAGAATCCCGAGTGACCGTTGGGTCAGCGCCGTCTCGAACGCCGACATATAGAGCCAGTCACCCATCAGGACCGCGGCCTGGTTCCCGAATTTCGCGTTCAACGACGACCGGTTTCGCCGAAGATCGGCATTGTCGATTATGTCGTCGTGTACGAGCGTGGCGGTGTGGAGCATTTCCATCACGGTCGCAAGCCGGATCATTCCCTGCTTGTTGTCACAGCCGCCGGCAGCCAGCGCTGATAATATCAACAGAGCCGGCCGAACGCGTTTCCCCTTGGTCTCGAGCAAATAATTTCCGAGATAGTTGATGACCTGAATATTCGAACCTGCTTGTTGTTCGAATTCGGCCTCGACGAGAGCAAGATCGTCACGGATCAGATCGAAGATCGTCCTCGCGGCTTGTTCGCCCAAGTCAGACTGTTTTTTTGTAGCTAAGAATTGCACGTTTCGTTAACTGGTCCGGTAATTATCAAACTGCATGTCGATCCCGAAATCGTGAGCTTTCAGTTTCGCGATCACGTCCTGCAGTGTGTCGCGGTCCTTGCCGGAGATGCGGACTGTTTCGCCCTGTATCGAAGCCTGCACTTTTAACTTTGCGTCCTTTATGAACTTCACGACCTCTTTCGCTTTCTCGATAGGAATTCCCTGCTGGACCTTAACAAGCTGCCGGACCGTTCCGCCCGCTGCGGGCTCGATCTTTTGATAATCGAGAGCTTTTAATGAAATTCCACGCTTGACCAGCTTGCCCTGCAGGATGTCGTTCATATTCCGCAGTTTTGTTTCGTCTTCCGCCGAAAGCATCAGGTCCTTTTGCTGAAGTTCGGCTGCTGCCTTGCTGCCCTTGAAATCAAAGCGTTGCGAGACTTCTTTCATCGTCTGATGGATCGCGTTCGTTACCTCTGCATAGTCAGTTTTCGAAACGATATCGAATGAATTTTCCTTTGCCATAGTAAGATTCTGCCACAGAGAACACAGAGAACACAGAGAGCAAACTAAAGAAATGTTGATCTCTTGATGATCGGCGCTAATTAGTTCTTAGATCAAAAAAATGAAGGAAGTTGTGTGTTGTTTGCGTCGCGAGAACTTCGAATTCGACGCCGTAAAGATCCGCTAGGAATTGCGCGGTATGAACGACAAGAGCGGGTTCGTTGCGTTTGCCTCTGAAAGGTTCGGGAGTCAGAAACGGACAATCGGTTTCGACCAAAAGTTTTTCAAGGGGAACAACGCGGGCCGCCTCACGCAGGTTCTCGGCTTTTTTGAACGTAACGTTTCCTGCGAACGAAATAAGAAAACCAAGGGGCATCAGCGCCAATGCCATTTCGGGAGTTCCGCCAAAACAATGCATTATCCCGCGGAATCCGTCCCATGAACATTCCTCGGTCAGGATCTCGACTGTTTCGTCGTCTGCGTCTCGGCTGTGAATGATTATCGGCAGTTCTAGATCGCGTGCAGTGCGGATCTGTCGCCGGAAAACGTCTCGCTGGACGTCACGTGGGCTGTGGTCGTAATAAAAATCGAGCCCGATCTCGCCCCATCCGATCACTTTCTCCGATTTTGTCAATTCGATCAGATGAGCTTCGGCAATGTCGTCGTAAAGCTTCGCATCGTGAGGATGAACGCCAACACTGGCATAAACGTTTTCGTATGTTTCGGCGACATCGACGGCTTTTCGGAAATCATCAGAATGCGGATCACCGGTGCCGATCGTCAACATCGCCGCGATGCCGGCTTCCCGCGCACGCTCGACGACCTCGTCCCGGTCTGCATCAAATGCCTCGCCGTCTATATGGCAGTGCGAATCAACGAGTATCACTTGGCGGGAAATTCAGTGCGGTGTTTTTCGGTAATGCGAATTAGAGTGCGCAGCGCCTCGTTGACCGATTCTGAGTCAGGAAATACTTTTGCAACATCGACGTCAAGCTTGATTTGATTCAGGAGACGCCTTCCCTCGCCAACCCGCCGGACCTTAAAGGTCGAAAGATCATATTCGGGCTCGATGTCATCATTCAAAGTGTCCGTGTTCATATTCTCGTCGCTCTTTGGGTGTAAGTTCCCGTGCACTGATTATTCTAACCCTGTTTCCTCGTTCAGTGAATGAAATTATCAATAGCCGCTGCTCCGCGGATTCGCCAATCATGAGAAACCGATTCTCCTCAACGGAGTGATCATGATCGAAAAGCTCGATGTTGAAATAATCATTCCAAACTGTGGAGGCCTCATCGAAGCTAACATCGTGTCTCTTCAGATTTGCGGCTGCTTTTTCTGGATCCCAATCGAACAGCATCTACTTGAGGCGAGAGCCAATCTTCACATCCTCTAAAAATGTCGCTATCGCGGGCGTGTCGTCTTCAGTCAGCGAGGCTGCGCAGATCATCCCTTGGGATTCGAGACCGCGCATTTTGCGGGGTTTTAGATTCGCGACAACCACGACCTTGCGGCCGATAAGTTTTTCCGGTTCGTACCATTCGGCAAGGCCTGCTAGGATCTGTCGCGGCTGTTCTTCGCCCAAGTCAACTTCGAAACGAAGAAGTTTGTCCGCGTTCGGTACGCGTTCGGCGACCTTGATCTCGCCGACGCGCAGGTCGACCTTGATGAAGTCCTCGATCGTGATGAAGCCATCTTCCGATGTCTTTTCGGCCTGCAACGCTTCGGATGCAGCCGTGAACGCTTTCGCCATATCGCCAGGCACCGATTTATTCAAGGCTTCAAATTGTTGGCCGGCAGCACCGGAAGTATCATTCTTTATTTCACTCATAACTTTGCTTTTATCGATCCTGGGAAATACGCCGACGGTTTCGCCGATCGCGGTTCCGGGCTTTAATTCGCTCCATTTCAAATTTGCCGGGTCGAGCTTCGAAATATCGTCGCTCAAACCGATCTGTGCATAAATATTTTTCGACGCTTCAGGCATTACGGCATATAACATTACGCTCAGCCAACGCAGGGTTTCTGCGGAGCGATACAAAACAGCATTCAGCGTTTCCGATTGCCGCTCGTCTTTTACCAATTCCCACGGTTTCGCGTCGGAGATCATCTTGTCGATCCGGGCGATTACCGTCCAAAGCGTTTCCAGCGCCTGGCTGAATTCGAAATTATCGAATCGGCGAATAAACTCGTCGCGAGCATGCCCCACGAAGGAGACAATATCCTGTCCGTCCGGATCAACTCCCGCTCGGCGAGCATGTAAGTAGTTCTCTTCGGCGATCTTTCCGCTCGGAATACTGCCCTCGCGATACTTCGTGATCATCGAAAACGTGCGCGAGGCGAGATTTCCCAAACCGCTCGCAAGGTCGGAATTCGTGCGGTCGATCAGATTTTCGTAGCCAAATTTTCCGTCCTGGCCAAAAACCATCTCGCGTAGTACAAAATAACGAATCGCGTCGACCTGAAAATACTCATGTAACACATCAACTTCGATGACGTTTCCTAAGGTTTTACCCATCTTGCGGCCATTAGCATCGAGCCACATACCATGAGCATAAACGCCCTTTGGCAACCGCAGATCCGCGGCTTTCAAGAACGACATCCAGTAAACCGTGTGAAACCGGAGGATGTCTTTTCCAACCAAGTGCATCGCGGGCCAGTACTTTTCAAAGCCCGCAGCATCCTGGTGTTGATTTCCGTAACCCAGTGCAGTTATGTAATTTGAAAGCGCGTCCAACCAGACGTACATTACGTGATCTTCGTCGGCTGGCACCGGCACGCCCCACGAAACAGAGGTTTTCAGTCGACTGATCGAAAGGTCTTGCAAACCGCGCTTTACGAACGACAGCACCTCGTTTCTACGAGCTTCGGGCCGAACAAGATCTTTGTCAGCCTCGGTCAGGTCGATCAGAAATTCGCCATAGTCAGAAAGCCGAAAAAAATAGCTTTCTTCGGACACTTTATCAAGTGGGCGTTCATGTATAAGGCAATTTGGAACGTCAGACCCATCAGGGATGACGTACTCATCTTCGGTCTTGTAGGCGGCACACGGCGCGCAAAACCAGCCTTCGTAAAAACCCTTGTAAATGTTTTCATTTCCTTTCGGCGTCTTGTTTTTTGCGATCTCACGCCATAGATGCCGAACGCCTTCGTAATGAAACGGCTGGGTCGTGCGCATAAAGATGTCGTAGCCACCGTTTTCCGGATCGAGCCCGAAATCGTGAAACATCCGCTTCAACTCGCCCGAAATATAGTCAGCTTGCTCTTGTGGAGTCCGTTTTTCACGCTCCGCAGCACGCTGAATATTGATGCCATGCTCATCGGTTCCGGTCAGGAAATATACGTCGAACCCGCGCTGCTTTTTGTAACGGTGTACGGCATCCGCGACGATCGTGGTGTACAAATGGCCCAAATGCGGCAGGCTATTCGCGTAGTAGATCGGCGTTGTAATGTAGAAAGTCTTCATTCCAAAAAACTTAAAGTGTAGCGTGGATGGACGTTTTTATCCACGCTACACCTCATCGTGCGAGATCGATTCCTACCGTTTGAAGCGATTTTTGTCCGCGGCTGCAAACTCGTCCGAACTCTTGAATCGCGGCATCCCGGGCGCGTTGGCGAGCTTCGTCCCGATCGCAAGAGCAAATTCCGCTTCCTGGATCATCGCGTTCATATCCCACCAATCGTGATATTCGTCGGTCGTTTGGTGGTAATACTTCGCGTTGTAATCTTTGAAAAATGCCTTTGGTTCGCCGGAAAGCTCCGGAACGAATTTTTCACCATGCTGGAAATTGACCGACGGTACGCCGACCTTTGCAAAAGGAAAGTGGTCGGATCGGAAATAAAAACCCTGCTCGGGCTGCGAGTCGGGCGTGATAGTTAAGCCCCGTTCTTTGGCAGCAGCGTTTATCTGATCGATCATTGACGATCGGTCAGCGCCCAACGCCATAAAATCGGACACTTTTCCGAAGAAATTCACGCCATCGAGATTAATGTCGGCCGCAGTTTTCGCGAGCGGCACCAGCGGCCTACGAGAATAATATTCAGCTCCCAGCAAGCCCTGCTCTTCGGCAGTGGGAAAAAGAAAAAGGAAGGAACGCTTCGGCCTCTCCTTTTGCGGCATTTTTGCGAGAACTTCCGCGATCGCGAGAACAGCTGCTACACCGGAGGCATTGTCATAGGCACCGTTATAGATCCGGTCGCCTTTTGCATCCGGCGATCCAACTCCGAGGTGGTCCCAATGTGCGGAGAACACAACGTACTGATCTTTGAGCTTCGGATCGCTCCCTTCAACCTTGCCAACCACATTTGGAGAGAAAAAGGCTTTTGTCTCGCTATTCAGATCCAAGTGAACGCGCACCCCCGTTTTCACCGGAACAAAATCACGCCGCTTTGCCTTATTTCGGAGGTCATCGAGATCGAGCTTTGCAGCTTTTAACACTTTTGAAGCTGCCTCATTTGTCGCCCACGCTTTCATTGGAAGAAACGGCGTCCGGTCTTTTTTGCCTCGCGCGATCTCATAGCGCCAATTTCCATTTGACGTCCGAACGACGTTCCAGCCGTAGCCGGCCGATTCGGTCGTGTGAACTAGAATTACGCCGGCCGCACCGCGACGCGCGGCCTCTT
>Ga0207701_10007995_pt1 | contig 10465 bp, 8 predicted proteins | sample KBSSwiSSwithPhiX_FD_184294 | JGI IMG/M metagenome (GOLD analysis project Ga0207701, IMG submission 184294) | Switchgrass rhizosphere bulk soil microbial communities from Kellogg Biological Station, Michigan, USA, with PhiX - S5 (SPAdes) (version 2) | ecosystem: Environmental > Terrestrial > Soil...
ACGCCGTGTACCGCCACGGCCACCACGGCAACGCGTTGCTGTCGCGCTTCCCGATCATGGCGCAGGAGAATGCGGACATCTCCGCGCACTCGTTCGAAAGCCGCGGACTCCTGCATTGCGAGATGAAGCTGGGCGAAGGCCTGCCGGTGCTGCATTGCCTCAACGTGCACCTCGGCTTGTTCGAGCGCGGCAGGCAGTGGCAGATCAAGGCGCTCGTCGATCGCATCAACGAGCGCGTGCCGAAGAATGCGCCGATGGTGATCGCCGGCGACTTCAACGACTGGCGTCGCAAGGGCGATCGCGCGTTGACCGACGAGCTCGGCGTGTACGAGGTGTTCGAGGAAGTGAAGGGACGCCCCGCGCGCACGTTCCCTTCGATGATGCCGGTGTTCCGCCTCGACCGTATCTATGCGCGCGGCCTCGACGTGACCGACGCTCGCGTACACTACGCGTTTCCGTCCGGCCGCTTGTCCGATCACGCCGCGCTCGCCGCGACGTTCGAGGTCCCCCGCAGGCGAAGGTAGAGGACCGATCGCGGCCGGCCTAAAAAGGCTCGCCTGTCGTGATCCGTTTCACCCCAGGCAACGCGATCGACCTGTTGCGCAGCGGCGGTGAATTCTTCCCGGCGCTGGCCGCCGCCATCGACGACGCGCGGCGCGAGATCTGGATCGAGACGTACATCTTCGCCGACGATGCGATCGGCAAGGCGATCGCCGACGCGCTCGTGCGCGCCGCCTCGCGCGGCGTTGCGGTGCGCGTGCTGGTCGACGGCTGGGGCGCCCGGCTCCATCTCACGCGCAGGCTCGAGCGTGCGCTGCGCGAGGGCGGCGTGCATCTCCTCAAGTACCGCCCGGAAGTCGCGCCGTGGCAGTTCCGCTCGCACCGGCTGCGCCGCATGCATCGCAAGCTCTGCCACGTCGACAGCGAGGTCGCCTTCGTGGGCGGCATCAACATCATCGACGACATGAACACGCCGCACCAGAAGCCCCCGCGCCTCGACTTCGCCGTGCGCGTGCGCGGCCCACTCCTCGCGCCCATCGTGCAGACGATGCAGCGGCTGTGGGCGCTGGTCGAGCTGGTGCAGCTCGAGCGCAGCGAAGTGCCGCTGTTTCCCGACCCGATCGAGGTTGCGCCCGCGGGCAGCCGGGTCGCGAAGTTCGTCATCCGCGACAACCTGCGCTATCGCCGCGACATCGAGCGTGCGTATCTCGCCGCGATTCGCACCGCCAAGCGCGAGATCGTCATCGCCAACGCGTACTTCTTTCCGGGCGTGCGCTTCCGGCGTGCATTGATCGCCGCCGCGAACCGCGGCGTCACCGTCACGCTGCTCTTGCAGGCGCGCGTCGAGTATCGCCTGCTTCACTACGCGTCGCGCGCGCTGTACGGCCAGCTGCTCGATGCCGGCGTAGGAATCGCCGAGTATCACCGCTCGTTCCTGCACGCGAAGGTCGCCGTGATCGACGATCACTGGGCCACCGTCGGGTCGTCCAACATCGACCCGTACTCGCTCCTGATGGCGCGCGAGGCCAACGTGTTCGTGCGCGACGCCCACTTCGCCGACCAGCTGCGCGTCGAGCTCCTGTCGATGATCGAGACCGGCACGCGCCTGGTCGAGCGCGAGCGCTGGGGCAGCCGCAACCCCGTCTCCAAGGCGGTCACCTGGATCGCCTACGGCATCGTGCGCGTGGCGATGGGCTTCCTGGGCTACGGCGGCGAGGAGTGGTTTCCGCGCCGCTCGCGGTAGACTGCGTCGCATGCGCAACCGCTCGCAGGCAGGCCCCGGGCCCGCCGACCTTCACGTCGCGCGAACGCGCGGCGGCGACTGGGCGACGATCCGCACGCTGCTGCCGTACCTCTGGGAGTACAAGGGGCGGGTCCTGGCGGCGATCGCCTGCCTCGTGTTCGCGAAGGCCGCGAACGTCGGCGTGCCGCTCCTCCTGAAGCAGATCGTCGACAGCCTCGACAGGACGACCGCCGCGCTGTTCGTGCCGCTGTCGCTGCTCGTCGCGTATGGGCTGCTGCGCCTGTCGACGACGGTATTCACCGAGCTCCGCGAGTTCCTGTTCGCCAAGGTCACGCAGCGCGCGGTGCGCAAGATCGCGCTCAACGTGTTCCGCCACCTGCATGCGCTGTCGCTGCGCTTCCACCTGCACCGGCAGACGGGCGGCCTCACGCGCGACGTCGAGCGGGGCCAGCGCGGCATCTCGACGCTCGTGAGCTACGCGCTGTTCTCGATCCTGCCCACGTTCGTCGAGATCACGCTCGTGATGGCGATCCTGGTCGCGCGCTACGACTGGACGTTCACCGCCATCGCCGGCGCGGCGCTCACGATCTACATCACGTTCACGGTCATGGTCACGGAGTGGCGCACGCATTTCCGGCGCACCATGAACGACCTCGACAGCAAGGCCAACACGCGCGCGATCGACAGCCTCATCAACTACGAGACGGTCAAGTACTTCGGCAACGAGGAGTGGGAAGCGCGCCGCTACGACGAGAGCCTGCAGCGCTACGAGAAGGCGGCGGTCAAGAGCCAGACGTCGCTGTCCGCGCTGAACATCGGGCAGAGCGCGATCATCGCGATCGCCGTCACGCTCATCATGTGGCGCGCGACCGCCGGCGTCGTGAACGGCAGCATGACCATCGGCGACCTCGTGCTGGTCAACGCGTTCATGATCCAGCTCTACATCCCGCTCAACTTCCTGGGCGTGATCTATCGCGAGATCAAGCAGGCGCTGGCCGACATGGAGCGCCTGTTCGGGCTCGTCGAGGAGAACGCGGAGATCCGCGACAAGCCCGGCGCCCCTGCGCTCGTGGCGAGCGGTGCCGAGGTGCGCTTCGAGCACGTCGACTTCGGGTACGAGGCGAATCGCCAGATTCTCTTCGACGTGTCGTTCGTCGTTCCCGCCGGCCGCACGGTCGCGGTCGTCGGACCGTCCGGGTCGGGCAAGTCGACGCTCGCGCGGCTCCTGTATCGCTTCTACGACGTCGGCGCCGGGCGCATCACCGTCGACGGGCAGGACATTCGCGACGTCACGCAGGGAAGCTTGCGGGCGCTCATCGGCATCGTCCCGCAGGACACGGTGCTGTTCAACGACAGCATCGAATACAACATCGCGTACGGGCGCCCGGGCGCCACGCGCGACGAGGTCGTCGCCGCCGCGCGGCTCGCGCAGATCCACGACTTCATCGCGAGCCTGCCCGCCGGGTACGAGACCACGGTGGGCGAGCGGGGGCTCAAGCTGTCGGGCGGCGAGAAGCAGCGCGTGGCCATCGCCCGCGCCATCCTCAAGGCCCCGCAAATCCTCATCTTCGACGAGGCCACGAGCGCGCTCGACTCGCGCTCGGAGAAGGCCATCCAGGCGGAGCTGCGGGCCATCGCGCGCAACCACACCACGCTGACGATCGCCCACCGGCTGTCCACGATCGTGGATGCAGACGAGATCCTCGTCCTCGAGTCGGGGCGCATCGTCGAGCGCGGCACGCACGCCGCCTTGCTCGCGCAGGCGGGGGTCTACGCCCGCATGTGGCGCCTTCAGCAGGACGAGGAGCGGCGGCGGCCCTCGATCCCGTCAGCGGAAACGGGCGCCGAAGCGTTGTAAGACGCGGGCGGACAGCGGATTTCCGTTCAGGCGCGCTTCTTGCATGCGTCGTGCTCGGTGTCGGATGCCTAACCTGTTGAAGTTACAGGCCATTGACGATCCGGCGTAACCGTGCGATAAACCGCGCCGAGCCACCGTTCAGATAAAGCGTGATGATTCGTCACTTGCCCCTTGTTTTTGTTGCCTTCGTTGCCATGCCGGCGGCGTCCGCCATGGACCTGGATGCGGCCAAGCTGCGCCTGTCCTCCGCCAACGTGCTGGTGCTCGACGCCAAGGAAGGCAAGGCGGTCTACGCCAAGGCAGCCGACGAGGTGACGCCCATCGCCTCGCTGACCAAGCTCATGACGGCGATGGTCGTGCTCGACGCGAAGCTGCCGATGGACGAGGTCCTGTCCATCGACATGGACGACTTCGACTACCTCAAGGGCAGCCACTCGCGCCTGCGGATGGGCACGTCCCTCACCCGCGCCGAGATGCTGCGCCTCGCGCTCATGTCCTCCGAGAACCGCGCCGCATCGGCGCTCGCGCGCCACTACCCCGGCGGGACGCTCGCGTTCGTCGCCGCCATGAACGAGAAGGCCATCTCACTCGGCATGACGCGCACGCACTACGACGACTCGACCGGCCTGTCGCCGAGCAACGTTTCCACGGCCAACGACCTCGCGAAGCTCGTGCGCGCCGCCGCCGACTACGACGTCATTCGCGATTACTCGACCACACCGTCGCATTACGTCGAGGTGCCGAGCGGCCACACGCTCGGATTCAACAACTCCAACGCGCTGATCAAGAACAGCGCGTGGGACATCCAGCTCCAGAAGACGGGCTATATCCGCGAGGCCGGGCGCTGCGTGGTGATGCTCGTCACCATCGCGAGCAAGCCGATGGTGATCGTGCTGCTCGATTCGATCGGCAAGTTCACCCGCGTGGCCGACGCGCAGCGCGTCAAGCATTGGCTGGAGACGGGCGAGTCGATGCCCGCGACCGCGTTCAAGGCGGTGATGAAGCAGAAGGCGCCGAAGACGATTCCCAACAAGCGCATCCAGGGCAAGTTCGCGGCGACCAAAGCCCCCAAAGGCTAGCCGCGATGCCGGCTATCGCCGGCTCTGTTCGTAAAGCTCTTTCGCGTGCGCTCGCGTCTTCGCCGTAACCTCCGAACCCCCTAGCATCCTCGCCAGCTCCTCGACGCGCGACTTCGCGTCGAGCTGCGCCAGGTCGCTCACGACGTCCTCGTCGCGGCTCGCCTTGGTCACGCGCAAGTGCGTGTCCGCGAACGCGGCGACTTGCGGCAGGTGGGTCACGCACAACACTTGCCGTCGCGCGGCCAGCGCCTGCATGAGGCCACCTACCGTGGCCGCCACCGCGCCGCCAATCCCCGCGTCCACTTCGTCGAACACGAGCGTGGGGACGGCGCCGGCCTCGCTGGCCACCACCGACAGCGCGAGGGCGATGCGCGACAGCTCGCCGCCCGACGCCACGCGCGCGAGGGGCGCCGGCGCTTGCGCAGGATGGCTCGCCACGCGAAATTCGACGCCGTCGATCCCGTAGCTCGCCGGTGCTGTGAGCGGCGCGATCGCCACTTCGAAGCGGCCGCCCGCCATCGCGAGGGTCTGCATCGTCTCGGTGACGCGATGCGCGAGCTCGTTGGCGTGAAATCGGCGCTTCGTCGACAAATCCTGCGCGGCCCGGCGATAGTGCGCTTCGGCCTCCGCTGCGCGCCTGGCGAGCGCCTGCGCATCCGCCGAATCGGCGAGCGATGCGAGGCGGGCCTGGGTCTCGGCCAGCAGCGAGGGCAGGGCCTCCGGCCGCACCCGATGCTTGCGCGCAAGATCGTGGATCGCGGCGAGCCGGTCCTCGACGCGAGACAGCTCCGCGGGATCGAGATCGAGCCGGCGCTGGTAATCGCGCAACGCGCGCGCGGCTTCGTCGAGCTCGATGGCGGCGGGCTCCAGGAGCGAGACGACCTCGCCGAGCGCAGGATCGTGCGTGACCGCGGCGCGCAGCCGCTGCACGAGGTGCGCGAGCGTGGTGGCGATCGCGTCGTCGGACTCGCTCAACGCGGCGACGCCGTCGCTCGCGAGCGCGATGAGCTCGGCGGCATGCGCCAAGCGCGATTGGGACGATGAGAGCTCGCGCCACTCCGCTTCCGTGACGGCGAGCGTCGCAAGCTCGCGCTGTCGCTGCTCGAGGAACTCCCGCTCGGACGCCGTCGCTTCCGCCGCGCTGGCGGCCGCTTCCAGGCGCTCGACGGCCGCGCGCCAGGTGCGCCACGTCAGCGCGACTTCCTGCGTCAACGTCGTGAACCCGCCGAACGCGTCGACGACGGCGCGCTGGATTTCCGGCTGCTCGAGCGACTGATGCGCGTGCTGTCCATGGATCGCGACGAGCATCTCGCCGAGCGATTTGAGTTGCGCGAGCGTCGCCGCGCTGCCGTTGATCCACGCGCGGCTGCGTCCCTGCGCGTCGAGGACGCGGCGCAGCAGGACCTCGTCGCCGTCGCTGGCAAGCCCGTTCTCGGCGAGCCAGGCGCGCGCGGTGGGACAGTCGGTGACGTCGAAGCCTGCGGCGAGCTCGGCGCGGTCGGCGCCCGCGCGCAGCTGCCGCACCTCGAAGCGGTCGCCGAGCAGCAGGCCGATCGCGTCGAGGAGGATGGACTTGCCCGCGCCGGTCTCCCCGGTGAGCACGGTCAAGCCTTCGGCGAGCGCCACGTCGAGCGTCTCGACGACCACGAAGTTGCGGATCGAGAGCGACCGGAGCATCAGGACTGCTGGCCGGGCGGCTTCTGGCCCTCGATGCGATCGGGCGTCGCGCTCCAGTGGAGCTTCTCGCGCAGCGTCGCGAAGTAGTCGTGGCCTTGCGGATACAGGAACCGCGCGCGAAACGCCGCTCGCGCGAGCACGACCCGGTCGCCTTCGGCCAGCGCGAAGTGTCCCTGTCCATCGCAGTGCATGCCGGCATCGCGGCCTTGCATGACCGTGATCGCGATGCGGCAATCGTCCGGGATCGCGATGGGACGGTGGGTGAGCGCGTGCGGCGCGACCGGCACGAGGAGGAACGAGGCAAGCTGCGGCGAAAGGATAGGCCCGCCGGCCGACAGCGCATACGCCGTCGAGCCCGTGGGCGTCGCGACGATGATGCCGTCTGCCCGCATGGCGTAGGCGAAGCGGCCGTCGATGGACACGGCGCAGTCGATCATGCTGCCGAGCGATCCGCGATTGACCACGACGTCGTTCAGGGCAAGGGCCTGCTCGCGTGCTCCGTTGTGTCGTTCCAGCGCCACCGAGAGCAGGGTGCGTCGCTGCTCGACGTAATGGCCCTCCAGCACGTCGGTCAGCGCCGCCGTCATGCCGGAGAGCGAGATGTCCGTCAGGAATCCCAGCCGGCCCTGGTTCACGCCGATCAAGGGAACGTCGAAGGGCGCGAGTTGTCGACCGAGAGCCAGCATCGTGCCGTCGCCGCCGACGACGATCGCGAGGTCGGCGTGCTTGCCAAGTTCGGATGCCGCGACGGTTGCGGCACCTGCAACGGCTGCATACTCGGCCGTCTCGGCGTCCACCACGATGCGATGGCCCCGCCCAGACAGGAATGCGCCGAGCCCCGCGAGCGGTGCGGCGATGGCGGGCGTGGCGCGCCGGCCGACGAGGGCGACGCGCGCAAAGCGGGTGGCGGCCATGCGGCGATTAAACCACAGGGACCGTTGGTGCCGACTCGTCCCTCCGGCCGACGGGCCGTGCGTTATTGGAAGGTGTGCTTGATAGAATGGAACGGATGTTGGAAGCGCGCGCCCAGCACCTCCTGAAGACGCTCATCGAGCGGTACGTGAGCGACGGCCAGCCCGTCGGCTCGCGTGCGCTGTCGCGCCACTCGGGGCTCGAGTTGTCGGCCGCAACGGTGCGCAACGTGATGGCCGACCTCGAGGAGATGGGTTTCATCACGAGCCCGCACACGTCGGCGGGCCGCGTGCCGACGTCGAAGGGATACCGCTTCTTCGTCGACAGCCTCATGGTGACGAAGCCCGTCGAGGACAACGAGATCCGGCGCATGTCGGGCGAGCTCTCGGCAGACCGGCCGCAACAGCTCGTCAGCACCGCTGCCGGATTGCTGTCGCAGCTCACGCAGTTCGCGGGTGTCGTCATGACGCCTCGCCGGCGCGACGCAGCGTTCCGCCATCTCGAGTTCCTGCGCCTGGCCGAGCGGCGCGTGCTGCTCATCCTCGTCACCGCGGAAGGCGACGTGCAGAACCGCATCCTGCACACCGACCGCTCGTACACGCCGTCCCAGTTGACGGAGGCGACCAACTTCTTCAATGCGCATTTCGCGGGACAGCCCTTCGCCAGCATTCGCCTGCGGATCAGCGACGAGCTGCGTGCGCTGAAGGAGGACATCGCGCACCTCATGACCGCCGCGGTCGACGTGGGCGAGGATGCGCTGAGCGAAGCCGAGTCGCTGGTGGTGACCGGCGAGCGCAATCTACTCAACACGGAGGACTTCGCGTCGAACATGGAGCGGCTGCGGCGCCTGTTCGACCTCTTCGAGCAGAAGACGTCGATCCTGCACCTCCTCGACCTGTCGCAGCACGCGCAAGGTGTCAGCATCTACATCGGCAGCGAGTCGGGGCTCGTGCCGCTCGACGACGTGAGCATCGTGACGGCGCCCTACGAGTCCAACGGCAAGATCGTCGGCACGCTCGGCGTCATCGGGCCGACGCGCATGGCGTACGAGCGGATCATTCCCATCGTCGATCTCACGGCGAAGCTGCTGTCGAACGCGATGACGCAGCAGTCCACCGACGAATGAACGACATCGCGGTGCACCCCAACGCTGCGCTCATCGACGGCTTCTACGCCGCGTTCCGCGCGCGCGACGCCAAGGCGATGGCCGCGTGCTACCACCCGGATGCGACGTTCCACGATCCGGTGTTCGACGTCTCGGGGCCGGAAGTCGCCGACATGTGGGCCATGCTGTGCGAGCGCGGCCGCGACCTGACGCTCGACTGGCGCGACGTGCGCGCCGACGACCGCGAGGGCTTCGCGCACTGGGAGCCACGGTATACGTTCTCGGTCACCGGCCGGCCGGTCCACAACAGGATCGATTCGCACTTCACGTTTCGCGACGGCAAGATCGCGGCGCAGGCCGACTCCTTCAGCTTGTGGCGCTGGAGCGGCATGGCGCTCGGCCCGAAGGGCGCGGCGCTCGGGTGGACGCCGTTCGTGAAGAACGCGATTAGGGCGCAGGCGCGCAGCGGCCTCGCTCGCTGGCAATCGCAACGGACGAGATAGCCGGTTGCGACACGGACCCGAGCCTCCCTTCGCGCACGACCGCACGCCCCGCATCGGGATCCTGCTCACCAATCTCGGCACGCCGGACGCGCCCACCACGGGTGCGGTGCGGCGCTACCTCGCGCAATTCCTGTCCGACCCGCGCGTGGTGGAGATCGCCCCGTGGGCGTGGAAGCCGCTGCTGCACGGCGTGATCCTCAATACGCGCCCTTCGCAATCGGCGAAGCGCTATCGGGCGATCTGGACGAAGGACGGGTCGCCGCTGCTCGTGCACAGCATCCGCCAGCGGACGCTGCTCCTCGGATTCCTCGGGCAGCAACTGAAGCGCGCCGGCTACCCGTCCGACCTGTGCCCCGTCGAGATCGGCATGCGCTACGGCAACCCGAGCATCGGGTCGGCGATCGACAAGCTGCGTGCGCAAGCGTGCGAGAAGATGCTGGTGCTGCCGTTGTATCCGCAATATGCGGCGAGCACGACCGCGTCCACGCTCGACGCGGTCGCCGCCCATTTCTCTCACGTGCGCCGGCTGCCGGCGTTGCGATTCGTGGAGACGTTCCACGCCGACGACGGCTACATCAAGGCGCTGGCGCAGAACGTCAACGACTACTGGGTCAAGCACGGCCGGCCCGGCAAGCTCGTGCTGTCGTTCCACGGCGTGCCGCGGCGCACGCTCGACGCCGGCGATCCTTATCATTGCTTCTGCCACGTCACGGCCCGCCTGCTCGCGCGCGAGCTCGGCCTCGCGCCGGCGCAGTGGACGCTGTCGTTCCAGTCGCGCTTCGGCCGTGCGCAGTGGCTCACGCCGTACACCACCGACGTCCTGAAATCGCTCGGCAAGGAAGGCACCGCGCGCGTCGACGTGTTCTGCCCGGGGTTCGTGACCGATTGCCTCGAGACGCTCGAGGAGATCGGCCTCGAAGGACGCGATCTCTTCACGCGCGCCGGTGGCAAGGAGCTGCACGTGATCCCGTGCCTCAACGAGCACCCGCGCTGGATCGCAGCCCTTGCCGATCTCGCCGTGCGCAACCTGGCAGGCTGGCTCGCCCCGCCGCCCGATGCCGACACGCGCGAGCTGACGCAGGTTCGCGCGAAGGCGCTCGGCGCCAAGCAGTAGGCGTCGCAACGCATGCACGAGAGCGGACCCGCATTGCGGGAGGCAAACGCTTCACAGGCGCTGGCGTGCAACGTGCGCGCCGGCTTGCGCGTTGCGCTGCTGCTGTCGACGAAGCGCCGCGACGTCGTCGCCTCGTGGGGCCAGTTCGGCATGTTGTTCGCCCTGACCATCGTCTCGACGGTGCTGTGGAGCCTGGTTGCGACCGGTTGGCCCGCGCGATTCAACCATTGGGCGCTGCCGTACGCGGTGTTCTTCCTGCCGCTGATCGTCCTGGCCTCGGTGTCCGTCGCGGGCATCGCCGGGCGCACCGACGGCGCGCTCGGTCTGTTGGTCGCGGTGCTCGCCGCCGACCTGTGGATCGAGGCGTTCCTGACGCTTTCCCACCTCGTCTCGGCGTCGACGGGCGTGCGCTCGATTGCGCAGTGGGCGCCGTGGGTGCTGTTCCATCTCGGCCCGGCGTGGCTCGCGGCCGC
>Ga0207701_10007998_pt1 | contig 10463 bp, 5 predicted proteins | sample KBSSwiSSwithPhiX_FD_184294 | JGI IMG/M metagenome (GOLD analysis project Ga0207701, IMG submission 184294) | Switchgrass rhizosphere bulk soil microbial communities from Kellogg Biological Station, Michigan, USA, with PhiX - S5 (SPAdes) (version 2) | ecosystem: Environmental > Terrestrial > Soil...
CCGCCAGCGCCTGATCTTGACAGGCCTGTCGCGCCGACGGATCCGAGAGGTTGGTACATTTGCCCAGGGCGTTCACGTAGTTGCTCTGCGCTGCCTCCAAACAGGAACGCCGGGCTTGTTCTGAAGTCTGGGCACAAGCATCGAACCCCTGGGCAATGACCGCACTGCCGCTGAGGTTAAGTAATAAAACGACACCCGCTGCCGAGACAGCCGCCAGGTGCTTCCTTCGATCTCGCTTCCAGTTGTGGTTAACACGAAGGGTTTGTTTTTGGATCAATCTTGATTCAAACAGAGTTAAGTTGTGCGTTTTCATACGCGCATATTTGCACGCACAACATTACGGCAGCGTTACGCGCAAAAGATTTTTTCGTCGTTCGCGCCACCTCGATCATTGGCTCGTGATCCGCACGAGCTCGAGCCGGTCGTTGGGTGCAACCGCCGCCGGGTTCCAGCCCGAGGTACCTCCGTCCTCGCTTACAAAATGAATAGGCTCGGGCCCGAGACCGAATTTTCCGTGATCAGGAGCCTTGGTCCGTCATTGACGCCATAACATACGCTTCCTATCCGCCAGATTGGGTGGGGAGCCAAGAGTCAGAGCTTACAATCGACAGTTTGTGACAAAAGTAAGCTCTGCGCCCATCTCCAAATCTCATCGAGCGCGGTTTTAGCGACGCGGATATAGAAAAAAATTTTGCGCGGGAATTGGCTGCACGTGGTGCGCAAAATCGTTATAGCTGCTGGCTGCGGCTTCCATTATCGCCGCAGCCAGCAGCATTTGTCATTCATTCACGATCTGGACCAGCTCGAGCCGTTCGCCTGACTCGAGCGACATTACCGGGCCAATACCAGGCGCGTAGAAGTCGTGCACGATGACGGTCGGCTCCAGCGCGGTCGTTTCTTTGATCTCAAGGCAATGATTGAAAGTGCCATAAGGAACGTGCACAGTTTTGTCCAAGCCGACTACCTGTTCCGAATCTTCGCCCGTGCCGAGGACAAACTCCTGGCGGTAAGCGTCACCAATGGCAGGATGCGCTTCCATGATAATCCCAGGCTTGGCCCCATTCACTCCAGACGTGAACGTGCCTTCGGTGCTCACGACCAGTCCATTGCTAATCTCGAGCGTGTTCTCGCCGAAATACCAGACGTTGCCTTGATGGTCTTGTGCGAACCAATCGAGCGTGTCTTCTATTCTTTCGCCGTTTAAATAAACGACATCGTGCACTTGGACGCAGGTAACGCCAAGAATCTGGACGGTGTCATGTGTGGTGGTTACGACGTTGCGCTTGATGCCATCAACGGTGTGCGCCTCGTAGATCAGCGTGCGGCCGGGGATGAGTGGAAAATAGGAATTATCGATCGGCCCGCCGAAATCGGCTGGATCAATCACCGGATTATACGGTCCGCCGCCAAGCAAACCGCAGAGTTGTTGCCGAGCCACAAATTGGTCCTGACACGTCTGCAGCGCTTGGTGCAAGGTCGCCAGCGCCTCCTGCTGGCATTGCTTACGCGCTCCAGGGTCAGGGATATTATCGCAATTGCCCAGCGACAGCGAGTAAGCGCTCTGCGCGCTCGTCCGACAAGAATTGAGCGCATCCAGCGAGGTCCGGCTGCACGCGTCCTGTCGGATTTCTTTGTTGTTGGGCCCTGTTTTGGTTGACTCGGCGTCCGCGATCCACGCGGCGAGAGCCAAGCTGATTGTGATGAGAGCACAAAATCCGGCCAGGTTTTTCCAGATATACTTCCTGTTAGTGGCGACTACGATGCCGGCCAAGGTTTTCAAACGTTGGCGCACGGCAAGCAAATGAATGGACCACCGAATCTCTTTTATTCCAAACAGAGTTAAGTTGTGCGTTTTCATACGCGCATATTTGCACGCACAACATTACGGCGGCGTTACGCGCAAAAGATTTTTTCGTCGTTCGCGTCACTTCGATCATTGGCTGGTGAGCTGCGCGAGTTCGAGCCGGTCGTTCGCTGGAAGGTCGGCGACAACACAGGGTGGATTTTCAAGCCGCTTCGGTTCAGCAAAAGGTTCATCGGATAATCCTTGGCCTTGTTCGGGATCGAACTATGTGGCACAAGCAAGTCCGTGAATCCGAAGAACTTCTTCGGTGAGCTGAAACGGCGTAACGTTTACAAAGTTGCAGTCGCGTACGCGGTCATCGCATGGCTGCTGATCCAGGCCGGATCAATCCTCTTTCCCACCTTCGAAGCGCCCGGCTGGGTGATGAAGATCTTTGTCGCGATCATTGCCGCCGGCTTTCCTATCGCGCTCGTCATCGCGTGGGCGTTCGAGCTAACGCCGGAAGGAATCAAGCGCACGGAAGATGTTAGTCCTGGGCAAAAGCATTTCCACGGCGGCGCGTGGATTTACATTGTTCTGGTCGGCGCGGCGCTTTCGATAGGCATCTTTTTTCTCGGACGCTACACCGCACCGAAGCTGAAGAATGGCGCGGTGGAGAAATCCATCGCCGTCCTGCCATTTCAAAGCTTGAGCGAAGACAAAGCCAACGCCTATTTCGCCGAAGGAATTCAGGACGAAATCCTGGCGCGCTTGTCGAAGATCGCGGATTTGAAAGTAATCTCGCGAACCTCGACGCAGAAATACAAGACCGCGCCAGAGAATCTGCGTGAAGTGGCGGAGCAACTGGGCGTGGGAACGGTTCTGGAAGGCAGCGTGCAAAGAGCCGCCGATCAGGTCCGCGTCACGGTGCAGTTGATCAATGCTTTGAACGATACGCACCTATGGGGCGAGACCTACGATCGCAAACTTGTCGATCTTTTCCAGGTCGAGAGCGATATCGCGCAGAAAATCGCCAGCATGTTGGAAGCGAAGTTGACCGGGCGCGAGAAACAGGAGATCGCGGCGGGGGGCACGAAAAATCCACAGGCTTACGAGGCTTACTTGCAAGCGCTGGCGTTGACTCGCGAGCAAAACGAGGAGAGCCAGGAAAAGTTGCTGGATTTGAGTCGTCGTGCAGTGAAACTAGATCCCAATTTTCTGCAAGCCTGGGCGTTGCTTGCTCTGGCCGAGTCGCAGCAATATTTCTTTCCAGACCACACTCATAAGCAGCTCGCCCGCGCCCGGGAAGCGGCCGAGACCACAGCCCGTCTCAGCCCGAACTCATCCGAAGCCCACGCGGCAATGGGAATTTTTTATTACTATTGTTTACGCGACTACGATCGGGCGCTGGTGGAACTGAATTTGTTCAAAGAAGCCGCGCCCAACGACGCAAACGCCCGGCTTTTTATCGGTCTGACCCAGCGCCGGCAAGGCAAGGTGGAGGAGTCGATCTCGTCGTTATTGGCCGCCGCGAACCTGGACCCATTGAACCAGGATATTTGGGCAAATCTGGGACGAAGCTATCGCGGCCTGCGCCGGTTCGACGAAGCGCAAGCCATGTTCGATCGCGCGCTGGCAATTTCGGTTAACGATGCCGAGATCATTGGCCATAAATCAGAAACCTATCTTGCCCAAGGCGATCTCAGCACCGCGTGGTCCACAATCAAGGACGTGAAATTCGGTCCGCTGGATCGTGGCGGTGGTCTGGTGGTGACGCTGCTCATTTTCCAACGCCGTTTCGATCAAGCTGCCAGCGCATTATCGCAAGGGGCTGCGACTAACACGACACCCCAATCACTGTTCATCGCCGCAGGCAACGCTACTCTTGCAGATGTCTATCAACTAAAGGGGGAGCGAGATAAGGCACAGCCATTGTACGTGGAATCGGCCCGCATTCTCAAAGTTCTTCTTTCCGAGGGAGACAATGGATTCCTGGTCCTCAACAACTTGATAAACGCAGCGGCAAATCTGGGCGATCGCAACGAGGTGGAGAAAATCGCGGCCGAGATTCGCCAGCAAATCGGCAAAGATAAGTGGGGATTTCTACGTGAAGAGGAAGCGATCGCCCGGGCCTACACAACGCTCGGTGATTTTGACCGCGCTTTGCCCTTGTTACAAAATGCTCTCTCTGTCCCGGGCAGCGAATCGCTAACTCCAGCCCTGCTGCGGCTGGATCCATTTTGGGACCCCGTGCGTAGGGATCCACGGTTTCAAAAGCTCGCGAACGCGCAGCCATGAATCCGAGGAACTTTTTCTCGGAGCTGAAGCGGCGCAACGTTTACAAGGTCGCGGTTGCCTATGCGGTCGTTGGTTGGCTGCTGGTCCAAGTGACGACACAGGTTTTCCCAATCTTTGAAATTCCGAATTGGGCCCTCAGATTAATCGTGCTCGCAATCATCATTGGATTTCCAATCGCGCTCGTCATCGCGTGGGCATTTGAGCTCACGCCGGAAGGAATCAAGCGCACGGAAGATGTCGATCTTGCAGCGCAAACACGGACGAAGTCTCACGCTTGGATTTACATCGTGATTGTCTCCGTCCTCCTTTCGGTCGGACTATTTTTTGTTGGTCTTTATAGCGCCGGAAGCAAAACCGAGTCGTCGACTCCGAACAAATCGATTGCGGTATTGCCGTTCGAAAATCTTAGTGACGACAAAGCGAATGCGTACTTCGCGACGGGAATCCAGGATGAAATCATGACCCGGTTAGCGAAGATCGCCGACCTAAAAGTGATTTCACGCACGTCGACGCAGCAATATCAGAGTAAACCGGGCAATCTCTCCGAAATCGCAAAGCAACTTGGAGTGGCGCACATTCTTGAAGGGAGTGTGCAAAAAGCGGGCGACCAGGTGCGCGTGAACGTGCAGTTGATCAACGCGCAAACGGACGCACATCTGTGGGCGGATACCTACGACCGCAAGTTGATCGACGTCTTTGGCGTCGAAAGCGAGATCGCGAAATCCATCGCGGAATCGTTGCAAGCAAAGTTGACCGGAGGCGAGGAACAAGCATTGGCAGTTAAACCGACAAACAATCCCGAGGCTTACGATGCCTATCTGCGTGGCCTGGCAGCTGAAGGACAACTACTGCACTCCGTTTATGCCATGGAAACGGCGGTCGGTTTCTACGAACAAGCGGTCCAGCTCGACCCTGCTTTTGCGCTTGCCTGGAGCAGACTTTCCCGTGCCGATTTCGATTTGTATAACTCTCCCAACGATCCCACCGATGCCCGTCGCGATGCGGGCAAGCGAGCGTTGGACATGGCGCAGAAACTTCAGCCACACTCGCCCGAAACTCTGATGGCGCTGGCGACTTACCAAGTTGTGGTCCTGCGTGATTATGAACTCGCTAAGACCACCTATCGGATGGTTGGCAAAATGTTGCCCGGCAGCAGCGAGGTCCCTGCTTCGCTCGCCTGGATTGCTCGGCGGCAGGGGCATTGGGATGAAACCGTTGGCTACTACGAGCAAGCTCTCGCCCTGGATCCGCGTAACATCGAGTTGCTCATCGGAGCGGCGTCGAATTACTCCGATCTTCGGAAATTTGGCGCGGCGCTAAAGTTGTGTGATCGAGCACTCGATATCCAGCCTAACGATTCAGGTCTGATGGCATTTAAGGCCGGCATTTACCACGGTCAGGGTAACCTGGAAGAAGCGGCAAAACTGTTAAGCGAGGTGAACGCCGAGAATCCTTCACTCTTTGTCTTTGGAGCCAAGGTCACCCAGCTAAGACTTGAACGGAAACTGAGCGAGGCCGTCCGGTTGCTAAAGGCGCGAGTCACACAATACCACTTTGGTGCCGAGCTGGAAAAAGGCGCTTTTACTGTGTTTTTGGCTTTCGCCCAGCGCGTGGCTGGAGACAGCGCGGGCGCAAAAGTTACGGCGGAACAAGCGCGCAAAACGCTGGAGCCGATCTGCAAAAATCAACCAGACAACGATTTCGCCGCGACATGTCTTTCTCAAGCCTATGCCTTGCTCGGCGATAAGAACTCGGCCCTGAAGGAGGCGGAGCGTGCCATCGCGCTTAAGCCAAGCGCTCAATATGGAGCGAGCAGCCCTGGCTTGAATGAGAATCTGGCATTAGTTCGTACGATCGTCGGCGAAAACACTGGGGCAGTTTCAATTCTCGCGACGCTCTTGGAAGTGCCCTATTCGGGTGGCAGCTCGCTTTACGGCACGCCTATTACGCCCGCCCTCCTAAGGCTCGATCCGACGTGGGACCCGTTGCGCGCCGATCCCGCGTTCCGAAAACTCTATGAGGAGAAGCGTCCTTGAATCCTCGCAACTTCTTCGCCGAACTGAAGCGGCGCAACGTTTACAAAGTTGCAGTCGCGTACGCGGTGGTGTCGTGGCTGTTGGTTCAGGCAGCCTCGATTCTATTTCCGACTTTCGAGGCGCCACCTTGGGTCATGAAGGTGTTCGTCGCCGTTCTCGTGCTTGGCTTTCCCATCGCCTTGATCTTCTCGTGGGCGTTCGAGATTACGTCGGAAGGAATCAAGCGTGAATCCGAAGTCGATCCGAGTAAATCCATCGCTCCGCGAACCGGACGAAGAATCGTTGGCCTGACGATGGTGCTCGCCGTGGTTGCGGTCGCGTTGTTCGCTTTTCAGCTGCTCCGCTCCAAAATCCTGACCACGACGACCAGCTCCGTCGCATCGATTGCCTCCACTATTTCCACCAAAAGCGTTGCGGTCCTGCCGTTGGTCAACACCAGCGGTGATCCCTCCAACGAGTATTTTTCCGATGGGCTTTCCGAAGAGCTGATCGCTGTCCTGGCCAAGATTCCGGATCTCAAAGTCATCGGGCGCAGTTCGTCTTTTCTATTCAAGGGAAAATCGGCTGACAGCGGCGCCATCGGGCAAAAACTCGGCGTCGCCCATTTGATTGAAGGCAGTGTTCGGAAACAGGGCGACCGCGTCCGGATCGTCGCGGAGTTAATCAACGCGGCCGACGGACGTTCGATCTGGTCGGAGACCTACGATCGCGAATTAAGAGACGTGTTCGCCGTCCAGGAAGAGATCGCCAAGTCGGTTGCAGAGCAAATGAAGGTAAAATTGCTAGGCGAAAAGGCCCGCTCGGATGCAGTGCCGTCGAATCAAAACCCAGCAGCGCATAACGCCATCCTGCAGTCTGATTTTTATTTCCAACAGCAGACGGCCGAAAGCATTCAAAAGGCCATCAGCTTTGCGCAGGAAGCGGTGCGCCTGGATCCCAACTATGCCCTCGCCTATGCCAAACTATCTCAGGCATGGCGCCAATACGGTGCAAGCTTCGCGACCGCCGATACCGAGAAAGCGTACGAGGAAGCTCGCGTCGCCGCGGAAAAAGCTGCCTCTCTTGCGCCCGACCTGGTCGAAGTGCGAAAGGCGATTGGTTGGGTGTCGATGACCCCGGAGCTTGATTTCCGGGCCGCGGAAAAGGAGTTCCGCCGTGCGCTGGAATTAGCGCCCGGCGACGCTGGCGCAAAGAACGCATTGAGTTATTCACTCGGGGCCCAGGGCCGGTTGGCCGAAGCGGAGCAGACTTGCCGGGAGGCGCTTTTGTTAGACCCGCTTGTGACTACGCTGTGGTATAACCTGGGCAGGCTGGCCGTGATTGCCGGTCGGTACCAAGACGCGGAGGAAATGTTCCGCAAAGGCCTCGAGATCCAGCCGCACGCGGCGCGTTTTCACACTTATCTCGCCCTGCTCGATATCCTGCAGAAGAATCCGACGGCGGGTTTGCAGGAGGCCCAACTCGAGCCGGATGACTTTTGGCGCGAATACGCGCTCGCTCTGGTCCAGCAGACCCAACCCGATCGCGTCGCGGCTGATACCGCACTTAGGAATTTTTCCTCCAAATACGCGAGCAACGGCGCCTACCAGATTGCCGTCATCCACGCACTTCGCAAAGAACCGGATGAGATGTTTCGATGGCTCGACAATGCCTATGCAACCCACGACTCGGGTCTGACCCAGCTGGCGATAACACCTTTTTTGTCCGAATACCGGGAGGACCCGCGCTTCGTCGCCTTGTGTCAAAAACTCGGCGTCCAATTGCCGGCTCCGCGAGAACGATGAACAAGAAACCTTCTTTCTTTACCGAGCTGAAGCGGCGCAACGTTTACAAGGTTGCTGTCGGATACGCCGTCGTAGGCTGGCTCTTGATTCAAGTCGCCACGCAGGTTTTTCCGTTCCTCGACATTCCGAGCTGGGCGATTCGGCTGGTCATTCTCCTGACAGCGCTCGGGTTTCCTGTAGCGCTGATAATTGCATGGGCTTTCGAGCTTACCCCGGAAGGAATCAAGCGCACGGAAGATGTCGATCTTGCCGCGGCTGCGCAACGGCCGCGTCATCGCGCCTGGATTTTTGTGGTCATCATCGCCGGTGCGATGTCGCTCGGTTTGTTTTTTCTCGGACGCATTACAGCGCCGGGCAAGCAGAGCGGCGCAAGTGAAGTCTCTTCCAAGTCGATCGCCGTGCTGCCTTTCGTCAACATGAGTTCCGACAAGGAGCAGGACTACTTCTCCGATGGACTGTCCGAAGAATTATTGAACCAGTTGGCGCAGATTCCACAGTTGCGCGTGATTGCGCGCACTTCGTCGTTTTCGTTCAAGGGCAAAGAGGTCGACGTCGCGACGATTGCCAAGGCGCTCAACGTGGGCAACGTGCTCGAGGGCAGCGTGCGCAAATCCGCCAATACGTTGCGCATCACCGCACAGTTGGTCCGTACTTCCGACAGTTCGAATCTCTGGTCGCAAACTTACGAGCGCCAGATGACCGACATCTTCAAAGTCCAGGACGAGATCGCCGGTGATGTCGTTGCCGCGCTCAAGGTGAAGCTGTTACCAACGCAGCTGCCGAAAACGCAGCGCACCGTCAATGCCGAAGCCTACGAACACTACCTGCGTGGGATTAATATCTCTCGACAAGACCGCCTGGAGGCGGCTCAACTCGCGGCGGAGGAATTCCAGAAAGCGATCGCACTCGATCCAAACTACGCCAACGCTTACGTGGCGCTCGCGTTCGCCCAAGCCCAGGGTGCGGACATTGCCAACAGCCCGCCGCAGCGTGCAGAGGAAATCAAACAAGCGTTTGCCACAGTCGAAAAGGCGATCGCGCTCGCCCCGGACCTGGCCTCGGGCTACGGCCGTCGTGGATTCCTTCGCTATAGTCGCGCATGGGATTGGCAAGGTGCGGCGGCAGATTTCAAACGAGCCCTGGCGATGGATCCCGACAATGCCGAGTTGTTGTCCTTCTACTCCCGTAATTTGTTCTTCAATGGACATCAGACGGAAGCGATTGAAATGGCTCGCAAGGCAACCGTGATTGATCCGTTGTCTATCGATATCTGGCACAACCTTGGCCTGCTCCTTTTCGCCTCCGGCAAGGACTCGGATGCGCGTTTGGCGTGGAAGCACGCCTTCGACATCAATCCCGGAGCAAGATGGCCTAACTATCTCGTGGGCTATCTCGACTTAAAGGAAGGCAAGATCGAAAGTGCGCTCGCCCATTTCCGTGCCACGGACGAGCCCTTCAGACTGACCGGGACTGCGATGGTCGAACACACTCTCGGTCACGCATCGGAATCGGAACAAGCGCTAGACACGCTGAAGACGAAATACACGGCCGGATCGGCCTTTCAGGTGGCAACCGTCTACGCCTGGCGTGGTGAAAAGGACCACGCCTTCGAATGGCTCGATCGCGCCTACGACCAACACGATTCGGGAATGTCGCGCCTGCGTTATGATCCGACGCTCGCGACCCTGCACGATGATCCGCGTTTCGCGGCGCTGGTGAAGAAGATGGGGTTCGCGGAGTGAATATGAGTTTCTTCTCCGAACTGAAGCGGCGCAATGTTTACAAAGTGGCGATTGCTTACGCGGTCGTCGGTTGGCTTTTGGTTCAGGTTGCGACCCAAGTTTTTCCATTCCTCGAAATTCCGAACTGGGCAATTCGACTGATCATCCTTCTCGTGGCGATCGGATTTCCGATTGCGCTCGTCATTGCGTGGGCATTTGAGCTCACGCCAGAAGGACTCAAACGCACGGAAGATGTCGAGCTTCCTCCGGGAAGCGGTTCGAAAAATCGAACTTGGATCTATGTCGCTTTGATTGGAGCTGCCTTGTCCGTAGGATTATTTTTCATAGGACGCTATACGGCGGGCGGCCACCCGACGCCTCGGCAGAGCGCGGCGGCTATAGCTCCACAGAAATCAATCGCGGTGCTACCACTGCTTAACGAGAGCGGTGATCCAGGAGACGAATATTTTTCCGACGGGCTGTCGGAAGAACTGATCGCAGCTTTGGGTCAAATCAGGAACCTCAAGGTCATCGGTCGGAGCTCTTCCTTTCGTTTCAAGGATAGGAAGGAGGAACCCAAAACGATTGGGGAAAAACTGGGAGTGAGCACGCTTCTGGAAGGCACTGTGCGAAAACAAGGGAACAAGGTGCGAATCGTTGCCGAACTGATTAACGCCGCCGATGGAACAGAGCTGTGGTCGCGGATCTTCGATCGTGAACTCAAGGACATCTTCGCAGTTCAAACCGAAATCGCCCAGGCTGTGGCTGCATCACTCGAGCTGACATTGCTCGGCACTAAAGATGCGCCCGCCGCAAGTGCGTCGACGCAAAATGCAGACGC
>Ga0207701_10007999_pt1 | contig 10463 bp, 9 predicted proteins | sample KBSSwiSSwithPhiX_FD_184294 | JGI IMG/M metagenome (GOLD analysis project Ga0207701, IMG submission 184294) | Switchgrass rhizosphere bulk soil microbial communities from Kellogg Biological Station, Michigan, USA, with PhiX - S5 (SPAdes) (version 2) | ecosystem: Environmental > Terrestrial > Soil...
AACCGGCGGATGAGCCGGAACCGCGGTCATTGGCATCGGCTGCACCTGAGCGGCCACTGCCACGGGCGCCGCGGTGGCAAGTTGGTCCACTGTGGCATCTTCAATGACTTCTGCCTCCAGGGCCGGCTCGGCAGTGGGCGGGCCGGCCGGGCGCACGGGGGGCCGGCCGTCGATTTCGGGACGCAGGACGTCCCAAGCGTCGCTGACATCGCCCGCATATCTGCTCATGCACGCGAAACCGACGAACGGCCCTGAAATCACCGGCATCCGCATCAACGAAGATCCCTTCACCATCCAGCTGCGCGATGCGCAAGGACAGTTGCACTCGCTGCGAAAGGACGCGCTCGAGTCTCTCGCCGCGGATCCCCACGCGACACTCATGCCCAGTTACCGCGATACGGTGACAGGCAAAGACCTGGACGATCTGGTGGCGTATCTGATGGCCCAGCGGGTGGATCGATGAGGTGTTGGTGCAGATGCCTGCTTTCGGTAGCCGTCAGTATGGCCTTCGCGAGCGCCTCGAATGCGCAGGTGCCATACGCACGGATCAGGGACGCGCGCGCCGATCCAGGATCGTGGCTGACGTACTCCGGCACCTATTCGGGTGAGCGTTTCTCGCCGCTCAGTGAAATTACCGCCTCGAACGCTGCCGGCCTGCGGCCACAGTGGATCTATCAGGTGCAGGAAGCCGGCCCTCTCGAAGTGACCCCACTCGTCGCTGACGGTGTCATGTACGTCACCGAAGCGAAGAGCCGCGTGGCAGCGCTCGATCTGAGCACCGGCCGCACGTTGTGGCGGTACGAACCCGTCATTCCGAAGGACGTCCGTGCGATCGGATTCGGCCCCTCCAATCGAGGCGTGGCGCTTCTCGACGATCGCGTCTTCGTCGGCACACTGAACGCCCATCTCGTGGCGCTCGATGCCGCCTCAGGCGCCGTCCGCTGGGACGTGACCGTCGCTGACAATGCGCTCGGGTATGCGATCACGTCGGCCCCGCTTGCGGTCGACGGCAAGGTCGTCGTTGGCGTGAGCGGCGGCGAAGCCGGCATCCGCGGCCTTGTCGATGCATATGACGCGAAAACCGGCGCACGCCTGTGGCGGTTCTATACGGTGCCGGGACCAGGCGAGCCTGGCCACGAGACCTGGTCCGGAGACAGCTGGAAAACCGGTGGAGCACCAACCTGGTTGAGCGGGTCGTACGATCCCGATCTCAATCTGCTCTTCTGGGGCGTTGGGAATCCGGCGCCATGGAACGGCGACACGAGACAAGGCGACAACTTGTACAGCTGCTCGCTGATTGCGCTCGATGCGACGACCGGCGCGCTCCGATGGCACTTTCAGTTCACGCCGCACGATACGCACGACTGGGACGCCAACCAGATCCCGGTGCTCGTGGATGCGTCACTCGACAACCAGCCGCGAAAGCTGATCGTGACGGCGAACCGCAACGGCTTCTACTATGTGCTCGACCGCACTAACGGTCAGTTTCTGCGCGGTGCGCCGTTCGCGACCGAGACGTGGGCGAGCGGCCTCGACGTACGCGGCCGGCCGATGGTCATGCCCGGCGTCGAGCCGTCGGATGCGGGCACCGTCGTCTGGCCCAGCCTGCAGGGCGCGACCAACTGGTTCAGTCCATCAGCAGACGTCGGCCGTCACCTGTTCTTCGTGCCCGTGCGCGAGCTCGGCTCGCGTTATTTCAAGACCCCGGTGGACTACGAACCCGGTAAGCCGTTTCTCGGCGGCGGTGAAGAGGTCGAAACAGGCGATCGTGTGTACGGCGCCGTGCGGGCGCTCGATCTCCTCACGGGTGAACGGCGGTGGGAACATCGGTTGCTGTCGCCGCTATGGGCGGGTGTCATGTCCACAGCCGGCGGACTCGTGTTCGGCAGCACGAACGAAGGAAACGTCTTCGCGCTGGATGCCGTGACGGGCAAAGCGGTGTGGGATTTCCAGGCCGGCGGCCCGTGCGCCGCGAATCCGGTCGCATTTCTCGCTGGCGGTCACCAGCGGATTGCGGTGGCCTGCGGACAGGCGCTCATCGTCTTCGGACTGCAGTGACATGATTGGCCGGGGCACGTTGGAGAATCCCGAACGGCCCCGGCCCCACATCTGATGAATGTAGGGGCGGGGTCAGTCATCCCGTCGGCCCTGGACCCCGCCCCGATCAGTTCGTCGGCCGCCCCTCTTGCTGCCAGCCTCCGCCGAGCGCGCGATACACCTCGACGAACGACGAGAGCTCGGCTTGCCGCGCTTCGGCGAGCTGCAATTCCGCCACGAAGAGACGCGTGTCAGCGTCGAGCACTTCAAGGTAGCTCGTCGCTCCGCCCTGGTATCGGATGTCGGCGAGCCGGCGCGCATCCTGCGCCGCCGTCGTCAACCCTTCCTGCTGCACGCGGAACTCGCGGGCCTTCGCGTAGCCGACCAGCGCGTCCGACGCTTCCCGAAACGCGCGCTTCACGGCCTGCGCGTACAGGGCGGTGGCCTCGTCCACGCGAGCCTGTGCAAACGCGACCTGCGATCGCGTTCGCCCCGCAGTGAAGACAGGCTGCGCGACGCTGACAATCGCGCTCCAGTAGCCGGCGCCTGAAGCGAAGAGCGCACCAAGAGCGGTGCTCTGCAATCCGCCCGCGCCTGTCAGCGAGATCGACGGAAAATACGCGGACCGCGCGACGCCGACCTGCGCGTTCGCGGCGATGATTTCCTGCTCCGCGGCCTGCACCTCAGGACGGCGCTCGAGCAGCGACGACGGCAGTCCGGCCGGTACGTCCGGCGCGTGCGGCTGATCCACGAGCGCGAGCCCCCGCGCGATCGGCGCAGGCAGATTCCCGAGCAGCAGGCTGAGGGCGTTCTCCTCCTGCGCGATTCGGCGATCGAGGTCGACGATCGCGGCCTTTGCACCGAACACGAGCTGCTCTGCCTCGCGCACGTCGAGCAGCGACGTGGCGCCGCCGGCCTCGCGCACTCGCGTCAGCGCGAGCGATTCGTTCCGCGATTTCAACGTCCGCTGCGCAACCTCCATCTGCAGATCCAGGGCACGCAGCTCGAAGTACGCGTTTGCGACGTCCGCAATCACCGCACTCGTGACCGCACGTCGTCCCCACTCCGTCGCCAGCAGCTCGGCGCGGGCGGCTTCGGTCGCGCGGCGATAGCGGCCCCAGAAATCGAGGGCCCAGTCCACGGTTCCGCCGACGCGAAGCGCACCAGCGGTCTGGGCCGGCGTAGTCCCCACAGCTGCCACGCGTCCGCCGCCTGCCGCTGCGCCGACGCCGACTGTCGGATACTGATCGGCCCGTGTTTCGCCCAATACGGCACGAGCCTCGAGCACACGAGCGGCAGCGATCTTCAAGTCGTCGTTCTGCGCCAGCGCGGTGTGAAGCAGGGTCTTCAGCTGCTCGTCTTCGAAAACGTCCCACCAGTTCGCGTCGGCAATCGCCGCCGTGGCCGGCGCGGACTCCGCGCCGCGGTACGTCTCGGGCACGGGCGTGGCGGGCTTGACGTACTTCGGACCCACGACGCACGCCGACGCTGACAGCGCGCAGAGCGCGCCTGTGGCAAGCAATGACAGGGGCTTCGTCATGATGCGCTCGGCTTCGGAGACGGCTCGAGCGACGCGGCACGCGACCGCGCGCGCCACGTGGCAAGCTTCTCGACCTGCACGTACAACAGGGGAATGAGGAAGATGCCCAGCAGTGTCGCAGCGAGCATGCCGCTGATCACGACCGTGCCCAGGATCCTCCTCGACGCCGCGCCGGACCCCGTGGCCACCCAGAGCGGCACGCACCCCAGAATGAACGCGAACGACGTCATGAGGATCGGCCGCAGCCGGAGCTGCGCGCCTTCGAGCGCAGCGGTTACCGGATCTTTGCCCTCCTCGCTGCGCAGCTTGGCAAATTCCACGATGAGGATCGCGTTTTTGGCGGCGAGTCCTATCAACATGACGACGCCAACCTGCGCGTACACGTCGAAATCGAATCGCCGCAGCAGCAGACCCGCAAATGCGCCGACGATCGCGACCGGCACCGACAACAGCACCGAGAACGGCAGCGACCAGCTCTCGTAGAGTGCCGCGAGGATCAGGAACACGACGACAAGCGACAGCGCGAACAGACGTCCGGCGTTGCCCGCGGCCTTTCGTTCCTGATACGACAGATCCGCCCAGTCATAGCTGATGTCTGCCGGCAGCGTCGCTCGCGCGACATCCTCGAGCGCATCCAGCGCCTGTCCCGAGCTGTAGCCTGGTGCCGACGTGCCGTTGATTTGTGCCGCACGGTAGACGTTGAAGCGGTTCGTGTACTGCGGACCAAAGACACGCTGCACGCGCTGGACCGACGACAGCGGCACCATGTTGCCATCGTTGTTCCGCACGTAGAACTGACCGATGTTGTCGGCAGCGGCGCGCTCCTCACCCTCCGCCTGCAGGAAGACCCGCCATTGACGGCCGAACCTGTTGAACTGATTCACGTACAACCCGCCGAGGAACGTCTGCATCGTCTGGTAGACGTCGCCGATCGCGATCCCTTCTTTCAGGACCTTGTCCCGATCGACGTCTATGTAGACCTGCGGCACGGCGGCGCTGAATGGTGAATTGACACCCGCGAGCTCCGGCCGCTTGCGTGCTTCCGCGAGAAAAGCCTGCAGCGCGTTGTCGAGGTGTTCGACCGTTCCGCCCGAGCGGTCCTGCAGCCAGAACGTGAACCCGCCCTGCGAGCCAAGGCCCGGGATCGAGGGCGGCATGATCGCGAGCGTGACGGCCTCGGGGATCTCCTTGCGGAATCGCGCGTTCAAGCCATTGACGATGGACCGTGCATCAAGACCCTCGTGGCGTTCGCCCCAGGGCTTCAGTCCGACGAAGTAGAACCCGTTGTTCGGGGCGGTGACGCGCGTCAGCAGACTGAAGCCAACGATCGTGTTGTAGTCGCCGATCCCCTCGGTCTGCGACAGAATCTTCTCGACCTTCCGGCAGACGTCGTCGGTGCGCTGCAGCGACGCGGCACTTGGCAGCTGCACGTTGAGCAGGAAGTAGCCGTAGTCTTCTTCAGGGAGGAAGCTCGTCGGCAGAGTGCGGCCAAGCATGCCGCCGATGAGCATGAAGCCGACGAGGATCGCAACGCCGATGGCGGCCTTGCGGATGAGCGCGCGGCTGATCGCGATGTACGCGTTCGAGCCTTTGTTGAACACCTTGTTGAAGCCCCGGAAGAGGCCGCCGAACAGCCGGCCTTCCTTTCGCGGGCGAAGCCACATCGCGGCAAGCGCGGGCGACAGCGTCAGCGCGTTGAAGGCCGAGATCAGTACGGAGATCGCGATCGTGATGGCGAACTGCTTGTTCAGGCTGCCCTGGATGCCGCCCATGAAGGCGACTGGCACGAATACCGACGCCAGGATCAACGCGATGCTCACGACGGGGCCGGCCACTTCCTCCATCGCCCGGAGAGTCGCGTCGCGCGGCGACATGCCTTCTTCGATGTGATGCTCCACCGCCTCGACGACGACGATCGCGTCGTCGACGACGAGGCCTATCGCCAGCACCAGCCCCAGCAGCGAGAGTGTGTTGAGCGAGAAGCCGAGCGCCGGGAACGCCACGAACGTTCCGATGAGGGAGACAGGAACCGCAACGGCCGGGATCAGTGTGGCCCGCCAGTTCTGGAGGAACACATAGACGACCAGGATGACCAGGACCATCGCCTCGGCCAGCGTGATCACGATCTCGCGGATGCCTTCCGACACGGCCCGCGTGGTGTCGAGCGTGTAGGTGAACTCCAGGTCGCGGGGAAAGCGCGCGCTCAGTGTCTTCATCTGCGCGCGAACGCCCTCGGCGACCGCGAGCGCGTTCGATCCGGGAGCCTGGAAAACGGCAATCGCGCAGCCAGACTGGCTGTTGACGCGTCCGATCTGTTGGTAGTTGAGTGCGCCGAGCTCGATGCGTGCGACATCGCGCAGCCGGATGACCGAGCCGTCCGGATTGGAGCGCACCGCGATGTTGCCGAACTCCTCTTCGGTCTGGAGACGCCCCTGCGACCGGACCGTGTACGTCATCTCCTGACCGAGCGGCACAGGATTGGCGCCGACCTGGCCGGATGGATTGACGGTGCTCTGCTGCTGAATGGCCCGGCTGAGGTCGGGCACCGTAAGCCCGAGGCGCGTGAGCTGATCGGGCTTGACCCAGATCCGCATTGCGTAGTCGCCTGCGCCGAAAATGCGGGCTTCTCCGACACCGGGCACCCGGTAGATGGCGTCGATGATGTTGATGTTCGCGTAGTTCGCGAGGAAGAGAGCGTCGTACGTCTTGCCTGGCGACGACAACCCGATGATCAGCATCGGGAGGCCGGTCTGCTTCCGCAACGCGAGGCCGAACTGATTCACCTCGGGCGGCAGATTGGGCTGTGCCTGAGCGAGCCGGTTCGTGACGTTGACCTGATCGATGTTGGGCGATGTGTCGACGTCGAACGTCACCGTGAGCGTCATCGTGCCGTCGTTGGCATTGCTCGACTGCATGTAGAGCATGTCGTCGACGCCGTTCATCTGCTGCTCGAGCGGCGTCGCGACGGCCTGTTCGACCGTCAGCGAGTCCGCGCCCTGATACTGCGCGGTGATCAGGATCTGGGGCGGGACAATCGACGGGAACTGCGAGATCGGCAGTCCGCTCATCGCGACCAGACCGCCAAGCACAGTGATGATGGCGATGACGATCGCGACGATGGGCCGGCGGATGAAGAAACTCGACATGCTCGGCCTCTTACTCGATCGCAGGAGCCGGATGGGGCGCGACGAGCGTTCCGTCGCGCACTGACGGTGCGTCGATCACCACGCGGTCGTTGGCCTGCAGGCCCTTTTCCACGATCCACCGGTTGCCCGATCGGCCGCCGAGCGTCACGGTCCTGACCGCAATTTTGTTCTCGGGCGTCAGCACGCGAAGTTGAACACCGCCCTGAAGCTCGGACACCGCCCGCTGCGGCACGAGCAGGGCGTTCTGGCGAACCGCTGTCTGCGCGCGGACTCGTGCGTACTGTCCGGGACGCAGCAGGTTGCCCGGATTGGGAAACGACGCGCTGACGCGGATCGTGCCTACCTTTGGATCGACGCCGCGATCGACCGCGAGCACCGACCCGCGCTGCTGTACGACGCGGCCGTCGGCAAGTACCAGCGTGAGACCGCCGCCTGCCTGCCACAGCTTGGCCGCGGCCGACGGAGTGCTGACCTGGTCAGCGATGGCCAGGTACTCCTGTTCGGTGATCGGGAAAAACACGCGAATCGGATTGACGTTCGACACCGTCGTCAGGATCGAGGACGGTCCGACGAGATCGCCGATCTGCGCGGTGGCAATTGCGGCGACGCCGTCGATGAGCGAAGTGACTCGCGTGAATCCGAGATTCAGCTGTGCGGCTTCCACGGTGGCCTTGTCGGACGCAACGGCCGCTTTGGCCGCATCGCGGGCGCTGACATCGTTGTCGAGCTGACTCCGTGCGATTGCACGCTGGTCCGCGAGCGGCTGATCTCGGGCGAGATCGCGTTCGGCTTTCGCGAGCTGCGCTTCGCTTTCAGCCAGCCTGGCCGTCGCCTGGTTGAGCACCGCTTCGAAGGGACGCCGATCGATCTCGAAGAGCACTTCGCCCTTCTTGACGAAGGCACCCTCGCGATATGTGCGGTTCACGAGGTAGCCCGACACCTGCGGGCGGATCTGGGCGTTGACCATGCCGTCGAGCGTGGCAATCCACTCGCTGGTCACGGCAATCTGCTCGGGCACGACCGAGACGAATCCCACGTTGGGTGGCGCCGGCGACCGAGCCGCCGCGGCGGCATTGTCGTTGCGGCATCCCGTGGACGCGGCCAGCGCGGCTGCGGCGAGCAGGAAGGTCGGGACTATTCGCGTCATGTCGTCCTACTATCCAGTGGCGCGTACGCCCGCGCCTGACAGCACCAGCCGCACCACGCGGCCCACCCACTGCGGATCCAGTGGATCGGGCTGTTCGCGCAGTCTCGTGTTGATCGTTCCGGTCAAGACGTCCAGCAGCAGTTCGATATCCACGCGCTTGGGCAGATCGCCTCGCCGGCGGGCCCGTTCCAGGACGCGGCGCGCGGGTGCACGATGGCGCTCGCGAATCTCGCAGACCACGCGATCCACTTCGGGATCGCCGCGCTCTGCGATGAGAGCACGGACCACGCCACGCCCCACCGGTGTCGAGCGAAGCGTGGTCGCCGTCATGAATGTCGCCTTGAGATCGCAGGCGAGGCGGCCGGTCTCGACCGAGACAGGCGGCGCAGACAGACTGGTCAACGCGGCGACCACGAGATCGGCGCGCGTTGGCCACCGGCGGTAGATTGTTGTCTTGTTGACGCCCGCGCGGGCTGCGACGTCGTCCACGCGGAGGCCGGCGTATCCCTGCTGCCCGAGCACCTCGAGCGTCGTCCGCAGGACCGCGGACACGACACGCGCGCTCCGGCCGCCGACGCGGGCGCGGCTGCGCCTCGAGGTGAGCGCGGCGGGAACCGTGGGTGACAGTGCGGGATCAGTCATGACGGCCTGATGACGTCCCTTCAGCTTAACGCAACTTCGAGTTGCGTTTGTAAAATCTAACGCAACTAGCTCAACAGGACGAAGGCAGATCTCCACGGGTGAGCCGGCATCTAACGACCATGCACCTTGCCGAGATCTGGCGCTACCCCGTGAAGTCAATGGCGGGTGAGCGGCTCCCCCGTGTGGACATCGGTCACCTCGGACTGCTGGGCGACCGTGTCGTGCATGTAGAAGACTCGCGTGGCCGGGTCATCACCGCCCGCACTCATCCAGGGCTTCTCGGACACCATGCGATCCTCGGCCCGGATGGAGAACCGCTCGTAGACGGTGCGCCCTGGAGCAGCGAGCGGCCGCGTCGTGCCGTGGAAGAGATCGCAGGTCCGGGCGCACGATTGGTCCGGGACGACAGCGCCGAGCGGTTTGACATACTTCCGCTGCTCGTGGCCACCGACGGAGCAATCGCCGCGTTTGGCTACGGCGGGCGGCGTCTGCGACCGAACCTCGTGATCGGCGGCGTCGAGGGGCTCGAGGAGCGGACCTGGGAGGGGCGTTGTCTGAGAATCGGCGACGTCCTCATCGGGATCGAGGATCTGCGCGGCCGTTGTGTGATGACGACGTTCGATCCGGATACGCTCGAGCAGGATCGGAACGTCCTTCGCAGCATCGTCCGCCGGTTCGACGGGAAGCTTGCGCTCAACGCGTTCGTGTCGCGCGGCGGCCCGGTGCAGGAGGGCGATCGCGTCGAATTGCTCTCTGCGCCGGCATGCCGCGACCTCCGCAGCGCTCTCCCGTCCCCTGCTTCTTAGGCTGATGACAGTTCCGAGCCGGCTGACGTTTGCGACCTTCCGGCCGGTCCGGCCGGCGGTCCTTTGCAACCTGCGCCTGCCACATCCTGTCTGAAAGGCAGGAGAAGGAAATGGGACACACGGTCGGCGACGGCCTCATCTCGCTCGCCCTCATGGGCGCCCTGGTCGCGTATCTGTATTTCCGGTATCGCGAGCGACAGCGTCGCCTGGAAATCATTCATCAGGAGCGGCTTGCGGCAATGGACAAAGGCATACCGCTGCCGGAGCTACCGCTCGATCCGACCAGGACGCCGACACCGCCAAGTCCTGAGGCAACGCTGATTCATGGGCTCGTGTGGACGGCGTTCGGAGCCGGCGGCATGCTCGCGCTCTTTCTCGTCGGCGCGCAGGTGAACGGCCACGCAATCTGGCCCCTGCCCCTGCCCCTGCTCTTCCTCGGCCTCGGGTTGGTTCTGTATTACGTCCTTGCCTACGAGCGCACGCGCTGAACCGGTCTCGTACGCCGGACAGTCCGACGAGTGGCTGGTCGAGCGCTGCCGCCACGGCGCCGATGACGCCGCGTTTGCCGAGCTCGTTCGGCGCTATCGCGGGCCGACGTTCCGGCTGGCCGCGTCGATCCTGGGCCAGGGGTTCACGGCCGATGCCGAAGACGTCGCGCAGGACGTGATGGTCCGCGTGCATTACGCCCTGAGCTCGTTCCGCGGCGATGCCAAGTTCGGCTCCTGGATCTACCGGATCACGTTCAACCAGGCACTCAACGTGAAAGCACGCGTCCGCTACCGGGCGCCGCATGTGAGCGACGATGCGCTGGCGGCGACTCCTTCGGCGGATCGCGGTCCGCACGAACAGGTCGAGGCCGCGCGGCGACAGAAAGCGGTACTCGAATGTGTGAACGAGCTTCCCGACGTCTACCAATCAGCGCTGCGTTTGCACTACTGGATGGGTGCGAGCGTGAGCGAGATCGCGGAGATGCTCGATGCGCCTGAGAACACGGTGAAGTCGTATCTGCACCGGGCGAGGCGTCTGCTGCAGGCGATGCTGACAGAGCGAGGGTTCAATGCAGCCTGATGAGGCGATGGATCATCTGCTGCGCGACGCGATGGCGGCCGAACAGCCGCAGCTGTCGCCGGCGTTCGACGATCGCG